>Ga0302116_1000007_pt1 | contig 152749 bp, 146 predicted proteins | sample AG5_SCM_MG_FD_203124 | JGI IMG/M metagenome (GOLD analysis project Ga0302116, IMG submission 203124) | Marine microbial communities from Western Arctic Ocean, Canada - AG5_SCM | ecosystem: Environmental > Aquatic > Marine > Oceanic | place: Canada: Western Arctic Ocean | collected 2017-10-01 | reverse complement strand
TATAGGTCTCTAAGCTTTATTTTCCTAGCAGCCCCTAATTAACCAAATTGGATATATTAAGTTCCAGCACAGCATCCAATTCCGCGGGCGCAATTGGAGCTGATATCACCTCGTAATCTCCCGCCTGAGCCGCTGGCTGACCAGAGTATGAAAGCCTCGCAACTACTTCCAGTGATGGCAATGCCAGCAGGTTGGTTCCGGGGATCATCACCATAGAATTGTCCAAAATAATCTGTGCCGGCAAATCCGCCACAGTCAATCGGCTAACCGCCGTCGGAATAGGCGATCCCGGAATACGGGCGAATACAAAAACTGTAGTCTCGGGTGCAGCGTCTATAGAGCTATCTAACTGAATACTCAGTGCGATTCCAGCAGAGCTATCTACCTCCGCCGTATCAGGAGCCTGACCCACCTGCCCGTCCACTACTCCATAAAGTATCTGTTGCGCACGGATAATGCTCGCCTGAATTAATTGAGCATTTTCCGACATTGGTGGAAGACCCGAGAGCGCGATATTCCAAAACTGAATAGCAGACTCTAGCTGCCCATCTTGAAATGCGGCAATGCCAAGCAAGCCAAGTACTACTGCATTAGTTTGATCTAGTTTGAGTACGCGTTGAGCAATCCCTTCAACTTTTGGCGTCAGGTTGTATCCCTGATTAATAAACTCGCTTTCGGCCCAACGGGACAAGATACTAACGTCATCTACATAGGTTTCCGCTGCACGTTCAAAGGCTTCAGATGCTAGATCGTACTGCTGGGATTCCTCGTAACTGCCCGCTAACAAATACCAATACTCGGCCTTGTCACTCTGTTCTGCTCTGGTACGGATTTTGTCTAGCAAGGCGTCCCAATCGGCCTCGTCTATATCGCCCCCTTGAACCGCCAACTCACTCATGCGCTGATATTCATCACGGATCATCAGATCCGGGTAAGCACCAAGACTTTGGTACAGAAGCACCGAAGCAATTGGAGTCACTAGAAATACCACCAGTAGGAGTCTTTTTCTAATCAGGTCCGCTTTGCGCCAGATTGGCCAAAAGGCCAAAAACAAAACCAGGGTAAAAAATCCAAAAAAGAGGGAAAGGCTCAGGGTGCCGCTCATGATATGTTTTCGTCCTGCTCTGATAGCTGTTCTGATAGCTGTTCTGAATCTAAATCCGACTCGTTATATTCTGGTACCGGGCGCCTGCTTGCCTGTAATACTACTCGCCAAACCAATAGAACACCGCCCAAGCCAAAGACTATAGGCACAAGCCAAACCCAAAGAGTTATGCCACTGACAGGCGGGTTATAAAGTACAAAGGTGCCGTAGCGGGCTACTAAGAAATCCCGAATTTGCTGATCTGATTGACCATCTTCCAACATGAGATAAATCTCACGGCGTAGGTCTGCCGAAATTGGTGAGTCGGAGTCTGCTAAATTTTGATTCTGGCATTTTGGGCATCGAAGTACCTGAGTCAAATCTTCGTAGCGTTCTAGTAACTCTGCTGAACTGAAATCGTGAATTTCGCCGATTCCATAAACAAATGAAGAACTAAGCCCAGTCGCCAAGGTTGCTAGCAGCAAGCCAAGAGCTAAGCCGAGCCCAAGGCCGGGTCCAAGGATCGCTTTTGTAGGCTTAATCATTCAGCTGGCCGCCATATTGCAAATAGACTGCTTTCATCTGGTCATCCCAAACTCTTTGGTCAACTACCCCTACCCGCTTGTAACGAATCATGCCTTCACCGTCGACAATAAAAGTTTCGGGGGCGCCATAAACGCCCAAGTCCACACCTAGTCGACCGTCTTGATCCTGAATATGGTATTGGTAAATATCCCCGAAGTAGTCCAGCCAGTCTTTCGCGGCTGCAGGCGTGTCTTTATAGTTCAGACCAACTAGAGGCACTCCCGCCTCAACTAGCTCGGTTAAAAAGGGATGCTCATATCGGCAGCTTGGGCACCAAGAACCCCAAACATTTACTAGGGTGACCTGCCCAGTGGAGAATTCCGACTGATCATGCATATCATTATCCAACCCCGATAACTCGAAGCTGGGAAATGGTCGATCGATTAGAGCTGAAGTCAGTTCATCACCGCCACGGGTTTCGCGCAGCTGCAAGGCAAAGTAGAAAAATACCGACAGGAAAACAAATGCGGCCAAAGGCGCAAAAACTAAAAACCTTTTACTCGCTTCCGGAGTCATGCCGTCGCCTCTGCCGCCTTTGTATTGGATTCGCTAGCCTCGGATGTGCTGACCTTAGGGCCGGCAACTCTTCGATAACGCTTATCCAATATGCCAATTACGGCACCTAAGGACATCAAAATAGCGCCAAACCATGTCCAGCGTATAAAGGGCTTAACTTGAATACGCACCGCCCATGCACCGCCTTCCAAAGGTTCGCCCATAGAAACAAACAGATCTCGACCTATGCCTGCGTCGATACCAGCCTCAGTCAATACATCCCCACCTGCTAAATAGCGGCGTTTTTCAGGGTAAAGCTGAGCCTCTGGAAACCCGTCCTTCCAAACATAGACTTCCGCGATTGTTGCTGTGTAGTTGGGGCCCGGCTCTTGGTAGACGCCGTCAAATTCAAATTCATAACCTGCCAGCTCAACCTTTGTGCCCGCTTGCATCCGCACATCTACTGATTCGGTAAGGGCTGCACTTAAACCGATGCCTACGGCGAGCACTGCGATCCCTAGATGGGCTGTAACCATTCCCCACCAGGTAAGAGACTTTAGGGTTTTTAGCAAACCACCGGATAGGTATTTGGCGCGCAAATCTTCAATCAGATGGCTAACTACCCAGATCGACAAGAACAAAGCACCTACCAAACCCGCCTTGAAGCTACCCAGCATCCATGCAAATACCAGGGCGAGAACTACGCTCACAATAAGGGGCAGCGGAATGCTTTTGATAACGCGGGATAGCTCATCCCGTCGCCAGCGCATTCTCTGACCCAACCCCATAAATAGCATCAGGGGTGCGCCAATGATTACCAGAAAGAGATTGAAATACGGAGGCCCCACAGATACTGACTGCAGTCCCAAAGACTCCACTAACAGCGGATAGAGTGTGCCGAGAAGAACAACGCTGACAAAAAGGATCAGCAGTAGGTTATTTACCAATAGCATGGCTTCCGCAGAGAGCGGCTCAAATCCGGTAGTAGGTTTTAAATCCGCCATGCGTAGACCGTACAAAAATAACGACCCGCCTATCACCACGAATAGGAATATTAAGATATAGAGACCGCGCTCAGGGTCCGACGCAAAGGCGTGCACCGAGGTTAAAACGCCAGAGCGAACCAGGAAGGTGCCTAGCAGGCTCAGACTAAAAGCAAGAATCGCCAGAAGCACTGTCCAACTTTGAAAAAGATTGCGTTTCTCAGCAACCGCCAAGCTGTGCACCAGAGCAGTACCCACTATCCAAGGCATCAAGGAAGCGTTTTCCACCGGGTCCCAAAACCACCAACCACCCCAGCCAAGCTCGTAGTATGCCCACCAGCTGCCAAGGGCAATGCCCAAGGTTAAAAAGGCCCAGGCTATATTTGTCCAAGGGCGCAGCCATTTGGCCCACATTGGGTCGAGCTTGCCGCAGATCAATGCGGCTAGGGCGAAGCTAAATGCAACTGAAAATCCTACATAACCCATATAAAGCATAGGCGGATGGAAAATAAGACCAACGTCCTGAAGCAAAGGATTTAGGTCGCTACCCTCAGGCGCTGAAAAGGGTAAAAGCCGCTCAAAGGGGTTAGACGTAAAAAGCAAAAAGAGGATAAAGCCCAAGGCAAGCATGCCCTGTGATGCCAAGGCCACCGCACGAAAGTCTTTTTGCAGACCTCGGCTAAATACAGCAACCGCCAAAGTCCAGGAAACTAGCACGAGCACCCAGAGCAACATGGATCCTTCGTGAGCGCCCCACACCGCAGAGAACTTGTAGTACCAGGGCAAAAGCGAATTGGAATTATTGGCAACATAGGCAACCGAGAAATCGTCTGCCATAAAGCTCATGGTTAAGTAGTAATAGGAGATCAGGGTCGCCAAAAACACTAGGGCACTGAGCGGACCAGCGCTAGCAATGAGCTCAGGTCGTTTAGATCTAACTCCCACAAGGGGTAGAGATGACTGCAAAAGAGCAAGAAAACCAGCAAAGATAAGGGCAATAAGACCGAATTCGGGATACATCAGAGTCGTCAGAGCAAAATCAGCTGCGGATTATACAGGCAGCTTGCGGCAGTTAAGAGCCTCAGATGCATAAATTCTATTAAGAATACTTGCTGACCAAAGTTAAGATAAAAGAGGTAATAGAGGGGCCTGAGCAAAAGAGCTCAATCAATGCGAAAGAGCTAGATCTATTAGAAATCATAGTCTTGCGTAAGCTTACGTAATCTAACTTCTTCCAGTTTATCTTCTAGTTTTCGTCGAACGTCGATATCGCCGGTGGATAGCCCAGCAGGAGGATTATCCGGGTAGTCTTCAATATCTACTACTAAAACATCAACTAGATCGTCGTTATCACCCATGAGCAGGACACCCAAAAAGCCAATTTAGCTCTACCTCCACCACAAGAAGCGAGAGGTATCAGGCGGTAAAATATTTCTAATTCATCAACTCGTCAAGAGATTTTTTTGGAGCTCTAACCGAACATAGAAACTACTTAAGAAAGAGTCTTTATCTTCTTGTAATAATAGAATATCTTCTTTTATGTCAAGATCGCTAATTGTTTCAATTTTGAGGCAGGATAAACTTTGCTTACTAAGCTCCTCCTGCAATTGATCAAAAACTCTCTCTGTACCCCAATCAATGCCTGCGCTCATATCGGGAACCATAGTAGAACAGCCAATCAAAACAAAACCTCCGTCAAAGGCTGGCTGCACAACAATATGCGTATCAGCCTCCAATAAGCTGGCAGCTTCTTCAAGATGAGATAACTTCTGTTGCGGACTATCTGTGCCAATCAAGACCACCGAATCTCCACCGGAAACCGCCGATTGCAGCGCATACTGCATTCGCATCCCGAGGTCTTTGCCCTCTTGGTATTTAATAGATACAGAACTTGGGACATCTAGCCGAAGGTCGCCCTCCTGAAGCTCATCAGCCAACCAAAGCTCCACCGGCCCCAAGCTCCAGTTACTTGCTAACTCAATAGCCTGTTCGATTAGACATTGATGTAATAACAAACAACCTTCTGCGCCAAACATAGGCTCTAGGCGGGTCTTCACCTGCCCTAGACGAGGCACCTTCGCAAATATAGCCAACCTGGTAGCTGAATCGCTCATATAATCTTTATCGTCCTTAAACGCCGGAATAGATGCGCGCTAAACGCCTTGGGGCCACGCCTAAGCGAAATGACAGCCTCAAGAACCACATCATAACTACGGTCCTAACTACCCCTCCCTCTACCCAACGGCGATTGGAGGTAGTAACAGGCTGGGCAAATCGTCTTGGTTTAGATTGCCGACGCAGTCGATAGCTCAAATCGATATCTTCCATTAAATCGATTTCCCGATAACCGCCCAGCTCCCGAAACTTGTCGGCTTGCAGCACTATGCCTTGATCGCCACTGGCTCCGGAGGTAATGCGAGTACGAAGATTTATGCTGAATTCAACAATACGGCACCAAAGCTGTGTCCCGTCGAGTCGGACTGGAGAAAATCCCCATACCGGATCGGTAGCTACCCATTGTTCAAATTGCTCTGAGAAATTTTGATTTAGTTGGGTATCTGCATGCAGAAAAAGAAGGTATTGCCCGGCGGCAGACTCCGCGCCGGCGTTCATTTGTCTTGCCCGGCCGCGTTGACTCTCTAACAGCTGGACCGGAAACCCAGCCGTTATAGCCTTGCTGGCATCAGCACTACCGCCATCAACTAATATAACCTCAGTACCTTTAGGTAGTCGTGGCAAGTTGCTTTGTAGAAAGTTCGCGATGCCGGAAGCTTCATTCAGCATCGGGACGATTAATGACAATTGGGGCACCGAAACTAAAGGCAGTGACCGTCGAGGTACTGAACCTAGGGGAATGGAATCAGAGGGCATAAATGAGTTGGGGCTGTCCCCAACAGAGCTATCAGCCAAGAGCTCCACCACAGCTGCTGCCCTGGCCGGCTGTGCAGCCATAACAGTGTTCGCCAATCACTATGGGTGTTCCATCGAAGTCGGCTGTCAACACATCAGACAGGTGGGTTCGATTCGTTTCCGAGGCAATAAGGTCGCTAGACGACAGGCCATTAGAAAGCTGCATCGGCATTTCCAGCATCTGATTAAAGTCACAGTCATACAGATAACCCTGCCAGTCAACAGAAACCGTAGACCTGCACATCAATGAATCAAGGTTGCCGGGAGTATAGTTGTCTTTAAGCAAAGTCATATATTCGTTGTATTTACCCTTGGCCATTAACTGCGCACCAAAGCGCTGAATCGGCATATTGGTAATGGTGAACAATTGGTTAAAGCGAATGCCACTTTCATTACCAAGCTGTTCTTTATAGTCACGTTCTAGCTGATCTTGCGCAGGTGGCAAGAAAGCGCCGTTGGGGTTGTACACAAGATGCAACTGGCGACTTTGATCAATGCCGTAGCCAAGTTTGTTTAGAGATTGCAGCACTTCAATACTCTTCTCAAAAACGCCTTTGCCTCTTTGCTCATTTACGTTTGCTTCCGAATAGCAGGGTAAAGAAGCAACAACGGTTACGCCCTGTTCTGCCAAAAACTCAAGAAGGTCTTCTTGCCCTGGTTCAAGCGCAACAGTTAGGTTACAGCGATCTATAACCTCTATATCTGCGGCACGAGCGGCTTTAACCAAATCGCGGAAACGCCAGTGCAGTTCCGGTGCTCCACCAGTTAGATCTAAGCTTTGTATTGGCTGGCTTTGCATAAACTCGATGATTTTTTCAATCAGCGCGTCATCCATCATTTCGGTTCTTGTAGGGCCTGCGTTCACATGGCAGTGGCTACAGGTCATATTGCACAGATAGCCTAAATTTAGCTGCAGCGTATCGATTTGCTTGCGACTGATATGCGGAAAATCAGTCGGTAACAGCAACGGCCTCGTATCTTGCATTATTTCCCCTAATGTATGCTTGGTACCAAACTCAACGGCACCATAGCTATATGCCCTATTCTTCAGTTTTTGTACTTACTGGAGCCGGTATTTCGGCAGAATCCGGCATTAAAACTTTTCGCGATAAAGATGGTCTTTGGGAAGGCCATTCTATACTAGACGTGGCAACGCCCGATTCGTTTCAACGAAACCCAACTTTAGTAAATAACTTCTACAACCAACGCCGATCTCAACTACTTGGCGGCGAAGTGCATCCTAACCCAGCCCACACCGCTCTGGCTGAATTCGAAACAAATTTTAACGGCAGCTTTAATCTGGTTACCCAAAACGTAGACGACCTTCACGAACGAGCGGGATCAGTTTCACCCATACATATACACGGCAGTCTTTTACAGGCTAAGTGCGGTCTTTGCGGGCAGGCTTTCGAGATTAGAACCGACCTGGACCATAGGGAAACCTGCGCAAGCTGCAACAAGGCCGGCGCCCTAAGGCCCGATATTGTTTGGTTTGGTGAGATGCCAAAGCATACGCAACAGATTGAACAGGCCGTATATGACTGCGACCTGTTTGTTTCCATCGGAACATCCGCCGCAGTTTATCCGGCCGCAGGTTACAGCGACCTGGCGCGGCAGATAGGCGCAAAAACAGTGGAGTTAAATCTGGAACCCTCGATTAAGAGCCAAGACTTTCATGAATCTATATCGGGACCAGCGACACAGATAGTGCCGCAGTTTTTTCAGGGCTTACTTAAGTAACTTCTGAACCAACAGAGCTAGTGCCCACAGCGCCTAACTAGTGAACCGCCTCTTTGGCGGAACCGCCAAGGCATGCAGGTGAATCGGGTGCAGACTGAGTACTCTCCCAATCGCCCGGACCGTAAGTATGCAAAGCCAGTGCGTGTATAGGGCTGCCGATTAAATCGTGCAGCAAGCCATAAACTGCCTGATGACATTGAACCTGCCTCCGGTCTGCAAAAGCATCTGCCACAACAACCACACGAAAATGCGTTTCTGAATTCTCAGGAACACTGTGCATATGGCTTTCGTTCTCTACCGTTAAATGTTGGGGAGTAAGACCTTCAACCAGCCGATCTTCTATCAACTCCCGAACTCTTCCAATTTGGACCGTCATAGTTCCTATTCTCTCTCTCAATTCTTTATTTTTTAACTAAATTCTTCGATCTAGCTACTATCATTCCTTGACGGCAAAGCTTGGCTTTCCTATAGTGCGCGCCTTCAAATTCCGCGCTTGTAGCTCAGCTGGATAGAGTACTCGGCTACGAACCGAGCGGTCGGAGGTTCGAATCCTCCCAAGCGCGCCATTTTTTGCACACAACTAAATCCAAAATCTGTTCTAAGCCAGCTAATCAGCAAGGGCTTATCGGCTTGAACTGCCAACAGCCTACTGAATGCCATACAGAGTGTAAATATCATTATTCGTTAGTGGGATAGTGCGGACACGCCGCCTTCCAACCGCAAGTAACTCTTATCTTCCTGAGCCACAAAAACCGCAGTCTGGTTAATCGCGTTATTAACGCCGCACAGTACTTTAGCTTCTCGCGCAGTAATCTTGCCGCTGGCCAAGTCACGCAGAACTTCAAAACGAAACCTATTTAGCTGTGCTTTAGTTAAACCATCTTCAAAAAATTTCAACTGAATTACTCCAAGTATTTACCATCAATACAACAGATATAGCCAGTTCCGTGCCAACTGTTAGTTATCTTTAAGTATCAATAGCTTAAATCAAAACAGCATAAAAACGTAACACTCCAGTATCATGTTACGTAACGGTTACGCCGGGTATTACGTTTTAGTTTCTCAAAGAACTACGCACTTTTTACGCCATTTACTCTTGCTCTGATTATTTGAAAAGCGCAGTATTTACCCCGAGTTCCCGAGGACTTTGCAATGGCATTTTTTCTACTTATTTTGGTATGTGCGCTTTTGATAACAGTGATTTATATGTCTTCACTGTCAGGCAGTTTCGAAGTCAGCGCTTCAAAAGTAATACAAGCACACCAAGACGAGCTGTTCGACAAAGTAGTTGATCTGCGCACCTGGGCAGATTGGTCACCCTGGTTAATGCACGAACCCGACTGCCCGTTAGAGTTCACCGAAAACCCAAACGCGGTTGAAGGCGGATACAGCTGGGAAGGCAAACTGATTGGTGCCGGTACACTGACTCATAAGCAAATAGATCGCCCCATATATATCGAAGCGGCACTAAGCCTGACACGCCCCTTTAAATCCGATTCCAAAGTAACCTTTGATTTCCGGGAAGTAGAAGGCGGCACCCTAATACGTTGGACCATGTCTGGGGGTATGCCACTCTTCTTTAGACCCATGATCCCCCGGGTAAAAGAAATGGTTGCGCAGGAATACGAACTTGGCCTCGCCCAACTCGGCGGCCTAATGGTTCCCAGCAGCGACCACCCTGAAATTGAATTTATTGGCGAGCAAAACCGAGAGCAAACCACCTATATCTCAATCCCCTGGAAAGGCCCTGTAGAAGATTTGCCGGCCGCTAAGAAAGCTGGTTATACAAAGCTGCGCGAATACATCGCATCAAACGACATAAAAGTTCTGGGCCAGCCCTTTGCTGTTTATCACGAGGTAAAAAAACGAGCCACCTACTTTGTAGTGGACCTGGCCTTTCCCGTTGCCGAAGGAACCACAGACGACAAATACCAAGTTAAAACCCTCAAGGGCGGCAAGTTCCACCAAACCCAACTAAAAGGCGGCTACCAATATCTTAAGGCCACATGGCACAGCTCCATCAACAACGTAAAGATGCACAAAATCAAAATGGACTGGAATCGCCCCTGCGTCGAACTCTACGAAAACGACCCTAGAACGGCTGAGCACAACAACAATATTGTGACCTCGCTGTTTGTTCCGATTAAGTAGAGCAGTTCGCTTTTAATGAATTGGTCGCTGAGTAAAAGAAAAGCACAAAAACCGATGTTCTCCCCTATTCTTGAAACTAGCCACAGTGATAGACTCCGCGGCCTGCATCCGTAGCTCAGCTGGATAGAGCACCTGGCTTCGAACCAGGTGGTCGGGGGTTCGAATCCCTCCGGGTGCGCCATAAATTAAAAGACCCGCCTTGTGCGGGTTTTTTAATTTATGGGGTACCTGAATTGGAAGTTCGAACCCATAGGTTCGATGCGAGCCTCGAAGAGGCGACCAACGCCGGAGCGAAGCGATGAAGAGAACCAAGGCCCAAAGTGGGCCGACACATCGACACCTCTGGTGTCGACCCGCAGGGCAAGCTCATAATGTGAGCGCAGTAATCCCTACAACCCCCCACCCCAATTTTCCACTATCATTCCCCACAACCCAAAAACACACTATAGGCAAACCCATGCCAAACAAAAAACCAAACATCGACAGACGCGAATTCCTCCAAACATCTGCCATAGCAGGCTTAGCAGTCGTAGCTAGCAGCTCAATTCAAGCTCAGCCAACATCAGAACCAAGCGCTCTAAATCAACCCGCAGGAGCCCCCTTACGGATGCGACGCGTAGTTACCGGGCATCGTGCGAACGGAGGGTCCTATGTGGCAACTGACGAGATTTCAACCGAAGTAGGTTCTATCCGAGAAGGGATGCAAGCAGCCGTAATCTGGTCTACCGCTGATTCACCTGCCGATAATATGGATACCCTAGACGGCTCGACGCGAACACTGGCTACATCAGACGACAACGGCACGGTCTTTCGTATCGTGAAATACGATCCCGGTGTTGCCCCGCGCAATCATCGAACTCAATCCGTTGACTATGCAATCATTATGTCCGGCGAAATTACGATGGGTCTCGACGAGGGTGAAGTGACTTTGCGACAGGGCGATGTGCTTGTACAACGCGGCACCATTCACAATTGGGTTAATAGTGGCTCAGCGCCATGTCTGGTCGCATTTATCCTCTGCGCTGCAAAGCCTCTTAAAGTCGACGGTATGACAATCGAATCAACCGGGTAAACAGGCCTAACTAATATTGCTTGACTAATATCAACGCCCTCAACTCTCCAACATGCTCTACTGGTTTCCTACTAATAGAGATCGGCGGCTTCCATGAATAAAAATGTAGGCAAAATTGATCGCATTCTTCGCGTGATCCTAGGTGTCGTACTTATTTCGCTTGTTTTTGTCGGCCCGCAATCTCTTTGGGGCTGGATAGGCATAATCCCTATAGCAACAGCAGTCATCAGTTGGTGTCCGGCCTATACCCTATTTGGTATTCGCACCTGTAAAACCGAAGAACCGGACCGGTCTCATCTGTTGTAACTGACCTAACTCTTCCAAATTCAGCCCCCCTTTGTATATAATTAAATCCATCAAAGCTTCGGGGGTAGCTAAAAATGAGTCATCTATACCGCATTTCCTTTATTGCACTCTTTGCATTGTCTGCAATCGCCTTACCAGTGGCAGCGCACCACAGCGACGCTGGCTACGACCACGACACTGTTGTCGCCTTTGAAGCTAAGGTAGTTCGTTATATATTTGGAAACCCCCATGTCACCATCTTTGTGGAAACTGAGAACGCCTCAGGCGATACCGAAGAATGGGAGATAGAGACAGGCTCAACGCCCATTATGACTCGCAGCGGTTGGTCAGCTGACTTAGTAAGCCCTGGCGACACCGTTAGGGTTCGAGCCCATCCTGAACGATCCGGCAGAACGCGCGCCATTTTAAATACCATGGAAACCGCAGACGGTCAGTTGTGGATGCAAGTAGAGGTTAATCCCGAAGAAGCCACAGTGTCGGCTACTAGCATTGACGGCGTATGGCGTGGCCACTCTGAATATCGAGCACTCCAAGGCCGCAATCAGGCGCTAACACCAGCCTCAGAAGCCGCACTGGCAGTATTTGATTATGTACGTGACAGCCCAGTCGCTGATTGCGTTGCACCACCTCCTCCCTTCCTTATTGGCACTATTACCTATCTAAATGCTATTGAAGTTCTTGATGACGAAGTAATACTTAGAAACGAATATTTTGATCAGACCCGACATGTATATCTGGACGGACGAGATCACCCACAAAATGGCGAACGCAGTCATGTCGGCCATTCAATTGGATCTTGGGAGGGCGATACTCTCGTTGTAGATACGGTGCGTTTTGCCGATCACCCCTCGGGAAATGGACGTGGCATACCGTCTGGAATTCAGAAACATATGGTGGAGCGCTACAGCCTGAACCAAGACGGCACTCGCGTGCTGGTAGATATCTTTGTTGAAGATCCAGAGTTTCTGGCAGAACCTTTTGTGGGCCGAACAGAGATGATCTATACCCCTGACTTAGAACTGTTTCGCTATGACTGCGATCCGGTCTTGTCTAGGCAGAGAGGATTTGAGTAAGGGGCTCTAAGGATAAGCATCTCCAATTCACATTAATTAGACTTGGAATATTTAGGAGTATAGAGTGGAATGTCCTCTCATAAGAGACTGGGTTCAATTATAAAAACATTCAAATATTTATTGATGATCATTGGTGTCTCAATACTATCTAGTGCCGGGATCATAAGCAATACGCTTGCTCATGAAGACGCTCTTCAAGTAGCCGCAAATGATTCAAGAGGCGCAAGAGATAATGATAAATCTGTACCAATTTGCCATCGGACTAACGGCAAAAATGGGTATTTTGAACTATGGGTACCTATTGAGGCTGTTCCAGGTCACCTAGGTCATGGCGATAGATTAGGACGCTGTGATATCGATAGACCCGTCTAGCTCCTAAAAAACTAATGTACGTAGGGACGTAGCAGGTTCAGCTTGCTACGTCCCTTTTTTTAAAGCCCCAAAAACTGCCCTTGCAGTGAATCGGACGGATATTCAGATAGCTCTATACGATGGCCATTCAACTCAGTTACGTTCGCCAGGATGGCCTTGGTACTGCCACTGCGAATTTCAGTCACCTCTGCACCGCGCTCAATAAACATATCCCTGACTTGGTCCATTCCTTCGACTTGCAGGCCGAAGTGATTAAGACCAGCTGGGCGATTCTCATTTGCCGGTTGTAGCTCAACAAAGGTGGTCGCGCTAACCTGCATATAAACCAATACTGCCTCACCTTCAGCATTCTCCACTCGAAACGCCTCCGGGAAACCCAAAGTATCCTCGTAGTAGCTCACCGCATCACTTAGGTCTGGCACAGCGATACCGACATGGTTTAGCTCAAGAATTCCTGAACCGCTGCTATTGTCTTGAATTTGGGCAAATGCAAATTGGACGGCCAACCCAACTAATGTACCGCTGACAAATATAATAAAACCGCGCATATTGAATTCCTCTGATTATCGGTAGTTGTTCTCTTTTGCTTTCTAATCCTAGTTACCTAAAACCACTCCTAGGCTAGTCTCGGGATTTGCGTCGTCGCCCGGGTCATGAAAGAGCCCGGATTCTACGCTTACTATAATTGCCGGGCTCGCTTCCGCTATGCAGGCAACCACATGATTATCTGGATCATCATCACCCAATGAGATGGGATGTACTCGATCGCCGTTTTCAAGAAGTACCCACACACCAGTTCGCTGCACCTCGGCTAGATCAGCTCCATCGGGTCCAGTAACCCCACCTTCCCATGTCAACAAAACTGCCTGTTGGGCTTGGTCGGAGCATTCATCTTCGAGTCCTGGCGCGCTGGGAGCAAACCGCTCAGCAAATACCAGACTGGGGCCAGCCGCGAGGGGCGTGACCTTCTCAATTCGTAATCCAAACAGTGGATTGCCTTGGGTATCTTCGAGTTGTCCCACGATTTCTACAGCGCGCGGAGGTGCTTCGGGGGTGCCAAAAGTCCCGACAAGAAGAATAGTGCGCTGCTCAAGGGATTCCAATGCAGGCCGGAGCGTCGCGCAGATCGGAGTGACAATTTCACCAGAGGCGGTTTCGACAGCGAAGTCAGTTGGAGCGAGGGTTTCGTTATTTATCTGCACCGAAAAGGCGACGGGCATGCCGTCTTCGCCGCCAATGGGAATTCCACATATTCTGGCGGCCTGAGGTAATGCATCAAGTCCGTGATAGGCAGACAGAATGCGTGCTTGTGTCTCTATCCTTGGCGCTTCAGCTTCATCTGATAGTACGACATCCATTGATGCTATATTTTCCGTTGCACATCCGGATCCAAGAACAAAGGCGAGCGTAAGAGCTAGCCAGAATAGAAATTTGGGATGGACTATATTGGTCATGGGTTTAATCATAGAAAAGGCTTGGCCGCCACTCACTGGAGGTTTTAGTTGTTTCGCTGAACCAATATATCGGAATCGATAGGTTATTGAAATAAAGGCCCTGCTCTCCCAACGTTGCCACCCAACCTTGCCTCTCCCATCAGCTTACGTACAATGATCCAGCGCGTTAACAATCGGGGGGGGATGTCAATGCAGATCAATGTTCCATACATTTCAGGCCGGCTCGCTGCCGTTGCTTATTTAGTACTTCTTTCTAACTTTGCTCTAGCTCAGTATTGGGTAACGGACTCAACCTGTCCTGATGACAATCATGCGGCCTTTCACGCCTGCGCCATTGAAGCCGCTAAAACCTTTGAGCCAGCGCTTACCGCCGACGGCCAACCGGATATGAGTGGCATTTGGCGACGCAGAGGCACGGCCCACGAAAATATTCATGCCCACCCTCCCACTCCAGATGACGGCGGTGGACCGAGCTTCATTGTTGCACCCGCAAGCGGCATTACGCCCATTCAAGATTGGGCCGAAGCAAAAAGACGCCAAAACCGACCTGAGTATGTGCATCAGAACGCCATCTGCCGTTTAAGTGGCGTACCCCTGACTATGTATATGACCGGTACCATGCAATTTATGCAAAATGCCGATCATTTTCTGGTGCAGGGCGAAGAGGCTCATGCTTTTCGTGTGATTCCCGTCGATGATCGAGAGCATATTGGCGAAGGCATAAGCCTTTGGAATGGCGATTCTGTAGGACGATGGCAAGGCAACCGCCTGGTAATTGATACCACAAATCAAAGTGCCGAGGCTTGGTTGGACCAACGGGGAAGATTCTTCACCGATGAGGCCCATGTAGAAGAGAGTTTTACCCTGGTCGACGCTAATACTATTCACTACCAAGCCACCATCACCGACCCCAATGTATATACCCAGCCCTTTACAGTGGCGCTAGCTTATCGGCGCAGCACCGCAGAAGGCTTCGAGGTATGGGAAGAAGCCTGCCACGAAAACAATGCCGTTGCCGCAGAACAGTTTGAGGGGTTGGGCTATAAGGTTTACCCCGGCATGACCGGCGACGAATCGCGGCGACTTAGTGCCGCCTGGGATTTGGAACAAGCAGAGTTAGAAGCCGAACTGGAGGAAGCAGAACAATGAGCATTAGATTAACTATCACCACAATACTTACTGCTGGATTATTGCTAACCGCTTTGCCGGCAATGGCTCACCATTCCAAAGCCCTGCAGTTTGATATGACCGGTGAGATTAGTGTGGAAGGCACTATTGTCGAACTGGAATGGCGTAACCCCCATGCCTGGTTAAATATCGAAGTCGTAAATGAGGCTGGCGAACCAGAGCTTTGGCGCATTGAGTTCAGCAGCGCTAACTCCCTAATTCGTCGCGGCTGGAGACCCGCAGACTTGCCGGTAGGCGCCATGCTTAAAGTGCATGGACTGCCCTCCCGCGACGGTTCGCGCACGGTAGATGGAGAGGAAGTTACCTTAGCTGACGGAAGATCCCTGCTTGCAGGTTCCAATGTGGAAGGCTATTGATGACTAATATGAATAGAATTGGCCTAGGCATTGCGACATTACTCATACTGGCGCTTACTTCTTTAGCTGGTATTGCTCAAGAATACAGTCCGCCACGAACTTCAGATGGTCATCCCGATTTGCAAGGCGTCTGGCAAGCATTGAATACCGCCGTTTGGGATATTCAGGATCACTCGGCTAGCTATGGAGTGCCTGCGGGACAGGGAATTGTAGTTGGCAACCATATTCCCTATCAGCCTTGGGCCCTCGAACAGCGCGAAGAGAACTACAACAATCGGTTAACTGAAGATTCCGAGGCTAACTGCAAGATGGTGGGCGTGCCACGCATAACCTATATGCCCTATCCCTTCCAAATATTCCAAACCGCAGACCAAGTAGTGATGACCTATGAATGGGTGCACTCAATCCGCAATATCTTCCTAAAAGGCGAACATCTGCCGGGCCCCATTGAATGGTATATGGGCGACTCTCGCGGGCATTGGGATGGCGATACTTTGGTGGTTGATGTAATGCACTTTACTGGTGAGACCTGGTTAGACCGTTCCGGTAATTTTCACAGCCCTAGCTTGCACCTGGTTGAGCGCTATACGCGCACTGGGCCTGACCATATGCTCTACGAAGTGACCATCGATGACTCTGAGGTATATACCGAACCCTGGCAGATCAGTATGCCCCTATATAGACGTATGGAATCGGATATTCGAGTACTTGAATATGAGTGCTACTCATTAGCGGAAGCATCCACTCAGGTTCAATAGTTTAGAGATTGATTGGTATTTGAATTGCCTCAGTGGGTCATAGCGTAGATAAAGTAATTTAATCCAAATCTATAGGCGAGATTGGTCATAGGTTCCGGATAATAAGGATCGTCCGCGTGCTGCCACGCATCACCCATATCCATATTAACGTGCCCCGCCAATACTAGATTGCCGGTATCGTCATACAAGCCTAACCACTCTTGTTTTCCTTCCATTTGGGCCACCACTTCTGCGCCCCTGCTTCCGCGAAGATGTCTGGAACCCGGGATTTGCGTCTCTTGATTCAGGTCGTAGTGGATACTCATAACCACATCATCAATAGGTATAGGAACCAGCGGCCGGTCGGGAAACACATCCCGCGCAAAATTTACAAAGCGCTGTCGTTGTGCATCGCCATGAAAATCGTCCACCAATACAAATCCGCCCCGCAGTAGGTATTCGCGCAGGGCTAATATCTCTTCTGCATCAAAACTTGCCTGACCGATTTGCTGAAGAAATAGCCAGGGGTAGTCGCAGAGGTTGGGATCACTAAGTCGAATATGTCTGCTGTCAGGAGCTACGTCTATTAACGACATGCGCTCTACGCCATCGGTAATGTGGTCTTCGGCTTCAGGCCAATCAATGGACCACCAGGCTCGACCCCGGCCTCTGCCAAAGCCACTTTGCATGGAGTCGCCAAAAATAATCCGGCCCATATGCAATTCAGCTTCCGGGCCTGCAGAGGTATCAGTATTAGATGTCTGGGCTTTGGTCTGAGAGAGCGGCAACGCTAATGGTTGAGCCGATAGCTGGACGGAGAACCCGATCAAATACAGCGTAGCGACTACTATTAAACAAAATTTAGCCTTGATCAATTTAGCTACCTATTACTTTTCCGTCCGGATGAGTAACTACCACTATCGAAGGTCTGGGAGGCATTTTTTCGTCAAAATCCGGCCAACGCGTTCGTGGAGTTTCGTAGTTGTCGCCTTCTGAAGGATGCTGAACCGCGCAGAAGAAACTGCGATTGTCGGGCGTAAAGCACGGCCCACATAGTTCTGCACCTATCGGTGTTCGCAAAAAGTGTTTGGGTTTGCCGCGGTTAGGCCCACTAACCGGTGCTGCCCAGACTCCGTCGGCTATGCCATATTCATAGGCTCCGTCCGTTGCAATCCAAATATTGCCAAAATTATCAAAGGCACAGTTGTCCGGACAGGCCAACCAACCGTTCTCTGTAGTATCGGGGTGATAACTAGAGCCATCGGCATCAGGTGGTCCACCCAAAAGCAACATTTCCCAATCAAATCGATTGGCACGGTGATCTCCGTTTGGAGGAATTAACTCTAGAATATGTCCGCCCTTGTTCTCGGGCCTTGGATTAACCGGATTTAGGTCATCGCTTTGGCGGTCTGGACTTTTGGTGAGCATTGCAAATACATTGCCCGTTCCCGGGTTAACGTCAACATCTTCCGGCCGGTCCATTGGCGTGGCGCCAACCAGGTCTGCGGCCTTGCGAGCGTCTAAACATACATCCGCCTGATTAGTAAAACCGTTAGCCTCAGTCAATGGACCTTCTCCATACACAAGTGGGTTCCAATTTACGCCCGTCTCGTCAAACTCGGCCACATAAAGAGCTCCCTCTTCCAACAGGTCCATATTGGCCTGTCGATTACCCTCGTCATATCGGTTTTTGCTTATAAAGCGGTAAAGGTACTCGTGAACCTGATCGTCACCCGAATAAGCCACAACATAGCCATCTGCGTTGATAGTGACATTGCAGCCCTCGTGCTTATAGCGGCCTATGCCTGTGCGTTTTTTGGGCACTGATTCGGGATCAAAGGGGTCGATTTCTACAATCCAGCCCATATGCAGGGGCTCGTTCGGGTTTTTGGCAACATCCCAACGATCAAAAAACCTGCGCCAGGCTGCTCCTCTATTGTTTTCACGGATGCCAAACCGCTGGTAGTTTTCCCTTTGCCGGATATCGGCATTGGAATGTTCTCCCGAGAAAAAGTCCTGAATATTTTCTTCCGCAGTCAATACCGTTCCCCAGGGAGTAAGGCCACCGGCGCAATTTCCGTAAGTACCCCAGGTATCGATGCCATTATCCGAATAATTGGTAAATAACCGCTCGTTGCCAGCGGCGGCGCCAGTTAACTGCATTTTAGTGTCTGGAGTAATTCTTCGATTGTAGGGGGAATCGAGATCAACCTGCCATGAGCCTTCTAACCTCTGCACCTCAACCACCGAAAGCCCAACGCAGGCCTTATTCACGCGCACCTGCTCTTCGTCCATTGCGGTAGTCCCGGGGGCACCCGGGTACATTAGTCTGGAGCGGCAATATTCATGATTTACCACCATTAGACCCGCGTCGGAATTATTTGAACCTAAGGGCAAGGGTAAAAAAGCAATGTAGTCGTTGTTGTAGCCAAACTGTTGTAGCTGAGCTTTCTCAGTTTGATTCTCCGGGTCAAATTCCGGCGCGGATGCAAATATAGGATCGCCCCAGCGCAGTAGCGTTTGCGCCCTGTATCCGGGAGAAACGTGTAGGTCTTCATCTAACCCGTGATTTAGCTCAACAAAGCCTAAGGGTTCGGACTGATTGGGTAAGCCTGTAGCGCACCCGGATATACCAGATGCAGCTGCTACGCCTGTCGCTAAAGCAGTTTTTACAAAAGAGCGTCTAGAGGTAGTTCGGCGCTGCAAAATCTCTTCAAAGCTGGAAGCGGTGGATGGGTTACTTGCGATGTTGTCGTTATCGATCAATGTTTGAGCCTAGTCACTTTTTTCTCGCAGAATGCTGATAAAGCTAAGTTGCATCCATTTGACACTTTTATTGGCCTACCCATAAAGCTATTTATTCTAATTTAACCAAATAATGGGTTCTTCTTGCCAAGCATCAATTTCCGCCGCACTTAGCTCTGCAGTAGGCATCTCTGACTCAATAGATTTTAGTACTTGCTCTGAAATAGCCTTTGACTTACTTGCGATCTCTTTGATTTCCGTTACTTCAAGCTGCTGGCATATTTGACCAGCGAATCCAGCGGGAATATCAGTTAGCAGTTTTTGCTCTAAACCCAGCAACCGCTCCCATATTTGTAATACACGCCAAAACTGGAGGTACTCTGCCAAATTATCCATTCCGGAAAGTTCGGCGATTCTCACCACCATATCCGGGTATGTTAAATCCAAAATATCCGGATGTTGGGGCGCAAGTTTTATACATAGGCAGGCAATCAGATATTCCGTTTCCATCAGCCCGCCGGGGCGCAATTTAGTATTGATTTGATCCTCGGACACTTCGGTAATGCGCTGCTCGCGGATACGTTCAAGCATCTTGATGGCGTCCATAGAAAACTGATGGAGGTCTCGTTTTCGGCTTAGTATATTGCGTCGCACCTGGTCTACAGCCTTGCCAGTTTCGGTATCCCCGGATACATGGCGTCCCGAAACCAGAGCAATATGCTCCCAGGTTTTGGCGCGCTCCAGTTGATAGTGCTCAAAACTGGATAGGCTCACTGTTGCTGCACCAGAGCGACCGGAAGGACGTAATCTAGTATCCATTTCGTAGACTATGCCCTCCTTCATTTTGCCTGAAAGCGCCGTTTGTAATCGGTTAACAAAGCGCGTCGCCTGCTCCATAGATTCATCATCTGAATACACATAGGTAATATCCAAATCAGACATGGGCGACATACGCGACATACCCAACTTGCCCATACCAAATATGCTTACCTTGGCTTCACGGCCTATCTCATCCGCAACTACCTCTAGACCTGTCTGCAAAGAGAATAAGGCCAATTCCGTTAACCTAACCTGAAACGACACCGGGTCCAGATCGTCTTGAAGAAAGCACAGATAGAATTGGTAGAGCTCTTCATTAACCAAACGACGCATGCGTTCCAGTCGCACGTCGTAGTCCGGATTTTGAAGAATCCAGCTGTTATCAAATTGCCAATCCATGGGGGACTTATCAAATCGATCCCGCTGTAACAGGGCATCTATTATGTGAGGGCTTTGGCCTAACAAGGACTGCATAGCGGGTGAATAAATCAGCGGTATTACCAAACCCGAGAGTAATTTGGGCGAAGTTTGCAGTAGGGATATGTATTGCCCTCCCGGAGGCAGCCGGCGAAAAAACTGATGCAACTGATCTACTGCCATCTCAACGGGAATTGAACTGCGTGATATCTCCCCTAACAAACTGCCATATAGAGCCTTTGTCTTAGCTGCCTGAGAATCGCTAACTCCGTATTGCCGAAAACCCTCTGACCAACCCTGCAATATATCCCGGGTCTTTTCCGGCAGAGCATCCAAATCAAATGGGGTTAAAACCTCGGTTTCTAAGTCTTGGTCATCCGGTCGAAACAAGGCATCAAATACCTGATGAACCCTAGACCGGCGAGTAATTAGCTCCTCAGAAAATTCTTTCCAATTGCTGATCTCACAAATCGTTTGAAATTTACTCAGGGAGTCCGGATTAACCGGGATATTGTGGCTCTGCTCATTGCCAAGCATTTGTAATCGGTTTTCAAGTTGGCGCAACCTGAGATAGTCCTGTTTGAGAAAATCTACTTTTTCGGGATCTACCAGCCCTTCCACAGACAATTGACCTAGGGCAGAGATCGTATGGCCAGTACGCAGCTTTGCACGCTTACCACCCCAGATAAGCTGCAGGCCGTTGGCGATAAATTCTATCTCGCGGATACCGCCGGTTCCCAGCTTTAGATTAAAACCTTCAGGTTCTGTGGAAATACTATTGTCCCGTTTGCCCTGAACCAGCAATTTAGGGTGTTCAAGGTCGATTCGGTCCTTCAAATAAGCCAACTCTTCTATTGCGCGGAAATCCAGGTTTTGCCGCCATATAAAGGGTTCCAGATCGTGTAAAAACTGTTTTCCTTGCTCAATATCTCCGGCAACTACTCTTGCCTTCATAAGAGCCAAACGATGCCATGGCAACGCTCGAAAGAAGTAGTAGTCTTGCGCAGCTTCTATGGACATGGAAATCTGTGTCGCCGAGGACTCGGGACGAAGCCGCCAATCCACCCGCCAAATTAGTTCGCCGCCATCTGCACCAGAGAGCAGCTTGGTTACCAATTTTAAAACACGGGTACAAACATCGCCCTTACCCTGCATTGGGTGCACTGGTAAAAGCTCAGGATTAAAGAAAGCGATCAAATCAATATCGCTGGAATAATTTAGGTCTTGCCCGCCAAGCTTGCCGAGACCCAATACAAACAGGCCAGGAATTGAATCCCCCGGGGCAGGAAGGTCACGGCAGAGCTTCTTGATGGACTCATGCTGCCAGGCAGCCCGTAATGCAGTGTCTAGGGTTAATTCGGCAAAACGGCTCTGCATGCGGCCTAGCGCTTCGGTTTCCTGTAATCCAGATATATCAGCTAAAGCAATGGCAAGGCTGAATTGACGCTTTAGATCAGCCAGAAACTCAGAAACAGCGGACCAATCCGCAAAATCTATTGCATTGGGGTTTTCAAGAATCTCAAGAATCCTCTCTAGGGCATCAACAGCTTTCTCCGGGGCTTCTAACCAATCAGTACGATCAGTGAGACGGAGTAGCCTTTGCAGGTAGAGAGCGCTCTCAATAGGGTGCATGGGGGACATAGTTAGATAAATTGTAATAAGTCTAACAAGATCCCGTACCTGCTACATCAAGGAGCAAGACTGGTCTGTTTAAAAATATCCAACAGCGCTGCAGCAGCAGACGAAATCGGGAATCCCTGGCGAGAGAGAATGCCTACATCTCTTGTGATAGATGGGTTATTTAGGGGCAGGCACATTGCCCCCATTTCAAGCATTTGCTTTTTAGTAACAGAGGGCACAACGCTAACTCCTAGGCCTTCAGTGACCATGCGGCCTATGGTCGCCAACTGGTGGGCCTCGACTGAAGGTTTAAGCTCTATTCCGTGCTCGCTAAGTGTCCGGTCAATTAACAAACGGATGCTAGAGGGCCTTTGCAGAGTCAAGTAGGGATAGTTTTGTAAGTCTTTCCAACTCACCTTTTCCTGCTTGGATAGAGCGTGGTCCTGAGGAAATGCCACTACAAACTCGTCTCTAAACAGCGGCATAAATTCCAATTCGCTAATGGGACCGGGGTCAAAACTAATCCCCAGTTCCACCCGGCCCTTTCTGACCAAATCAACTACGCTTTCAGCAACTACATCCTGAACTTTAATATTAATATTTGAGTGACGTTGGTGAAACTCCCTAAGAATCTCGGGAAGTAAGCTATTTGCAAAGGTCGGCATAACCGCTATTTCGAGCTTGCCTTTTTGCAGTAAAAACAAATTTTGCACATCTTCTAAAGAACCATCCAAATCCGACAGCAAGCTTAATACCACCGGGTAGAACCTCTTTCCCTCCGGCGTTAACACAACTGATCTAGTGGTCCTGGATAGCAGCTTTCCGCCAAGTATATCTTCCAGGTTTTTAATACAAATACTTAGAGCTGGCTGAGATATACAAAGGATTACTGAAGACTCTGCGAAGCTAAGCGTTCTAGCTACAGTCGCAAAAGCCCGCAATTGCTTAATGGTTACATTCATATATTTATATTATCAATAAGTGATTTAATTATATTTGTTAAATGTAACTGCTTCTTGCAGGATGCTCAAGTGATTAATTTTGTTGAATAAAAAAGTTATAGGGGAGCAAGTTCAAAGTGTCTGGTTTAAATAAGCTAGTCGGTAGCTACGAAGAGGCCATGCATGGTCTCGAAGACGGCATGTCCATTATTGCCGGAGGCTTTGGTCTCTGTGGTATTCCTGAAAACTTGATAGCAGAAATTCGAAACAAAGGCACAAAGAATTTAACCATTATCTCCAACAATGCCGGTGTGGATGACTTTGGCCTGGGATTGCTTCTGCAAGACCGGCAAGTCAAAAAGATGGTCTCATCCTACGTCGGTGAAAATAAGTTATTTGAGGCGCAGCTTCTCGAAGGCATCTTAGAAGTCGAACTAACCCCTCAAGGCACCTTGGCTGAAAAAATGCGTGCTGGCGGTGCAGGTATTCCCGCTTTTTACACAGCTACCGGCTACGGAACCGAAGTTGCTGTCGGCAAAGAAACCCGACAGTACGGTGATCGTAACTATATTTTGGAAGAGTCCATAACCGCAGACTTTGCCATTGTTAAGGCCTGGAAAGCAGACCTACACGGCAATGCTATCTACCGTATGACGGCACAAAATTTCAATCCCACGGCGGCAACTGCCGGCAAAATTACGGTTATGGAGGCTGAGCACATAGTTGAACCAGGTGAACTGGATCCTGCACAAATTCATACCCCGGGCATATATGTAAATCGTTTGATTCAAGGCGACTCTGAAAAGCGTATTGAACAGCGCACTACCCGTGAAGCCCCGGAGAAAAGCTAATGGCCCTAAGCAGAGATCAAATAGCCCAACGAGTAGCGCGCGAAATTCGAGATGGTTTTTACGTAAATTTAGGTATTGGAATACCCACCCTGGTATCAAACTACGTTCCTGAGGATATGGAAGTTTCCCTTCAGTCAGAGAATGGCTTACTAGGCATGGGCCCCTTCCCTACAGAGGACGAAATTGACGCTGACCTTATTAATGCGGGCAAGCAAACCGTTACCTTTAACAAAGGGGCATCCATATTTTCCTCGGCAGAATCCTTTGCCATGATTCGCGGTGGCCATGTAGACCTTACGGTCTTAGGCGCTTTTGAATTAGATGTGCAGGGCAATATCGCCTCTTACATGATTCCCGGAAAGCTCATTAAGGGCATGGGTGGCGCAATGGATTTAGTTGCAGGCGCAGACAATATTATTGTCACCATGATGCATGCCGACCGGCACGGGAACTCCAAATTGTTATCAAAATGCACTCTGCCCCTCACCGGCGTTGGCTGTATCAAAAAAGTAGTTACTGATCTCGCCTATCTAGAAATTTCGGAAGGTAAGTTTCACCTTATAGAACGCGCACCCGGCGTTAGTATTGAAGAGATTCTTAGTAAAACCCAGGGTGAGCTGGTGGTTTCTGGCGATATACCCGAGATGACATTTTAAATTCAAGGTAGTTAGTTATGAGTAATGAACCTATCGAAAAAACGATTGTAATCTTGGGCGGAGCCCGCACTCCAATGGGCAGCTTCTGCGGCGTATTTAGCTCGGTAACTGCGGTTGAACTTGGCAGCATTGCAATCAAAGCAGCTGTGCAAAAGGCTGGCATTGCAGCAGAGGCAATCGACGAAGTTTACATGGGCTGCGTATTGCAAGCAGGCCTTGGTCAAGCCCCTGCAAGGCAAGCAGCAATTGGCGCAGGCATCTCCAACAGTGCCGGTGCAGTTACGGTAAATAAAGTTTGCGGATCAGGAATGCAGGCGATTATTTTTGCTCACGACCAAATTAAACTTGGCAACCAAAAGCTGGCTGTAGCCGGCGGCATGGAAAGCATGAGCAATGCGCCTCATATACTCAAGAATGCGCGTTCGGGTATCGGTTCCGGCCATAAAACAGTATTGGACACCCTGTTTCTCGATGGGCTGGAAGACGCCTATACCGGCACCTCTATGGGCAACTTTGCGCAGGATACTGCGGATAGGAATGGCCTGACCCGAGAGCAGATGGATGCCTTTGCCATCGAGTCGCTGAACCGCGCAAACAAAGCCATTGAGCAAAATATTTTAGAAGATGAAATTGCTCCGGTCACCGTAAAAAGCCGTCGCGAAGAAACCCTGGTAGAATATGATGAACAGCCTCTAAAAGCAAAGATCGAAAAGACCCCTACTTTGCGTCCGGCCTTTACTAAAGACGGCACCATTACCGCTGCAAATTCCAGTTCGATATCAGATGGTGCTTCGGCTGTTGTATTAGCCAGCGAAGAATACGCCCGCGAAAAGGGCCTGCAGCCAAAGGCGAGAATAATCGCTTACAGCCGCCACTCCCATAGCCCGGAAGAATTTACTACTGCACCTATTGGCGCAATTGGGAAGCTTTTTGAAAAGACCGGCTGGAACAAAGATTCAACCGATCTGTTTGAAATTAACGAAGCCTTTGCCATGGTCACCATGCTTGCCATAAAAGAGCTTGATCTGGACCCGGCCAAGGTGAATGTTAATGGCGGAGCCTGCGCTCAAGGCCACCCTTTAGGATCTACCGCTAGCAGATTAGTAGTTACCCTAATGCACGCACTAGCCCGTAGTGGCAAGAAACGCGGCATTGCCAGCATGTGCATTGGCGGCGGTGAAGCCCTCGCCATGGCGATAGAGCTAGTTTAGAGAACACTAGAAGACGCAACTATTTGAGGTATGAGATTTAATCAGTATTTATTAGTCTAGATGATATTTGGGGTACTCGGTCTGCTGCACCTTGATCTATCCCCTTTGAGTATTAATAGACTGATGCCAGTTTGGTATTGCCCTGGGCGCCACGGTATAGCTCCCCCTTTAAGCCCTGCGGGGCCCAGGGTGATTCCAATTCATTAGCGACTTAGTCGTGTCGGAAAACAAATAAAGCCCCATAAGGGGCTTTATTTTATTGCGGAGATGGTTACAGCTAGTCTATTTCTTCGTAGGGTAAGCCCACGTACTGCATAGCAATAATCTTACGCCCCTCTTCCGAATGCAAATAGAAATCTCTTTCGGAATCCATAAATCGTGAAAAGGTCGCACCACTCATTCCGCCCCCAGCGACAACTTCCTCCTCAAAATTATGCAGCATATTCGACAACCACCAGGAAAAGCGCTCGCCGTGCCAAACGCGCCTAAGCGCTATTTCGGAGTATTTAGTTATGCAGTCCGTATCATTATCACGATAAACACGAGTGAGTATTTTATACAGCGTTGCCACATCAGATCCCGCAAGGTTTAGCCCCTTAGCGCCGGTTGGGGGAACAATATGAGCGGCGTCGCCCACTAAGAATAGATTTCCATACTGCATCGGCTCACAAACAAAAGACCTTAAGGGAGCAATACTTTTTTCGATACTAGGGCCTGTTACCAGTCTCTCTGCGGCTCCTTTAGGCAATCTTTTCTTTAGTTCCGACCAGAAGTCTTCATCAGTCCAATCCTCAACTTTATCGCTCGATGGTACCTGCAAATAGTAGCGTGATCGAGTTGATGATCTTCGGCTCGCAAGGGCAAAACCTCTATCACTTTTACAGTAAATAAGTTCTTCAGCGACAGGCGGTGTATCACTGAGCAATCCCAACCAACCAAATGGATATATTCGCTCATGTTCAGTTCGTAGATCCTCGGGAATGGTTTTTCGGGACACGCCGTGGAAGCCATCGCATCCCGCAATATAGTCGCAATTTAACCGATACTCTTCGCCCTGATATTCAAAGGTTACATAGGGCTTTGGACTGGCAACTTCCTGCAGTTGAACATTTGCTACTTCATAGTAAGTCTCCAATCCTGCGGCGACCCGCGCTTCCATCAAATCCTTGGTTATTTCGGTTTGACCGTAACAAATTACCACCTCACCACCAGTAAGGCTGGTGAAGTCCAAATGGGTTAGTTCGCCGTCGACTGAAAAATCAGCTCCTTGGTGAACCTCTCCCTCTTTATCCATGCGCTCACCAACACCGGCCTCACGCACTAAATCCGCAAACTTCTGTTCTAGTATTCCGGCACGTATACGTCCTAGAACGTAGTCGCCGGTAACACGTTCGAGAATAATATTACTTATACCCTGCTTGCTTAGAAGCTGCCCAAGCAATAAACCGGAGGGGCCAGCGCCAATAATGGCAACCTGCGTACTTAAGATTTTCATAACGGCGGGTATTCCTCTGTGTCTATTTGATTCTGAACAGCCGGTGCATATCTGCTACCGGAAACTGTCAATTGATTAATTAGCTTCTCAAGCTTCAGCAAACTGTCAGCCCCTATTTCTATGCCGCCAGCAGCCCAATCTTCCTCGAGATGCTGAAGAGAGGTTGTTCCGGGTATTACATGAATATTTTCGCCACGCTGAAGAAGCCAGGCGATAGCCAGCTGAGCTGGCGTGCAATTGTTTTCTACAGCGATGTTTTGATACTCGCCCAAAATATTTTCACGGTTTTGGCTGAAGTGCGGCTCCTGAAAACGGGGCATTGCAAGCCTAATATCTTTCTCGACAAATTTCGTAGGGTCGAGCTGCATATCCGCCAAAAACCCTCGTGCCAATGGAGAGAAAGCAACAAAAGCCGCGCCTATCTCCTTACAAGTTTCGAGAACCGAAATTTCGACATTGCGGCTCCAAAGAGAATATTCCGACTGCACCGCCGCCACTGGATGCTCTGCATGAGCCCGTCTAATTGTCGCAGCTCCCATCTCTGATAAACCAAGAGCCCGTACCTTCCCTTCTTTAATCAGGTCCGCAACCGCTCCTACTGATTCTTCAATTGGAATCTGTGGGTCAAGTCGATGTAGGTAATAGAGATCAATTACCTCGGTTTTTAAGCGAGCCAAAGACGCTTCACAGCTACGTCGAATTTAATCTGGATGTCCGCTCAGCACTCGTTTGCCGTCCTTAAAGAACAATACGCCTTTACTAACGAGAAATATCTTTTCTCGTACAGATCGAAGGTATGGCCCTACCAACTCTTCATTACGTCCACCGCCGTAGAGAGCTGCAGAGTCGAAGTGGGTAATTCCCAGATCCAGTGCACGCTGCAACACTTTTTCGCCCTTCTCGGGCAGCAGGGGTGTTCCATAGGCGTGAGACAAATTCATACAGCCCATACCTATGGCCGGAACCAACTTGCCCCCGATTTGCCGCATTTGCATTTTTGGGCTGCCTGCTAGCCGTCTAGCTGCTGCTCAAGGTCGTGCAGCACCTTATAGCAGGGCAGCACCTGAGCCAGACTTGAGTTAGGTTCTCGTCCTTCGCTAATGGCGGCGACGAATTCTCGGTCCTGTAATTCAATACCGTTCATAGATACATCAACGGAGGAAACATCGATAACCTGATCTTTACCATTTACCAGATCATCGTAGCGGGCAATATAGGTTCCCTTATCGCATATATATCTGAAGAAGGTACCAAGAGGTCCGTCATTATTGAAGGACAGTGAAAGCGTACATATAGCTCCGTTTGCAGCTTTCAGCTGAATAGACATATCCATAGCAATACCAAGCTCTGGATGAATCGGGCCCTGTATAGCATTTGCTGAAACAATGGGTGATCCAGCCTGATAGGCAAATAAATCAACAGTATGTGCCGCATGATGCCACAGTAAATGATCTGTCCAACTGCGCGCCTCACCTTTAGCGTTAATGTTTTTACGTCTGAAAAAGTAGGTTTGCACGTCCAATTGCTGAATACCCAACTCGCCTTCCTGAACGCGCTTATGCATCCATTGATGCGAAGGATTAAATCGGCGTGTATGACCGACCATACATATCCGACCTGTCTCCTTCTGAGTTTGTAAAACCGCTTCCGCGTCTGCCCAGCTATCCGCAAGAGGTATTTCCACCTGCACATGTTTGCCTGCGCGCATACACCGAATGGCTTGGGCGGCGTGCATTTGCGTGGGTGTGCACAAAATTACTGCTTCGGCCTCTGTAGTTTTAAGCGCATCGGCCAAATCGGTTGAGACATGCGCGATGCCGTATTCCTGCGCGACGACATTTGCCTTTGCCTCGTTGTGCCCAACAAGGGATACAACCTCTGCACCATCAATTTCCTTGATTCCATCAAGGTGTTTAATGCCAAAGGCACCTGGTCCAACTACCATTATTTTCATTGCATATTTCCCTGTTGCTTTACGCTCAATCTAAGAGTCATCGCTGTTTTCCAAAATAAGGTGGCCCACAGCGGTGTTCGATGCAGGCACATGGTAAAAACGGTGTTTTTCGTCAACTTTTGCGTCCATAGCGCCGCGAGCAATAAACCACATAACTAATTCGATGCCTTCTGATCCTGCCAGTCGTACGTAATCTATATGGGGTACTTCAGATAGGCCCTTGGGATCTTTCACCAACCGCTCAAGAAAGTCGGCGTCGAACTCTTTGTTTATCAGCCCTGCTCTAGGACCCTGCAATTGGTGGCTCATGCCGCCGGTTCCCCAAATCTGCACGTCGAGATCTTCGTCAAAGGTATGTACAGCGCGTTTAATCGCTTTACCCAAGTCGTAGCAACGCTTGCCGGAAGGTGGTGGATACAGAACCACATTCACAGCCAAAGGTATAACCTTGCATGGCCAAGCCTCTGGCTGCCCAAACATCAGCGAGAGCGGTACGGTAAGCCCGTGATCAACGTCCAATGTGTTAAATATAGTGAGATCAAATTCATCCTGAATAACAGATTGAGCGATATGTGAAGCCAATTCCGGGTGGCCTTTTACGCTCGCTACAGGACGCGGACCCCAGCCCTCGTCTGCGGGTTGAAACTCTTCTCCTGTGCCCAAGGCAAAGGTTGGAACTAGGTTCAAATCGAAAGCTGAGGCGTGGTCGTTGTATACCAGAATAACTACATCGGGCATTTTCTCAGCAATCCATTTTTTGCCATATTCATAGCCGGCAAATAACGGAGCCCAATACTCTTCGCCGGTCTTGCCATTGTCTATAGCAGCACCAATAGCCGGCACATGGGATGTGTATACGCTCGCAGAAATCTTAGACATTGTCGTTTTCGTCCTGTGTTTTATAGAGATTACCTTCTGGCGAGCGACCGCCACTGATCATCATCTGTTTGTATTCTTCTGGCGACATACCGGTCATGGTGGATGCAGCTTGTTGAAAACTTATGTGCTCACTGGAGAATATCTTTGCTAAAAAATAGATATTGCCTCCAAGGGAAAGCATTTCGTTGTAGTCTCGCTTAAGCACTGCCGCTTTTTGTGCCTCTGTCATAGGCCACTCGTCAAGAAAGGAAGATTCATCCGCCAAGAAACGTTTGCGATTTTCAGCCTTCATCAAAGACATGCAAAATTGATTTAGATGGAAGCCTTTGCGCGCCATATCGGCGTCAAACATAGTCGTTCCAGGCACATCCAAATAGGGTTTTTCTAAAGCCATAATTTCTCCAACCTACTTATAGATTTCTATTTTAATCTTCCCAATAAAGCCGCATTGGGTTTTCCACCAGAAGCTTTTTACGCAATTGCTCAGTAACCGCAATCTGGGGAATAAAGTCGACCAGATTACCGTCATCAGGCATATGAGCTTTCATATTTGGATGGGGCCAATCGGTACCCCAGAGCACCCTGTCGGGAAATGTTTCGACAATCTTGCGCGCAAAGGGCACCACATCCTGATATTTTCCCGGGCCAACAATGGAAAGGCGGTCCGGGCAACTAACTTTGGACCAAATTGTTGGATTTTCACTCAACAGCTTAATAAACAAACCAAACTCAGGCCCATCAACTGACTGACTTACATCAGGACGCCCCATATGATCCACCACCAAGTTCGTAGGCAATGAGGTAAAAAAGTCGTAAAGCTCGGCTAAATCAGCGGCTTCAAAATAGATAACAATATGCCATCCCAGATCTTTTATACGCTCTGCTATTGCCCGTAAATCGTCAAAAGGAAGCGCATCAACAAGTCGTTTAACGAAGTTAAAACGGACTCCTCGAACGCCGGCGTCATGCAGAGCTTGCAGTTCTTCGTCAGTAATACTGGCTTTAACCGTTGCTACGCCACGAGCCAAACCACCGGAGTTTTTAAGTGCGTCCACCAAGGCGCTATTGTCTGAACCGTGACAAGTAGCCTGCACAATGACATTGCGCGAAAAGCCGAGAAAGTCCCGCAGTTGCCAAAGTTGGTCTTTAGAAGCATCGCAGGGCGTATATTTTCTCTCCGGTGCAAAGGGAAACTGGTCCCCCGGGCCAAAAACATGGCAATGGGCATCTACCGCACCTAGCGGTGGTTTATAAGCCGGCCGGCTAGGCGTTTTGTGCCAATGCATCCAATCCGCATCGGGAGTAAATTGAGTCACAGTCCTCTCCCTTTAAGTACTGCATCCAGTCGTGGATATACTCGCCGGGCGTTGCCTTCATAGACTTTATTTCTATCCCGCTCAGAAAGATTCAATGCGTCGACATAACGCTTGGTATCGTCAAAATAGTTGCCAGTTTCAGGGTCAATGCCTCTTACGGCACCCACCATCTCCGAACCAAAAAGAATGTTTTCTATGTCTATCACTTTAAACAACAAATCAATTCCAGGCTGGTGGTAAACGCAGGTATCAAAATATACGTTCTTCATCACATGTTCACGTAATGGTGGCCGCTTGAGCATATCGGCCAATCCGCGATATCGACCCCAATGATAAGGAACAGCGCCGCCACCGTGGGGAATAATAAAACGTAAATCGGGGAAGTCGCTAAATAGATCACCTTCCAGAAACTGCATAAAGGCCGTGGTATCGGCATTCATGTAGTGCGCGCCGGTTGCGTGAAAATTGGGATTACAAGAACCCGAAACGTGGATCATTGCAGGAACATCTAATTCCACCATTTTTTCATAAAAGGGATACCAGCTTTTGTCGGTGAGTGGCGCCGAAGTCCAATGCCCGCCCGAAGGATCAGGGTTTAGATTGCAGCCCACGAATCCCAACTCATTTACACATCGCTCTAATTCGCCAATGGAATGCTCAATAGAGCATCCTTCGGACTGAGGTAGCTGGCAAACGCCAATAAAATATTCCGGGTATAGCTCAACAACGCGGCTAATTAGATCGTTGCAAGCACTGGTCCAATACTCCGATACAGACCGATCACCGATATGATGCGCCATGGCGGAAGCTCGGGGCGAAAATATAGTCATATCTGCGTCGCGTTCTTTTAGCAGGCGCAACTGGTTTTTTTCCACCGTCTCGCGTATCTGATCGTCACTAATCACCGATCGAGCTGGCGGCTCCCCGCCGTTTTCATATGCCTTTATCTGAGCCTCTCGGAACAGTTGATGAGGTTCTGGGGCTGTTGTGTAGTGGCCGTGACAATCAATAATCATTTTTTTGATCCAGTCTTAACTTGCTTGTGTGTGACTTACTCATGTCTTTGATCCGATAGCATTGGCTGGAACATAAACTTCTCCACGCATCAGCAAGCGGGCTGTACGCAGCAGCGCCGCCCTCTTCACAACGACACCATCTGTGGTGGCGCTTTTAGTTTCAGTATCAGCTTCGGTATCGACCTCAATTTCCACCTTAAAAGAGCCAGAGGGATGCTCAATTTCCAGCTGCTGAAGAGGACCCACTACAGGCTTCCTCAAATATTCTTGAGCCAAAGTACCTGGCAGCATGCAGGCAGTAGCAATACTGACCGAACCCAGCACACCAATAGATTCGTGCACTCGATGGGGGATAAAGGTTCGTGTATTGAGTACACCCCCTTTTAGAGCTGCTGAGATCAAACTCATTTTCGGAACTGTTTTGGTAGCTACATCGCCAAGGTTCATCTTAATACCTGCCTGCAAACGAATAGCTTCAATTCGAGCTTTTAGCTCGGAATTCTCTTCTAAGCTTTGAGGGTCTTCGTTTCCGGTTAAGCCAAAATCTTGCGCCCTTAACAGCACTACCGGCATGCCGTTATCAATGCAGGTTACCTCTACCCCATTAATAAGATCTTTTGCTTGGCCCGTGGGCAACAGCGCACCACAGCTTGATCCTGCGATATCAAGAAATTCTATAGGCACCGGTGCCGCTGTCCCGGGAACTCCGTCTATACGGGCTTGGCCTTCGTATTCAACTTTGCCATTTGGCGTCTGTACTCGAGCTACTGCTTTCGCGCCGGTATTAAGCATGCGAATACGAACATCTGTTGTTTCACCTGTCGGCGAAATCATGCCGCATTCAATTGCAAAGGGGCCAACGCCTGCCAGGATATTGCCGCAATTTTGAGCATCACTGACCCTACCCTCGTCCACCACAATCTGCAGAAACAGATAGTCTATGTCCAGGTCATCATCATTTGAGGGACTAAGGATAGCGACCTTACTGGTCAGGGGATGCGCGCCGCCCATACCGTCAATTTGCCGCTCGTCCGGAGAGCCCATAGCCGCCAAAAGTATCCGATCGCGGACGGTAATATCTTCCGGTAAATCAGATGCTTTGAAGTAGAGCCCCTTAGAGGTGCCTCCGCGCATCAGCATTGAAGGGATAGCTACTTGCACTCTTAGCTATCCTCTAGAGATTTTACGTAACGCAGCCCCTTTTGGGCTAACCGCTCACGCATATTGTAGACATCCAACCCTAGTTCACCTGCTTTAAATCTGGCACGTTTCGATTCTTCATTGGCAATTCGTTTTTGCGTATTCTCGAACACTGAAGAGACCTCTTTCCGCGCTACCACCACAACCCCATCATCATCGGCAACGATAAGATCGCCAGGATTTATTAGGGCTCCAGCACAAACTACTGGCACATTTACATTGCCCAATGTCTCTTTAACCGTACCCTGAGCAAATATCGCCTTTGACCAAACTGGAAAGTCCATTTCTTTGAGAGTTGCAATATCTCTGACGCCAGCATCAATAATAAGGCCGCGAACTCCTCTGGATTTCAAGGAAGTGGCTAGCAAATCACCAAAGTAGCCATCTTCACAGGGACTTGTAGGTGCAACTACCAAGACATCGCCTGGTTGGCACTGCTCAACTGCAACATGCAGCATCCAGTTATCGCCAGGCGCAACTTCGCAGGTTATCGCGGTACCGGCAATTTTTGCCCCTGAATAGATGGGCCGCATATAAGAAGCCAATAGACCTTTTCGGCCCTGGGATTCATGAATTGTGGCTACTTCCGAACCCTGAAAGAGTTCAACAGTAATCTCTGGTACACGTTCAATATCAGTTACACAAACAGGCACTTCATTCTCCAGCTGACTTTTATCAGACCAATATTATGCGCGCTGAGGTCAAAAATGGCATGTTCGATTGTTGCTATTATCTATTAGTTTTTTCTATAATGGGAATAATGAATATCACGGCATACCCAGTAAAATGGATAGAATATGCTATTATTTTTACCTATAACGATGACAATTTTGATTCGAAACTATGGCGCCTTCACTAAATTTAAGACATCTATTAGCCGCACTGGAGGTACGCAAGCGTGGCAGTATTAGTGCGGCAACCCGGCAAATGTATTTATCTCAATCAGCTATAACCCAAGCGTTATCTAAGCTCGAGAGAGAAATCGGGCAAACCCTCTTTACGCGCACACCAAAGGGACTGGTCACCACGGAAGTAGGCGAGATATTTTTACTAAGGGTAGAACGGGCAATTCAATGGCTTACCTATTTGGATTCAGTTTTTTCTACCAAAGAACCAAGTACCCGACGCCTATACAGACTATTAACTGCGACACAGTTAAGAGCTCTAGTGACTGTGGTGCAGTATCGCAATTACAGCTTGGCCGCCAAGCATCTTAAGCTAACTCAGCCCACGCTCCATAGATCAGTTAAAGATATGGAAGGCCTCTGTGGCCTATCCTTTTTTCAACGCTCTCCGTCCGGGGTTGAGCCCAATTGGCATGCACGCCAAGCGGCGAGATATGGGAGCCTGTATTTTTCAGAGCTGTCTCAAGGCCTTGACGAAATAAGCGAACATATTGGCCATTCACGAGGCAGGCTCCGAGTGGGTTCGCTGCCATTGGCAAGAACAAGCTTGGTTCCTCGAGCAGTAACTAAGCTATTGCATCAGTTCCCTTCCGCCCAGATAAGCATTATAGACGGTCCTTATGAGGAACAATTGGATACCCTGCGGCACGGGCAATTAGATTTGATTGTAGGGGCCCTTAGGCATCCGACGCCAAGCAACGATATTCAGCAAAACGTACTATTTAGCGACGGCCTTCACTTGGTATTCCGTCCTAAACATCCGATCGCTGATAAACCAGATTTCTCAGTCTTAACCTTGCAGGAACTCGATTGGGTTGCCCCGCCGGAAGATGCCCCCGCTAGAGCAGTTTTCACTAAGTTTTTTAAAGACCGGGGACTGGAACCGCCGCAGCATTTAATTGAATGCAGCTCCCTTGTGGCAACAAGAGCTCTGTTGCTCGAAAGTGATCGGGCAGCCTTGCTCTCTAAAAGGCAGGTCGAGGTAGAGGTAGATAGGGGCTTGCTGGCTATAAGCCCAAAACAGTTATCCGGGACCAATCGAGATATTGGCTTTACCACCAGAGCAAATTGGAAGCCAACAAAACTGCAAGCCAGGTTCTTAGAACTTCTCAGTGAACTGACAAGTTAACCCTGGGCTGCTTCCGTAAAAAAGACTTGCGCCGCTATTGGCCCTATTCAGCCAAACTTTCCGCCGTCTTTCGGGCCCGGTTTGCAGATGACAAAGTGTAGTTGCGCGCCGGTGCGTTAAAGGTTTGTTCGCCGATAATTGAAAGCGCTTCGGCCAATACAAACCAAGGCTGGGGATTTTCGGGTTCTAACTTCATCCAGGCATCACTCAGCTGTGCGGCGCTTAGGTAGTCCTGAGAACTTAGGGCCTCATATGCCTTATCTGCAAGAGGATCAATACCGCCCAACAGATCGGCCAAACTCTGCGCTTGATCCACTGGACTTTGTATATGCAGATTTAGCACATCTCCATCAAACCAACCCAAATCCTGTGCGTAGATATCCCTAACGGTTCCCCAGCGACTACCGTAGTAATCTTGAAGATAATCTAGGTCTGCTAGATGTTCCGGCAGCTCTGTGTATTCAATCAATTCATCCGGGGTCATTTTCTTCTTCGCCCCTTCAATAGTTCGATCCAACACCCATTTAAGCGCGTCACGGTAATTGGTTAACACTGTGGTTGCATCGTGCATTGCTGTTGTATGCCCTGGCACCACTACCTCAGGTTGTTCATCTACCATTGAACTCAAACTGTCGACCCAGTCGCGCACCGAACGCCTCGCAGTGCCACGCAATGGATAAGTATTGGGCCAGGACTGATAGAAATTATCGCCGGTAAATACCACCCGCCCTTCGGGATACCAAACATATAGCTGATCGTCTGTTTCGCCCGGCGCCTTAACGAGCTCTATGGTAATTCCGGCTATCTCAAGAGACTGACGATCTCCAGAAAAAGTATGAGTAGGTAGAACAGATTGCGGAGGCGCTTGAGGAACTGCAGCGACTGCTTCTGGTTCAGCCCCATCTGTCATCAAGGTTACGCCAAAATTGGGCCGTCTCTCGGGAGGAATACCGACACCAACGCCTATTCGTTGATCCAAAGGAAGATCAAACCCCTGAGTATTTGAGGCACGAACACCACCTTCATATCCATTGAGCTCAACCAGGGCGTTTTCAGAATCAAAATTATCTCGTGCCCAAACTTCAACACCTTCAGAGTAATAGACACCAGCAGCGTTAGTGTGATCGGCATGGCCGTGGGTATAGATGATTGCCTTGACCGGTTTATCTGTAATTTCTCGAAGGGCCTGATTAACTTCCACGGCCGAGGACACAGCAATGCCTGGATCGACGACAATGATGCCCTCTTCACCGATGATAAATCCGCTGGTAGTTACTTGATAACCCGCTGATACATAGACATTGTCAGCAACCTCGGTGAATTGCGGCACAAACATCTTGTTTCGCTCGAGTAGCCGCTGAGTAGCTTCGCTTGGTTGTTGCGCCCAAGTCTGCGCGCCGAGGCTGAATAGGAGAGCGAGGGGAAAAAATCTTCTAATTGCTAAATGCATCAAGGCAAACCTGTGTTGTAAGTGAACGGAATAAAGATACATAAATAATCCGGCCAAAGCCGTATCCTTAATATTATTTATCGATAACTATCAAAGGGGTAAACCGACTATTCAGATCTACAAAATCATAGAAACGAATGAATTAGCTGTCTGACTTCCTCTCGTTGGTTTTCGTCAGGCAATCTTCCAATGCCACTTCGCAAATTATCGATAGCATGACCTGGATCGCTAGATTCGGTAATAACACAGGTAACTGCCGGATTGGAAAGCGCCCATTTAACGGATAACTGAGCCCAGCTTTCGCAATCAAATTCTTTTACCCATTCCGGTAATTGCTTACCCGCCACCATCTGAAAGTAATTGCCGTTTCTGAAAGGCCGATTTGTAATCACGCCAACGCCATTATCACGCGCCATAGGCAATAAGCGCTTCTCTGCTTCAGCCTCGACAAAGGAATAATTAATTTGAATGAAATCGACCTCATTGATGTACTTCTCATACATTGCAACGGTTTCAGGCTGCTCTGCACGCACTCCGGATAAACCTATATGTTTGACGAACCCCGCCGCTTTCCATTCCTTTAGCATCGGCCAACGATCCATAGCCGAAAGGGAAAACATATTGCGCAATTGCAGGAAGTCCAATGGATTCTTTTCTAGTGCTTGATATAGGTGATCCATGTCAGTCTCAACAACAGATACCCCTCGCTCAACAACACTAGTTACCACTTGAAGTTGCTTAAGCATATCCGGCTCCAGCCGCTCTTCGAAAGCCCAAACCGTTGGCACATTGGTATCTATAAAGTTTCCACCCTGCTCAAGCAACAAACTGATTAATTCACGCGCCCTGACATGATTTTCTATACCTGGCTCATGAAAGGGAGATGCATTACCGAAACCGACAATGCCAAGTGGCTGACCGGTGGAGGGAATCAACCGAGTATGCATTTTTTCCGTTTGAGCCTGCAAGCCCACCGGTAAAGACATTGCAGCACCAGCAGTTGCTGCAAATTTTATGAATTCACGACGGTCCAAATCTCTCATTCTTCGACCCCCTTAGTGCAATTCAGGCCTATGTTGGCGCGAGACCGGCCACTTGCGCTAACAAGTTTACTCAAGTTCACCAAATAGCTTAGACCATTGCTCAACTGGCCTGTATGTTGGCAAGAAGATAAGATAAAACGCGATCTAATAAGATCTTCAAATAAGGTACGTATATGCAGCTGCTACAACTTAGAATTATTCCGCTACTCTTGGTATTTTTGACTACTTCTCTAAGCGCCCAGGATCTACATGCTCAGGAAATGCGCGTAACTTTGTTAGGAACCGGTACTCCCGCTCCATTCGCAGACCGAGCTGGCCCTGCCACGCTAATAGAGGCAGGCGATCAATCACTGCTAATTGATGCCGGTAGAAATGTAGTTGTGCGCTTGTGGCAAAAAAGCATTCCGTTGCGCGATATTGATGCGGTATTTCTCACTCATTTTCACCACGATCATATTAATGGACTAGCCGATTTATGGCTCACGGGATGGCTAAGTACAGACTATGGTCAGAGAACGGTTCCTTTAAATTTGATCGGACCCAATGGCACCCAACAACTTGCCGATGGGTTAACTATGGCTTACGCCAGAAATGCAGAAATTCGTATTCTGGATGAACAGCTGTCAGAAGAGTCTTTGCAATTTGCTGTGCAAGAGTTTGATGCGCCCGCACTTGTATACGATCAAGGCGGTGTTCAGGTAAGGGCCTTTGAGGTTAATCATGGCGAATATATAACACCCTCAGTCGGTTATAGAATCGACTACGGAGAGCATTCGGTAGTGATTAGTGGTGACACAACCTATGACATTCGAATTGCTGAAGCGGCAAAAGGCGTCGACCTTTTAATTCACGAAGTGATGGCCTGGACTGAAGAGGCGATGATAAACGTACCCAGTGCACCTCAGATTGCCGCTCATCACACGACTCCAGAGCAGGCAGGCCAAATATTTAGTCAAGCAGAGCCAGCCCTAGCCGCATACTCCCACTTAATATTGCGTGGCGTATCGGAAGCTGAGATTGAATCTCGAACCCGAACAACCTATTCGGGGCCGCTCGCAATAGGTAGGGATCTGATGAGTTTTGTAATCAGTGATCAGGGAGTGGATATTGAATCCCCCTGAGGTCGCTAAAAAGAGGAGAAAATAAGCGCTAAGACTCTTCAGTATCAATATGCCCGTAACCAAAACTCTGGCCATTGGCTGTTGTTTTGATTTGAAATTCCGATTCTTCCTCCGAACTATTTTACAGTCGGACTATTTTCAACTTTGTTTTGAGATCGGTACGGCAAAAGGCATGTAGAAAGCAGGTCTGCTCAGAAATATCGAGCATTTCCTGTGCCGTCTGATCTGATTCAGTTGTTTTCAGATACACATGGGTTTCTACCGGGTCTGCTTCGCCCGCTTTGCCAGTGCCACCTGATGCGCCACCCAAAGAGAAGTGCGTATCCTGAACAATTCTATATTCCGGCAAATCCAGATTTAGCATCGACACAAAGCGACCGAATTGCGTCATAAAGCAAAAACCGATTCCCGCTGATATATAGGTGTTCGCATCTGGAGCCCTTCCCTCGCCTCCATTTACCGGTGCTTCTTCCGATAAAAACCGGAATGAAGTCCCGTAGGGGGAATATTGCATTTGATGTATTTCTTTTATGCCGTCTTCGCGCAACAGCGCAACTGCACCAATATTTAGCCTGCGATCCTGTTCGTCAGAGAGTGATGAACCTCCTGCCGAAGTTCCTCTTACCACATCTTTTTTGGGTGTAGGCCCAACAGGCGCCATTAGTATCTGCGAGGCCTCAGTCTCAGACGCTATTGCTTTGCCAAAGCGGTCTTCAGGATCAGGTATTAAGGGCTGTCCGAGTTCAGCCACTTTGGCCGTGGGTAATTCCTGACCATTTTTTTCGAGCTTGAATAGACTTTCGAGCTGACCGCGCATCAATCCGTTTAGTGGTGATGCGTGGATGGCGCTCATAAGAAATGTTCTGAGCTCAGCTTCATCAAGATCGCAATCAATTTCCACCTGGAGTTCCACAGGTTCTGCTCCACCCACCATCGTTCGCTTGGGCATTGAGCCCTTCATGGTGTAATAGTTGTCTTGAATTAATTTGAGTTGCCGAATTTCAACACCTTGTATTGAAGCAAGTGCCAAAATCTCATTCATATAACTGGCGACCATACCGGTAGTTAGAAATGCCAAGGGACATGGAGCAGCATCCTGACCGTTAAGATAAGGACCTTCATCTGAGACCAGTCGCCAGGTCTTGCCGGTGTGTGCTGATCTCACTAAGGCTTCTTTCTGAAACCCGGAAAGCGAGCGAACCCAAGCTCTCAACGCATCGCCCTTTCGATTTTCTGGAGCCTCTATCCCCACATCGTCGGCATTATCCAATGCAAAAAACGCTGGCAGACCGCTCGAATTAATAATGTCTTCACCAATACTCTTCATCTCATTTCTCTTTTTTGATCGCCTGTTCTGCCATTTGTTTGCTCAGTCCCGACAAACACGCAATATATTGAGTCGGAAATGGTTCAGCTAGTCCTGGCGATAGATTCGACCTGCTCTCATCACAAATCGAACATCACTTAGTGCTTCAATGTTCTGCAATGGATCTGCTGAGACGGCAATAATATCCGCATGTTTTCCGATCGCAATTGAGCCGATCTCAGCATCAACGTCTAGCAGTTCAGCGGCAGTCAAGGTTGCACTGCGTATTGCCTGAGATTCGCTCATGCCCAGTTGGACGTACTTCATAATTTCCTTGGCATTGTCCCCGTGAGGCATGATGCCAGCGTCCGTTCCCATGGCGATATTTACGCCACTTGCCATAGCTCGAGATAACATCGGATGCATCACCGATACCCTTTCTCTTCGGAGCGCATGAGCCGCTTCGGGAATTGCAGTTCTCGACAAAAAGTAGTCCTGTAGATAGGCCGTTGGGTCCAAATACGCTCCGGTTTCAAGAAAGAGCTCAATCACCTCATCGGTCAACCAGCTACCGTGCTCAATGGAATCAACCCCGGCATTTAAGGCCGCAATTATTCCAGCGGTGCCGTGAGCATGTGCAGCCACTTTGAGATTTAATGCATGAGCGGTATCAACCACTGCTCTCATCTCATCGTCAAACATTTCTGGCAGAGAGTCTTGTCTACCATTGGGGTCGGCGCCTCCGCCAGTGGCGTGTAGCTTGATAGTATCAGCGCCCACTTTGTACTGTGCACGAACCGCCCTTCGGCAATCATCTGCGCCATCGCATACTCCACTCGACAGAATAAGATGCGCTATGTCCTCGCGTAATCCGCGCAAGTCGCCGTGTCCGGCAGTAGCAGAAATGGGCTGTGCTGCTGCGAAGATTCTGGGACCCGGAATTAGTCCAGAAGCCGTCGCATCTCGCAGCGCCACTATGGGTTCAGCCCGCAAGGAGCCGAGATCTCGTACTGTAGTAAATCCAGCTTCGATCGTTATGCCCGCGTTTCGCGCGGCGATTAGTGTTATATCAGCGTCACTTAAGCGCCAGAAGTCACCCGAAAATCCGCCCAGCGTAAGATGAACATGGGTATCGATAAGACCTGGTAGGACAAATTGATCGCTTAAATCAACTATAGATACCTCAGTATCTGGATACAGTCGGCTATCCGCAAAACCCTCGAGAATATCAACTATCTCTCCGCCCTCTACGACGATGGTCTGCCGGTCTAGTGGAGGTAGATCTGCACTTACAAGCAGCCATCCACTGTGAATTAGGGTTACCTTCTCGGCATCTTGAGCCTGCGCCAGACAGGATAAGGTCAACATACTTAAGAGAGCTACGCCTCTTAAAGAAGCAACCAACAATGCTGATAAGGCTACATTCGATTTTTTGATACTTTTTTTGATGCTTCTTTTGATACTGGGACGCTTGGCGTTCCAGTTAAAAACCTTGAATAATTTAGGCATTATGACTTCCTCAAAAAATAGCGATTCGATACAAACTGTTGTGACCTCGTTAGACGTACAAAAAACCCCGCCGAAGCGGGGTTTTTGTTTTAACAAACCTACTCTAAATCTACTTTAGAAGTTGTAGGTGAAATCCAAGCCAAGCATACGCGGTGAACCAATATTCACCAGTGTGATTCCTGGAGGAGCGTTACCTGCTGGATTAAGCACAGTTGTGCCGTTATAGGCCGCGTGGCTAGACTGCTTATAATCAAAACCACTGCCATCGGTAGAACCTGCCCATGCGGCACCGCCTGTGATGTACTCTTCATCCAAACAGTTGGTGCAGAATAGAGACGCTTCCCAATTGCCATCGGCTGATACGTAAGCAAGTCGAGCTGTGTATATCTCATACTCTGGAATAGTCAAAGTAGTTGAATCCTGACCACTACTCTGTTGATCGCTCTTCGAGGCATAGTTCACCGAGGAGAGCAACGCAGCACCGCTATTCAATCCGAAAGTATGCTGCAGTCCCACGGTTAGAGATGTATCAGGTGCGCGACTGAAATCTGAGTCGTTTTCGACACCGGCTGATGGATTCTGAATATCAGACCACTTGGCGTCCAAACTACCGTAACCCAAATTCATCCTAAGGTTATCGGTCAACAGAGCGATCGCTTCAATTTCGATTCCAGAGATAGATGCATCACCCACATTAGTAGTACAACGACGCGCACAGATAGGCGAAGTGGTAACCGTTAGCTGCTTGTCGGTGTAATCCATATCGAAGATCGTGACATTGGTACGTAGACGGCCGTCCAACAAGGTCAAACGTGCGCCCAATTCGTTACTAACAACTTCTTCAGGTTGAAAGGGCGTATCGACATCGGCAACCGAATCGTTGGTACCACCGGCTTTGAATCCGCCAGACGAAGCGAGATAGAACATTGCGTCGTCAGAAGCCTGCCACTCAAGTGCAATTCGTGGAGTGGTAGAAGAAAAAGTATCACCACCGGACACTGCAGGGCCGACACATGGATTCGCTTGCGTACAAGCCCCGTTTGTGGCGAAGTCTGCGGCACTCTCTATAGTTATTACGTTAGGTCCGCCACGAAAATCGAAGTCGCGGTCGGGCGTTATTGAGCCAGTAGGACCCCAAAGTTCAAGCAATCGGTTGTAGAGATCATTGTCGAAGACCGAATTATTAAAAACCGTGTAGGATTTCTCATCTTCGGTGTATCTCACGCCTGTTGTCAGAGTAAGGGTGTCAGTCAGGGACCAATCAGCCTGAAAGTACACTCCCGTACTGTTAGTTTCTTGCTGCGCTTGGCGCAAGGAATCCACCATGCCGAACGCTTCAACAGCGCGATAATCTTTCTTCGATTTCTCAGACTGATTCGGCTCTTCCACAGAGTAGTAAACACCAGCAATGTAGTTCATAAAACCGTCACCTACTGAACCATTCAGCTGAAATTCCTGCGACCAAAAACTGATGTCATCTACCGTTACACCGTCGAAAAAGGACTGTGAAAAGAAGCTCTCATCAGATTCGCGGTTCTCGGTAGTTTCTACCGTGCGGTGTCCAGTGATAGAACGCAGTGACAAGTTATCGTTCAGGTCGTAATTAATGTCTAAGGTAATTCCCGTGCTCTCAGCTGATGTTGAGCCGATGGGGCCTGTACCTGCTACCTCATAGAGGCTAGCTGGAAGGACCGGAGCATAGTTCTCGGGAGTACCAACCGGGAATAGAGTCTGATATGCAGCCTGATTAGATATTCCGCCAGTAAAAATGGGAGCGGTAGTATCGCCTTGCACGCCGGCAACTGCAGGATCATCGTAGCCACCGTTATACCCGAAGTAGTCAATTAGCTTACTTGCACCACCATTTGATTTCGCTTCGGTGTAATCGAAGCCTAGATCAGCGGTCAAATTGTCTGAAAGCTGAAAACGAAACTTAGCTGAATAAAAATCGGTATTGTCCGCACCGAGTCCTTCGCCATCTGACAAACGTTCAAGATAACCATCACGTTCCATATGGGCCATAGAAAATCGAGCTGCTACGGTGTCTGACAATGAAAAATTTACCGCTCCACGCAAGTCAGCACGCTCGTATTGACCAAGACCAACTTTCAGGTAGCCAGTAGTTCCGGCATCTATATCCGGTTTAATCGTCTCATAACGTATCGCACCACCTGTCGAGTTTTTACCAAACAGTGTGCCCTGAGGGCCTCGCAACACTTCAACTGACTGCACGTCTAACAGGCGCAGGAAGTTGGTGATTGGACGACCATAATAAACATCGTCGATATAGATACCAACGGCCGGATCCAGTACAGGCGAAATTCGCGCTTCGTTGATTCCACGAATCGAAAACTGAGCACCAACATTTGCTCGGCCAGTACCGTCACCAATACTAACGTTAGGCACAAAGTCGGCCATTGCCTGTGGATCGGTTACACCTAAGCGGTCTAAATCAGCTGGCGTAAATGCCGTTACCGCAATCGGGACCGATTGCAGATCTTCTGCACGGCGCTGTGATGTCACAACAATCTCTTCAAGAACTTGTTGTGAGAAGGCTAATTGCGGAGCACCGCTAGCCAGTAGAGCTGCGGTAATCAAGGCCGCCAAAATTCGTATTTGCATAATTCCCCCTAGGGATGATTTAAATTCAATTTGTATCAATACTTTTTTTTGATGCCCTCACAACTTAACAGGTTAAGCATAATTATCCAGAAATCAGTATCGAAAAGCGGATTGAAGGGTTAGATTTCGTATTTTGTAATATGTTTGTATTACAATAATCACTTCCGCTTTCTCAGAGGAGGATGCTGTCTTAAATATTAATACGGAAACTGTAGCTCGCTTGGTGAACACCATCGGCACAGAAGGCTTTGCGCTTCAGCTGCATCGATACATTACCGATATTGTGAGATTCGATTTTCTGAGCGTCGATGCACAACGCGCCGATACTGGCCTTGAAGTGGTGTGTCGCTCTGCACTCAGTTCCGTAGATTACAAAGCCATCACCAGTAGTTATCGAGAACTGGGACTTTATAGCAGCGACCCGGCCCGCGACCTCACAAAGAACGGTATAAAAATTGAGCCGAATACCTGGTATTTACACACCAACAAAAGGCTTCTCGCCAATTCGCCTAAACATCTAGACCTTTATCGCCGTTTTCATATTGGTCATCGCATAAACTTCGGCCAGCCGATATCCAACGACACTTGGATATCACTCAAACTTATTCGTCTTGAACACTTCGGCGATATTTCTGAGTCCGAAGAACTGCAACTTCGCAAGCTCGCTCCATTCTTTTGCACGCTATGCGCAAATCATTTTCGGCTGATGCACAGCGGTTTTCCCGATAAAAGCGCCAACCAAGCACGCCTTAGAGCCCTACCCCAAAAACTAAGCAAGCGAGAGCTGGAAGTCTTGTCGTATAACTTGGCGGGAGACAGTAACAAGCTCGCCGCCGAAAAAATGGCCATATCCGTGAATACTGCTATTGCGCTGCGGCAGCGCGCCTATCGAAAACTCGACGTTCACAACATTGCAGAGCTCCAACAAAAGCTAGCCCTGCCTCCAGAGTGATTACTTAGATCTACAATAACTCTGAGAGCCATCGATATTATTGAACACAACTATAAGTAAAAAGTACTTTTGAGACCAAATTAAATCAGTTAGCCTCTTAAAAAATAGCATAGCGCTCACCTGTATCTGAAGCAGTTAGAAGTACTCAAACAGCATTATCCAAGCTACTTCAAATACCACAAACACAGCCAAGAGGTTCCAATTGAAACTTAGATTCGAAAAATACCTAATCTCAATATTTATTCTATTTGCCTGCGCAAGCGGATCTCTTGCTCTCAGTTTTGTCATCGAACGATTTTCACTAAAAGCCATCATGATATGGGGCAGCGCCTTGGCATCGATTGCTTTGATGAGCATGCCTCTTGTTAGCTCCCTATGGGCATTTTATATGCTTGGATTTATGCTGGGCATATCTGTCATCATCATATTGATTTGCTCCAAAATTTTGTTAAGCAGATGGTTCCATCAAAATTTGGGATTAGCGGTTGGTATTGCCTTAGTAGCAAGTGGCGTAGCTGGAATTGTCATGCCTTTTATTGGCTTGATCTTACTTGAAAATCTTGGGTGGATAATAACAGTATCTGTACTCGGATTAGTAATTCTCTTACTGGTTATTCCCATCCTTACCATCGGGATTCGTGATTTCCCCAGCAACCCAATAGATACAGATAACGACCTTAAAGCTACTCCTGAAAATACGACAGGAACGTCAATCTCACCTCTTAAAGGCATAATTCAATCGAAGCTTTTTTGGTTCGTTATGTTGGCTTGTTTTCTCCTTGGCGGTGCAGATCATTCGATAAAGGAACATACAGCGCTCCTTATTGAAAAAGACACTAGCCTAGGGGTGACAGGGGCGGCATTAACACTAACTATTGCAATGACCGCCGGAATTATTGGTAAATTAGGATTCGGTTGGCTTTTTGACCGTTTCTCAACTCGCGGGATAGTTGCTTGTTGGTGGTTATTGGCACTAGGCATAGGGCTAGGCATGCTAGTCTCAGATCATATGACTATGACAGTGTTTGCAGTTATCCGCGGCGCCGCAAATGGCGGGGTATTGATAGCCTCTGTTTGTCTAGCTAAACATATCTTTGACTATCGCTCAATTCCTCAGGTCGTATGCTATTTGAGCGTATCAACCATGCTTGGCGGTAGCATCAGTACTGCTCTAACTGGTTTTATACGCGACTACACGGGCAGCTATGACTTAGCTTTTTCGATTTTGATTGCTCAAGCTCTGATAGCGGGCATTATTGTTCTACTGGTAAAACCTAAGCACTGGAATAAACCTACAACGCCCATGACAGGGCCCTAGATTACCAATTACAGGGCACACCCTTTGCCCTGCCCATATGAGTCTTCGTAGGTTGACGGCGGCTCAAGCCGCCTTTGGTACCCATTTTGCGATGGCTTCTTTATAACTAGGTCGTTGCTTCCATCGATTTATATATTCCATAAAAGTCGGAAATTTCTCGAAGGGAAAATCATTGCGTTGAAGCAATGCATACTGGGGTACCCAGGCAATATCAGCCAGAGTTACCTCATCACCCAATAAAAACTCGGTCGACTTGAGCTTGGTATCAAGCTCATCAAAAACTCCAAATAATATTTTTTGTGCGGTATCAATGGCTTCTTGTGGGATTGCACCCTCGCTCAATGTCCTGCGATGAAAATCCAATAGCTCCTGATCTTTCTGAAGCGTTTCGTATATCGCCATAGATTCAGCCGTCTTAGTAGGCTTATTGTTGACACCGTAAGCCCAAGTTTTAATTACCGGCAGGTGGTTTATGGTGGTCCAGTCCAACCAGTACTCCATTTCGGTTTTTACATCAGGGTCAGAAGGTACTAACGGAATTTCTGGAAAGTTTTCTTCCAAATAACGAAGAATGTCAGCAGATTCATAAACAATTACACCATCATGAATTATCGCCGGAACCAGTCCTTGTGGATGAATCTTAAAATACTCTTTTGTTAGGTTTTTCTGAGCACGCAAATCTACATAGCGATCTACCCAAGGTATCTGTTTTTCTTCAAGCATCAATCTAATTCGCATCGAACAATTCGAATAAGAATAGTGAAATAAATGCACACCCTTCGTAGCTAGTATTTCAGGGTCGTTATTTGGATTTATAGGCATAATAGTATTTTAAGTCTCTGTTTTAATTACGGTTTTCAATAGGGCTTAGTAAAGACTGCAAGTGCTTAGCGCGGTAGTGCGCTCTTAGCATCTCGTTGCAACTTTTATTCGGAACTATTCACATTTGGGAATAAGTCTTTCTGACAAGCCCTTAGCCAAACCTGGAAAACACCCAAGTTAAAGCCAGGCAAACTTGTCAGGCAGTTTTATTTTATTTTGAGGCTATAGGCTAATATTCCACTCAAAAACATCGGGATAGCAAACAATATAAAGTTAGTCTTCATATCTATACCGCCTTCGATCAAAAACCCTGCAAGGGCTGGCCCAATCACTGCACCAGTTCGCCCGATTCCGATAGCCCAACCGACTCCTGTTGCGCGAATACTGCTTGGGTACATTTTTGCCGCGCAGGCATACAATCCGGTGAACCCTCCCTGCATGAAGATGCCAATCACCAGTATCAATGCCAGTGAACCGACAATGGACAAATTTGTATTGGCGAAAACCAGCATCAAAAGCGCAGAACAACTTAGAAAGGCTCCACAGCTAGCACTTAAGGGCAATCGTGTAGCGACGCTCCCAAGTATTATTACTCCAATAATGGCGCCAATATTAAATAGCGAGAATGCCTGGCCACCTTGCTCACGCGTATACCCCGAATGTTCAAACATATAGGGGATCCAACTCATCATAAAATATAATGTAAACAAGCCAAAAAAGAACGTAGACCACAATAGAAGTGTTTTTCCTAGCATCTCCTTTTTAACAATTCCGGCAAAATTATCAAAGATGCCCAAAATGGTACCCAACACACCACTCGCACGGCCAATCTCTGCCGGCGGTAGGGACTCTATCTGATCTTTATCAATGCGCCGCAGAATTGCGTTCGCCTTACTAAGTGCATTTTCGGGTTGTTTGGTGACCAAAAACTGCAGTGATTCCGGGAGTAAGAAAAAGCTTACAGCGGCGATAACCAGGGTCATAGAACCGCCAAAAAAGAAGACCCCTTGCCATCCCCAACTTGCGATTAAGTCAGGTCCGAACGCTCCTCCCAACATGGCCCCAGCGGGGTATCCCACAATAGCGATGGTAACCGCCATAGCTTTGTATTTTTCCGGAGAGTATTCGGATGCGATCGCGGGAATGCTTGCCAGCATAGCGCCAACACCCAATCCGGTCAGGAACCTTACGCTAAAGAACTGAAAAAAGTTTTGCACAAAGGCCGTCAATAACATCAACAGGGCAATGGAGGAAATAGAGGTCAATATTACTTTTCTTCTTCCAACAAGGTCTGCCAATGACCCGAGAAACATGGCGCCCAAACACATCCCTGCCAAGGCAATTCCGTCTAGTAACCCTAACTGACTCGCAGTCAATCCAAGATCAGCGGAAATTGCCGTTTTGCTGACAGCAATTGTAGTTATATCAAACCCATCCAATATATTTAAAAGTACACAGGTTCCGATAATGATTATCTGCGCTAAATTAAATGGTGCTTCATCGATTTGGCTATATATATTAGCCGCCGATCCGTACTCTTTAGTTGTACTCAAACCAATCTCCTTTGTAGCTTTTTACGTGCTTCACAAATGATTAAAATATACCCAATAAATAAATTAGTCGGCGCGCTCTTTTGCACCTTCAAGAATAGTACTTAATGCCGGGATATCTGCAACTTCCGGCGGTGTATCTTCAAAGGAACGAATATATGCGTAGATATCCAAAGCATTTTCATCTGACACTGTTTCTTGTGAGTAGCTCGGCATAGTTTGCGTTGGCAAACTATGATTTAGATCACCCCGAGCGCGTAGGTAGGTCAGAAATATCTGCTCGTTAGACATAAAAACGCTTACATCATTTGCCAAGTCTCGCCTACCTATACCAGTGTACCCGTGACATCCATAGCACCCCTGTTGATAGTACTGCTCTTGGCCATTTTCGGCGTCGCCGGATATGGCCCCAAGGGGTATTTGCGCAACTACTCCGGAGGTATATGTCAAACCCGTAAATATTGAAACGGCCAGTACCTTATTTATAAGTTTACTCACTCTGAACTACCTCGGTTGAGTTAATACATCAATCAAATATGGCTCGCCATTCAGAACCGATTCGATACCACGTTGATAGGCTGCAGCAAGTTCGTTGGGGTCGGAAATGGGTCCTTCACTTGCAACCCCATAGCCAGCCGCCAACTTCGCATAGTCGATATAGGGATCTCTAAAGGTCGTGCCAATATGAGCCCTATCTGTACCGCGGCCACGCTGGCCTGCCATATGGGTCAGATACATCAGTTCCATGTGCCAGGCTCGATTATTGTGCATGATTGTTAACATCGGCAAACGATGATGTGCAGCAGTCCAGAGCGCGCCTGGCGCGTAATTAAGATCACCATCTCCTTGAATATTTATAACGATGCGCTTGCGTTCTTTCGCGGCCAAAGCGGCTCCCGTACATGCGCCAATACAGTATCCAAGTGCTGATGCAGGATAAACACCGAGGTAGCTATAAGGCTTATCGTGATCCCATAAATCTGCATGATGCCGGCTGGAAAAATTTGATGGCGAAGCCAAACACCAATCATGGTCTTTTATTTGAGGCCAAAGTTCAGCGTAAAGCCTAGCCAGACTCACAGGAGATGAGTTCCAACCTTTCTTCTTTTCTTCAAGAATTACTTCTAACGAACTCACTCGAGCATTGTAATTAGCGTTTGCATGCTGCTCTGACCGCTGCATGATGGTCGACTTGGCTTGCTCATCCAATAACTCTTGAACCGAATCTATAACCATTGGCAAACTTGCTTCGGCGTCTGCAGCAAGATCCATTGCACCTTCCGTCTCGGGAGGTGCCGCTGGGGATCGTGTCCATCCATATTCCAAGCCCATATCGTCACGGCCAGTCATGTCTCTCAAATGCGGCCCGCGAATTGAAGCATCTCTTCCGGAGAATTCGAGCCCCAAAATATAATCGTAATCGGAATCTACGCCCTTACCACTCAGAGGATGCCTTTGAGGAAAGCTCATAGGCCCCATAGTTGACTGACCGTCGGTAGAGGCTCCGACTAATTCCGCGAGTTCGATGGCTCTCTCCACTCCCTCGGGAGTACGAAATCTACCTACCGATATATGTGGATTGTTGGCATTAACTAACCCTTGCGCAATTTCATCTGCTGCACGCTTATCAATCCCTAAAATTTCTGGAGGACTGTATGCCGGAACGGCAAAATCGCCCGCTTCTTGTTTCTGGATTTCAGAATCCAATACTATAAGCACTGGCGCACAGGGTGGCGTAATGGATTGACGATAACCCTCTTGCAGAGCTTCGAGAGTTTCTTCTAATGTCGAGGGATGTGCGTCCCATTTGGTGTAAGGCCGAACCAATGCAGCCATATCCTCACCGGTATGCGCTTTGACAAAGTTGTGCTCATCGTTACCAACCAAAACAATCATTGGAACATGGCCATGAAATGCTTGATATATCGCCATTGATGCGTGTTGTAAGCCTACCGTTCCTTGAACTAAGGCAACCATGGGCCGCCCTTCCGCGCGGGCATATCCATGAGCCATATCAACTGCAGATTCCTCGTGCAAAGCCGAAATAAATTCTGGCATTACATTCGGGGTTTCACCGTAGTTAATGATCGATTCCTGAAGGCCTTCAAAGCTCGAACCGGGATTAGAAGCTACATACTCAATTTCCAAATCTCGTAGTACTTGGACCATTAAATCGGAAGAGGCTCGCATCGTTGTGTGGTTAGCTACTGGAGGTTGGCTCATGCCAACTTCCCGCTCGCTCCTCTCAGCAGATGGCGGTGTAGAGACAGGCCGTTGCGTAGATTGATTGGCCTGAGCCTCTGCGCCATATGCACCGGTTGGGCTTGTAGTAGCCACCAAAGTTGCGACACCGGCTACTGCGCTGGAACCTAAAAAACCTCTACGGCTAAGGCCTTTACCGCTTTTTGATTTCATATCACTTTTTTTCATTTCGTTTTTACCAATATGCAATTAGGTCAATTCTTCGACGGCATCCATCTCAAAAATTTAATTACTAAGATATCACCAATAAAACAGATAATTCAGGTCTATTTATTCTATTGGTTTTCAGCGTCTATAAACATAGCTGCGCTCTCTAGATTACAGGGCGTAGTTACAAGATCTCGATCTTGATTCTTGCGAAGAAAGTGCTTAATTGTCACCGCTTCTGTTAGGTAGACGGGATCAGATACGATCACATTGATTTCAATGGCAAAACCATCGTCGATCAAAGAGAACCGCTCGATTAGATGCTTCTCTTCACTTGAATCGACTCCGGTGTGAATACCCCAGGGGTCAGCTACGAAATTAGTAGTTTCAACAACCAGGGAATCTCCGTCGAAAGCACCAATCGAATGACCTTCTTTGGTTCTTTCACCGGGATCGGGAGCAGTTCCATTAAGATATATTGTGCGAGGATTTTCTCTGCCTTCATACTCCATAACCACTAAGTCTTCGGTGGGCCGGGTTATTTTTATCGGATATGGAAGCAAGGTCGATTTGGGCGGCCCGGAAAATATACATTGCAACATTGGACTTTCTAAACCGTCAAAGTTATCTACCGCTTCCTGAGCTAGTTCCGTGTAAGGCCAGCCCTCGGGTGGCGCATAGTGCCCGGGTTCACCACGCAAATCCCGTGACCATAAACCGGTAAAATCAACCGATGCGGTATGATTTTCTTCCTGCAATAACAGGTCAAGCCGCGTCCCGTCTGCTTGTTCTGCCCAATTGATTCCAGAATAGAAGCGTCTTGGATTTCTATCAACTGCGCCCTCCCAAGTAATTTGATCGCCAGGCACAAATGAATCGCTTTCCCAGCCACGCTGTAACATTGCCGGCGGGTGCAGCATCTCTACGGTATGGTCGACCATTTCACCATTTAAATTGGGCGCATTGATAACGATATAAACATGCGGCATACGCCATATATATCGGACTACAGTACCTTGATTAATTCGAACATCATCAAAATCGAGGTTCGCATGAGAATGATGCGCATAGGCATTATTACTTGCTAATAAAGTGGTCAAGAAAATTGACAATAGGCAGCGTAAAACTACAGGCGATATAGGCATCATCTTATCGATATTGGTTTTCATGACAGTATTCTCACTACTTGTAAAAAAAGTTCGACCAGAGCAACTTGTGTAATCTTTTACTTTACTGCGACCGCGTCATTAAAGCGCTGCGCAATTGAATCACTTTAGCCGTCATGTATGAGAATAGAATGAAGGCAATGTTGTTAACAAATACTATTTACCAATACCAATGTTCAAGGCAATCAATACAAAGAACCTTTGCATTGACAAAGTCAATGGAAACTCAGCTAGGTTAATATGGGGGAGTTCTAAAAAATCCGAGAATGGGTCAATAGCAAGAGCTCGGGGGGAGAGTATTGCTTTGACCCACCTCAGTAAGCAGGGGAATAACTTGTTGAGGAATTGTTGCCAATCGGTCCAATTTTCTCTGAATTATTTTCTACATCACATCTGATAATCGGTATTGAATTTGCTCAGATACGAATCATTTTTTAAGTCACCGAAACAGAATAGAGTGAAGGTAATGTTGTTAACAAATACTAATTACTGATACCGATGTTCAAGGCAATCAATAGGAAGGGTTTCTCGCCTTAAATGAGCTATTGAAAACGCAATCTATGCAGAGCGGTTAGGCCAAAACAGCCTGATTAGGGAGAACTCGGAGGGATTCAAAAGTCTATACTCAGCCTTAGCGATACCGGGATAAATTCGCGGAGGTAATTCAAAAAATGAGAATGCATCTGCTTTTCCGTTTTATAGCCATAAAATTGCTCTTTCAACGCATTTTTAATGCAGAATTTAGATTTATATCAGTACATTAGGTAAAGAACTTCAACAGAGCATGTTGCCGCTCTTCGCGGTGGCTTATAATACATTCAGCTGCAAAATAGATAATCCGACCAATGGGCAGCATCTATGCAAATAGCGACTTATAAAAATGAAAGATAGCAGTAATTCTATTCAATCAGTTCTTACCGCTACCAAAGTGCTTAATGCAATTGCAGTGCACGGTCGGGCGATGCGGCCTATAGAAATTGCCCGCCAATTAGACATGACATTGCCGCGAGTATCCCGCCACCTTAAGACACTTCAAACGACCGGTCTGGTTGTAGCTTCAGATCCGCAAAGTGGCTACTCACTCGGTTGGAAATTGATGGAGCTGGGCAAGGCTGCAGAAAACCAAAATGAGCTGACCAAACTGGCTCATACCGCCCTTGCCGACCTGCATAAAGCAGTTGAGCAGACCGTTATATTAAGCAAATCCTCAGGAGAAAACGCCGTAGTTTTAGATTGTATTGGAGCCTCAACTGGTCCTTCAATAACGCTACGCAAGGGGCAAATACTCCGGCTTCCCACTTCAACTTCCGCACGCCTCATATATTGCTTCAAACCCCCCGAAGAGCAGCGACTCGATCTGGCAGCACTTTCGCCGCAGGTACTAGAACAGTTTGAGAGCACTTCTGGCCTTCTATCGGAGCGTGTTAAAAAGGTTCGGAACGAGCTTTTAGACTACGACGCCAACCCTCATTCCACCGGATTTTCGGTGATAGCTGCGCCGATTTTCGACAGCACAGATGGCATCGCTGCCGCTGTTGGGATTATTCTTCCGGCCAGTAAATTTACCGCCCCGCCAAGTGACGATCTTGTGCAAAACCTCTACCGCTGTGCCGCACATATCTCCTTTGCCTTGGGCTCCAGCGATCTTTGGTCGGATATCGTAGATCGATCATAAAACCTTTCCGTCAGGCAAAAAAAAGCTGGCAGATGCCAGCTTTTTTTTAACACAATAACGACTCTTTTTAGAATCTTGCGTCAAAGGTCAGACCAATGGTGCGCGGCTGACTCGGTGTTACCCGATTTTCTTGTTGAAAGTTATTGAAGAAGCTCAAATTCGCATCTTCATTGGTGAGGTTTTTCACATACAAAGCCACATCGTAGTTACCCATAGTGGCACCTAAACGAAGGTTGGCCAAAATGTAAGAAGGGTTCACCACATTTCGCTCAACGCGCATTTGATTCACTGGCACGTCACTTTGATAAGCTACATCAGCACGAACATAACCGGGGTAATTATCGAACCAATCAAACTCAACATCAACAAATGCGCTACCAGAAGCGTCGGGAACACCAACTAGACTCTGTCCGGCAAAACCACCGAGCGGATCGCTCAGTGTGGCAACAAGCGCTGCGTCCAAACAGGTACTTGGGTCAACATCCCACTTTGCATCCATCGAGGTGTAGTTTAGGCCTGCATTAACTGTATCAGTGAACTGATATACAAACTCGGCTTCCCAACCTTTTGAGCTAGCGGGGTCGTCTCGCTCTGTACAGTTAACCATGCCATTGAACTGGTTGGTAAAGGCTGCTGAAATCTGCAGATCCTGCCAAACCATGTCGTAGATCGAGAAATTGGCGTACAAGCGTCCATCCATGTGCTTTTTACACCAAACTCAAGACTCTTGGCTGTATCAGGTGCAAAATCGGGTGGAATATTCGGGGTAATCTGCGCATTCACGCCACCGGAGCGAAAGCCTTCCGAACTGGTTAGATAGAGCTGTACATCATCCGTAGGATGATAAGTAATTTGCGCCTTGAAGGTAACATCGTCATAAGTTTGTGGGTTACTCGGTTGATCTCCAGGTGCTCCACCAATGGGCACTGAATTAACGAATGGAACTATCAGGTTACTAACTTGATCGCGCTCCATTTCGAACCAGCGTAAACCACCCATAATTTCTATCTGATCGTTAACCTGAAAGTAGGCTTCGCCAAATATAGCTTTAGAGGTTTGCTCTACACCAGCAATACGATGCAGGATTAATGGCTGACCAGCTATTACATCACCGGTTTGCGCGTCTGTATTGAAAACCCGGCTATTCAAAGAAGTGTCTAAGTCTTGGAAGTACACGCCTGTTATATAGGTAAGGTTGTCGGTAAGTTCACCAGCCAGTCTCGCTTCGAAAGTTTTCTGCTCAACACCCTGCTCTTGGTGGCTAATAACGCGATCGTTACGCGACAGGGTAGCTCCGCCCCATGGACCTAAAGGCTTTAACATGAAACGGCGGTGTAACCGAGCCGGGCTTGACGAATCGAGTGAATCAGTAATATCGCGTTCCATAGAATTAAGGCCTACGGTTAATGTCGCCCAATCTAAGTCTCTTTCATACTCCAGACCAAAAATGGTAGAGGTATCTTCATGCGGTTCATTGCTACGCACATTGGTCTCGTATTGCCCAGCCGCATCGGTAAAGAACAGGCTACTGCCAGTCACAAAGGGAGGCCCAATGCTGTAGGAAGAATCAAAGGGATTCGAAGCAGTTCGGTTATCTATTTCAGTCTCTTGTCTAAAGAACTGTAGCAAGAGCGACGAAGCGTCGTCTATTTCATAACCTAGCTGCGCCCGCAAACCAGAAATTGTGTAGCTGTTAACGTCTTCTTGCCCAGATGCCACTTCTCCATCACCGCAGGCAGCCGATTGCACAAGTGACAGCTCAGGAATTAATGAGCCATTGCCACCTGGGTTAGGTAAATTGCGCTGATAGCAGGCTGCATCTTTACCCAGCACTACGTTATCAATGAAACCACCTGAGCTTTTGGTATAACCAACTAATCGTAAAGCCATGGTATCGTCAATTAAGGGTATGTTTACCATGCCCCGCAGCGCGCGATCTGGCGAGCCTTCGTCGACAATAGCGCCATCAAGCTGAATACGCGATTCAAATGCGCTGGCGTCTGGCTTGTTAGTAATATATCGCACAATACCACTCACAGAGTTTTGGCCGTAAAGCGTGCCTTGTGGGCCGCGTACAACTTCAATACGAGCCATGTCGAAAGCACCCATATCTGGCTGATTTCCGCCTGAAGTAGCTGCATCTTGACCACTACCAATCATCGGAATATTGTCTATGTATACGCCTACTGTAGACTCACCTGGTCCACTAATTCCACGCATAATATAAGTCTTTTGCCCAGGCCCTTTATCGATAACATCCAAGCCAGGTACCGAACGACTAAAGTCGGTAAATTCAACTACGCCCATCTTTTCCAGGGTGCTTTCATTAAAAGCCTGCACACTGGAACTGATATCTTGAGTTGAAACTGCACCCGTTTTGCTGGCTGTAACCAACACCTCTTCTATCTGCGTCTGGGCTATCAGGGGTGCTGTAAAGCACGCTAATCCGATTGCCGAAACGACTTTGAAACGTCGTGAATAGTACATAGTGGTCTAACCTCCAAAAATTTTTAGTTTGATTTGGCTGCAATTACTTCTATTTCTACCAACATGCCGGGAGCAACCAAACCCGCTACTTCAACAAGCGATCGGGCGGGTAATTTACCGTCCGAACTTTCGCCAAAGAAGCGGTTATATGCCGCCATGAATCCTTGAAAATTTAACCGTCCTGATGTTTCCGGGTCACCCGCTAGGAAGACCGTCATTTTCACAACATCTCCCATCTCGTAGCCCAAATTTTGTAATGATTCCTCAATTTTGGCGAGCACACTTTGTGCCTGCACTTCAGTGCCGCCCCAAAACTCGAAACTACCTGCCTCTGCGTCTCTGTCCGCTGGTGATGGAATAACTCCACTGTGAAAGAGCAAGCCATCAACCTCTACCGCAGTTGATATAGGTAAGCTGCTTCCCTCATTGGCAAAACGTATTACTTCGTTTGCAGAGGTCGCAGAAGCCATAAAAGTTAATATTACTAAGCATGTAAAACGTATCAAATACACAGCTGGTTACTCCTCTTCGATGATCGACAAGGTACGAATGTAGGCAACTACATCGGCAACATTAAAATCTGGTGGCAACAATTGAAAAACGGACCGCATTTGCAGTGCGCTGGCATTTGTAGAATGTAAACCACGATCTCCACTACGGTATTGTTCAAAAGATGAGGTGAGATACCAATCGCTTAGACGTGCCAAGCCAGGAGACAGCAGTACTGAATTACCCTCGCCGTTTAAGCCGTGACAAGCAGCGCAAGTAGTTTGATATTGAACTTTGCCCACTTCGGCATCCCCAACCTGGTTAGCGTGCGGATATACGCCATCTATTAATGAGGTAAAGGCCACCAGTCTCTGGCTAGATTCAGTAGAAATTTCTCGAGCTACGTCGCTCATTTCTTGGCCGGAAATACCAATCTTTCGCTCGCCTGCCTGATAGTTAGCAATTTGTTCCAATAGGTACCATGGTTCTATTCCGACAAGCGCGGGTGCCGCAATAGCGGAATTACCCTGCCCCTGTGCGCCATGGCATACAAGGCAATAGCCAAATTCTTGGTAGAGCTCGGCAGGTTCTTGGGCGTACACACCAGAAGCCCAAATCAAAGCTGCGAAGGGAAGGAAAAAGAAGCGTCTCATCGTGCTGCCTCTCTTGCCTGAATACTATTTAGAGCTTCATGGGCAGAAAGAACCGCAGATTCCTGCCAGCCCGAGTGGTGAGCAACCTGATCACCAATAAGGTAATGATTTCCACGAGGCTCACGCATTGACGCAGCAGTGCTCTCATCGATTTCAGTCGCGGTGCAACCAAGCATGTGATTCATACGGTACCAAGCGACGCTTGCGCCACTTTCAAAATAATTGGCATAGCCTGGATGCAGCTTCTCACCTTGGATTAACGCCATCTGAATGCGTTCTTCTGCGGTCATGGCCATAAATTTATCGTTATACACCGGAGAAAAAATGTAGGCGCCTACTAATACGCCTTTTGGCGAACCAAATTCTCCGGACGGATACATAATTTGTGTGATGTCACCGCCTGTCCAAGATATACCGCCGTATACCCCCTCCTCTTCCCAGAAGCGAGAGCTCATCTGCAAGCCTACTTTTGACAACTTACCTCTTCGACGTGCTTTAATTTTTGCAACAAACTCATCGGGGAAATTGTTATCTACTCCAGACAGAAGCTGCCCTGGTATTGAGTTCAAACAATAGTCTGCGGTTTCGGTGCGCAGACCTCCGGATTCTCTCCAGGTAACAGTGACGCCGTCATCGACAGTCCTCACACTTACCACTGGGGCATTCAACGTGATCGTACCGCGGACTTTTTCGGCTAGGCTGCGCACGATGTTGTCCATGCCACCCACTGGCTGCATAACGGACGCCATGGTCGCTGACTCACCAAAGTTCATGCCTAGCCTCCAGAAATCGGAAGCTAATAGCTCTTCGAATGGCACTTGCGGTCTAATAAGACCAGGAGAGAGCAAACCACCACTTTCATATCCAGCGCGACTAGAGCCCAGGTATCGCCCATCAGAAGACAGATCGCCATAACTACTGAGAAATTCTTGCAGGCGGTCTTTATCGAGATTGTTCAGCGGTTGGTCTAACCAGCCATTGCTAACCCCTTTAGAAACTAGTTCAGAGATAAAGCCCCTACTCTCGGCTATAAACTGATGTTGGCGCATGCGTTGGCCGTCATTGAAGTTATCAAACTGCATCCAAGCGGCTTTATTGTCATTAATAAATGGTTGCAGTTGAACGCCGAGCTCTTTGCAATAGCCCAATATATTCGAGTGTTCGGATGGGATACGAGCAGGCCCGGCATTAAAGTAAAGCCCTGGATCATTGTCGAACTGGCAATGGCGCTTGTTGCCAATCTCATCTATTAGATCACCATGACGTAGGGTGAGAGATCGACCGCCAATACGATGGGACGCTTCGACTATTTGGACTTCATAGCCCGCTTTTTCAAGCTCATAGGCACTGATTAAGCCAGCCACTCCTGCGCCCAAAATAAGCACCTTACAAGGCCGGCGCGACGCATCAAGCCGCAACGGCTGTGCATTTGCAAAGGACGGCACCGCACCAAGGGCACCTGCAATGGAATAAACGGCTGCAGATCCCGCTAACGCACCTGCATATTGCATAAGGTTACGTCTTGTAAATCCGCTGCCCCCCTGCTGAGCCATATCCATTATCCCGTTATAAAGTAATGCCTAGCATTATCTGCTATTCACTGTGCATTATCAAATGTGCAATTTACTTATCGTGATTTGGGCTCGTTCAGGCTAGATTAGTCCATCCTTGGAGTGCTTGATTGTAAGAGCAGAGTCGCAATTTTCAGTGCGCGTGGGATATTCACTAATAGCCAGCCTCTATAAATAGGCGAGCCCCCTCTAGAGTGCAGCTCGCAGGGAATAGTTCCCGGGTGTGCATTTTTCTCATGTAATAGTCGATTTGCACCGGCTCAGTGAAAAAGACCGTATCAGTCAAAGTCATCTGAATGCGTAGCGTGTTGCCGCCTTCAATTAGCGAGAAGCGTTCAATCAAGTGTTTTTGATCGCTTGAGTCGACGCCAGTATGGCTACCCCAAGCATCAGCCACGAAATTACTTGTTTCGACAACAAGCTCATCGCCCTCCATCCAGGCCTTGGATTGTCCGATCTTGGATGGGGATCCAGTTACTAGGTCGCGATCCAGTTGCAGTACACGTTGTTGGTCACGCATATCGTAGTCAAGAACTAGGGTATTTGAGTCAGGTCGGGAAATTAGCATTGGGTAAGGTAGTAGAGTTGACTTGGGTGGCCCGGGATCTTCGCAGTTAAATTGCGGATTTTGGGTTTCACTAAAAGCGTCAACTTTACTTTGTGCAAACGAAGTGTAGGGCCAATCGCTGGGCGGGTAATAGGTGAAGCCTACGCGTTGATCGCGGACCCACATGCCAGTCAAGTCGGTAGAGGGTTCAATTTGTGCTGGCAGGCCGGTGTTCTGCATAGCGTAATCCAGCCGCGTGCCGTCCGTTTTTTCGGCCCAATCCAATCCTGAATAATATCGATTCGGGTCGATGTCCCTCTTGCCTTCCCAGACAATTCGCTCACCCGGTTTTAGGCTGTCTTGGTCCCATCCCCGTTCGGCCATGCCCGAAGGGTGCAGCAGTTCAATTGTCCATTCGACCAATTCGCCTTGAGCGTTTGGTCCATCCAGCTTTATGAAGACGTGGGGCATACGCCAGGAATATTTGGTAACTACGCCGGTTTGCTGACGCACATTGTTAGGATCTAGGCTCGCGTGAGAATGATGCGCTGTAGCCCCGACTGAGTAGAGTAGTAGGAAGCCTATGGCTACTGATAAAAGTGTTCCATGGGGAAGAAGGAAATGACATATTCGATCAACGCAGCATAGACCGATCTAGCGGCTGTATGGTTGTGGTACGACCTGATCAGCACATTGCCAGTATCTTACCGCTCACCGCACACAATGAATTGATTGCGTTTTTTGATGAATTTATGATTTTATAGGCTAAATACTAAAACACTAGCCTTTGTGCGGCATAAATTGAACAAGGAAGTTCGAATAGTTTCGCCAAAAAGCCCGCAGAACGCGGGCTTTTTGGGTTTAATTCAGAGTCTCTAGTATTTTTCAGATTCTCTGCAGACTGTATGGCAGTGAGGGAGGGATTACTGCGGGCTTCGCCCTTGCCCTTCGGGCTCACCTGCTCCGCAGGGTCGTTGGTCGCGATCGCCACGGATGGCGTGAGCGCAGAAAATGCAGGAGCAATTTTCTGCCGATCTACGATCGCTCGCAGCGAACCCAAGGGTTCTCGTCCCAACCGAACCGATATAAACAAAAAACCCGGCTAAAGCCGGGTCTTTTTGTTTATGGCGGTGAGGGAGGGATTCGAACCCTCGATGAGCTATTAACCCATACTCCCTTAGCAGGGGAGCGCCTTCAGCCGCTCGGCCACCTCACCAATTTGGGGCGGCATAATATCACAGCAAAAGGTTAAATCGAGTCTCCAATCTTAGTAACTGAAGCAGTATTTCCAGTTTTTTCTTCAGCTTCTTTTTCAAACTGAATTCTTTGGTATATTTCTTCTCTGTGAACAGATACATCTTTAGGAGCATTCATTCCCAAACGAACCTGATTTCCTTTCACTCCTAATACGGTTATATGAATATCGTCGCCGATAATTACCGATTCACCAATCCTTCGTGTCAATATAAGCATGCTTAATTCCTCATCAATCTAAAGCACGGACTTCACGTCCAGATTGTTCTTTATAAATAGCATTGTTGATTAAAAACTCAACAACCCATTTTCCGACTACCCCAAATTTGCTGTAAATCTACTAAAAAAAACGCCAAAACTGAGCAGCCCTACAGTGTGCAGCAAAACAATATAGCTCTCAATGCATTTCAATACCGTTAACCAGATCACAAGTCAACTTAGTTAGTTTGTTCCTCTGGCTCTTTGTCCATCTCAAATGCGGCGTGGATTGAGCGCACTGCTAACTCGAGGTATTTCTCCTCAATAATCACAGTGATTTTGATCTCAGAGGTGCTTATCATTTGAATATTGATACCCTCTTCAGCCAGTGCTTTAAACATTAAAGCCGCAACGCCAGCATGTGAACGCATACCGACGCCAACCAATGCGATTTTCGCAATGCCATCGTCACATATTACTTCGTCCACTCCGAGATTTTCTTTAGCACTAAGCAGAAGATCCATTGTACTTTTGACGTCATTACGGTGAACAGTGAATGAAAAGTCACTAGAACCCTCGTATCCGACGTTTTGTACTATTACATCTACTTCTATATTGGCATCTGCTACCAGACCAAGAATGGCCGAAGCCGAACCGGGACGATCGGGCACGCCCTTTAAGTTTATTTTTGCCTCATCACGATTAAAGGCAATTCCCGAAACAACAGGTTTTTCCATTTGGTTATCATCCTCTAAGGAAATCAGAGTTCCAGGGCCGTCCTCAAAACTGGACAGAACTCGCAACGGAACTTGATATTTACCGGCAAATTCAACGGCTCGAATTTGCAAAACTTTTGAGCCTTGGCTGGCCATTTCCAACATTTCTTCGAAGGTAATGCGCTCTAGTCTTCGCGCATCCTCTACTAAGCGTGGGTCTGTAGTATAAACACCATCAACATCGGTATATATCTGGCACTCATCCGCCTTCAGCGCCGCAGCAATTGCCACAGCCGAAGTGTCTGAACCGCCACGGCCCAGAGTAGTAATATTCCCGGCTGCATCATTACCCTGAAAACCGGCTACCACCACAACACGGCCGGCTGACAAATCAGCGCGGATGCGGCTGTCATCAATTTCTTGAATACGCGCCTTGGTATGTTTGTCGTCGGTAAGAATACGAACCTGGCCGCCAGTGTATGAACGGGCGTCACAGCCGATCGCTTTAAAGGCCATACAGAGCAGCGCAATGGTTACTTGCTCGCCAGTAGACACCAATACATCGTACTCACGAGGGTCTGCCTCTTCTTGAATTTGCTGCGCCAAGCCTATTAGTCGATTGGTTTCTCCGCTCATAGCAGAGACCACAACAACTATGTCGTGACCATCGCGACGAAAGCCAGCAACTTTCTCGGCAACCGCTTTTATACGCTCTACCGAACCAACTGAGGTTCCGCCAAATTTTTGAACTAATAAAGACATTTTTGAATAATGAAATCTATTTGAAATTCATAGGAAAATTTGAGGCCGCGACATTAACACTTCGCCCGCCTTTTGTTAACCCGATTCAGCAAAGAAGCGGCCTTAGCCGTTGTCAGTCGTCGCTGTTTTATTTACGAGCCGCTTTATTTAAGGACAGTTTCAATTAGGGGCACAAGTGAAGCAAAGGCCGCATCAAGATTTTCGGGTTGATTGCCGCCACCCTGAGCCATATCCGGCCGACCGCCACCCTTGCCGCCAATTTGCTCTGCAACATGAGCCAATAGCTTTCCGGCCTGCAGCCGATCGGTTAAATCCTTGGTAACTCCACAAACCATAGCCACCTTACCTTCAGATACGGTGGCTAATAACACCACCCCTGAACCAAGTTTGTTTTTCATCTGATCCGCTAGGTCCCGCAGGTTTTTAGCATCTACGCCTTCGAGGAGCTCTGTTAGAACTTTTACGCCCGCCACTTCAACAGCCTTATCAGATAGATCAGAACCCGAGCTGTTCGCCAGTTTAAGGCGAAGTTCGTCTACCTCTTTCGACATTTGGCGGTTTTGACTTACTAGCTGCTCAGCCTTTTTAACTAATCCGGTTCGGTCTGACTTTAATAGCCCTGCCACCTGATCTAGTTGCTGTACAAGTGCATTTGAATAGTTCAGGGCAGTAGCGCCGGTTACCGCTTCGATACGTCGTACTCCCGCAGCAATTCCACTTTCGGAAACAATCTTAAGCAGACCAATATCACCGGTTCGCTTAACATGTGTGCCACCGCATAGCTCAACGGAAAAGCTTTCTCCTTCTATTTCGCCTTCCCCTTCATCTTCTAAGAGGCCCATAGAAAGCACCCGCACACTAGCGCCATACTTTTCACCGAAGAGCATCATGGCACCGCTATTTTTAGCAGACTCGATACCCATCTCTTTAGTATCAACTTCAGTATTAATCCGTATCTGTTGGTTAACCATAGCTTCGATTGCCGATATTTGATCAGCACTAAGGGCTTCAGTATGTGAAAAGTCGAATCGCAAACGTTCAGCATCAACCAAAGAACCCTTTTGACCGATATGATCTCCCAGTACTTTGCGCAAAGCCGCGTGTAACAGGTGAGTTGCACTGTGGTTCAGAGCGGTGGCCGTGCGCACTGTGCCGTCAACACGGCTAGTCAGTGTTTGTCCCACTTCAAGCTTACCTTCCGCAAGAGTCCCTATATGCAGATGTACCGAATTGGATTTGGTGCAATCATTTACTTCAAACCGAACGCCCTTAGCCTCGAGCACACCGCTGTCGCCAACTTGGCCACCAGATTCGGCATAGAAGGCAGTGCGATCGAGAACCACTACTCCTGTGGTTCCGGCTTCTAAGGAGCTAACCGACTCGCCGTCCGCTAATAAGGCCAAGATTTTGCCTTCGATTACCAAGTCTTGGTAGCCGGTAAATTCGGTATCGCCCTCTACTTCTATTTGATCTGTGTAGTCCACCGCAAACTGATTGGCTGCACGGGCTCGCGTGCGCTGCTCTTGCATATGCTGCTCATAACCTTCCATATCCAACTGAAGATTGCGCTCTCGAGCTATGTCATTGGTAAGATCGGTAGGGAAACCGTAGGTATCGTGCAATTTAAATACAAGCTCTCCCGGTAACACATCAGAATCCAGAGAATTAATTGCGGTCTCTAAAACCTCCAACCCCTTATCAAGAGCTCTCGCAAACTGTTCCTCTTCTGCAAGTAAGGCTTTTTCTATACGTTTTTGTTCGGTTTTTAATTCCGGATAGGCATCCGACATTTCCCGGACAAGCGATTTCACTAACTTGTGAAAGAAGGAACCCTGCACTCCAAGTTTGCTGCCGTGTCTAAGTGCTCGGCGAATAATGCGTCGCAATACATAGCCCCTGCCCTCATTGGAAGGAAGCACATCGTCCAAAATCAAAAATGAACAGGACCTTATATGGTCAGCTATTACTCGCAAAGATTGATTGGACAGATCTTCACAATCGCAAATTTTTGAAGCGTCAGCGATTAGTCCCCGAAACAGATCAATATCGTAATTGTTGTGCACGCCCTGCTTTACGGCAGCTATGCGCTCCAGACCCATTCCTGTATCAATGGATGGATTGGGAAGCGGCTTTTGCTCACCATTGGCCTGCTTCTCGAACTGCATAAAGACTAGATTCCATATCTCTATATAGCGATCACCATCATCGTTTGGGCCGCCGGGTGGATCTCCCGCTACGCCGGCGCCGTGATCATAGAATATCTCTGAACTGGGGCCGCAGGGGCCGGTATCGCCCATCTGCCAAAAATTATCTTCATCTAACCTCGAAAAGCGGTCGGGGCTCACTCCAATATCTTTGAGCCAGATATCTGCCGCTTCATCATCAGAGACATGTACCGTTATCCAAAGCTTTTCTTGAGGCAGTTCCATTACTTCGGTTAGAAACTGCCAGGCGTAACGGATCGCGTCCTCTTTAAAGTAATCACCGAAGCTAAAGTTTCCAAGCATTTCAAAGAAAGTATGGTGGCGCGCCGTGTAACCGACATTCTCCAAATCGTTATGCTTGCCGCCGGCACGCACGCAGCGCTGACTTGAGGTTGCGCGCTTGTATGGCCGTGGATCTTGGCCAAGAAAAGTATCTTTGAACTGAACCATGCCCGCATTGGTAAACAGCAAGGTTGGATCATTACCGGGCACCAAAGAGCTACTTGCCACAATGCTGTGGCCTTGCTCAGCAAAGTAATCGAGGAATGCTTGGCGTATTTCAGTACTTTTCATATTGGTTAAGAAAATTCTCTCTTATTTTTAGAGTCGGAAGTTGAGCTAATCTATAGCTCCGATTCTTTAAAGTTTTTATTGCCCATTAGGTGCAAGTGAAGATGGAATACTGTTTGACCCGCTCCTTCACCATTATTGATGACTAATCGAAAGGCGTCATCAATATCAAACTTTCGTGCCATATCTCCGGCAACTAACATTAGATGTCCTAACAGGGCCTGATGATCAGGATTGGCATCAACTAATCGAGTTATCTCCAGCTTGGGGATAACTAATAAATGAACTGGTGCCTGGGGATTAATATCCGAAACAACAAAGCATTGATCATCCTGAAAGTGGATCTCCGAAGGAATTTCACCCTTGGCAATTCGAGTGAATATGCTTGGCTCGGTCGGAGGTACGAAACTAGACATTAGCTACGGTATTTCTTTTTCAGAGACAAAACTTCTTCAGCTGACAAATTGCGAGCCTCAGTCTCTAACAATACCGGAATGCCATCTCGTATTGGGTAGGCCAAACCAGCAGCCGTAGAAATGAGCTCTTGAGCATTTGCGTCGTAGTGCAAAGTGGTTTTGGTAACGGGACATACCAATATGCTGAGTAGTTTTTTGTCTAACATAAGCTTAGAAAGAATTACCGCCAATTAAGCCGAGGAGTTTAGTGGAAAAACAGGCTTAACTCTACGCTGCTTTTTATCCCTAAAGAATCCCTAAAGAGCCCCTAACGAGCGCTTAGTTTTTATCCCAAGCGCCTGAGGCACGTAGCAGTAGCTCTGGATCAATACGGGAGTTTCCCCAATTCATACGCCAGTCCAAATGTGGGCCGGTTACTCTTCCGGTAGCTCCTACTTCGGCTATCAAGCCACCCTGCTCTACCCAATCACCCACCTGCACCAGTGTTTTGCTCAGATGTAAGAATGAAGAAGATACGCCGTGCCCATGATCCAGCATTATGGTTCCACCCGAATAGAACATATCGTCATTAACCATGATGATGCGCCCAGCGGCTGGGGCAACTACCGCTGTGCCCGTAGGCACTGCAATATCCAATCCATAATGAGGCGTGCCTGGAACGCCGTTGTATATCCTTTGGCTTCCATAGACACCGCTTATAGGTCCCCGCACGGGCCACTCGAAACCGGATAAGAACTCTTTAAGATCACTTCGAATTTTGCGGGCTTCACTGGTCATCACATAATCAGACCAGATATGGTTTTGATCTTCTTCACTGGGCTCCATAATATTTTGGGCTATGCCTTCAATACTCTGAATATCGTATTCGCGCTGCGCAACCTGATACGTCCGCCTATCAACTGAACCATCTGGGCTCTGCACTTCAATGTTTACCGGCTCGTTCTCGTCTCGGTGTAAGCCTATGACAAACAAGCCGGCTTCAGACAACATAACTGGTTCATCTTTAAAAAGGACAGCAGACCCCGGCACAACCTGGCCGACAATAAGACCACCTTCAATCCACTCTCCTTCTAGATCATCCAATTCGGCAGCTATTATTGGAAAGCCAAGGAACATCGCGAATACTAAAGCTAGATTTTTTGACATTATTTGCTATGCGCCTTTAGTTTGAGTTTTTAGGGCTTCCACTGCTTTACTGCAGGTATCGCTATCAAAACCCCGGCGATATAAAAATTGCGTGGCTTTAGCCCGAAGCGCAAATTCTTGCATATCGCTAACCGAGTATTTTTTTTGCAATTGTTGCAATGCGCTCTGCTGCCAATTACATGGATTTAGGCGAAAGGCCTGCTCCAACATGGCAGGGGGTAAATTTTGTTGCTCGAGTTCTCGGCGTATAAGGTTAGGCCCTTTACCCTTATTAATACGGCTACGAACAAACATCTCAGAAAATCGTTCATCAGACTGAAGCCCCTGACTTGTAAGCCGCTGAATCACCTCTGTGATCTCTTCTTCACTAGCGTCTTCGTAGCGCTGACTTAGCTTCTGTTTTAGTTCAAACACCGACTGCTCGCGGCGGCCTAGAGCATTCATTGCTGAACGCCGAAGCGAAAGTTTTAATTCCGGCGCGGCGGCCAATTCCTTTGTCATTCGACAGGGTCTGCCTGTGCGATATCCGGTCCAGAAGGTTCTGCGGCATCATCCGGTTCAGAGGACTTGCCTCGAATTTTCCGCCATACCATACGAATACCGCGCCATATTTTGGGCAACAACCAAATCATTAAAAGGATAAAAAGAATTAGGAAAGCGAGGAAAAACCAAGGATGGTTGATCATTGCCCAAATGCCAACAAAGACCGCTACATCTTCGCCTGTTGAGGCGGTCCAATTACTAAAGGGTTCTGGTGATGTATTGATTAAGGCTCGCGATCCAGCTTTGGTGGCGTGTGTGCCTGCAGCAATGCTGCCACCCACAATTGCCGCGGATAACTCTGCGGCCATGCCCATTTCAGCCACCATTCCAGAGGCCAGTAATGCGCCTGCGGGTAGTCGAATAAAGGTGTGTATTGCGTCCCAGCCAGAATCGACTCCGGGTATCTTGTCTGCGCAGAACTCAACGCAGTACATAAGCGCAGCAGCACCTATTACCAGGGGTGATTGTAGTATTTGTAACTCTTCAGGAAGGGCGGCGTGTCCAGTCGCGCCCGCTAGCCCCAGCGCCAAAATAGCAGCATAAAGATTGATGCCGCTGGCCCAGGAAACCCCTAGGGTCATTGCCATTAGGGTGGCAAGTTCATTCATATCCATGAGCGTTCCTCAATATATCCAAGTATCAGCTTTGAGGATAAGTCTATCAGGAGGCTATCTGATTCCCAATTATTTACGCCCTTTCTTAACGTGTTTCATTAGCCGCTTCTTCTTGGAAATTTGACGAGCGGTAAGTTTATTTTTGCGGCCAGCAAAGGGATTCTCGCCACTTCTAAATTCAATCTTCAATGGCGTTCCGTGCAGATCAAGGGCTTTACGGAACGTCTTTTGCAGATAACGGACATAGTGATTTGGCACATCGGAAAGCGAGTTGCCGTGAATAATAATCGATGGTGGATTTTTGCCGCCTGCATGGGCATAGCGCATTTTCATGCGCCTACCACGCACTAGAGGTGGCGGATGATCCGAAAGTGCATCTTCGAGTATTCGCGTTAATCTGTTGGTACTAAGACTTTCTGTAGCGCTTTGATAGGCGCGTTCTATCGAGCCATAAAGCTTGCCTACACCAGAACCGTGAAGCGCAGAAATATAGTGAATATCGGCATAGTCAATAAAGCGTAATCGGCGATCGAGCTGCGCTTTAATCAATTCGCGCTCGTCCGGTTCTAGACCGTCCCATTTATTTACCGCCACAACCAAGGCACGTCCAGATTCAATAGCGTAGCCGAGCAGGTGTAGGTCTTGATCTACCAATCCTTCTTGACCATCAATAAGTAAAATAACCACCTGAGTGTCATCGATGGCATTGAGTGCTTTAATAATGGAGAACTTTTCTACCACTTCTTTTATATTTTTACGACGACGCACGCCCGCAGTATCAATAAGGGTATATTTCTGCTCGTCTCGTTCGTAATCAATATAGATGGAATCGCGGGTGGTACCGGGCATATCAAAAACGATTACCCGCTCTTCCCCCAGCATACGATTTACAAGGGTTGATTTACCGACATTGGGACGACCAACCACTGCAATTCGAATAGGAGCATCGGCGTATTCCTGCTCTCGTTTTCGATCGATCTCTTCTTTTTTCTCGGCCGTGGCTTCATCTGATGTATCTTCGTCATCTACCCACACGAATTCATCAACTTCTTCTGGCGGTTCTTCTCTGATGTCTAAAAGCGAGTCCAACAGCTGATTAATTCCGCGCCCCTGACTGGAACTAATGGCTATAGGTTCGCCAAAACCCCAGCCATGGAACTCACTGGTTCCTACCTCTTCCTGCACGCCATCTATTTTATTGACCAGTAAGTGCACTTTAAGGTTTTTGCGTCTAAGCAAATTGGCAATATGCTGGTCGGGCGGAGTTAGACCCGTGCGGGCATCCACCATAAAGAGAATTTCGTCAGCTTCGTCGATGGCCAGCAATGCCTGCCCGGCCATTTCAATATCGATACCCTCTTCTTCCCCGCTTATTCCGCCGGTATCTATTACGACATAGTCAACGCCTTCGTGGCTGGCTTTACCGTATTTCCTGTCTCTAGTGAGTCCAGGAAAGTCAGCCACAAGCGCGTCTCGAGTTTGTGTCAATCGATTAAATAGTGTCGATTTACCGACATTTGGCCGACCGACTAATGCGAAGGTGGTGATCATGAGAAATGTTCTACTGAAATATAGGAGTGACGAGGCATATGCCTCAGTCTACAAACCAGATTTTTCTGATTAATTAGGTTTTTATTGACGCCGATTAGAGGTCGCCAATACGAAGTGCGGTTAAACGGCCTGAGGTATCAAGCACCAATAATCCGTCTTCGATTGGAATCAGGGGTGCCCGGATCGCATCTCTTCCAACCTGGATGCGATTTGCCAATGTGCCTGTATTACGTCGAAACAAATGCACATAGCCTTCAAAATCTGCAACAGCAACGGCTAAGTCGTGCACTACTGGGCCCGTTACACCGCGATTTTTAACGGCTTCGGATTCCCAAAGCAGTTCACCACTTGACGCATTGAAGGCAGTTATCTTTCCTCCAACATCGGTAATCGACAAGGTTCCGCCGAAAACACCGATTTCATTGACGCTAGAGGTTTCCTGAAACCATGTTCCACGACCGGTTTGCGGATTAATAGCCATAATGCCGCCTTGGAAGCTTATGCCGTACACCAAACCATTGGCATACAAAGGCGCCGCATCGATATCCACCATGCGCTGAAGTTCGTTTGAACCTTCTGGAACCGCTACACGAGCGATCCAAAGTGCGGCACCATCAGCAAGTCGGTAGGCACCAATTTTTCCAGAATCATGTCCAATTAATACAATGTCATCGACAATGGCAGGCTGCGCATTACCGCGCACGGTTAATAGGGGTTTGATTGAATCGACACGCCATATCTGCTCGCCATTTTGAGAATCAAGAGCATATACGCGGCCATCCTGAGCCAGAATTATTACTACGCCGGATTCTGCTTGTGGCGGAGCCAGAACCTCACTATTTAATTGAACTTGCCAGCGAATTGAACCATTGCTTTGCTCCAAGGCATAAACAATTCCTTCTCCGCTAGCTACCAATACAAGGCCTTCACCAACACCGGTGCCACCTGTAATTGAAGTACGTAAATTTACTGACCACTGGCTTCTGCCATTCGCGGCATCCAGCGCTGACACTCGACCATCATGATCGGTAACATAGATGCGGTCATCCAAAAGAGCTGGCCTTAGCAATGAACTAGTGTCGTCAGCACCGCTGCCGATACTTACTGACCAAAGCTCTTCAACATCAACACTGGCATCGAATCGAATCAATTCAGCCGGTAACAGACTTTCATCGATATCATCGGTTCCGGAGCAGCCGGCCAACAAGCTAGCTGCAATTGCTGTGAAGACAATTTTTTTAATCAAGGTGTAGTTCCTATTGAGCCTGTGCGGAGAGAACCGCAACGCCAGCCGCTACGTTGGCAAGCTTGAATTCTAGAGCCGGTTTGTAATTTGACTGCTCCGGTAATAATTTCTCAATTGCCAATTCATATTGAATCGCTGCAGCTACATTGTCTCCCAATTGGCGATATATATCGCCGCGACTTTCAGCGTAGAGAGCAGCATAAGAATCGTCTTCGCCAGACAAAAGAGTTATGGCTTCTTGCTCTGCTCCTGAAGCCGCTTTGGCCAGGGCAATACGATATGTTGCTAGCTGTACGGTTGCAGGGTCTGTGTCGGCCTGTAGGACCCATTCCAGACGACTGATAGCTTCAGCGTAATCGTCACGATCCGCAGCTGCACGAGCCGCAGCAATAGCACCGAGCACCGAATAACCGGTATCTGAATATTCATTCTGTAATTGGTCTGCCAGGTATCCAACGGTTCGCACGGTTTCCAATTCAAATTCGGACAAAGAACCTTGCACTGATGAGCTAGCAACAACATCCTGTTGCAAGCTTTCGTATATACCTGCGGCTGTTTCTGATTGCTCGTGCTGATTTGTTTGCCAGCCTTGATATCCGAAATAACCTAGGGCAACCACCAGAACACCAACTATTAGCTGTGTACCATTTTCTGCCCACCAGTTTTTAATGGCGGCGATTTGTTCTTCTTCTGTGCGCATGTCGTTCAAAGCGATCTCTACTCTTAATATGTTGTTGTTAATGTGCCCCAGAAAACTTAACTGAGCGACTTGATAAGTCTCTAACTAATCCCGGTTAATTTTTCTGGGCGCTATGATGGGTTGCCGCTACAAAGAACGCAACCTGTTCAACGCTTCTGCTACCGCTAGCGTCTCCTGCTCTCTATCTTCCCGCAGATATTTTAGGGTTATGTTGCCCTGCTCTGCTTCGTCTTCTCCTAACACCAATGCAACCTTCGCACCGCTGCGATCGGCTTTCTTAAACTGGTTTTTAAAACTTCCGCCCCCACAATTGACCATTAAAGACAACCTAGGTTCAGTACTGCGAATTGTTTCCGCGAGCTCCAGAGCCGCAGCTATTTCACTTTCAGCCGCGATCAAGTACAGGTCTACGGCAGTTTGACCGAGAATCTCCGGATTCACTTCCTCGACAAGTAGTACCAATCGCTCAATTCCGAGACCAAAACCTAAAGCCGGTGTCTTCGGGCCACCAAGCTGCGGCACCAGTCCATCGTAGCGGCCGCCACCACATACGGTTCCCTGGGCACCTAGTGCATCGGTAACCCATTCAAATACGGTTTTACTGTAGTAATCCAAGCCACGCACCAGTCGATGGTTAACCCGGTAGGCTATTTTCATCTGATCCAAAATTGCGCAAAGATTCGCAAAATGTTGGCTAGAGTCCTCGTCCATATAATCAGGTAGTGCTGGAGCGGCCTCTACTAAAGTCTGCATATCCGGATTTTTTGTATCCAATATCCGTAGTGGGTTAGTTTCTAATCGCCGCAAACTATCTTCATCCAACTGATCCAGATTAGATTGAAAATACTTAACCAGTGCCTGTCGATGTGCTTTTCGACTCTCGGAAGTACCTAAGGAGTTAATTTCCAACCTCAGAGAGTCAGATATACCTAAGTCACGCCATATTGATGCAGTCAGTGCTATTACCTCTGCATCAATATCCGGCCCTGCCATGCCAAAACACTCCACTCCAAATTGGTGGAACTGTCGAGTCCGCCCTTTTTGTGGGCGTTCGTAGCGAAACATGGGACCGCTATACCACAAGCGCAGTGGTCCGGCGTTAAGCAAAGAGTTCTGCACACAGGCGCGAACACAACCAGCCGTGCCCTCCGGGCGCAAAGACAAGCTTTCGTCATTGCGGTCCGGGAAGCTATACATTTCCTTTTCAACGATATCGGTAACTTCGCCGATAGATCGGGAAAAAAGTTCGGTTTTTTCCAGAATGGGAAACCGGATTTCACTGTAGCCGTATCGCTGCAGCACTCCGATTACTAGGCTTTCTATCTTCTGCCAGTTGCCGCTATCTGAGGGCAAGAGGTCGTTCATACCTCGAATTGAGCGAGTAGAAGTCACTTTATTCCCCTACTCCGGCAGAGGTCGCGATTAGTTGCTCGCGCTCTGCTTCTTTTTCCGCCGCTTTCGCCCGAATAAGGGCTTCTAACTGCCCGGCTACATCTTCTGATCTAATTTTTTTGTGCGGTTTACCATCGAGATAAACCAAGCTTTCTGGATCTGCCCCGGTTATGCCAACGTCCACCTCTTTCGACTCGCCGGGGCCATTTACATAACAGCCAATCACGGCCACATCCATAGGCACCGTAATGTCTTCCAAATTCGCTTCGAGTTGATTCATCGTTTTGATTACGTCGAAGTTTTGTCGTGAGCAACTCGGGCAGGCAATAAAGTTAATGCCTTTAGAGCGGATTCGCATGCTCTTCAACATATCCCAACCGACTCTAACTTCTTCGACCGGATCTGCTGCCAGAGAGACTCTAATAGTGTCGCCAATTCCATCCATCAGAAGTAGCCCAAGACCAATAGATGATTTAACGGTTCCACTTCGCAATGCCCCTGCCTCGGTAATTCCAAGATGCAGCGGCTGATCTATTTGCTTTGCAATAATTCTGTAGGCAGCAACCGTCATAAATATATCTGACGCTTTCAAACTCAATTTAAAGTTATCGAAATCCAAGCGATCTAAAATATCGACGTGCCGCATGGCCGATTCCACAAGGGCTTCGGGCGTTGGCTCGCCATATTTAACCTGCAAGTCTTTCTCTAACGAGCCCGCATTTACACCAATTCGAATAGGAATGTTTCGTTCACGCGCTTTATCTACCACAGCACGAATACGATCTTCGCGACCAATATTGCCGGGGTTTATTCGCAGGCAATCAACTCCACGATCGGCGACATCAAGAGCGATTTTATAATCGAAGTGAATATCGGCAACCAGAGGAATTTCAACTTCTTTTCTAATCTCACCAAAAGCGACGGAGGCTTCCAATGAAGGAACGGAAACTCGCACAATATCTGCACCGGCGTCCTGAAGCGCACGAATTTGACCAACGGTAGCAGCAACATCTGTGGTTTCAGTATTCGTCATACTCTGTACAGATATGGGCGCATCGCCACCGACAGGCACATCCCCAACCCAAATTTTCTTTGAGATACGGCGAACAATGGGTGATTCAGAAAACATAGGAGCTATATTCGGTAATTATGTATCAGTATTTATGCGATTTTTAAGCTATCAAGCTACCGATACGCGGTAAATTGTGTAAGCGGCCAAAGCTAGTATTGCAATAATGATGGGGATTATTAGGGGCGACCGTTTTTTCTTTTCACGCCCAAACTCACCTAGCGGATCGTAATTTGAGCCGTGCGAGCCCAGCGTGCCGTTTAAAGTAACAAATTCTTCCAATACCTCCATTACTTCGACGATGTCCAAGGAGAGTATCTTGCAATAGTTTTTAATATAGCCTCGAACGTATATGCCAGCCGGAAAACGGTCGTGCTTGTTTGCTTCCAAATCTCTAACAGCCGATTCGGTTAGTCCGAGATCTCGGGCAACTCTAGAAATAGTAATGCCCTGTTCTTCTCTCGCAGCACTAAGCACAGCTCCCGGATCGGCCAAGGGCGCTTCTTGCTGCACCTCCTGTGCTAGCTCTTCCTCTTTATCTTTCTCCGATGCACTCATATCTGGGTTCTCACGGATGAAATTCTACTGATCCAATTGCTGCTGTCGAGCTTCCATTGAATCGGGGAACATACTTCGTAGCGCCAAGGCGTAGCTTTGTTCTTTATCATTGTCATTGTCATTAAATATTTTGGCTAGCTGAATGCCAAGAACCAAACTGCGCGGCGACTCCACGGTGCTGCGCTCATATTGCTCTAGGTATTCCATTGATAAGGGATATTCACGCTCCTGATAGGCGATTTCCGCAACCTCCAAAAGTGCTGGTCCTATATTTGGATTTAGCAGTAGCGCGCGTCTCAAAGCGTCTTTGGCCGCCTCTGAATTTCCGAGTCTTATTTCTGACATTCCCAAGCCAACAAATGCGTCGGGGCGTAAGCGATAATTTACATCTTCGGCAACTAACTGATAATGAGTACGGGCTTCGCCATATGCTTCCTGTGCATACAAAACTCGAGCGTAGTTCATTCGTGCGGGACTATAGCTTCGGTCTGAAGAGAGCGCGCGGCTGTATAACTCTTTTGCGAGCTCTATATCGCCCTCGGTCTCTAACAGCAGAGCCATAACATTGTTAGCCTCTGGTGACTTCTCATCTATTTCAAGCGCTTTCAACAGATTGAAGCGTGCCTGATCTCTTTGCCCTTCCGACAAGTAGTTACGCCCCAGTTGAATGTAATTTGCCAAGGCTCGTTCAGGATCACCCCCATTGCCAGAGGTATTGGTAGTGGAGCAACCCAATAGAGAGAGTAATAACAGGCTGAAAACGAGTTTAAATGGCATTAATTTGGTGCCTCTACAACTTTGAGCACAGATTCTGCACGATCACGGTAGCGTTGGCTACGTCGAGTCAAATCATTAACCGCACCGGCAAGCTGCCCGCAGGCAGCATCAATGTCTTCTCCACGAGTAGTTCGAACTGTCGCCGTAAACCCGGATTGAATCAAAATGTCTTGGAATTTCTTGATCGCATTGCCTGAAGACCTCTGATAGTCACTTAAGGGAAAGGGATTAAAAGGAATTAGATTTATCTTACAAGGTACATCAGCAAGTAGTTTTGCCAGCTTTTCTGCGTGTTCTGGACGATCATTTACCTGATCAATCAGAGTGTACTCAATAGTAAGCTTTCTGCGTAAATCCGGCATGCGAGCAATATAGGCTTGAGCACTTTCCATCAATTTAGCTATGGGGTATTTTCGATTAATCGGCACAAGCTCGTTGCGTAATTCATCCTCAGCAGCGTGCAAAGATATAGCGAGGGATACATCTACGTGATCGGCTAGCTTGTCGAGCTTTGGAACAACACCGGCGGTGCTAAGGGTTACCCGGCGTTTGGATAAGCCATAGGCGTTATCGTCCATCATCAGCTGCATTGCAGCGACCACATTGTCAAAATTCATGAGAGGCTCGCCCATACCCATCATCACAACGTTGGTGATAACACGCCTTTGAGTAGCGCCCATAGAATCGTAGAATTTTGCGGCAATCCAAACCTGACCAATAATTTCCGATGAAGTTAGGTCGCGGTTAAAGCCCTGTTTGCCAGTGCTACAGAAGCTGCAATCTAGTGAACAGCCAACTTGGGAGGAAACACAGAGCGTGCCTCGTCCGCCTTCCGGAATTAGAACGGCTTCAATACAACTACCGCCTTCAACCCGAATAACCCACTTTCGTGTTCCATCTATGGATAGATGATCTGACACAACTTCTGGCGCCTTTATCTCCGCAAGCTTTTCCAGCTTTTCACGCAAAGGCTTGGACAGATTAGTCATTTCCTCAAAGGAGGAAACGCCTTGCTGATGAATCCATTTCAGTAACTGGGTTGCCCGGAAACTTTTTTCACCAATAGACTCAAAGTATTCTTTCATTTGAACGGGAGAAAGCCCCATCAGATTGGTCTTTACGACTTCAACGGTCTCTTCAGTGAGCTCTTCAGTAGTCGCTAAAGGTGGCTTAGGTTTCAGTTCTGACATATGGCTTAGGCTGCTATGACCTGCTCCTTATCGCGAGCAAACTTCTTCGGTGCTGAAGAAGTAAGAAATCTCACGCTCTGCCGACGCGGCGGAATCTGATCCGTGCACTGCATTAGCGTCGATGGAAGAAGCGAAATCTGCACGAATAGTTCCGGCATCAGCTTCTTGTGGATTGGTGGCGCCCATCAAATCGCGATTTTGTGCAATGGCGTTTTCACCTTCCAGTACCTGAACAACTACAGGACCAGACGTCATAAAGGCTACTAGGTGCGGGTAAAAAGGACGTTCTTTATGCTCAGCGTAAAATCCGCCAGCTTTTTCGTCGTCTAATTGCAGCATTTTTTGAGCAACAATTTTTAAACCGGATTTCTCAAATCGGCTGACTATTTCGCCGATAACATTTTTGGCAACAGCATCGGGTTTAATAATGCTCAGGGTGCGTTCGACCGCCATCAATCTTCTCCAAATAAACAATAACTTAGCTATTCTCGAAACCGAGATATAGGGGGGTGTAAATCTGGCGCGGATTGTACTTGCGGAGGGTCTAAGCCACAAGGTTTCTAGCGGTATCTGGAGAGATAAATAACGCTGATTATTCCTCGTTTTCGAGTATCAGTTGCCAATACCCGACATCTACCCACCGATCAAACTTAAAACCTACTTCTTTATAGTGCGCAACCTTCTGCATACCGAACTTTTCGTGCAGCGCCACACTGGATGGATTTGGCAGAGAAATACCACCGATAACTGCATGAACAGAGTTGTCTTTAAGCTCGGCTAAGAGTGTTTCAAAAAGTTTGGATCCCCAGCATTGAGACTTTGCCGAAGGGGCAATATAGGCCGAAACCTCAACGGAAAACCTATAAGCCGACCGTTTTTGCCATGGCGAGGCGTAGGCATAACCAATAATTTGCTCATTATCTAGTGCAACTAGCCAGGGCAATCGATGCTGGAAAACAGCATTCATGCGGCTGCTCATTTCCTCTGCCGAAACGCTTGTCTCCTCGAAACTAATCACCGTATGGGTAATATAGTGATTATAGATATTCGATATATCTTGAGCATCGGTTAAATCGGCTCTTCGAATCATTCAGAGTTCCCCACTCTTTTTATGCCCTATTCAGGCCTGTTCTCAACTTCATAGACGGATTGAGTAAAACCAAAACTATAGGTTTTGGTATCTATATGTTTCAACATCACATCCTTATCCAATTCGCCAAATAAAGCGATACCTTTGCCCAAAATTACCGGAAGTACTGTAATACGCAGGTCATTAATTAGCCCCGCCTTCAGAAATTGTTGAATGGTAATACCACCATCAACATAGATCCGCTTGTGCCCTTCCTCAGACAGTCGGTCAAATAATAACTCTGGTGTTTCAGAGCTGTGTTCAACCCATTCCGTTAGATTCTCCGGAATTTCTAGTGGATTTCGACTCAATACCACTACCCTCTTTTCTCCATATGGCCACTGTCCAAATGAGATAACCATCTCGAAGGTATTACGACCCATTACTAAAGCATCAACAGAATCCATAAATGCAAAAAATCCACAGTCTTCACCCTCGGGTACCTGTTGATTTGCCAACTCTAACCAGTCCAGAGCGCCATCTTCCCGGGCGATAAAACCGTCCAGACTAGTAGCAATAAAAACCGAAGCAATCATGGGCTGCTCTCGGTACTGACTTTAATGTCAGAAAAATAGGCGATCGTGCCCGAATCTATCCACAGTCCGATGCGCCCAGAGCTATCCCCTAGCTTTAGGTCCTTTACAATTAAATTGGGCTGCTCAGCATCATTCAAGTAAAGCTCTGCTCTCTCGCCATCCACAACCAAACGATATTTGATCCACTCTCCAGGCCCCATGTCCGCATAGGACTCATACTTTGACGGAGAGTCGGCTCTAAATTTGTTCCAGGTGTATTCAGGATGGGAAATGTATTGGATTGAGTGGTTCCGTCGCAGCTGATCGTCGGCTCGGCCATTAGTAGGCCGAACATAGATAGCCTCATATTCAGTGGGGTCTTCTGCAATACGAAAGGCTATGCCGGTAAATCCTCTCGCGCTTTCGTTTGCATCTGGGTTGCGAGTGCCCGCAAGCCAAATTTCGATTTCACCATTGTGGAAATCAACTCCATCCAAGATAACCAGATTATCCTCATTGGATTGCAATAGCTCGGCTGGCTCTTGAACCTGAATTGCACGCCTACCCTCAAAGCTTGTTGCTGAGAAAATACTGTTATGGGCAGTAAGATTATCCGGCGAGAGTTCCTGAGCTACTAAAGGGACAATATTCAGAATACAAACTGATGCCAGCAACAAAATCGGTCTTTTCATATTGGGTCTCGTTCTGAAATTAGTATTGGAACTAAGAGTTCTAGCGAAAATACTGCACACAGGTTTCGGTATAGTCAAAACAATCTTAGTTAAGCTTTATTTTGCAAATCTAACTGATACAGATAGTCGTCGTGAAACTTACCACCCAGCTCAACACTCTTTGGTACTACCTCTCGTAATACAAACCCCTTGCGCAGCAATAACTTTTTCGAAGCGTCATTGCCATCCACTACTCTAGCGAGCATGGATTCAAAAGCCAGATCCTTCGCGTAATCGATAAGCGCGACCAAAGTTTCACTGGCGTAACCTTTGCCCTGATACTCCGGTAAAAACAGAAATCCGACTTCGGCTTCGCGGATATCTGCTTGTCGAGTAATAAAACCAGCGGTTCCCATTGTTTCCTCAGAATCCATAGCAACAACGGCTAAACATAACCAATGCTCTGATTCCACTGACCATGGCATCAAACGAAAATCGAACCTACTTCTGACTTCCGCCTCAGAATTTTCATCAGAAATGTATTTCATAACCGAGGAGCAAGCGTGCAAATCTTTAAACAAGGACCAATCGTCCGCTTCAATTTGCTTCATCAAGAGCCGTTCGGTTTCTAGTTCGTGTGCCATAACTCGCCTTGGTTACAAAATGTAAAAATATCCCATTTCCCGCCCATCAAGTTACTATGTTTTCAATTTCCTGCAATTCCCCTGTTTATTACACGAGAAAAATCATGGCTCGGAAACTTAGATACACGGCTCTATTTGCACTACTGGTAGCGTTTCTAGTCGCTTGTTCATCAACAATGCAATCTGGCAATCAACAAGCGTCCAATCAGCTAAATTTGGATGAACCCCTTCATATTGTCTTAGCAGGATATGGCCCCTCTACTTCCAGTTTTAGCAAAGGCTTAACCCTAATTGGAAATCGTCTTGAAGGTACATTTGGCGATCAAGTCCAGGTGGACTATGTGTATAACATTCTCGACCTAGGATATCCCGGGGCTGGAGCTCAGATGGACCTGGTTGAAAAGGATGCTTTGACTATGGGTTACGTCACCATGAGCACTGGTATTCCCGCATTGGAAGTAGCCGCATTGCCCTTCCTCTTTTCAGACAATGAAACTGTCAGATCAGCTATGGACGGCCCTCTAGGTCAAGCGGCGATTGACTCCATTGAAGCCAGCAGCAATCTAAAAATTATGGGCTTCTATGAAAATGGATTTCGGCATGTATCCAATAGCATTCGTTCTGTGCGTGTACCAGAAGATCTAACAGATTTAAAAATCCGTGTGCTCGCTATTCAAAAAGAAACGCTCGAGCTTCTGGGAGCTGCGCCTCTCGTCACTCCTTTGCCAGTGGTTTATTCCGGACTAGCCTCTGGAGAATTGGAGGGGCAAGAAAATCCCTTTGAGAACGTTATTACTTATCGCATGTATGAATCTCAAAAATTCTATACCAAGACTTATCACTCTTATATGTCTCGACCATTGTTTGTGAATAAGCGCACTTTTAATTCCTGGCCCCTGGCCCTGCAAACTGAATTTCAGGCAGCTGTGGATGAAGCGATTGCAGCGCAACGGGCATTGCATGACCAAGCAGAAATTGATTCGGAAGAATTTATTAGAGAATACGGTGGCGAGGTAGTGGACCTAACCCCGGAAGAACGGCAACTTTTTGTGGAAGCCGTGGCACCAATCTATGCCCGTGCAAATACCGAGTACAGCGCTGAACTGCTGGAGCTTGTGGGGCTTTAATATCACTTAGCTAGCCAATACCGTCCTTACTTTCACCTCGGAATGCAGTGTCCTGTGTACAGGGCATTTGTCTGCTATCTCCAGAAGTTTCTGCCTTTCAGGCTCGCCCAAATCACCATAAATGGTGATGGTGCGGGTAATTTCATCAACTTTACTTTGCGTTGATTCACAATCTTCGCAATCTGCGGCATAAGTCTTGTCGTGTTTCAGGGACACCACAACCCTCTCCAAAGGCATTTTTTTGCGATTAGCGTACATGCGCATTGTCATAGAGGTACAAGCGCCAAGAGAAGCCAGTAACAGGCCGTAGGGAGTGGGCCCTGCATTTGTGCCGCCGACGGATGCCGGCTCATCAGCAATCAATCTATGCCCTGACGCACTAATTAACTGCCGGAACCCATCAGCACCTTCAACAACAACTTCGCCCTCAGCGGCCTCTGTCTGCACAGACTCGGGCGCATCTAGCGCGTATCGGCTGGCCCAGGCGGCAAGAACCTCAGCTGCATAGATTGCGTCCCTGGGATTTTTCAGAAGTAAATGATCGGCATCATCAAGAGAAACAAAACTCTTGGGGTGTTTTGCCGCTTGGTAAATTTTACGTGCATGATCAATATCAACGGTTTCATCAACCGGCGAATGCTTAACTAATAGTGGTTTACCCAAGTTTGATATGTGGTCTTCAAGAGTATGGGAGGCTAAATCGTCCAATAATTGACGTCGGATTTTAAATGGCCTTCCTGCCAGCTTTATTTCAGTTTCGTCCTGGTCCTGCAATTCCGGGGCTTGGGCTGCAAGAGAATCTCCGAGGTGCAAGGTATCGCTCGGCGCGCCGATAGTAGCGACCGCCTTTACCTCAGGAATTAACTTGGCCACTGCCAGTGCTGCAGATCCACCCAGAGAGTGGCCTATCAAGATACGAGGTGCCTGGTATTGTTCGCGCATATGATCTGCAGCGGCTACTAAATCTTCCAGATTCGAAGAAAAATTGGTATCTGCAAAATCACCTTCGCTTTCGCCTAGGCCGGTAAAGTCAAATCGAAACACCGCTATTCCGCGCTCTGTTAGCTCTTGGCTTAAACGTTTAACCGCCTTTAAGTCTTTCGAACAGGTGAAACAGTGTGCAAAAAGCGCATAGGCCCTAACCTCTCCTGCCGGCCTTTCACAAATGCCCGCCAGCTGGGAACCTAGCGCGCCAGTAAACTCGATTTTTTCTGCCATGATTAACTCCGCTGCAATCTTATTTGAGATTTATATGGTTAAGAGTTCTAAAGAGCTCTAGATGTTACATCTATGCAAGATAGACTCAAACTGCAAAGACCTTTACGCTTAAGGGACTCAAACTAATTTTTATTTATCGGGGGATGTATTAATGAGTGATCAACAAATAGAGAGCCGTCGCAAGTTTTTGACCGGCAGTGCCGCCATTGCTGGAGCTACTGCACTAGGCGCAAATATCAACACAGCAACTGCCCAAGAACCGGGATATGTACTTGATGTACCACCGGTTATTTCCATGGAAATAAACGGCACCAGTGACCGATTTCCGGTCAACCGAGTTTATTGTCTTGGGCGAAATTACGCGGCTCACGCGATTGAGTCCGGCGACGATCCAACACAAACTCCACCCTTCTTCTTTATCAAACCACGCGATGCGGTAGTTCCGGCGAGTGAGGGTCACCCTTATCCGCAAGCAACCAGCGAACTGCGTTATGAAGCTGAAATGGTCGTTGCACTTAAAAGCGGCGGTACAAATATCGACCCAGCTGATGCACTCGACCATGTATACGCTTACGGAGTTAGCTTAGACATGACTCGCGAAGACTTGCAGCATGTAGCTCAAGAGCTTTCTCGGCCTTGGGCAATAAGCAAGTCTTTCGACAAATCGGCTCCTGTCGGGCCACTCTCTACCGTTGCAGATAATGGGCACGCAGTTGATGGCCGTATCTGGCTTAGTGTTAACGGTGAGATTAAACAAGATTCTGACCTCGCCCTTCAGCGTTGGTCTGTTTCAGAAGGCATCGCAATACTTTCTCAGTACTACGAGCTCAGGGCCGGGGATATTATCCTGACCGGCACACCAGAAGGCATTGGCCTAGTCAATAAAGGCGATGTAATCAAGGTAGGTATTGAAAGCCTTGGAGAAATTGAGGTTGAAATTACTTAGGGAGCCTCTTATATAAGTCTAGATCCTAAAAAATACTAATCCCGACCTTGCATCGCAGGGTCGGGATTTTTTATGGCCCTCAGTTTTGCGGCATCACCCTGAGTCGGCCGCCACTAACTTTGGCCATATCAACTTCTAATCGATTGGGAGTCCAACCGTGCACCATGTCGTGAGCTTCGATATAAAGGGTTTTGGCGCCCTCGGATATAACAATCCCCTCGGTGCCACGTATAAAAGGCTGCTCGTCTTCATGGGGATGCAACAGCACCCTTTCGCCCAGGATATTTCCTTCAGCGTCTACTAGTCGCCAAATATCTGCGTAGTGGTCCCAGCCGTTATCAGCATGAAGGAGCCCAACATTCACTGACCATGTGCCATCTCTCCCCTGCACAAAATCAGCGCCAACGATTTCCACTTCATTGGCTTGAACGCTGCATACAGGTGCGGCGCAAATAAGCAGCCTTATGGCAACTTTCCTAATAGCTAACTTTTGCATTTGCCGACTCCAAGTGATTTCCATTATTAAAGCACAAAAGCTTCAATCCTTTTATTGTGGCGATATTCTTCTAGAATGACGAGATTCCTTACCAAATTGCTAGGTAGACAAATGAAGAATTTCTACGGATCTATGTTTTTGGTTTTTGCCCTCGCGCTGCTAGGCCTATCCGCCTGCTCTGATTCGTCTATGCCTGAATCATCAATGTCTCTCGATTTGAACAGCCTTGAGCGCATAGACAGCCTTGAGCCAATGGACAGCTCTGAGCTCATAGAAAGCCTTGAGCTATTAAAACAACGTTCGGAATCTAGAAATCCTGAAGGAACCACAGCTCCTAGTTTTGTTGTAGATCCCAGCTGGCCACAACCTTTACCCAATAACTGGCTTATCGGACAGGTGGGCGGCCTTACGGTAGATTCTCATGACAATATTTGGATTTATCATCGAGGTCGATCTTTAGAGCAAAGCTCTGCCTACGCTTTAGGAATAGCAGGCACAGATGAAAATGGCATGCCGGTGGATGCGCTCGGAAATTCACGCTCACTGGCTGATCAAATTGCCGGCTGCTGCACCGTAGCGCCTTCCGTACTTAAATTCGATTCCAAAGGAAAACTGCTCGATGCATGGGGTGGCCCTCAAGATTCCGGATTCTTAGAAAATAACTGCCGCAAAGAAGATGGTTGTTACTGGCCGGGGCGAGAGCATGGCATCTATGTAGACCACAATGACTTTGTATATATCTCTGGCAATGGAACCAACTTCACCGGCCAATTCCCCTGGGCTGCTACCTTTGGCGACGACTCCCATATCCTCAAATTTACCGCTGAAGGCGAGTTTATTTATCAGATTGGCCATGCCGGAATGGAAGGCCCTAATAGCGAAAATATCGATGGCGGACCCAATGGAACACCTCAACCCTATTTGGTTGCAGATATGATGGTAGATGCAGACACCAACCGCATGTATATCGCAGATGGTTATGGCAATAAACGTGTATTGATCGTAGATGCTGCAACAGGCCAATATATCAATCACTTCGGCGCCTACGGGCAAAAACCCGTTGACGATCCGGAAGGCACAGATATTGACCCATATAACGCCGGACCCTGGGCAGGCGATTATCAAAGCGGAAATTTACAGCCGATGTTTTACCGTAGCCCCCTTCACTGCACAAAGATAAGCAAGGATGGCCTGCTTTACACCTGCGACCGCGGCAATAATCGCATTCAGGTGTTTGATTTGGGCTTAATTGAACAACAAGACTGCGCAAATCCAAATGCAGAAACGGGTACCTGCGGATTTGTGCGTGATATCGCCATAGCGCCTTACACCGCAAGCGGAACCGCAGTATCAGTGGCATTTTCCAGTGACGAAGCGCAAAGCTGCCTTTATGTCGGTGATTTGGCTAACGGTACCTTCTACATTGTGAACCGGGAGAACTCTACCGAACTAGACCGTATTGGAAGACGAGGCAGACAAGTAGGCGAGTTCCACTGGATTCACGCGTTGGCGGTAGATTCTTTAGGAAACATATACACCGGAGAAGTCGACACCGGCCCACGAGTGCAGAAGTTTGCCCAATACGGGTCAAAGTCCTGCAGCGGAACCGGTTATACGGATATTGGAGCTTATGACCGAAATCGTTGACCGGTGAGAATTTACTCTACTCTTCCCAAGTTGCCGTACAGCCATACTCTTCAACTTCTCGGCCCGGGTCCCATTCTCTGGAAGTAGCTAAAACCAGCGGGCCGGAAAAGACTAATGGGTCTGTAATGGTTAAAACGTAACTTAACAAATTACCATCCTCGGAAACCGAGAATTGCTCGTGATGGCTAACTTCGATTGACTGCGGAATGCCTACCTCGTCGTAATAGGGCCAATCGACTCCGGTGGTTTCAACGATAAGGTCATCGCCTTGCCAATGCCCCATGGAAAACCCCAGATCTGATGCAGCGGGAAAGCTTCGTCTGTTCTCCTGATTCATATGAATAATCCGCTCGATGTCGTACTCCTCGAGATGAATGAGTATACGATCTCCGAGATCAGTTAACTCCATCGGCGCACCGCGATCGAACATGGTGTCTGGCATGCCCTGCCTACAATCTAGTTCGAAATTGTCAGCAATAGGGTCGTATTCACTGGCTAATTGCTGCCCACCATCGGTAAACATATGCACGTAGTCAGCCTCGGTTAACTCTGCCGAACGCACCGGGCCCCAGACTCGAAATAGACCCTCAGCAGTTTCTTTTGCCGCATCTATTTTTATAGGGTCGTAATCCAGAGTATCTGCTGTTAACCGCACATTACCCCAGCGCAACTCACGGGTTCTGCCGTTTACAAATTCTTGGCCGTTGGTTAGTAACATATGCAGAACGCCCATTGATGAGGTATCTACTTTGGAAACATAGCCAGCCGCTTTTATGGTTTCGCCGACTTTAACAATATCGTCTGAGCCAAGGCCCAAACGACTATAAGTAATAGGGCTGCCGTTCAGTTCGAGCTCCCAAATAGCCTCTTCACCGGACTCATCGATAACGCTCATGCGATAACGAGGATGCGGCGCTCGCCAAAATACGTCGACTATTTCGCCTTCAACCTCAATAAGATTTTCGGCCAGATACATATTCGGATTAACTACGGAGCCGTGATGCGCAAGGGCATTCAGCGATACATTACAGATGGTACACAGAACAGAATATTGAAGAAGCTTCTTCAGAATCGACATCACTTAATCCCCAAGTATTGGATTCGACGAGCCCGAGTATATGCTTTATCTACGACTGAGCCGCGCCCATTAACATAACTAAAGGAGCTGGATAGAGGCTCCTTTCTTACTCAGCAAGAGGCTTTCATTTTGATCAGAGTTATAGAGTAACTATTCAAATATTCCTCGAATCATAGGCCCAGTGCAACAAGGCCTGTCTTTGCTTTTTGCGACAGCTATGATCAAAGGGTTCGCAATACTTACGCACCGCGCCGGCGTGGCGTATGAAAGCCTTCCAGCGCTTGATTTGGCGCAAATCCTCTTGCTCAGTCCTACGCCCCAGATAATAGCGACAATACCACTGAAACCAGCCTCTGGGGTCCTGCGGGTGAATCCAGCCCTTTCTCTGCCATTCGCTTAAAGGTTGAGAAGCATCTGCGGAGAAGTAATTAAGGCTAATATCTTTGCAATCTGGGCTTAGTTTGGCACCAACAAACCAGTCTTGAGGAAATTCATCTTTGCAGTCATTAAGGTACTTACCACCAAAAACGCCAAGACCAAGCATTTGCTTTGGTGTTAGCTCGGGCTTAAATTCCGGATGAAAATTCTCCCCAGCTATAACACTCAGCTCATAGGAGTAGTCAGACTGCATTTTGTCTTTTACAAAAACTCTACTCATTTTTGGTCTGACAGCAGATTAGGATTTATTACTCTCTCGATTATTGTAGGCGGCCATTTGTTCATCGGTTGCCGCAAGCTGGTGATTTGCCTTCCATTCACTGTAGGGCATTCCGTAGACCAACTCGCGGGCCGCATCATAATCGACTTCTTCGCCCCGCTCTGCTGCCTCGGCCATATACCACTTACTTAGGCAGTTGCGGCAGAAGTCCGCCAGAATCATCAAATCAATATTCTGAACTTCTTTATGGTCGTCTAGGTGTTTAAGAAAACGGCGAAAGGTCGCCGCTTCAATTTCTTGTTGAGTTTGGGAGTTCATACTGCTCTTCAATCCTACTTAGAATCTAATGGTAGTGGTTGGTCCGATCGATCGGATCTCGACGATAACTTCCTCATCATTGTTTGATCCATCGTAATGAATGGCCCCAGCAGGATGCATCATGTAGCTCCCGGGCGTGAGCGGAACCATATTGTCTCTGTCGTAATCATCGCCGGTACCCGTATACCAAGTACCGGATATCACCGTGACATGGCGATCAGTGGAATGATAGTGAGGCCCCGACATAACGCCGGGCGGGAATTTGGCGCGAATAATATAGAGACCTTCTTTCTCGGGGTCTCCGGCTAGTACGCTGATAATAGCGCTTTCCCCAGTTCCGTCAGGCCAAACAATTTCTTCGGGCAATATGCGCACAAAACCGTCTTCATCTGTGGCGGCAAATGCGATAGGTATCAATATTAGGGCCAGTAAGCCCAGAATTAGTTTATTCATTTATTGTCTCCCCTCTCTTTTAAAGAGGTTAACATTAGAAATAGCAGGATTAAAAACTGTGCTACGCCCCCTATTAAAGCTGGAGCCCCTGAGCAGCAGCGACTTCAAATAACTGCTCCACACCGCTTATTGGGCAAGTAAATCCTAATGACACCGATTGTAACTGTAAGTCTCTAGTTTCGTTATCACCAGTCCCATAAAGCCGATCACCCACAATGGGATACCCCAAGGCACTTAAATGCTGACGAATTTGATGCTTACGACCAGTAAGTAATTGGACATCCACCAACGAGCAATCATCATTGCTATCCACATAAGAAAAAATACTCCGCGCTGCCTTGCCATCCACCATTCGATCCACTTCATAATCCTGTGGCAATGCGGAGAAATCACCATGCACAATGGCCTGATAACGCTTATCCATTTTGCCCTCTTGGAACATTTCACTGAATAAACGGGCAGCGGTTTTACTATGGCATAACAAGATCAATCCTGTTGTTGCACGATCAAGTCGGTGCACCAAAAAAACCGGCCGCTCTGAATTATTTAGTGATTTGGATAGATTGATTTCCACCCAGCGATTGATACTTGCAAAGTCTCCCCAACGGCTCCCCTGGCAGGACAGCCCGTAAGGCTTAAACCAAAGGCTGTATTCTTGAGCGTCGTGGATCAACTGAGGTTCTGGCACAACCTGATTGAGCAGCTCGGCATTGTAGTTAAGCTCCAGCCTATCGCCCACTTTTAATGCTTTACTGGCACGCCGCAACCGTTTTTTATCCTTCCCTCGCAACAACCACACAGCCCCTTTTTGCATGGCATCTTTGATTTTAGCTTGAGAAAGATCTGTATGATTGGCTAACAGCTGACTGGCCTTGAGCTGGCTACTGTCAGCGTCTATGGTCAAATAGGTTTCAATAATATCCGTCATTGACGTCACAATAGATTAGTAAGTGTGATCTGACCCCACTTATTTCAGCTACTCTACTTCCTCTATCCAAGCCATCTGAATTGCCTCCAGAACTTTCTCACCACAGCGGGCAGGATCGTCATCAAATTCTTCAAGCTCCATTACCCACTTCCTAAGATCCACAAAATTAACGTATTGAGGATCTACATCTTCATGGGTATCGGCCAATCCCATAGCGATTTCGAAAACGTCAGACCATTGCATATTTATTCTCCTTACTTCTGTGCCGTAGCGAGCGACGGCTAGCCAAGGCTAGAGCTTGTCGAAAGAACGGAATTTACACCTTGTAAATGAGTATCTTGAGACAAGCGATAACGCCGGATAGCCTAGCGCAGTAGGCATCAGTGGTTCTCTGAAACCATATTGATAGTGTATTTTGGAATTTCTATAGTCAGATCCTTATCATCAACAATTGCCTGACAGCTTAGTCGTGAATCTGGATCCAACCCCCATGCCTTATCTAGAAAATCGTCTTCCAGTTCATCCGCTTCGTTAAGGGATTTGGCACCCTCTCGAATATGCACATGGCATGTAGTACAGGCACAAGACATTTCACAGGCATGTTCAATTTCTATACCTGCATCCAAAGCTGCACGGCAGATACTTTGCCCCGGTTCGGCTTGAATTACCGCGCCTTCCGGGCAGATGGTTTCGTGGGGAAGAATAACGATCTTGGGCATTAATGGGCCTTGGTCTGTTGTTTAGGTATGTATGTTAATTAATCAGCAGCTTCAAATTCATCGACAGCATGTCCTGCTAGTGCTTCGCGAACGCTCTTGTCCATTCTTCTAGTGGCAAAGGATTCGCTTAGTTTACTTACATGCTGAATTTCGCACTGCAACTCACGCAGCTTACCGCTGGTTGCAATACGGCGCAGTTCGTTTATCGCAGTGCCTATTACTTCTTGCTCTTCTTCTGAAAGCAGAGCTTTGCCGTCTGCTGCCAGAGCCGCTTCAATAGCGAAAGCTAAACCTTCGGCTTCCACTTGATGCTCTCTAAGCGATCTAGCCGCCACATCATCGGTAGCGTTCTCAAAGGAGTCCTTCAGCATATTCGCAATTTCGTTTTCTTGCAGTCCGTAAGAAGGTTTAACCTCTACTTCGGCACGTACGCCTGTAGTTGTCTCTTCCGCGGATACACTTAGCAAACCGTCTGGGTCTACCTGAAACTGAACTTTGATACGGGCTGCACCGGCGACCATGGGAGGAATACCGGTAAGTTCAAAGCGCGCTAGGGAGCGACAATCTTGAACCAGCTCGCGCTCACCCTGCACCGCATGAATCTGCATTGCAGTCTGGCCGTCTTTATAGGTGGTAAATTCTTGGGCCCGGGCTACAGGAATGGTGGTATTGCGATGAATTATTTTTTCCGTAAGGCCGCCTACGGTCTCCAATCCAAGAGATAGAGGAACTACGTCCAGTAGCAACATATCCTGATCGTTCTTATTGCCAATTAGGATATCTGCTTGAATCGCGGCGCCTAAGGCAACCACTCGGTCCGGATCGATATCGGATTTAAGCGGAGCGTCAAAAAACTCTTCTACCTTGGCCTGAACAGCTGCAATCCTAGTGGAACCGCCCACCATAACCACAGCATCGATCTGATCTGTACTTATCTCTGCGTCACGCAAGGCTCTTCGGCATACACGAACGGTTTTTTGTACCAGAGAGTCAATTAATTCAGCGAAGGTTTCTCGAGTTAGCTCGGCGGTTTTACCACCAAATTCAATTTCAACTTTTTGCAACCAGGCTAGATTCTCTTTGGCTTCTCGCGCTTTAAGCTGGAGTGCTCTTTTGTCTTCAGGCGTTTTGGTTTCGAGACCAGTTTGCTCCAGAAGCCACTGCGCCAATATGGCGTCAAAGTCATCGCCGCCAAGGGCGCTATCGCCGCCTGTGGCCAACACTTCAAATACACCGCGATGCAATCTCAGTATCGAAATATCAAAGGTGCCGCCGCCGAGATCATAAACCGCTATGAGGCGTTCCGAATCAGCAGCGGATGGATCATCCAAAGAAGTATCTAAACCGTAGGCTACCGCCGCCGCAGTTGGCTCGTTAAGTAATCGTAGTACCTTAATGCCCGCAAGCGTTGCTGCATCCTTGGTGGCCTGCCGCTGAGCGTCATCAAAGTAGGCTGGCACGGTAATCACTGCACCATCTATATCTCCGCGCAGTTGGTTCTCTGCTCGCTCAACAAGGTAATTTAGAATTTTGGAGCTGGCCTCAACGGGAGAAACCAAACCTTGATTGGTATGTATCTTTAGATTTTCCGTATTGGCTTCAAAGCGATAGGGAAAGCTGGCCAGGTCCGGGAAGTCAGATTGATTCTTGCCGATAAAACGCTTAACTGAGGTTAGGGTATTTTCGGTATCGGTTAATAGGTATTCAGTAGCGGCATGGCCGACCTGAATCGCATCGGAACCGTAGTGAACCACTGAGGGCACTAAATCGCCGAGTTCGCCATCAGCTATAGGTGTAGGCCCGCCGCGACGCACACTGCATACCAGTGAATTGCTGGTACCCAGATCAATGCCTACCGCCAGCTTACCCTGATGGGGTTCTGGCGACTGACCGGGTTCGGATATTTGTAATAGGCTCATAGGTCGAGTAGCTGTTCTTCTCGCTCATTTACATCGCGCATCAGTTTACCGGCAAACATCATGCGGCCAATGGCGGCACAGGATAGAGGCCAGTCGGCTTTATCATAAGCAAGACTAAATTCTTCTGAATATTGTTCGAGCTGGGAAAGCGCCAATGAGCGGAACTTATCTAAGCTTTCATCAAGATGGGGGCTGTCTACTTCCAGGTCACCAAGCTCTTCCCTTATCTCAAGCTGCTGCATTAGATAGATAGGGTCATTCTGGGTTTGGCGATCGGCGTCGTATTCAACACCTGAGAGTTCTAGCAGGTAGATAGCTCGCTTTACCGGGTCCTTTAGACTGTCGTAGGCGTCATTTAGCCTGGTATTAAGCACTATCGCCTGACTTTGATTTGCATCAGGCAGACCGGCACTTTTGTCAGGGTGAAGCTGCTTTTGCAGATCCAGGTACTTCGCCCGAAGCGAGCGCAGATCAATATCAAAATTGCGCGGAATCGAAAACCACTCGAAGTGAGTTTGATTGGACGAAGACAATATTTATTCCTTAGTCAGTGCGCAAATCAGAGCGAGAGGCAGATGAAAAAGTTACGGCTCTCGAACCATCGATACAAAACATAAATACTAAACGTTAAAGCTTTCGCCGCAGCCACACTCGCCAGTAACGTTGGGATTTCTGAACTTAAGGCCCTCGTTTAGCCCTTCGCGTTCAAAATCAAGTTCGGTGCCATTGAGAAATACCAAGCTTTTAGGGTCAATAAATACCTTTACGCCCTGATGCTCAAATACTTTATCCATAGGATCAGTTTCGTCGACAAATTCCAATACATAGGAAAAGCCACTGCATCCTGATGTTCGAACACCCAGACGTATGCCCTCACCTTTGCCGCGACTGCTTAGCTGTTTGCCAACATGATTGGCAGCGGCGTCTGTAATGGAGATTTCCACCCCTTATTCAGCCCCTGCAACGCGGTCGCGTTTGGCGCGTAGGTCACGAACTGCGGCTTTAATCGCGTCTTCGGCCAATACCGAGCAGTGAATCTTCACCGGTGGCAGAGCAAGCTCTGCCGCGATTTCAGTGTTTTTAATGGATGCCGCATCATCCAGCGAACGCCCTTTAACCCATTCGGTTAAAAGCGAGCTGGAAGCAATAGCGGACCCACAGCCGTAGGTTTTGAATTTGGCATCTTGAATAACGCCATCGTCGTCTACCTGAATCTGCAGGCGCATAACGTCTCCACAGGCGGGAGCGCCAACCATACCGGTGCCTACATTGTCCGAACTGTCGTCTAATTTGCCGACATTGCGGGGGTTTTCGTAATGATCAATTACTTTTTCTGCATAAGCCATTGTCTATTCTCCTGGGGGCTATTAAGCCTAATCCCATTTAATGTGCCGCCCACTCAACAGTGGACAGGTCGATACCATCTTTAAACATATCCCAAAGAGGAGACATTTCCCGTAGACGTTCTACTGCGTTCTGAACTCGATCAATTACGTAATCGATCTCTTCTTCAGTAGTAAAACGGCCGATACTAAAACGAATGGAGCTGTGCGCCAGTTCGTCGTTCAAACCTAAAGCCCGCAATACGTATGAGGGCTCCAAACTAGCGGAGGTACAGGCTGAGCCCGAGGATACCGCCATATCTTTAAGTGCCATCAACAATGACTCGCCTTCAACATAGGCAAAGCTGATATTTAATATGCCCGGATAGTTTTGCGTTTCATGACCATTGATTTTGGTTTCTTCCATAGTCGCAAATCCATCCAACAGGCGCTTGCGCAAGGCAACTACGTGTTGAAGGTCTGCGCTCATCTCTTCTTTAGCAATTCGGAAGGCTTCGCCCATGCCAACAATCTGATGGGTGGGCAATGTGCCGGAACGCATACCGCGTTCATGACCGCCACCGTGTATTTGCGCTTCAAGTCGTATTCGAGGCTTGCGGCGAACATAGAGCGCGCCCATACCTTTAGGTCCATATGTTTTGTGGGCAGAAAAGGACATCAGGTCGATATTCATGGCCTCGACATCTATTGATACTTTACCTGAACTTTGCGCCGCATCTACATGAAATATAACACCTTTATCCTTGCATGCTTTAGCTATAGCGGCGATATCATTGATAGCACCAAGCTCGTTGTTCACATGCATAATTGATACAACAGTAGTGTCTTCGCGGATGGCTTCAGCAACGCTTTCTGGCGAAATAATGCCGTATTCATCAGGGTCTAAATAAGTAACTTCGAAACCTTCGCGTTCGAGCTGACGGCAAGTATCGAGCACTGCTTTATGCTCAATTTTTGAAGTGATTACATGCTTACCTTTCTTCTTATTGAACTGGGCCGCACCCTTAATAGCTAGGTTATCGCCTTCGGTTGCGCCAGAGGTCCAAACGATTTCTCGCGGATCGGCGTTAATAAGGGCAGCAACATTACTGCGGGCAGTTTCTACCGCTTCTTCTGCTTCCCAGCCAAACTGGTGGGAACGAGAGGCTGGATTACCAAACTTACCGCTGGTGGTAAGGCATTCAACCATAGCGGCAGCAACACGCTCGTCCACCGGTGTAGTTGCTGCGTAATCCAAGTAAATAGGGGTTTTCATATATTTCTGTTTTCCAAATTATTACTGGTTTGTTGCCTGAACCTGTAAAAGATCAGCAACAGCATTGTCCTGGCGATCACAGATAGAGGCGATATCTCGTCGTGCGATCAGATTGGCTAAGCTAATATCACTTAAGAACGTCCGTATCTGGTCGCTTAAATCTTCCCAGAGGTAGTGAGTAAGGCACATATCGCCCTGCTGACAATCCCCTACGCCACCGCAGTTAGTAGCATCGACAGACTCATTTACTGCGGAGATAATCTCGGCAATTGAAATACTATCGGGAAGGCGCGCCAAGCTATAACCGCCGCCGGGCCCACGTACACTCTGCACTAGTGTGTTTTGTCTAAGTTTAGAAAATAGCTGCTCTAAATATGAGAGTGATATTCCCTGTCGTTCGGAAATATCAGACAAGCTAACGGGAGCACCTTCGCCGTGCATGGCGAGATCCAACATTGCTGTCACCGCATAGCGGCCTTTTGTAGTCAGCCTCATAGCAAATTATCCGAGCCCAAATTCGGGGCGAATTATCTTAAACCCGACTATTTTAGTCAAGTATTATTCTGAGCTCAAATTTTGGCTAAAAAACTATTTAGTTTTATGGTCGACAGAGGACAGTAAGCCTCTAAGTATCGCTACTTCAGACTGGTCTGGTCGAATACGGCCAAACATGCGCCGCATACGGGTCATGGTTTGACGTGGCGTTTTGGGATCAAGAAAACCGGTGTCTTGCATAGTTTTCTCCAAATGCACTAGAAAGTTCTCTAGATCTTCCGCTTTTGCAGGAGGGGCATCCCACTCCTGCTCAACGTCCTTCAGCACTCCCGAAGACTCTAGCATCGCCATGCGAACTTCATAGGCCAACACCTGTACTGCAGCGCACAGGTTCAGCGAGGAATAATCCGGATTAGTGGGTATATGCACATGCAAATGGCAGCGTTGTAGCTCGTCATTGGTTAAGCCAGCGTCTTCACGACCAAATACCAAGGCTACTTGGTGTTTAGAGGCTTCTGATGCCTCTTGAGCGACCTTTTCACCGCATAGCCGAGGATTCACCAATGGCCAAGGAATACGTCGCTCTCGAGCGCTGGTGCCTATAACCAGCTGACAGTCCGCAATAGCTTCAGCAAATGTATCCACCACTTTAGTATTCTGTAGAACATCCTTTGCTCCCGCTGCACGCCAGCGAGCGCGGTCTGAGGGGAATATCTCTGGCTGCACCAGCACCAAATCAGAAAAGCCCATATTTTTTATGGCCCGGGCAGCACCGCCTATATTTCCCGGCTGGGAAGTATTTACCAGTACAAAGCGGACGCGTTGGAAGTTTTCTAACATTGTTATTTTGGGCCCGATGGGCAGTTATCTTGAGGCGCGCCAGTATAACGGCTTGGTTAATGTGGACAAGTTGTGCTCAATATTATGATTGAATTTTTTCATTAAACATTTTCGCTGCCACGGGGGCGTTCTTTTTCTTTGCTTGCCCAAAGAAAAGAACCAAAAGAAAGGGCACCCCGGGTCGCCTGGCCTGACGGCTGCCCTCGCTCCGAGCTATTTATTGCGGTCGTGCTAACTCGCTTCCTGCTCGGGTCGCACTTTCGCGCACGTCCGTGTGCGCTCAACCCCAATAAATAGCTCTCCACTCAGCAAGCTCTAACGGGGCCTGAAAAACCGCACTGCGATTTAATGTCTTTTTAGTTTTAGAGCGCTGCGATGAGATCGCGACTTGGAGGCGCCGAGAAGCACAGTCTTTATCCGTTAAGAGCGAGGAGTGTTTGAGGGGGACGTAGGACACCGAGTTGCCGAGCTTAGGATAAAGACGAGCATCGGCAGAAAAACGCTCCTGCTTTTTCTGCATTCCCGTCGTCCATGACGGTCACAGGGAACCCGCAACGCGGGCGTTGGAATCGGAGTAAATGCTTTTGGGTACTTTTGGCGAAACAAAAGTACTGCCTCCGTGGCAGCGGAAATGGTTAAATATTTCTACAAACGACCAACGATCAAAGAACCAATTTGTTAGTATCTACACTCTAAATTTTAGAGTCTCCCAAATTGCATATCCTAGTCTGTGGCGGAGCCGGTTACATCGGCTCACATATGTCAAAACTACTGGCCACCTCAGGTTTCGAAGTGACTGTGCTGGACAACCTAAGCACCGGGCATTTGCAGGCAGTTAAGTGGGGCGACTTTATCGAAGCCGACGTTCGAGATGCAAATGCATTGGACCGCGCCTTTACCAAAAAACCGATAGATGCAGTTATGCACTTCAGCGCCAAATCTTTAGTGGGCGAGAGCGTTACCCATCCCGAGCTATATTTCGATAACAACGTAGTGGGATCAAGGCAGTTGTTGGACGCTATGCGTCGCCATTCCGTCGAGAGATTTATATTTTCTTCCACCGCTGCTGTATACGGCACCCCTGAAACCAAGGTAATAGCCGAAGATCACCCTACCCGACCAATCAATCCCTATGGCGAGACCAAGCTCGCTGTAGAAAATATGCTGCAGCAATATGCAATATTTGGTATTCGCTCTATCGCTCTTAGGTACTTTAATGCCGCTGGTGCGGACTCCACTGGCGATATTGGTGAAGCCCACAATCCGGAAACCCATCTGATTCCGAATGTACTGGAATCAGCTCTTTCAGAAGGCAGTAATAGACTAAAAATATTTGGCACAGACTACCCCACTCCCGATGGCACCTGCGTGCGGGACTATATTCACGTTTCTGACCTGGCGCAGGCTCATTTGCTTGCCTTGCAGCATTTGGATCTAACCGAAGGATTCAATGTATTCAACCTAGGCAACGGTGCCGGTTTTTCTGTGCAAGAAGTTTTAGCTAGCTGTGAGCAAGTTATTGGGAAATCAATCGCGCACGATATTGAAGGCCGGCGTGAAGGTGACCCGGCAATATTGGTTGCCGATAGCCGCAAAGCAAAATCCACACTAAATTGGCTACCTCAATATCCAGAAATAAATACCATTATCGAGAGCGCCTGGAATTGGCATAAGAACCAGCCATACTAGATATTCCTGACTGAAAGAGACCTTTGCACGGAAGGAAATTTCGCTTTCAGGCACCAAAAGTAGGCTCACTATGAGAGGCAAAAACACGCGCAAAGAGGGAGTTTATGTTTATAAACGACCGATTGAGCATGTTTTTACCAACAGTAGGCGCCTTTAAGCGACACCGCATGGGAGTGAAATAGCTTTCGTGCAAAGGTCTCTAACAATTGTTATCGCTTCTGGTACCATGGCGCCCCCAAAAATCTCCGTCGGAAACATCCCATGAAACCAATGCTTAGGGTCGCCTCTGCAGCAGCACGAAAAGCCAGCGATATCATTACACGCGCGTTTCGGGATATTGATCTGATCAAGGTGGAAAAGAAGGCTCCCACTGATTTTGTGACCGCGGTGGACAGAGCCGTGGAAAGCATTCTGATAGCAGAAATTAAAGAACGCTTCCCAGACCACAAGTTTATTGGTGAAGAATCTGGTGTAAGTGGGAATCCGGATTCTGATGTTGAATGGATTATCGATCCCATAGATGGAACCACCAACTTTGTTCGTGGCATTCCGCAATTTGCCATCTCTATAGGCTGTAGGATCAATGGCCGCATTGAACACGGCTTAATTCTCGATCCTGTAAGGGACGACGAATTTAGCGCTTCTCGCGGTGACGGAGCGCGTCTTAACGGAAAAAGGATTCGAGTTAGTGATACCAGATCCCTGGAAGGCGCATTACTGGCAACCGGCATACCCTTTAGCGGCGTGAACAAGGAACATATCCACGCCTACTTACAATGCACAGAAGAGCTTTTGGGTGGTAATACTGCTGGCATACGAAGGATGGGCGCCGCATCTTTAGACTTGGCCTATGTCGCCGCCGGTCGCTTTGATGGCTTTTATGAAATGAATCTGAATATTTGGGATATAGCTGCGGGCGTTCTTTTAGTTCGCGAAGCTGGTGGCCTGATCACCGATCTCGCCGGTGGAGATAAATATCTAAAAAACGGTAATATCCTTTGCGGAAATCCCAAAGTGTTTAAAGAAATGCTGCCAACAGTGCGCAGAAATCTAGGGCATTTAGATTCCTAATGCTGCATCTAGCTTCTTGATAGCTCACAAAAAAACCGGCTAACGCCGGTTTTTTTAGTTTCATATCCCTAACAATCTTAACTATAGGGTGTTTCTTCAAATTCGCTTTCGCTCTCGTCACGCTCGGGAGGCATTAAATCTGAGGTTCGCACATTCATAGCCAAAACCACATTTGATGCAACGTAGATAGAGGAATAGGTACCAATAATAATGCCGATAATAAGCGCCAGGGCAAACTTATTGATCATCTCTCCGCCATAAAAGTACAGCACTACCAATACGAGCAATGTCGTCAAGGACGTAACTAAGGTACGGCCAAGTGTCTGAGTTAACGAGATATTGATTGCTTCAAAAGTTGTTACAGATCGCATGCCTCGGAAGTTCTCGCGAATACGGTCAAAGACCACAATGGTATCGTTTAGTGAGTAGCCGATAACTGCCAACAGAGCGGCCAATACGGTTAGATCAAAATCCCAACCAAACACTGAGAATATCCCAAGAGTAATAATGATGTCGTGGAACAAGGCCACTACAGCGCCGACGGAAAATTTATACTGAAATCGCAGGGCGACATAAAGCATTACTACAAGTAATGCTGCCAATAGGCCTAGGCCGCCGTCTTCCCGCAATTCTTCACCAACTTGAGGACCCACAGCTTCCACGCGAAGCACTTCAGCATCACTACCTAGGGAAGCATTTAGCGCATTTACAAGGGTATCGGCACAAAGCCGTCCCTGCTCTGCAGCCTGCAGTGCTATTTCAGGATCGGATTCACAGCTACTAACCATTTGTGTGGCAGTACGAACAAGAATATCGGTATCAGCACCAAAGAAGACCACAACAGCGTCTTCTACTCCTAGGCTTGCCAGTTCGGTTCGCACAGACTCAATAGACGGCGCCGAGGCAAACTCTAATTCGATAAGCGTGCCACCGGAAAAGTCCAATCCCAGATTTAGACCTTTAGTGCTTAAAGAGCCGATGGAAATGATAATCAGTGCGATGGAAGCAATAGCAGCTATTTTGCGGCTGCCCATAAAATTAATTACTTTTTTAGTCTCGCTCATGTCAGATCCACAGAGTCTTAAGGTCTTTGCGACGACCCAATGTCAAATTAACCAATGCTCTACTACCCAAAATGGCGGTAAACATAGAAGTAAGAATGCCCACTGCAAGTGTTACAGCAAAGCCCTGAATCGGCCCAGAGCCAATCAGGTACAGAATCATGGCCACAATAAGCGTAGTTAGGTTGGCATCAACGATAGTTGATAGGGCAAGGTCATAGCCTGATTTTATGGCTGACTGAGGAGGCGAACCATTTTTAAGTTCTTCCCGTATTCGCGAGAAGATAAGCACATTTGCATCTACCGCCATACCCAGGGTCAAAACGATTCCGGCAATACCCGGCAGAGTTAAGGTAGCTCCGATAATGGACATCACCGCAGTTAGTAAAACCAGATTGGCGGTGAGAGCTATAGTCGCGATAACGCCAAAAAATCGGTAGTAACACAGCATAAAGAGAATTACCAAACCTAGGCCTATCTGAATTGATGTGATACCCGCAGCTACATTTTCTGCACCCAAAGATGGGCCAACAGTGCGCTCTTCAACAAATGTCATAGGTGCTGCAAGCGCCCCTGCTCGCAAGAGCAAAGCTAGCTCAGAAGCTTCCGCTTGAGAGCCTGCACCAGTTATACGGAAGGTCACTCCCAAGGCGCTCTGAATAGTGGCGAGACTAATTACTTTCTCATCGGAATAGTTTTCCAGCACTGTCTGAACTTCACCATTCTCATCGAGCTGTTCGACCGACCGAGATTTGAACTCGATGAAGAGTACGCCCATTCGTCTTCCAACTGCATCCCTAGTGGCTCGATGCATCAAATTTCCGCCATCAGAACTCAGGGTGATATTTACCTGAGGCCGGCCATTTTCATCAAAGCCTGTGCTGGCGTCTGTAACTAGCTCACCTGTAAGGATGGGATCGCGATCCAATCGAGCCGATCCTAGCCCTACAGTGGTATTACTAAATTCAAAGTCTTCGTAAAAGGCTGAGGTAGTAGCGCTGTGCTCAAGACGGAATTCCAAATTGGCGGTTTTACCAATAATACGTTTTGCCTCGGCGGTATCCTGAATACCCGGTAACTCAACCACAATGCGATTGCTACCCTGGCGCTGAACCAATGGCTCTGCAACGCCCAATTCGTTTACCCTGTTTTTTAGAGACGTTAGATTTTGGTTAAGAGCACTCTCTTCAATATTTCGAATACTTAGATCGGTATAAGACAGCTCTAAAATAAAGAGACCTCCATCTTCGGAGGTATCTATTAATAAATCGGGGTTCTGCTCGGTTATTAGTGCGCGGGCAGCAGTACGATCTTCAGCGGCTCGAAAGCCAATAGCGATTTGATTGTCTTCGCTGATTTCTGGTGTTATGTAGTGAATATCAGCTTCGCGCAATTGAGTACGCACTTGGGCCCCTAGACCTTCAGCTCTAGCCGCAACTGCGGCGTCGATATCTACTTCCATTAAAAAATGCACACCACCGGAAAGATCGAGACCTAGCTTCATAGGTTGCGCGCCGATATTTCTTAACCAATCGGGCGTAGTAGGTGCCAAGTTCAATGCCACTACATAACCGTCGCCAAGAGCTTCTTTAATTATTTGATTGGCTGGCAATTGATAATCGCGATCAGATAATCGAATTAGCGCACTTACACCCTCTTCAGATATTTCAGATCCAATTACGGTAATACCTTCAGATTCAAGACTAGCGGTGGCGGTATCAAGCAAACGTTGGCTGATTTGTGCTCCGCTGGTTGCGCTGGATATTTGCACGGCAGGATCTGGCGGATAAATGTTAGGCATCGCATAGATAACTGCGCCTATTATCACGGCCAATATCAGTATGTATTTCCAAATGGGATATTTATTCATTTATAAAATTTCTAAACTCAAAATAGGTTGGCAAAAACGAGGCCGGATTATAGACAAAGCCAGTCGGCACGGCGATTAATTATTTGACGGATATATTCTTACGAACGTTAAACAACGCAAAAGCATTTCCCCCGTCAAAGGATTTGGGACCAGAAAACGGTATTTCAAGCCTCTGGGGCCGAGTCTGCGTCTGCGGCTTCATAGGTTTGGTAAAAACGCTGCGCCCATCCATCAAAATCTTTTTCTTCAATAGCCGCACGAATCTGCTGCATCAGCTTTTGATAGAAATGCGTATTGTGAATAGTGTTGAGCTGCGCACCGAGCATCTCTTTAGTTTTTTCCAGATGATGCAAATAAGCCCGCGAGAAATTTTGGCAGGTATAGCAATCGCATTGTGCATCAAGCGGAGCTGTATCTTCCCTGTGAGCGGCATTGCGGATTTTGACCACTCCAGCGGAGGTAAATAGATGTCCGTTGCGGGCATTTCTGGTTGGCATTACGCAGTCGAACATATCTATGCCACGCCGCACTGCCTCAATAATATCTCCCGGCTTACCTACGCCCATCAAATATCTGGGCTTGTCTTCAGGTAGCTTGTCGGCTACAGCTTCTAGCACCTTTATCATTTCTTCTTTTGGCTCGCCAACGGATAAGCCGCCAATGGCATATCCTTCAAACCCTATGGCGGTTAGCGCATCCAGTGATTCCTGACGCAGATCTTCATACATGCCACCTTGCAATATGCCAAACAACGCGCCTTTGCCATCGTAGGAGTCTTTGCAGCGCTGAGCCCAGCGCATCGATAGCTCCATGGAGTATCGCGCCTCTTCCGGGGTCGCTGGATAGGGCGTGCACTCGTCAAAGCACATCACAATATCTGCGCCAAGATCACGCTGAACCTGCATGGACCTTTCCGGGTCCAAAAATACCTTGCTGCCATCTATAGGTGAGCGAAAGCTAACGCCCTCTTCCGAGATCTTGCGCAATTTACCCAAGCTGAATACCTGAAAACCACCGGAATCCGTCAATATGGGTTTGGGCCACTGCATAAATTCGTGAAGGCCGCCGTGCTTGGCAATAATAGCTTCGCCCGGGCGTAACATAAGATGAAAAGTATTACCTAGGACGATTTCGGCACCTGTGGCTTCAACATCTCGCGGCAGCATGCCCTTCACGGTCCCATAAGTACCTACGGGCATAAAAGCTGGTGTTTGCACCTCACCGCGATCGAACTTAATAGTTCCTCTACGTGGCACTCCGTCGCGAGATAGCAAATTAAAAGACATCGATTTGTTCATATTCTTATACGTCTGCTTCAGATGCGCGGGTTAAGAACATAGCATCACCATAGCTGAAAAAACGATAACTCTGTTTCACGGCATCTTCATAGGCCATCATTATTTGTTCATGGCCACTAAAGGCTGAAACCAGCATCATCAGTGTAGATTCCGGCAGATGGAAATTAGTAATCATGGCGTCTACCACTTCAAACTTATATCCAGGATAGATAAATATATCGGTTTCCCCGGTATAGGCTTTCAACTCGCCTTCTTGCACAGCACTTTCGAGACTGCGAACCGCTGTGGTTCCCACTGCAACTACTCGCCCTCCATTTGTTTTAGTCTTACGGGCTTTCTTGGCGAGGTTTTCGTCTAAGGTCATCCATTCGGAATGCATTTGATGCTGTAAAGGGTCATCAACCCGCACCGGCTGAAATGTCCCAGCACCTACATGGAGTGTCAACTCTGCCAGCTGTATGCCTTTGCTGGCAAGCTCGTCCAACATATCCTGATCGAAATGTAATCCAGCGGTTGGTGCGGCAACGGCACCTGATTCTTTTGAATAGACGGTTTGATATCGCTCTTTGTCGCTTAGCTCGTCCTCACGAGCTATATAGGGAGGCAGAGGCATCTGCCCTACCTCATCCATGATTTCGGTCCAATTCGTATCGGATTCCAAAATAAAGAGCTCGCCTTCGCGGCCAATAACACTTACTGAATGCTCTCCATCAAGAATTAGCTCTGTGCCTGCTTTGGGAGACTTACTCGAGCGCAAGTGAGCATGTACTCGATTAGAGTCAATAATGCGTTCAATTAGAATCTCAATACGTCCGCCGCTGAGTTTGCGCCCGAATATACGCGCCGGAATAACCCTCGTATTGTTAAATACCAACAGGTCGCCTGGTTCCAATAAATCGAGAATATGTGGAAAATTTTCGTGATAAATACCGCGACTGCTATCTATAACCATAAGCCGGCTGTCGCGACGGCGCTCAGGCGGGTGCATAGCGATTAGCTTTTCGGGTAGATCAAAATGGAAATCAGAGGTTTTCATAGTTTGTATGGGTTTCTATAAATCGATGGCCAATCGGTCGCCAAGTGCTCGGGAGCAGCATGGGGTAAATAGGCGGCTCTTCTCTCGCTCTGATTTACTTAGAACACAGTCGCGGTGATCTACTTCGCCTTCTGTAAAGGCGGTGATACAGCTGCCACATACGCCTTCAACACAGGAAATCGGGATATCTATGCCGTTCGCATCCAATACCTCAACAATGCTTTTGTCAGCAGGCACCTGAAGAGTCACATCAGATTTCTCGCAATAGAGTTCGAAAGATTTGTCTCCCGAAGGATCAGACGCAGGAACCGGATAAAAGTGTTCCAAATGGATATTGTCTTCGGACAAATACTTACTTGCCGTCTGTGTCACATAGTCCATAAAACCATTCGCGCCACAGGTATACAGCTGGGTGCCTTGCGGTAAGCCCGCAAGAAGTTCGTTTAGCTTAAAACGTTCTCGACCGCCTTCATCGCTAAAGAATAATTCGACCGAATCTCCAAACTCATTTAGCAGTAAATCCGTATAGGCCGCCCATGACCTGCTTCTAGCTCGGTAGTAAAGCTTAAAGGGTTTACCCAGCCCCTTCAGACGATAGGCCATAGCCAGAAGCGGTGTTAGCCCTATTCCACCGGCAATCAATACAGAAAAGTTGGCATCTTCAATCAGAGGGAAATGATTTCGAGGTTCGCTAATTAGTAGTTTATCGCCCTCGTTAATATCATTTTCGACAGCCTTAGAGCCGCCGGTCCCCTCTTCTTCCACCAATACCGCGACAAGATACCGATTCGACTCAGAGGGGTTATTGGCAATGGAATATTGGCGCAGCATATCCTTTTTGATATGTAGGTCTAGGTGAGCTCCGGCCGTGCGAGAAGCCAAGTCTTGGCCGTCAGGATCACGCAGCTCTAGCTCTATTACTTTGTCGGCAATAACCTTCTTGCACGCAACTACAGCCCAACGAGTATTCGCCGGCTGACTCTGCTCCTGCTTTCCAAAAACTTTTTTGAACATTTGATCCGTACCTGAATTTGGCCGCCACTATACGCAATTTCTACTGGTGTTTTAATTGCTACACTCAATAACTAATGTAATTACTACACAGACAGAAAATGAGTCAGGATTATTGCAACTATCTCTGTGGAATATTTGAACCATTTGCACCAGTATCTGGCAAACGAATGTTCGGAGGCCATGGCCTATTTGTTGACGGGCTTATGTTTGGCCTAGTAGCAGATAATTGTCTATATCTTAAAATCGACAGCCAAACCAAAGATCTGTTTCTGGATGAGGGCTTGGAAGCTTTTACCTATATGAAGAAGGGAAAGCCGATTCATCTAAGCTTTCATCAGGCGCCGGAAGAGATATATGAAGATAGCGAACAGGCCGGAATTTGGTTCAATAGAGCATACGCTGCAGCTATTAGATCCAAAAAAACTAAAACAGGCTAGAAGTCTGCAAAATAAGGGCTGACAGCGAATTATTCGCTGCTATAATCGCGCGCTGTTTGCTTCCTATGCCAGTGTGATGGAATTGGTAGACATAGGGGATTCAAAATCCCCCGCTAGCAATAGCGTGGCGGTTCGAGTCCGCCCACTGGTACCAATACTACTTTAGAGCCCCTTTAAACCGTTGCGTTGAGGGGCTTTTTCGTTCTAGAAAGATCGATTCCTGCCAAAATTCCTGCCAAAACCTTTTCTATCGAGAACTAAACACCCCACGGGGGCCACGATTGAGACTATCGATCTGGAGTAGTACCTGCACAGACACATTTGAGGGCTAAATAGAAAAGAGAATTGTGAGGCTAATTAGCTCTAGAAAGGATCAAGGGCGGAGCCACATCCACATAGCTTCTGGGCAGTCAATACCGACAAGCGTTGCCAGTTCAGCCTTATCGAAAAATAAGTCTAGTCGATTTGGACTACTACCGGCCTGGGTTTCGGGCGCCAACAGTTACTGAGGGACTACCTTTGGGTCAATTAGATTAAGCTCAACTTTATTTGTTCTGGGATCAGAATCGATATTTTGCATAAAATTATTTAAGCCGACAAAACCTGTTGAGTCATATGATGCCGCAGTGGAAAAGTCATATTTGACCTGTAGATTATATTCATCTGCAAATGCGACCCTATCAACTGTGCCGTTGAAAGTTACAATCAATCCGCCATCTGTAATCATATATTCATTTCTATTTTCAAAATGAACCAACTTTAGAGTTTGTTCTGAGTCAGAACTTCGGCCTCCAAGTATTTGCTCAGCTTCCTTGCCATCTAGAATGTACTTAAACGTGCCTAGACTTTCGGCATTGGGGAAATTATCTAATGAGGCGTCAGAATCTCTGACCACAATTGAATCCATCAGGAGCTCAGGTGGAACCGCCTCTCTTGATCGGGCGACACTGGCCGTAGCAGCATTACTTGGTTGTTCGAAGGTAACTTGCCTATTCGTAAGAATTTCACTTAACTGCCCACCCAATGGTCCACCTTCTATTGATCCAGCATTTTCATTAGCCGTGTCATTGGATTCTGATGCTTGCGTACTAGAGCCTTGTGAATTTTGAGAGGGTAATATCGCCTCATCGTTGGATGTTTGGTCAGTTTTTTTCATTACGCCTTGGGCAAACAGGTACAGTAATACTGAAACACCAATTATCAGAAACAGCTTGGGGATTCGTAGCTGTTTCGATTTTTTGTCGTTTATAGTGATCATCTTAATGCCCATAGACTCTAATATCCCACGATTCTAGAGTGCCGCCGACGTTATCGTTAGTGTACTCATCCATTCCGAGAATCCACACTCCGTCCATACTTTCACCATATAGCGCATTTACGCCTATCTCAAAAGTTGCGAAGACAGGGTCTATGGACACCTTAGTGAAAGGGGACATAATATTAACGACAGTACCAGAAGGCGACTCCAGCCTCAGACCCAAATGTTTGGGAATGGTATGACTCATAGCGATGCTAATACGCACAAATTCAACTACACCTTCTGATCCGGCCGGAGCCGCGACTGTAAGGGCTCGGGCAGTACTCGAAAAAGCAGGAATAGAGTAATTTATTACTCCCGAGCTAACCAGCCCCGAGTCAACAAAAGCGCCTAAACTTCCAGCTGAATAGTTTTGCGCCGCTAGTACCGCTGCTGCCGCATTGACACGCCCAAACCCATACCAGTTATGGAACTTATTGCCAACGGCATTAGTCTCCCACTCGTACTGTTTAACACCTAAATAAGAATAGGTTTGAAGTGCGTCTACTTGAGTAGATGTAGTAGCCAGAATATGTTTCACATCTCGCCAGGTAAGTGCGGGATTGGCTTCAAGCATTAGGGCGACAACGCCGGATACGCTAGGTACAGCGGAGGAAGTTCCATGAAAACTTGAAACATAATTACAGCTCGCGTTTTCTGCGTGGTTGCCTTGATCATTAAAGTCATTTCTACCAGCTGAACCGGTTCTAACATAACCCTTAGAACAAGAAGCCTGATCTGTCGTCATTATTGCCGGATCATTTATTCCAGATTCCCCGCCAAATCCAGAAACCCATACAGCTGACCCAGGCGATGAATAGCTTGCCCTTTCATTATCTGCATTTAGTGCGCTGACAACAGTGACATAAGGAGTAGCGGAAGTAGGTCTAAAGGCAGAATTCTGGCATGGCATCATATCTGGATCAGACTCGTTGGGACTGCAATCGTTCCCGGAATCCGTCCATCCATTACCTGAAGACTTGACATAAATAGCCCCCTTTCCATCGCGATAATTGGTTACACCATTTTCCAAGGCAGCTTCTATAATTGAATTTAATGGGGGGTGGAAGGAAGTCGAAGCCCCGTATCCGTAACTCATATTAAAAATATCGACGTCAGCGTCCGTGGCCAGGTCATTGCCGTCACCTAAAGCATCGGCTTCAACGGCCGTACTTTGATTAGCCAGGAAATTATAACCAACGAGCTTGGCATCCGGTGCAACCCCTCTACCACCAAGCTTATTCCAACCAACAGCGGCGACAATACCTGCCACAGATGTTCCATGATCTCCATCAGTGGCCGTTGAAGTTGGGTCGTCATCACTCCCCACATAGTCCCGAGATTTACCAAGCACGACATTGGGTGACAAATCCTCATGACCTATTTCCAATCCTGAATCCACAATCGCCACAACAACACCTGATCCATCAATACCACTACTTATAACGGCATCGAGGTTGAGGTCGGTCCCTGAGAGTCCGCCACTGCTTGCAAAGTTAGTTTGACCCGTATTATTCAAATGCCATTGATACGTATATAAGGGGTCTGTTCGAATGTCGATAGAAATAGTAGCGGTCGCAGAATCGACAAATCCATCATTTACCCTGAAAGTAAAGCTATCTACTACCGAGGATTGAGTGCTTGAGGCAGTGGTGTAGGTGAGAGCTCCCGTCGCACTATTTACCGAGGCAGTGCCATACGAACCGTTCGATACAATACTAAACACTTTTGAATGCCCCGACTGGGCAGTTCCGTCAAGAATAATATTCCCTGCGGTCTGGCTTTGGGGTTTCAAATTCATAAAATAATCTGCAGCCGTCGCGACTGGAGCGGTGTGCACATTAGCGTTTAGCGGGTATGCATCAGAAGAATCGGCAACACCATCGCCATCATCGTCGCTATCGGCGACCAAGCCCGATCCAAGGCAATCAATATTGCAATCATCAGGATCACCATCACCATCAGTGTCAAGAAGAACGTGTAGTGTAAAACTTCCGTTAGCTTCATATTCCCCATCGGATACAGCCACATTCACCGTATAGTCAGTTTTGGTTTCGAAATCGGGGATTGAAACAAAGCTCAGCACGCCTGCTTGAGTAATAGAAAATTCAGCGTCAGGGGTAGAGAAGAATAAGGGATCATCATCTACATCTGTCGCAGTGATATTCATAATAAATGTTACACCCTCAACTACGCTATGCACTCCAAAGTTGACAAAGTTTGGGGCATCGTTGACGGGGGTTACCGTAACTGTAACGGTTCCTGTGGAAACTTTATCTTGCTGACTAATCAGGTAGCCAAAGCTATCGGTGCCATTAAAGTCAGCAATTGGCGTGTAGGAAATCACGCCATTTACAATTTCTATAGTGCCATTTAATGGGGCCTCACCAGCCGTCAATCCAATAGGTGCCGCAGTTACATATGAATCATTCGAAAGTACCAATATCTCAACTGTTTCATCTTCATTCGTAGAAGTGATGTCGTCTACAGCTGTTACATTCGGCGTCAAGTCCTCAGCGCTGATATTTTGATCTACTGCTATGTAACTGATGACATCTAAGCTATAACTATTCAGGGTTTCTATAGATGCTGTGCCATCCGCAATAGACTGCATATCCGTTTGAAAAGTACCGGTCATAAAGCCAAATAAAGCAGTATTCAGAGCACCTTCACCTTTGACTTCAATTACAGGCATTACCGAGGAGAGAGCCTCGCCAAGATTGGTTTTATCGTCTTCCGTTATGCTAAGGGCCTTAGCCGAAACAATATTCTCCAGCACCGCATCAATAAAAGTATTAGTTTCAATGTCTACCCTAGTCTGAGTAGCGACAAAGCTAGCTTCCAACTCTTCAGCAAGCGCGTTGAAATAGTCTTGGGAAGTGTCCTGGGTAAGGTTCGAATTGTTAGCGATATTTTGCATCGTCAGAACTAAAGCAGTGGCCTGATTACCTTTTTCATAGAGGTAGTCATAGATTTCGCCAGTACCCCTGCGCCCTTCAGGGTCAGTAGCACTGATATCAATACTAGGATCAATACCCAGAGCTAGATTGATGTTTTCAGGGGCATCCATAAATGAAGCTATAGTCGTAATCGGCGTAATAGCTACGAATGGAGAGAAGCTCTCCAATTTATTGATCATGAGAAAATTATCAAGCAGGTTCCCAGTACCAAGATCGAATCCGTCAAGGCTGATCAAATTTCCGTCGGCATACCTTAGAGTGAAGGCTCCAAAGTTATCTGAAATAGTCGTAATCTCATTGAAGTCGGGTTCAAAATTATTATTAATATCGATAAATATTTCAGCCAATCGAATGTACCCGTCGACGGTCACACCATCTAGGTTTTGGTAACCAGAAACATTTATTGAGCGAGATGTTGACCCGTTGGATCCAGAGCATAGAAGTGTATAAGTGAATGCAGCAGCGTTAGGAATATTAATCGATTCGGATCCGCTTACTGTCTTAGTGCCTGACCAATCACCAGATGCTGAACAGGAAGTAGCGTTTGAGGAAGACCACGTGAGGGTAATGGGACTATCTACCAGCATTTCTGCATCAGAGGACTGAAGGTTCACCGTCGGCGAACTTCCGCCACCGCCACCGCCACCGCCACCGCCACCGCCACAAGCTGACAGAAGAATGCTGAATAGCAAAAGAAATGAGAGGGTTTTCATCGGGCATTCCTTATTTTTATTTAGAATATCAGTCGGTGATGCTTCTTCTATTATATCATTTTTCTTGGCTATCGCTTAAGTCGGCTGCGGTATTGCTCATGGGAGAAAAGGGAATCGACGATCCAGAGCAGGCGTACATAATGAGTGAACTCGTTCGCTACCTTGATCACTCTTACTCAGGCGTTCTATCTTTTAATTCAATGCCAAAAGACTGGGGCAACTTATGCTCACTAGTCTTGAATGGAACTACCATTACTAAAAACTCTGACTGCGTGGTCAATGCGACCTCTGGCTGGCATCAATTATTAAGACAATTAGCGCTTGATCTAAGCATGTCTATTAGTAAGCCTGTGGATATAAATCTATCCATTGCAAAGAAGAAGGATCCTGACCTTCACCTAACTGATGACTGTATAAATCTAGTTAGCACTAAATGTTTAAATGCCTCTTTGAATATTCCCAACGCAGCTGCGAAACTAAATATAGCGGCTGACATAGCGCGCAAGGCTATTTATATTTCCATGAACCTGCAGGCTCCAAAGGATACTAAAAGAGCGACAGCCTCGATCAACTGGCTGACACGACAATTAAGAGGAAGAGACAACGTAGAGAATATATCGATACGAGCGCATTGGCCTGGCCGAACTCCTTCAACAATAGAATCCTTAGAAGTGCTTATAGAAGATCCCACGAAACTTATACCAAGCGGAAGTTCAGCTCTGCCGAACCACCTAGAAGTCATTAGAGTAGTGGATCTTGGTGGACGATTTAAAGGAGTAAAAACCTTCGTGGATGATGTAACTAGCGAACTTCCTAAGTTCTATCACGACGCTGGTCAGCATCTGAATCGCTGGGTAGCAAAAGCTCCGAAGATGAAGGTAGAAAAAAAGCCTGAAGAGCCAGTAGCTCCTACTATTTTCTCAGCCCTCTTAAAGTCAGTGGCTTCGGAAAATTGATGCGCTGGATATTAGTAATTGCATCGCTTCTGTCAGCACAAGTTAGTGACGAGAGTGACCCTAAAGCGTGACGCCAACTAGGAGCATGACGTGTTCAAATCTTTTAGACAGAGAAGTAAAGAAAATTCTTTATTGAAGGAGCTAGCCAAAGACCCGTTGACAGTAGAGCTTTTTAAGCATGTTAACGATAATTACTTGGCCACGATTAATTCCCTTTGGTGGTATCCCGGAATCAATGAAAGAAAAATGGATTGAAGTGGCCGGATGGATGGCTGAAACAGAAATACCTAAGCTGTTTTTTAGACGTGAAACGACTCAGAGCATAGAGGCAGCAATGCTTGAGAACACTCGCAGCTTTAAGAATCAGACAGAAGTGGCGGTGTTTGGCGGGCACTATGTTCAGGAGATATCACCGAATGCCATTGGCCGATCTTTGGCAGATTGGATTTTAGAAGAAATTTAAAAAGGTAGATCTTTATAAGGGGTAGTTAAAATGGGTGTTTGGCTAATTGTGCTGGTTCCATACCGCGGTATTTGGCTTTCTGTGCGTCCCATTTCTCTACTCATTTGCTATTTTTTATTAGAAGAATGAGCATATCTCATACTTTAACTTTTAGGCCACAACTCTACTGGTAAGACTAAAATCAGTCACTATTATCCGCAAACTTATAAAAATAATTTGCACCGCCAAGGAAAAGGAGATAAGTTAAAGTAGCAGGTATGCCAGATAAACGAGGCGCTGGTCCATCTGTACGAGGAGTGTCTTATGTCTAGTTCCAACTAAGCATACTGACACTGTAATATTAAAGTTTAAAGTAGGGGATTACTCTTGAATTATATGTTAAGCGCCACCGATCCGGTTGGCATGTCCTTTTGGTTAATATCTATGGCGATGGTCGCCGCGACTGTGTTCTTTCTTATTGAACGTGATCGCGTAAGCGGCAAGTGGAAGACATCTCTGACAGTAGCAGGTCTCGTGACCTTGATTGCTGCGGTGCACTACTTCTATATGCGTGATGTATGGGTTTCTACGGGCGAATCTCCAACGGTATATCGCTATATCGATTGGCTGCTCACAGTGCCACTGCTGATCATCGAATTCTATTTGATTCTATCTGCAATCACTAAGGTTCCTACCGGCGTTTTCTGGCGCTTACTAGCAGGTTCTTTGATCATGCTAATCGCTGGTTTTGCTGGCGAAGTAAATCCTGATTACCTAGTCTCTGGCTTCGTTGTTGGTATGCTTGGTTGGTTGTGGATCATGTATGAAATCTTTATGGGTGAAGCGAGCAAGATCAACGCTGCAAGCGGTAATGCGATTGCTCAGAAAGCTTACAGCGCAATGCGCATGTTGGTTACTGTTGGTTGGGCTGTCTATCCACTAGGCTATGTATTTGGTTACTTCATGGGCGCTACTAACCCAGATACGTTGAACCTTATCTACAACGTAGCTGACCTTTGGAACAAGATTGCTTTCGGCCTAGTTATTTGGGCTGCTGCAGTAGCTAGTTCAGAGTAAGTTTATCTGTTAGAAGTATTGGAAGGGCCAGCGGTTCTGGCCCTTCCTCTCTTAACACAATAAAAATAAGCAGTTGAAAAACTGTAATTTATAAGGGTACGAATCAATGTCCCCAGTTAAAATAATAAGTGGAGCCGATTGGCTGGCGGAGCTCAATGCTCTGTATAAGCGCGAAATGCCACATCCACAAAGTAGCTTGGCCGCAGCGGCTGAGTATCACTTCAAAAATCCCGGCAAGTCTTTTCGAGCGCAATTAGCGCTATCTAGCGGTTTCTCGCTAGGCATAAGCACCACCGATAATTTGCATTGGGGAGCTGCTTGCGAACTACTGCACAACGCCTCATTAATTCATGACGACATCAGTGACGCCAGTACCCATAGACGCGGCCAAGAGAGCATCCATCAACATTTTGGATCCGATATGGCACTCTGTCTGGGAGACTGGATGATAGCCAAAGCCTTCGAGCTCGGCGCTAGAAACAGCCAACACAGTGGCGTTCTGGTAGCCTTGTTAGCTCAGGCAATGCAGGAAACCTGCAGTGGCCAGATAGCCGATATTACCCAGCGCCAATGCGCCGAACTTGACGATTGGCAGCGCATTGCCAAAGGCAAAACCGCCCCATTATTAATCGCCCCGATCAAAGGCGCTGCTCTTGCCGCCGGCCTGAATGCAGACCTAAATGGTCTAGAACACCTTATCGGTCTCTGTGGCCTGGCTTATCAGGGCCGCAACGATATCGACGACATTATTCCCTCTAGTCATCGCTCCAGTGATCTCGACGGGCGCAAACCCAACTTAGTGGTTAGCCTGTTTGCTCAGCAAGGGGCTGGATCAGAAGAGTTTGTTAACTGGTATCAATCTGAAGACACCGAGCAGCTGGTTCATTGGCAACGCCGTATCGCATCGAGTGATGTCATTCTGCAAGCCAATCAGTCCGTGGATTACTGGCTGATTCAGGCCGACCAACTGGTGAGTTCATTGCCCGCTCAATTGCAGTTAGTGACCGAGGGGTTAGTGGCTGCCGTAAAACAGAAAACGACAATTAAACGCCAAGGGCGGATGGCTTGACATCAAAAACATTTGGAGCCGGTAAATCAGTTGTTATTATTGGAGCAGGCTTCGCCGGTATAGCAACAGCGTTACGACTCAGAGCCATTGGTTACGACGTCACCTTAATGGAGCGTTTAAATAGCCTTGGTGGCCGAGCGCAGGTATTCGAACGCGGCGGCTATCGCCACGATGCTGGCCCCACCGTTATCACAGCCCCATTTTTATTCGATGAGCTCTTTGAACTGTTCGATGAAAAACTCACTGATCATCTCGATTTTGCGCCCCTAGATCCCTTCTATCGATTTCATTTTGACGATGGCAGCCAATTCGATTATCGCGCTAGCATTGAAGACACGTTGACCGAGATTCGCCGTTTTAATCCTGATGATGCCGAGGGCTATTTAAAGTTACTTGAGAAGTCCAAGAAAGTGTATGACGTCGGCTTTAAACAGCTGGTACATCGACCATTTACCCGAGTTTGGGATATGGTTAAACAGATTCCCGCGCTGCTGATACTCAAATGTTACAGAAGCGTCTCTCAGATGGTGAATAGCCATTTAAAGCATCCGCTGATTCGTCAGGCCTTTTCTATCCACCCCCTTTTAGTTGGTGGAAACCCCTTTAAAACGACTGCCATTTATACCCTGATTCATTATCTCGAGCGTCGCTGGGGTGTATTTTTCTGTATGGGCGGCACTGGCAAGTTGGTCGAAGAGCTAGGGGCGCTAATGGAGCGTCATGGCATTAAGATCCAACTCAATGCCGACGTAGACGAAATCATCGTTGAGAATAAGCGAGCCACTGGCGTTCGCCTTAGCAATAACCAGGTAATGAATGCGGATCTTGTGGTTTTTGGTGGCGATCCAGAAACCTGTTACAAACACCTGCTACCGCAGAAAAAACTGCGTCTGCCGAGTATTAAAAAGCAGTACAGCATGGGCCTCTATGTACTTTATTTTGGCACCAAAAAACTCTACCCCGATGTGGCCCACCACAGTATTTGGATGGGACCTAGATTTAAGCAGCTACTCTCAGAAATTTTTGATGCTAAAGAAATGAGTGAAGATTTCTCTTTATATGTGCATCGTCCCACCGCGACAGATAAGAGTTTTGCTCCAGCGGGCTGCGAATCTTTTTACGTGCTCTGTCCGGTACCCAATCTCCAGGGTAACGTTAACTGGGAGACTGAAGGCGAAGTGCTGCGGGATCGCATAGTAACCGCCCTTGAAGACACTATACTGCCAGATCTTTCCTCAGTGATTGAAGAGGTGTTTTGGATGACGCCAGAAGATTTTGCCAAAGACTACCGCTCCATGCATGGCGCAGGGTTTTCTATTGAACCAAGACTTACCCAATCGGCTTGGTTCCGTTTTCACAACCGCGACAGTGCAGTGAACAACCTCTATTTTGTGGGTGCTGGCACCCACCCTGGCGCTGGACTTCCCGGCGTTATTAGCTCAGCCAAGGTAGTAGAAGAACTACTTACTGGTGGTGAGGTGGGTTCGGGAGGATAGATGACCAATCCTGTATTGGCGGACTTACCAGCCCCAACGCAGATACTGGCCCACCATGGAAAATCATTCTACTGGGCCAGCAAATTTCTCGGCGCTGAACTGGCTGACCGTGCAGCACGACTCTATCAATTTTGCCGCTATGTGGATGATCTCGCTGATGGTGATCTCCCCGGTCGGCAGGAATCCCTTGAAGATATTCGCGCCCGGCTCGCTGGTGAAGACATTGCCGCAGGTCCAGAAATTGAGGCCTTTATCACATTAGCCAACAGTAACAATATCCCACTCAGTGCCGCATCAGAGTTACTCGACGGTATGCTCAGTGACCAAAACCTCGCTGCCGTCGCCGATGAAGCCGAGCTATTGCGCTACTGTCATGCCGTAGCGGGCACAGTCGGTCTTATGATGTGCCGTGTACTTAACTGCGAAGAGCCCCGCGCCGACAGTTTTGCCATTGATCTAGGGGTTGCCATGCAGCTCACTAATATCTCTCGGGATGTATTGGAAGACGCCAAGATGGCCCGGCGTTATTTACCAGCCAGCTGGGCAGACCTTACCCCCGCCCAGATTGCTGAAGCTGGCGCTGGCGACTTAGATTCAGCAGGGGAAGGCTGCCGCCAACAGGTCGCAGAAAGCATTGGTCGGCTTTTGGATTTATCAGAGGAATACTATGCCAGCGCACTTCTGGGTATTCGCCTACTGCCCTTTCGCTCAAGACTCTCTATTGCCGTAGCGCTCCGTGTCTATCGCCAAATTGGCTGGGTGCTCAGACGTCGCAAACTCGCCTGGTGGAAAGGGCGCGTTATGGTTACCCCTGGGGAAAAAATACTGCTCAGTCTTCGTAGCCTCGCAGATTTACGCCCCGTGAAAATGCCTGCACACCGCGCTAAATTACATCAACATCTGCAGGGGTTAGCCGGTGTCCAATAACCCTATAGAGCTAGATATTGCCATTATTGGCGGCGGCAGCGCCGGTATGACATTAGCCGCGAAATTAGACAGCCTATCCGCCGTCGTATTTGAACCGAAAACCGCGGCCGAACGAGATTGCAGCTGGGCACTTTGGGCTCAGCCAGAACAATTAGAAGAACTCAGCCCCGCTATCAAAGGCAGCTGGAATAAATGGCGCCTAATCGATTATAGCGCCGAAGTTATTCACCAGAGCAATAATTATCGTTATGTCAGTCTCAGCTCTGGGCAATATCTACAGCACTGCGAAGCCAGCCTCAAAGATTCAGTGAATCTGGTGAGGGCTGCTATTGATAATCTGTCTACTGAGAGCCAAGGGGGTAAATTTAACGCTGGCGGGCAAGCCTACAACGCGAAAACCATCTACGATACCCGCCCTCCGACAATGGACGACACCAGTCTGCGCCAGCACTTTATCGGCTGGGAAATAAGCACCACCGAACCCATAAGTGACGCGGATATTGCCACATTGATGGATTTTCGTGTCGACCAGTCTCGCGGCCTGCATTTTATTTATGTACTGCCCTACTCCGATCGGCATCTGCTCGTAGAGTCGACCATGATTTCAAATCAGCTCGAAGATAAAAACTGGTATCGCAATGCCATCAGCCAGTGGCTGGCCGACCGCAACATCCAGATACAGTCGCAATTGCGAGAGGAATACGGTGTGATCCCAATGTCAGCCGCACAACCAAAGAATGCTCGGACGGCCAATATGGGCGCGGCGGGCGGCTCCGTGAGGCTGTCCTCAGGGTATGCCTTCAGTACGATTCAGACACAGATGGCGGCACTGGCAGAAGCCATAAGCACCGGTGAACGCAAAGTACCTGAGCCCTTTTCTAAACGTCTTATCTTTATGGATAAGGTGTTTAACCGAGCCCTTAGCGCCCAATCAGATCATGGTGCGAAATTATTTATGGCGACGGGTAAAACGCTACATGCCGATCAGTTTGCCCGCTTTATGCTCGGCAGCGCGGGCATTATGGAATGGGCAAAAGTGATTATGGCAATGCCCAAATGGCCCTTTATAAAGGCAGCTGTGGCCCAGCTCTTTAGCAACCGTGACTAGCTGGGATTTGGCCGCCATCGCAGCGGTACTGCTATTTGGGGTCCCCCATGGCGGCTTAGATGGTGCAGTGGCAAGACGCATCGGCTGGTCTCAGGGTGTGGCTGCATGGCTCGGATTCCATATCGGCTATACAGCACTCGCGGCCTTAGTCGTTTGGTTTTGGTGGCAATGGCCCGTACCTGGCCTAGCTATTTTTCTGATCATCTCCGCCCTGCATTTTGGTAAGAGTGATGTTGCTGACATTCCGGTGCCAATTACCGACACCCCCAATAGTCGATGGCTGCCACTGGCAGCCCACGGCGGCCTTGTCTCTATTGCCATACCCAGCTTGCAACCGGCAGCGGTAGAACCAGTTTTTGTCATACTCGTGGGGGACGAAGGTGCAACCATGCTACTTCAGTCTATTGGCGCATTATTTTTGCCCTGGCTCCTGAGCTTCGCAGGCTATGCAGTATTCGCAGCCAAAAACCCGGTCTGGCGAAAACCGCTAAATAGCCTAATTACCCAATTAATATTGGTGTTTTTACTGCCCCCGCTGATCAGCTTTGCGCTGTATTTTTGCCTCTGGCACAGCCGCGGCCATACCTTGCGGATATGGCAGAGCATTGAGGAAGAGAGCGAAGTCAGGCGCAGTTTTATTGAGGCCGCCATCTATAGCCTAATGGCCTGGGCTGCCGCTCTAGTATTTTTATTATTTTTTGAAGGGTCCCTTCCCACATCTATAGTACAGTTGACCTTCATTGGTCTCGCTGCACTGACAGTTCCTCATATGTTGCTCGTCGACCTGGCCGACAAACTAAAACAGCAGAGGCCGTTGCCATGACCAACATAAGCAATCGCAAAGACGACCATATCCAGCTGGCCCTTGAAACGCGCCATCAATCCCAATCTGGCAGCTATTTTGATCGCCTAACTTTTGAACACAGCGGACTTCCGGAATTGTCCCTAGATGACATAGATATCAGCTGTCATTTTTTGGGAAAGCCTCTATCTGCACCCTTTATGATCGGCGCTATGACTGGCGGCTGTAACAACGGCGAGCGGATTAATCAGCATCTAGCCGAGGCCGCAGAACAGTGCCATATACCCATGGCACTAGGGTCACAGCGTGCAGCACTAGAAGAGAGCCTGGCACAGAACGTGCGCCGCTGGGCTCCTAGAGCCACCATACTGGGTAATCTCGGTGCTACACAGTTACAACAATCCGGATTAGATCTGGCCAAACGCGCCGTAGAAAGCGTTGACGCCAACGCCCTAATAATTCACTTAAACCCCCTTCAAGAGCTTATACAGCCGAACGGCGATCGAGACTGGAATAACGTGCTCAACGCTATCCAAACTTGCACTAGCGAGCTTTCGGTGCCAGTTATTGTTAAAGAAGTAGGCTCAGGCATTGGTCCAAGTACCGCCGAAAAACTCGTGGGCGCTGGTGTCCAGTGGATTGAACTAGCGGGTCGCGGCGGCACAAGCTGGGCGAGTATTGAATTAGCCCGCAATAACTCCATTAAAGAACAGCAAATAGCTGCACCCTTTGTCGACTGGGGCATGGACACCGTTGACCTTTTATCCCAAATTCGCAGTACCTGTGCCGATGTAAACATGATTGGTTCCGGCGGCGTGCGCAACGGTGTGGATATTGCCAAGTGCATCCGTTTGGGTGCGCAGCTGTCAGCCTTAGCCCAGCCTTTCTTAGCCCCCGCTCTGGAGTCTTCAGACGCCGTTGTTGAAACAATAGAGATTCTTCAGGAACAGCTGCGCTGGACAATGTTTTTGACCGCCAGTAAAAGTCTGATGGCACTGAGATCCGCACCGCTGATATAGGGGTTATTGCGTGGATAGTAGGCTGATTACTGCAGCAGCTGGAATTGGCGTTTACTTTATTCTGGACTACCTAGAGCGCTCGGAGCTTCCGTTTTTTATATTGGCTATTCTCACGGGATCTATAGGGTTCGCAGGCTGGATTGGACTTTTAATGCTCAGTGACAGATTCGATCTAATGGGCGATCGTAAAGAATGAAGGTGCTAATTCTTCGTGTGAGCAATGAAAGTATCCAGATTGTAGGTGTCGTACGCCACATGCTGGCACGAGTGATCGCCATGGCGTTCTGCGAAATTGGTTACCTGAGACTTTTCCTCTCGATCGATACCTTCAATAAGAGCAATACCAAAGTCGCCGTAATCGATACACCAAATTTTCATGCTACTGTTGGGATCCCCCGGGCGGGCATCATCAATACGCTTAATAAGGGTTCCACCCTCGACTTCAATATGGAACCAGGCCCATTTTTCAATTGTGCCGGTCGCACAGGCATAAGAAACGTGGTCGATTTTTTTTAAGTATGCAGACATGAAATCTCCTAATTATTAGTTGCTGCGGTAGCGCCGCATTCATGACAACTAGTCTAAGCAATAATCGAGAGATTGTTCTTGCGTTATTGATCGCAGATTTACGAATGCACACACTATTCTTGCGCTATATATGCTTTTTACATAGGCATTCATCTACAAGGTAGTAATTATCGCTACTTATTGTTCTTCCCCTTGATGATTGGATCGTAGAGAGCCACTCCAAGGAGTACAATCATTTACTGGTATTACCCGCAAAATTCCCATGATATTGCGGCAACCTGTACGCTTTGTTAATTGACTTGCAAAGGTCGGGCTAGAATGGAAAACTCCAACCATATCTATCGATATCGATAGATATCAACTTAGGGGGGATACATTAGTTTGGCGAATTTAACTGCTAGATTTACTCCGGCCATTTCGGCTACGGCACCCTTAAGGTTATTTGCTACAGCCATGTTGGCGGTGCTTGTACCGATTAACACTCAGGCCCACCATTCATTCGGCGCTTTTTACAATATGGATAGCCTCGTTGAACTGGAGGGTAAAATCCTGTCGGTATTTTGGCGAAATCCCCATATAAGATTTGACCTAGAAGTTACAAATGATGATGGCTCAGCTGAAGTTTGGGATCTTGAGGCAGGGTCAGTAAATACACTGCAAAGGTTCGGTGTCGATAGAGAAACTCTTCAAGCTGGTGAAAGCATCAAAGTTGCTGGACCCGCTTCTCTGCATGGAATAAACGCAATGTTTGTTATAAGTGTTACCCCTAGGGGGGGTGGCCAAGTGATACTTAACCCCAACCTCGCTCGAAACTTGCCGGATACTTATCTAGAAATACCCGAAAAATTGGCTATTGATGAAAGATTCATATCTGCTGCTCGTGCTGAAGCTAGGGGTATATTTCGGGTTTGGACCCCGGTTTCTCGCCCTGTTACTGGGTCCGGTCTGTACAAATGGCCCTTTACCCCAGAGGGGCAGGCGATTAAAGATAATTGGGATTCACTAAAAGACGATCCCGCTTTGCGATGCGTGCCTCCCGGTGTGCCCGTGGCCATGGATAACCCTTACCCTTTTGAATTCACGGATATGAACGAAACTATTGTTATGCGTCTTGAAGAGTGGGATGGAGTACGCACAATCTATATGCAGCCCAACGCCATCAAACCCGAACTTAGTTATCCGCGCATGGGTTATTCTCAGGGTACCTGGCGAGGCAATAGCTTAGTGGTCACAACAACAGATGTTGGATACCCCTTCTTTGACGATGCAGGATCTCCACAAAGTCCGGAGGCAATAATTGTTGAGGAATTCACACTGAGCCAGGAAAACTCCAGATTGGACTGGACGGCTCAGATGACGGACCCCCAATATTACTCAGAGCCGGTGACCTTAAGTGGGTACTGGCAATGGGCGCCCGGGGAAAAAATTAAGACATATGAATGCACCCAAGAGTAGTGCTGCACATTCTAGAGGATAAAAATTATGTTTAAAAAACTAAGTCCCATGTGGATAGGTCTGTTTCTGACAGTTCCTATATCTAGTTTGGCCCTGGATTGTGAGCTGGCTTCCTTTGAACATGCTGCAGCGGGATCCATATATGGCGTATCACTAAGCAGCGCCGAAGTGGTAGATAACTATTGTCGTGTCGAAGGCCAAATCGCCAACGCCGAAAATGGTCAAAGCCAAATTAAATTTCGCTACCGATTTCCGGAAACCGAGAATTGGAATGGCAAATTTATGATGAGCGGGAACGGCGGCACCGCCGGATCGTTTCAAAGTGAAGATCGCATCCAAGTAGCCTTGAAATTGGGTTACGCAACAGGCCAAACCGACACTGGGCACATCAGCGTACCCGGCACTGCGCAATCCTGGATGATAATGGAAAATTCCGCTGGCGTTGCCGGGCCGAATACCACAGCCATTGAAGACTTCGCCCATCGCTCAATTCACCTGACGACATTAGTTGGAAAGGCGTTTACCGATGTTTTCTACGCTCAAGCAGCAGACAATTCTTACTATCTGGGCTGTTCAACTGGTGGTCGCCAAGGACTCAAAGCTATTCAAAGGTACCCTAATGATTTTGACGGAGTGATTGCAGGAGCGCCCGTTTATGACCTTATTCGATTAAATATGTCTCAAATCTGGGCGATCCAACTGGCCGAAAACCTGGAGCAGGCAGGAGAGTCTCTTACTAGAGAGGATTTAGGCCTTATCCATTCGGCTGCGCTGAATACTTGTGATGCACTTGATGGCGTCGCCGACCAAATTATAGATAACCCACTGCAATGCAATTTTGATCCTGGCGTATTGAGCTGCGACTCAGCTGGCGCAGCCGAGCAGTGTTTATCTGCGGCACAGGTAGACTTTGTGCGCGATATATATCAAGGCCCGACTTCTGAAACAGGCGAGCAGCTGTATCCCGGGCGTACCATAGGTAGCGAATTTGACGGAACTAATAGAGGTGGATGGTCAGACCTACTTAACCCTAGATGTTCAGCAGAAAACGGCACAGGGCGATGCGATTTAGCCGGCCACGCATGGTTTCAAGATCCAGATATGGATTGGGTGAATGATTTCAGTATCGATAATCCGGAAGATGTTGCCGCCGCGGACGCCTCCTTTTTTGGCGGTGTGATGCGCGCTGACAATCCGGACGTAAGTGCATTCATCCAAGCGGGCGGCAAAGCTATTCTTTACCACGGATTTAGTGATACTAGCGTAACCCCTATCAATACGGTTAATTTGTATAAAGCAATGGATGCCACGGTTTCCGCCAGACGAGGCATATCTGATATAGAAGATAACGTGCGGCTATTTTTCGCCCCTGGAATGGGACATTGCCGCGGCGGATATGGCGCCAATAACTATCTCGAGTCAGCGATAGTTGCGTTAGATAATTGGGTAACTACCGATCAAGCGCCCAATTCAATTGTAGCGACCAATGAAGAAAGGGATATGTCGCGCCAATGGTGCCCCTACCCTGAAGTAGCCAGACTAAAAGCACCAAATCTAGATTCGAATACCGCGGAAAACTTTGAGTGCCTAGCTCCTTAAAAAGAGCTCCTTAAAAAGAGCTCCTTAAATAGAACTAGAAGGTCTGACTAGACACCCAGCGAAATCATTATTCAACAGGACTAATTAATCCAGCAGTGGAACACCCGCTGCTGGATTAATTCCGTTGTGGAAACCGCCTTGATCTCTAACCACCAAGGAGTTCCCGGCTTCATCATATTTTACCCAGACTAACCCATGGGGTTCGCCATGGTTGGGCATAGCAATCACCTCGATTTGATCGCGGGACTCGGCATCAAAAACATAAAGGCTGCCGTCACCCATGCTGCTAGCCCATACTTCTTTTCCATTGGGTGCCAGCAATACATGGTCAGATTTATAGCCAGAAAATAGCGTTGCCAAACCCCGACCATTATTAGCATCCACTACGGTTATAGTACGGCCCATTTGCCCGGAAGATTCGCCTTTGTTGGTGATCCACAGTTCGGTTTCGTCCGCGTTTAGGGTGGCGGCGTAGGGGCCGACTCCTGTGGGCGAGGACCATAGAGTTTCGCCTGTCGCGAGGCTGATTTTTGATACAGCAGAAGAGGCCGTAGGCACATACATATGCTCACTGGCGGAATCGATAACAATCCAGTCGCCGCGATAGCCCTGATGAGGATATTCATCAACCACTTCCCAGGTCTCTGGGTCGAGCTTGGCAACCCAATAAGGCCGCAGGGCCGTTGCGGAGCCCACAATAAGATCGTGCGCGCCATCGCGCGCGAAACCCTCGATGGGCGGTGGCATCATCAAGATGTAGATAAATTCATTGTCGGTAAAGGCTGTGTAGTTGAGGCCCCCTAGATCTTTTGCGTTAACTCCCCCCACAACTTCATCGATTTCGGGGTCATAGAGGAATACGTTAAGGCCATCGGGCTCGGCAACAAAGGTATCCATCAATAGATAGCGATCCTGAAAAATCTGCGCATGGTGCAAGCGGCCACCAACGGTAACTTGCTTGACCGGTTGCAGAGTTAGGGCGTCAATCTTCAGTAAAGATGCGGACCCGCGCAGCCCTGCCGGTGCGCCACCGCCTTCTGGTCCACCGCCACCGCCCCTAACGGGAGGCCCGACCATGTAGACGTAGCGCCCATCGGGAGATAAAACGGTGGTATGCATCGCACCTCGCATCTCTTCAGGGATTAATTTCGAAACGATAACCTCATGGGTTTCGGCGTCGCCTACAACCACTTGATTGGTTCTTATTGGCTCTTCGACGGTCACGCCAATTGAAGCCGAAACTCCAGTGTTTTCATAAAAATAGACTTTTCCAGGTTCGGGGAAAAAGACCTGTTCACCGGCATCATAGGTAGCGACAATTCGCGATTCGTACTCGCGCTTAAGCGGTCCATCTTTGGATCGTTTTTGCCAATCGGCCAATACCGAATCAAAAGACATAATATCCAATATAAGGCGATCCCTTTCGGTAATTAGATATTCGGTATTGTCCTCGGTTGCTTCAATGTAAGCGGCCAGCTCAGTGCGCCAGTCATCCCTTTGTTGGTCTGAGATACTGGTACCACCTAGCGAAGACAGGTAGGTAGATAGGGCCACCAAGTCGTCCGCGTCGGGATCGAGCTCGGAAACAATAACGGCCATCTGTGGATTGCTATCCAATTGCTCCTGAATTTGCGCGGGCGTCGGTCCGTATTGGATCGAAGGTCCCACACGCCCCGACGCGTCGTCACCGTGACAAACCCAGCAGGAAACCTGTTGAAAATAGAGCGCTTCACCAGTGGCGACAAGCTCGTCCGTGGCTTGTGCGGAGGCAGAATTTGCTGCCAGCGAAGTAAGGCCGGCTAATAACGTGATGCGTAAGATACTCATTGGGTCCCCCCGGATTTAATAGTACTTATCGAGTAAAAGAGTCCAGAAAAGGGCCAGAGCCGCTGTTAGGCTCTGGCTAGACAATTATCTTTTCTAATCCAACAAAGGCACACCCATAGCTGGATTAATGCCATTGTGAAATCCACCTTGATCTCGAACCACCAAGGAGTTGCCATTCTGGTCATATTTAACCCAGACCAATCCGTGTGGGTCGCCATGATGAGGCATATCGATCACATCAATTTGCTCTCGTGACTCGGCGTCGTATACATAGATACGACCCTCACCATTACTGGTGGACCACATCTCTTTGCCGTTGGGTGAAAGTAGTACATGGTCGGTCATATAACCGGTAAATAGAGTCGCTAGTCCGCGGCCGGTGTTGGTGTCAACAACGGTAATGGTTCGACCTATTGCGCCGGAGGACTCGCCCTTGTTGGCAACCCAGATTTCGGATTGGTCAGCATTTAAGTCCGCTGCGTAGGGCCCAACTCCTGTCGGGGCTGACCAGACTACTTCGCCGGTTTCAGTATTGATTTTGTTAACGGATGAAGAAGCAGTTGGCACATAGATATGCTCACTGGTGGCATCAATAGTGATCCAGTCACCGCGATAGCCTCTATGAGGATATTCATCCACTACTTCCCAGGTTTCTGGGTCGAGCTTAGATACCCAATAGGGTCGCAGTGCCGTTGCCGAACCCACTATTAATTGGTTCGCACCGCCGGGAAAACCTTCAATATTTGGCGGCTGCATCAGCACATAAATGTATTCGTCATCCGTATAGCCTGTGTAGTTGGTGCCACCCAAATCTGACGCGCGAATACCACCAATAACTTCATCCGTCTCAGGGTCATAGAGGAATACATTCAGGCCATCAGGTTCTGCGACAAAGACGTCTAAGAGCAGGTATTTGTCTTGGAACACTTGGCCGTGATGCAATCGGCCGCCAATGGCGATTTGTTTTACGGGTTCTAATGTCAGCGCATCAATTTTTAGCATAGTGGCTGATCCGCGCAGCCCTGCAGGCGCACCACCGCCCTCAACACCACCGCCGCCACCGGCCACAGGTGGGCCGACCATATAGACATAACGCCCATCGGGAGACATTACGGTGGTGTGCATGGAACCGCGCATTTCTTCTGGTATCAGCTTGGAAGCCAGTATTTCGCGAGTAGCCGCGTCGCCCACCACCACTTGATTGGTATTGATCGGGTCATCTACATCCACGTATCCGCGTTGACTTGAAACACCAGTATTTTCATAAAAATAGAGGCCGCCGGGTTCTGGGAAAAACACCTGCTCACCAGCGTCGTATTCGGCAACTATGCGCGATGGATAGGTGCGCATAAGAGGGCCGTCTTTGGATCGTTTTTGCCAGTCTTCCAGTACGGTGTCGAAGGACTTGATTGCCAGAATGGCCCGGTCGCGCTCAGTAATTACGTATTCGGTGTTGTCTTCGGTCGCTTCGATATAGTCGGCTAGATCGGTACGCCAGACTCCCGTTTGTTCTGCGTTAACAGAGGCGCCACTTAAAGAAGTTAAATAAGTGGAGAGCGCCACAAGATCATCTGCATCGGGATTTAGCTCGGAAACAATAATAGCCATCTGCGGATTTGAGTCTAGCTGTTCCTGAATTGCAGCAGGACTTGGTCCATATTGAATGCTTGGTCCGATGCGCCCTTCCGCTTCGTCACCATGGCAAACCCAACATGAAACTTGCTCGAAATAGAGCTCCTTTCCCTGAGCAACAATTTCATCGTATGTTTGCGCCAAGGCGATATTTGCGGATAAAGATAGGAAAGAAAAAATTAAACCTGCTCGAAACATGGTCATTAGGACACCCCCCCATTTGTACTGCCAAAACCAGATAGATTGGCTGTTTATGGACCTATACTAGAATATCTCTAAGGCTAGAGGCGAAGATATTTTGCTTTATTTTTGTAAACGCTGCGGTTCGGCTATTAGCTAAACGGCGGCTATTTCACCGGACTGAACTTTCTCAAGTGCAGATTTTTCTGTTTTTCTAGAAATACTCAAGAGTAGGAGGTTTGCGACGAGGGATATCAGAAGCATGATCCCAACCGCAGATAACAGGCCTCCCTTATTTAGAAGTCCGCTTAGACCGCCTAGTAAGGCACCAAATAGAAAGGTGCTCGTTGTCAGAAGTGCTGAAGCACTGCCACTGTGGTGACTAAAGAACGAAAGGTACAGCCCAGAACCAGCAGACCCTATTATGCCCAAACACCCAATAATGCAGAACATAAGAGGCATAAATAGCCATAGATTAATATCGGTAAAAATTACTGCAACTACTAAAAGCGATATAGCTATCAATTGAAGTCTTTGACCAAACCGAAAATAAGATCCAATCTCGGTAAGGTCTCTGTTGCGAAGATATTTTGCACTAAAGCCCTGAGCCAAAATTATCGCAACCACATTGATACCAAAATACAACGGAAAGGCTTCGGCTGAAATATCAAAATAAGTCTGGAATATAAACGACGCATTGGTCAGGTAAATAAAGAGCACGCTGCTGGCCAGCGAGGAAGCTAGTCCGTACCTAATAGAAATTTTCGAGCCTTCCAGTTTGTGCTGAAACACAAAGCTGTATTGCGAAAATATCATTCTAAAACTAACTTTTCTTTGCAGCTCAACGCGTGTTTCAGCCAGAAACAGACAATATATCGCCAAAACAATAACTGCATAGATACTCAAAAACCCGAATATCCACCTCCAGCCAAACTGCATAAGGCCAACACCAACTATTGGGGCAATTAACGGAGCCACCAACATAATAAGGAATACCATCGCAATTCTGCCGGCTACTTTCTCCGGTGAAGATAGGTCTCGTATGGTTGGCATCACAATAGCTGCAGAAGCCCCGCCCCCAAGCGCCTGTAAAACCCGCGCGATTATTAAATAATCTAGGCGGGTAACAAAAAGAATGGCTATCGACATAAGTCCAAATAAGGCCAATCCACTAATGGCAATTTTGCGCCTTCCGATCTGATCGGATATCGGGCCACCTAATAATTGGCCCAAGGCCATTCCCATAAGGTAGGCGCTAAGGCTATACCCTATTGCTACCGGGCTTACGCCAAGATCTGCAGCTATCAAAGGAAAAGAAGGCAAGTACGCGTCCAGCGCAAAGGGGGCTATGGCCGTCATTGCAGCCAGAAGAGGCAATACAATTTTGGGTATAGCAGTTGAGGTGCTGGCCTGACTCACAAAATTCCGATGTATTTCAAAGAAGCGGCACTATGCAGAAGCCTAAGGACTAAGTAAATCAATTGGTATGATTTTAACTGGTAGCTATAAAAATAATTAAGGACAGATAACAAACGCGAAGGGAAATTGATTTTCGTAATTTCTTGTTAACACTCTAGATGCAGCCTTTTTTATAATAGTAAATGCCCGCTCTAATTTTATGGAAACAAACGAAATGAAAAAAACAGTGGTTACCACAATCTCAGCAGCCATGCTTTTCCTAGTAGCTGCGCAAGCAAATGCTCAAGGCGGCATGCCAGTTTTTGCAAATATCGATACGGACGATAACAGCATGTTATCCGATGAAGAGTTAAAAACGGCAGGCTATAATGGCTTGATGGCCCGAATGGACGCTGATGAAGACGGTTCAGTTTCTCTGGAAGAATTCAATAACAGGATAAACAACGGCGGCGGCGGTCAAAGGCCTGGGGGATGATAATTTAGCTATTGTCTACTAATATCAATAAGGGTGGCCATCTAGGCCGCCCTTATTGTTTCTGCAGCGTACTTATTTGTGAGATCTCCGTCTTTGGTCATTTATTGGTATTGGCTACCTTTGGATGCGATTTAATCCCCAAGTACTGCTAGCCGGACCAAGAATATCTTGGGCTAGCTCAAATACTGCTGCCACCAGAACACCCAAAACATTTCTTAACCCAAGGCAACAAGCGCGGAGGAAAAATGAATTTAGTAACTTTTTGTTAACTTCTTAGATTCACACCAATTAATGCTAGTTAATGACCGCTCCAACCCCTTGGAGATAAGCAAAATGAATAAGATGATATTTGTAACTATATCCGCTGCCGTATTGTTACTAGCAGCTGAAGTTAACGCACAGGGCATGGGTGGTGGTCAGGGCGGTCAAAGGCCAGACTTTGCTACTTTGGACACTGATAGCGACGGCATGCTGTCGACAGAAGAGCTAGGTGCAATGGGCAATGGAGATCAGCCAGATATTGCTACAAACATATTGGGCCGTATGGACACAGATAGTGATGGATCTCTTAGTGAAGAAGAATTCAACACCCGGCCAGCACGTGGTGAAGGTGGTCAACGACCAGGCGGATAATAGCTAGCTTTTACCTGTAAATATTTTTTGAAATAAAAAGATAGGGCGCCCCTTAAAGGGTCGCCCTTTTTTATTCAACTGCATCTGCAATTTACCCATATGTTGGATCCAGTCCCTATAATGCGGACATTCCTATTTAAGGCATTCAAACTTTGACCGCATCCGAATTACAAACCGCTAGACTAGTTCCGCGACTGGGTGCTCTTGTATACGACTTGTTTCTCTTATTTGCTGTGGGTTTTGCCTATTCCGCTCTAGCGATGACTATTGCAGTTAGCCTGGGCATAGAGCTTGATCAAGAACATATAAGCGTTGTTAGTGAGGGGGATATTCTGATGATGCAAGCTGACGAGGAATTTACCCCCGCCTTAGGTGGCCCAATATTTCAGTCCGGCCTAGCTATCACCTATTTGTTGTTCTATCTCGGTTTTTGGAAATTTAGAAGTGCCACTCTTGGTATGCAGACATGGCGGCTTAAATTGGTTAGTGATTCCGGAGAAAAGCCGAGCATGTGGCAATGCCTGGTTAGATCGGCATTGGGATTTCTATCTTTGGTTGTTTTTGGTATCGGTTACCTTTGGATGCTGTTTGATCCCAAAAAAATCGCTTTCCACGATCGCTATTCCAATACGCGAATTATTAGATTGAAAAAGCCCGCTAAGAAATAGTCCTCGGGGAACAGCTGTCCCGTAATTTGGGATTGGCAGTGGATACTGCAAGTTACTATTTAATAATAACCATTTCCGTAGCCACGGGGGGCGGTTTATCAGGCCCCGTTTGAGCTTGCTGAGTGGAGAGTTATTTATTGGGGTTGAGCGCACAAGGACGTGCGCGAAAGTGCGACCCGAGCAGGATGCGAGTGAGCACGACCCGAATAAATAACTCGGAGCGAAGACAGCCGCAGGCCAAGCGACCGGGGTGCCATTTCTTTTGGTTCTTTTCTTTGGGCACGCAAAGAAAAGAACGCCCCCGTGGCAGCGGAAATGGTTAAAATCACAAGTTATTAGCAGAAAAACTCAAAATCTGAACCTTCAGGAAATCTCATACGTTCTAAGTACCCCAAGCTATGCAACAGCTAGGGCTCCAGAGCTATTTATATAAGCCCTACTTCTGCCTCTTCAGTAACCACAACCCTGTAATCATAGTTACTAGGATTGGTGATACCACTGCTATTAAGGGTGAAAATCCCCAAATACTGCTCGCCGGACCAAGAATATCTTGGGCAAGTTTAAATACCACAGCCACCAGAACACCTAAAAATATTCTTTGCCCAATGGCGACACTGCGGCTTGCTCCGTACACAAATGACAAGCCAACAAGTACTAGGGCGGCAATCCCAAAAGGCTCAAATATCTTAGACCAGAATTCCAATCTATAACTGCCTGCAAATCGGGTATCAAGTCCCAGGTACCTGCTATAGGCGTCCAAATCTCGAACCGAAAGCTGGGCTGGCTGCATAGACGCCATATCGAGAACATTTGGTGTCAACTCGGTTACCCACACACGGGAATCGAGGCTAAGTGTTTCGGTGGTCTCTTCAGCAAAATGCGTTTCGCTAACATTGGACTCGTTCCAAACGCCATTTTGGTATAGAACTCTTTCGGCAAAAATCAGCGTATCCAGCTTTCTATCCCGCAGTTGAAAGCGGCTTACCCCATAGAGCTCACCACCAGGGTACACAGCATTTACATGCAGGTAATCTGAACCGTCTCGCAACCAGGTACCGGTAGATTGCTGTGTTGATGAGGTACCACGTAGTAGATCTTTACGGCTTTGGGAAATTTGTTCGAGATTTGGCGCTAAAAACTCCGAGACAATTACACCGCAAATAATTAATAGCAGCGTTGGCTTAAGCACCATGCCAACTACTTGCAAAGTAGATACGCCCGCTGCCCGGATAACTGTCAGCTCTGAATTATTAGATAACCCACCAATCCCAATTAGACAGCCAATCAATGCCGAAAATCCCAGATAGTCCACAGCACTACCCGGTATCTTTAACGCTACATAGAGCAAAGCAGCAACCAGGTTATAACCGCTCTGAAGCTCTCCCATTTGCTCCAGCAGATCACTTACGCTGTCCAAAGCCAGAATCACAAAAAGCACTAGTGCAGTTGAACGCAAAACAATACCGCCTAGGTAGCGATCGAGAATACTCACGCTTTTGCTGCCCGGCTAAGCTGGAATTTGGGGTAATAAATTAACGCTAGGGCAAGAAGAAGAAAACACAGATGCACTAGCCACATAAGGGGAATACGTTCAGTTAAACCCTTAGCAATTTCATCACGCGCAGCGTTTAAGGCAACCAAATAAAATACATACAGCAATACACCCGGCAGAACGCGTGAATACGCCCCTCCCTGCCGAGGCGACGAGTTACTTAGAGGCTGCGCCAACAGGGCCAAAATCAGCACTAATACGGGCATAGATATACGCCAATTCAGCTCGGCCAATCTAAGCGCGGTTTTATCTGACAATAGCTGATGAATCATCAGGGTTTGTTCTTCGGCTCGCTTGGTATTTTCTATCTCCGGTTCCGGAAGTAACTGCTTGTAACGATCAAACTCAGTCACCCTAAAATCCGATTGCCCCGGAGTGCCCTCATAGCGCAAGCCAGTTTCCAAAACAAAATAGTAGCCACCATAATCCGACCATTCAGGGTAGCCACTCTCTGCAAGGATAAATGTAGGCTGCGACGCGCCATCAACAGTTTGCGCGCGCGACAGGAGCACCTCACTCATTAGGCTGCGATCTTCACTTATGTCCGCCGCGTATATGGTTCCTCCAGAATCATCCAACTGATAAAACTTTCCGGGAGTAACCACGCTCAGCTCGTTTTGAAGCCCCTGATTTGCAATCAAATAATTTACATATTGGCCTCCACGAGGAGACACATAGAAGCTAAATAGTGCAACTATTAAAGCGACAAACACTGCGCATAGGACCACAACTCTGATGACCTTGCTGGTGCCAAAACCAGTAGCGGTCATTGCAGTTAATTCACTGTTTTGACGCAACTGGATAAGCGCGATAAGTACACCGAGAAATAGAGATAATGGCAAAACTAATTCGAGATACTCCGGCAGACGCGCCAGCAGAACCGGAAATACCAATCCAGCCGCTAATTTTCCGGCTGCGGCATCAGCTATATAGCTAGACAGCCGGCCACTCATAACCACCACAATTAGCACCAGAGTAATGGCGAATGTGGTACTGAGAATTTCTCGCGCAAGGTAGCGCTCAAGTATCATTCAGCAACCAAGAAGTTAGTGATAGGATATCGTCCATTGTATACAGCTGAGGTCGATTCAGAAATCAATGGATTCATAAATTACCATCTTTAAACCCGGATCCTGATTCAGCAATAAACCCACATAAAGACAGTCTTGTTACTGAAGTATCCAAACAAACCAAATTTAAGCTAGACATAAGTAAGCATAACTAAGGAAACTCAATGAAATTCTCACAGTCCGGAGAGCCGGCTACCGCAAATACCAAGGGTACTCTTATACTCTTTGTCGACAAAAGTGACCAAATTGTTAGCGGTTCGAATATGTCGGATTCGACCATCGAGTCAAAGGTTAATTCACTGATCGAAAACCAGTTTCTAAAAAAGGCTTCTAACTCCGTCCTCAGCTGCCCACTTGTAGATTCTGAATCATCTTCTATTGATCTAAGATCAATATTTTTAATCCGCTGTAGTAAAGCTGAACTCTCAGCGGAAGCGTTTCGCGATATGACAGCAGCTCTCGCCAGAAATCTTGTACTCAATACTCAAAACGAGGTCCATATAGATATTTCAGGACTTCAGGTCACCGATTCAAGCACGGCGGATATGCTAAGGCATATGACTGTGCAAATACTAAAAGCGAGTTATCGTTTTGACCAGTTCAAGACCATTAAAAAGCCCGCATCTAAAGTTGAGTACTGTATTTTTCATATACAGCAACCTGAAGGTCAGGCTGAGGGGCTAGAAGCTGCAGTCCTTGCGGGCCAGGCAATCGGCGAAGGCACTAACTTCACCCGTACGCTCGGCAACCGCCCGGCAAATCATTGCACGCCAAGTCACCTTGCCGACGAGGCAATGAGCTTGGCCGCCGACTCGAAAACTTTAAGTACCAAAATCCATGAAGAAGCGGATATGGAAAAGCTGGGCATGGGCGCCCTACTTTCCGTAACTGCAGGTACAGATCAACCCGCCAAACTCATTGAGATGAATTACCAAGGCGGCGAAACAGATAGCGCGCCGATAGTGCTTATCGGCAAAGGCGTCACCTTTGATACCGGAGGTATTTCATTAAAGCCTCCCGGCACAATGGATGAGATGAAATTTGATATGTGCGGTGCGGCAAGCGTGTTCGGAGTAATGCAGGCCGTCGAGCAAATGCAGCTGCCAATAAATGTAATAGGCTTAGTTGCCGCCGCGGAAAATATGCCTGGTGGCGACGCAACCAAACCTGGCGACGTGGTCACCAGCATGTCTGGTAAAACCATTGAAGTATTGAACACCGATGCCGAAGGTCGCTTAGTTTTATGTGACACCCTCACCTACGCGCAAAAGTTTAAACCCGAGCTAATGATAGATATCGCAACCCTTACAGGTGCATGTGTTGTCGCTTTAGGGGCGCATGCCTCTGGTCTTTATTCAAATAGAGACGACTTAGCTGATCAATTATTGCAAGCCGGCCAATCCACCGGCGACCGGGCCTGGCGTATGCCTCTCTGGAAAGAATATACCAAGCAGCTTGATAGTCCCTTTGCCGATTTAGGCAATATTGGGGGTGCAAAGGCCGGTAGCGTTACCGCAGCTTGTTTTCTGAAGGAATTTGTAGGCGAAACACCCTGGGCTCACCTCGATATCGCTGGAAGTGCTTGGAACTCAGGTGCTAAAAAAGGCGCTACAGGACGACCCGTTGAATTGCTTACGGAGTTTCTAATGCAGAAAGCCGGATGACCTCTGTCGACTTTTATGTACTGTCCGAGGGGCCTGAGAATGCACTGGAACTTCTTGCCTGCAAACTCGCTGAAAAGGCGTTAAAAGGCGGTCACAAAATATATATTCAGGCGACTGATGCCGAACAGGCTTCACAACTAAATGAAATGCTGTGGTCATACAAGGCGGATAGCTTTTTGCCTCATCAACTAGCTTCGGCATCAGATGAAGAATCCAGCCAGGACTCCGACAGTAATCCAGAAGACAACTGCCCTATCTGTATTGGACACCTCGAAGCGCCAGAGCAATACGAAGAAATACTGATTAACTTGTCACAAAAAATACCTGCGGCCTATGCACGATTCGAAAGATTGCTCGAACTGGTGCCACCCCAGCAACAGGCACGAGAAACGCTAAGGGCAAATTACAGCCACTATCGCGACAGGGGTTATCCCATAAAAACCCATGAAATTTCTCTATGACCCGCTAGAATGGGCAGCTTCTATTGCTGAAGCATCAAATTAAATGAGCAAAGCAGATACTACTGAGCAATTCTCAGACAATCCAAAAAAGTTAGTGAATGAGCTCGATGAGCTTGTTGATTTTCTTGCGGATGGTCCGGAAGCTCAGCAAGAAATGAGGCTTCCTCAGGATCAGATAGCCACAGGGGCAAACACTTCTGATCTGGATAAAGTACCGGTTCTCACAACACCCGTAAATCTAGAGCAAGCGGTTGAGGCTAGTCTTAAATTCCGCTCTGAATATGGCCCTGAACTCAATTCTGATCTGGACCAATTGGTAGATGAATTAGTCGATCAAATTTTACCCAAAATCGAATCTGAGTTGCGACGACGCCTCAAGACCAAAATTTCCGAATCTAATAGCTGATATTCCGGCACCAAACCGCCTAATAGCCCGTATACTGTTGGCTTTGTCGGCTATGCATTATCTAATAAATGCCAGCTGAACTTAGATGATTGAATAGCCGAACGACTTGAGTTAACGCACAAATAATGGAAAAAACATTCGACGCGCCCGCCGCCGAGCGCAAGTGGTACCAGTTCTGGGAACAAAAAGGCTGTTTTAAGCCGAACCAATCTGACCAGCCCTACAGCATTATGATTCCGCCGCCCAATGTGACCGGCAGTTTGCATATGGGCCACGCTTTTCAGCACTCCATAATGGACGCCCTTACCCGTTACCACCGGATGCAAGGGGATTCCACGCTCTGGCAAGTTGGAACCGATCACGCAGGCATCGCCACCCAAATGGTGGTTGAGCGCAAGCTGCTGGCGGAAGAAAACCTAACGCGTCACGACTTGGGACGAGACAAATTTATTGAACGTATCTGGGATTGGAAAAAAGAATCCGGAGGTACCATTACCCAGCAGATGCGCCGTCTAGGTGATTCTGTGGATTGGGATCGTGAACGATTTACGATGGATGAAGGCTTATCCAATGCGGTGCAAGAAGTTTTTATAGGGCTTCACAAAGAAGGTTTAATTTATCGCGGTAAAAGGCTGGTTAATTGGGATCCAAAACTGCACACCGCAATTTCTGACCTCGAAGTTGAAAATCGAGAGAAGAAAGGCTTTCTATGGCATTTCCGATACCCCCTTGCGGACGGCGTAACTACTTCTGAAGGCAAAAACTATTTGGTGGTTGCCACAACGCGTCCAGAGACAATGCTAGGCGATAGCGCGGTAGCAGTGCATCCAGATGATGCGCGTTACACAGAACTAGTTGGAAAATTTGTTGATCTACCTTTGGTAAATCGACGCATTCCTATTGTTGCGGATGACTATGTCGACCGCGATTTTGGAACCGGTTGCGTAAAAATCACGCCAGCCCACGACTTTAACGATTACGAAGTTGGCAAACGTCATGACCTACCCTTAATTAATCTGTTTGATCATAACGCGGCGCTATTGCCAAATTTTGAATGGCTAGATTACAAAGGAGCTGTAATTGAGCGGCCAAATACTGCAGCGCCGGAAGACTACGCGGGTCTTGAGCGCTTTGCAGCCCGCAAAAAAATCATTGCCGACTTTGAATCTCTAGAGCTGCTTGAAGAAATCAAGGACCATGAACTAAAAGTCCCTTATGGCGACAGATCTGGTGTGGTGGTTGAACCCCTGCTAACAGATCAATGGTATGTAAAAGTTCAACCCTTAGCCGATGAGGCAATCAAGGCTGTTGAGGATGGCGACGTAGCCTTTGTGCCAAAGTCCTACGAAAATATGTACTTCTCCTGGATGCGGGATATCCAAGATTGGTGTATCAGTCGACAGCTATGGTGGGGCCACCGTATCCCGGCATGGTACGACGCCGAAGGTCAGGTTTATGTAGGGCGCTCTGAGCAAGAGGTCCGAGAAAAGCATGATTTGGGCGATATCGCGCTGAATCAGGATGAAGACGTTTTGGATACCTGGTTTAGTTCTGCTCTATGGACTTTCTCCACCCAGGGTTGGCCAGAAAATACCGAGGACCTTGCCAAGTTCCATCCTTCAAGTGTTCTTGTTACCGGCTTTGACATTATATTTTTCTGGGTAGCGCGTATGATTATGATGACGCTCTACTTCAAGAAAGAAGTGCCCTTCCACACCGTATATGTAACGGGCCTAATTCGAGATGAGCAGGGTCAGAAAATGTCCAAATCCAAGGGTAACGTTCTTGATCCTCTGGATATGATCGACGGTATTTCTCTCGATGACCTTCTGGAAAAGCGCACCGGCAACCTAATGCAGCCTCAGCTAGCTGAGAAAATCCGCAAGAGTACTGAGAAGCAATTTCCCAAGGGAATAGAAGCCCATGGCACCGACGCTCTTCGTTTTACCTTAGCTGCCCTGGCAACCAATGGCCGAGATATCAATTGGGATATGCAGCGACTTGAGGGGTATCGAAACTTTTGCAATAAGCTCTGGAACGCTAGCCGCTATGTATTGATGAATGCTGAAGGCCAAAGCTGCGGTGAGGATGGAAGCGAAGCAGAACTGAGCCTGCCGGATCTATGGATAATATCCAGACTACAGCACGCTGAAAAAGCGGTGAAAGAGGCCACAGAAGCTTATAGGTACGACCTTGTTGCCAGAGCCATCTACGACTTTGTTTGGCACGAGTATTGTGATTGGTATTTGGAATTATCCAAACCTGTTCTTTGGGACGACAATGCTCCTGAGACACTTAAAACTGGCACTCGGCAAACGCTAGTAAGAGTGCTTGAGGCGACCTTGCGCCTAGCTCACCCGATCATGCCCTATATAACCGAAGAAATTTGGCAGTCGGTTCATAAGCTAGCTGGTAAAACCGGCGATACCATAATGCTGCAACCATACCCCGAGTTCGATGCAGGAAAAATTAATACCGCCGCCGAAGCTGATATTGCCTGGCTGCAAAAGCTTATTCTCATAGTGCGTAATATCCGCGGTGAAATGAATATTTCGCCTGGGAAGAAACTGTCAATGCTGCTGAACAAGGGATCAGAAGAAGATCGTAGCCGCCTAAAAAGTACAGAAGTTCTACTTCGTAAATTGGCTAACTTGGAAAATGTGCGCTGGCTAGAGGAAAACGAGGAACCACCTTTCTCCGCAACCGGATTGGCGGGAGATCTAGAAGTTATGATCCCGATGGCTGGACTAATTGATGTTGAAGCTGAAGTTAAGCGGCTCAATAAAGAGGTTGAAAAGCTTGAAACCGAATCTTCACGGTTACAGGGAAAACTTTCAAACCAAAAGTTTGTTAGCAACGCACCGGAAGCAGTAGTCGATGCCGAGAAGAAAAAACTTTTGGATATTGAACAAGCTTTAGCATCTCTGCACAGCAAAGTTGATGAAGTCAAAATGTTAAGCAAGGATTAAACCAAGAAAAAGTGGAACAATCGCAGGTAACTTTCCCTAAGGAACTTAGTTGGCTTTCGTTCAACGAAAGAGTTCTGCAAGAAGCGGCTGATCCGCGCAATCCTATTGTCGAAAGAATCCGATTTATGGGCATCTTTTCGGACAACCAGGATGAATTCTTTAAAGTAAGAGTTGCCAATCTTCGTCGTCAATCCCTTTTAGAGGAACGTCACGGCAATACCTCGGAATCGAGAAAGCTGCTGAACAAAGTGCAATCCAAAGTTCGCCGACTAAGCGAAGAGTTCGACAGGGCTTACGAATCCATTGAGATTGAACTACAAAAGCGCAAAATCTTTTTGCTAAAAGAAAGTGAATTGACCGAAAAGCAGAGCGCCTGGCTTAAAAACCGCTTTAGAAACAAAATATTACGCCATATCGTTCCAATATTTGTAAACGACAAAAGGCGACTGGAAGACTGCTTACAAGCGGATATTTCCTACCTAATAGTGCAGCTTAAAAAGAATAAAGATATTAACTACGCAGTAATTGATGTCCCTGATCGACTGGCCCGTTTTGTCAACGTTCCACCCGATCGCGGAACCGCGCGCAATTATTTTATGATGATGGATGAAGTAATTCGCCATTGTCTGGACGAAATATTTGGCGGGTTTTTTGACTACGATTCGCTGGACGCATGGTCCATGAAGTTTTCCCGTGATTCACAGTATGTTCTGGGTGAAGACCACGAACAGAGTTTGATAAAAAAACTGTCTGAAGGCATGAAGCAAAGAATGCACGGCGAACCAGTGCGTTTGACCTACGACAGGACTATGCCCAGACCCATGCGGAAAATACTGCAAGAGCAGCTGGATTTTGAAGATCTGGACACCATCATCCCCGGCGGCCGTTATCGCAACTTCCGCGATTTTATTGATTTCCCAAATCCAATCGGTCCGCATTTGGAATTCAAAAAACTGCCCGCCGTTCTAAGTCGTCGTTTTGTAAATACACGCAATGTTTTTGAAGCCATTGATGAAGGGGACATCTTGCTGCACTACCCCTATCACCGGTTTAGTCACTTTACAGAGTTTGTTCGTCAGGCTGCATTTGACCCCTGTGTTACCGCAATTCAGCTAAATATATACCGAATTGCAGCCAACTCCAGAGTGGCTGAATCATTGATTGATGCAGCCAGAAACGGCAAGTTTATATCGGTAAATATCGAGTTGACCGCTAGATTCGACGAACAACAAAACCTATCCATTACGGAGAAATTTGTCGAAGCCGGCATCAGGGTTACTTTTGGCATCCCAAGCCTCAAGGTACATTCGAAGCTTTGCGTCGTTTCTCGAGAAGTTCAGGGGAAAGAAAGACTGTATGCGGTTATTGGCTCGGGCAACTTTAATGAGAAAACAGCGCAAATCTATACGGATACCGCGCTGTTTACTTCGCATCAAGCCATATGCAAAGAAGCTCGCAGCGTCTTTACCTTTATTGACCAAAGTTATCGACAACCTAAGCTCAAGCACCTGATGGTATCGCCCATAAATACCAGAGATGGCATCTCTATGCGTATCGGTCGTGAAATAGACAATGTAGCCCAAGGTGGCACCGGTCTGATTAGGGCCAAGATGAATAACCTGGACGATAGCAAGCTTATTGCCGACCTCTGTGAAGCCAGTCAAGCCGGAGTAAAAATAGAGCTGCTAGTGAGAGGTATGTGCACCCTGAAGCCCGGCGTGCCAGGTGTCAGTTCCAATATACGCATAATAAGCATTGTCGATCGGTACCTGGAACATTCGCGCGTATTACACTTTCACAATGGAGGCGATTCAGAGGTGTTTATTTCATCTGCAGATTGGATGACCCGAAACCTTGATGATCGAGTGGAAGTAACGGCACCAATCTACGACGAACGCCTAAAACAACAAATTTTGTCCATATTGGATCTTCAGTTTAAGGACAATTACAAAGCTCGAATTATTAATACCAGCCAGAACAACAAGTACGTTCCAAGAAGCAATCGGCGTGGTGTGCGATCTCAGCATGCGGTATATAACCTGATCAAGGAATTCGAAGAGAAGCCGGTTTGAACGAAAAGGCTGAAAGCCAATTCGACGGTTCCGAATCAGATAGGCTTGAGCTCACCAACTCAGAATCTGAAACCCTGGCCGCTATAGATATTGGGTCTAACTCATTTCACCTTGTAGTCGCCCGCCTCACCAATGGCACCTTACAACCTTTGGTTCAGGAGAAACTACTGGTACGTTTGGCAGAGGGTTTAAATGACAATAATGAGCTCTCTCCCGCAGCGATGGAGCGAGGTCTCAATGCCCTTAGTAGTTTTGGCGAAACGGTTCAGAACCTAAAACCCTCCAATATTCGAATAGTTGCCACCTATACGCTACGCCGAGCAATAAACCGAAACCAATTTGTACGCGCAGCAAAAAAGATCTTTCCTTTCCCGGTTGAGGTGATCTCCGGGGACGAAGAAGCCCGGCTTATCTATCAGGGAGTTGCACATACCAGCCATACCGAAGGTAAACGGCTAATTTTGGACATTGGAGGCGGCAGTACCGAGTTCGCTATTGGCGAGCACTTCAATCCTTTGCAGCTGAGTAGCCAGCCCTTGGGCTGCATTAGCTTTACGCGGCGTTTTTTTGCAGACGGCGACATCAGCTTAGAGCGATTTCAAGCAGCAGAAACATTGGTACAACAACGCCTGGAGGTTATTGATCGCAGATTTTGCAGCACCGGATGGGACGTGGCTGTGGGCACATCGGGAACTGCAAAAGCGATAGCGCAATACCTAGATACCAAAGGCTGGCTCGAAGACGGCCTATTTGATCTTGAAGCGCTTCACAAAATGAAGATGCAATTGCTTGAAGATGGCCATGCAGATCGAATTAATGATGTCGACGACTCCAGAAAGCCGGTTATCGCGGCTGGCCTGTCGATAATGATTGCCGCATTTAAACAGCTCAATATCAATCAAATGAGTTATGCAGATTCGGCATTAAGAGAAGGCGTTTTGTACGAAATGACAGAGCGCATGCAGCATCAAGATATACGTGAAAGAACTGTTAGCAGTTTGGTGGCCAGATACGACATAGACCAAGAGCAAAGCCGGAGGGTGTTAAATACCGCTCAGATACTTTTCCAGGCAACCGTGCCTAGCTTAGCCCCACAACAGCGCACCGCTCTTGAGCGGGCATTAAACTGGGCTTCAACTCTTCACGAGATTGGTTTACATATAAATAGGCGTGGTATTCAGCGTCATTCAAAATACATTCTCGAAAATATTGAAATGCCCGGATTCAGTGACGAAGAACAAAAATTACTGGGATTATTGGTTGGCAGCTATCGTAAAAAGTTTCACCCAGATCGGTTTCCAGAGTTTAGCCACTACGATTATGAGCAAATATTAGTTCTGGTGGTAATACTCCGCCTTGCCGCCTTGTTAAACCAGCGCAGACTAGATGACTATCTTCCAAAATTTGATTTTTCCATATCCGGAAGAGCAGCAAAAATCACCTTCCCGGCAGATTGGTTTCAGGAGCGTGCATTGGTATTAGCGGATTTAAAATCTGAATCGGAAATTTTACAGGGCCTTGGCTTCAACTTAAAAATCTCTTAAAACCCCGGCCTGCGATATAGCAGCAGAAATGTCGGCCACGCACAGTCCTAGACTGATAGAATTCGCGACCAATTCGGGCAACCCAAGACTAGATAGGAAAACTATGAACACCGCTGTAAACGCTTTTGAACTGATACAAAGCCGAGATATTTCGGCGCTTAATTTAACAGTCGAGCAATACCGCGATGCAACAAGCGGTGCGGAGCATATACATCTAAAATCAGACAATCCGGAAAATGTATTTATGGTTGCTCTGCGCACTGTGCCAATGAATTCGTCGGGCGTCGCCCATGTACTAGAGCACACGGCACTTTGTGGCAGTAAAAAATATCCCGTACGAGACCCGTTTTTTATGATGATTCGGCGATCTCTCAATACTTTTATGAATGCCTTCACCAGTTCCGACTGGACTGCTTACCCTTTTGCCAGCCAAAACCGCAAAGATTTTAATAACCTGCTAGACGTCTATTTGGACGCAGTATTTTTCCCCAATCTAAACCCTTTAGACTTTGCTCAAGAAGGCCATCGACTCGAACTATCTGAAGCAAACAACCCTGATTCTGCGCTGGAAATAAAGGGCATTGTCTACAACGAAATGAAGGGAGCTATGAGCTCGCCTACCTCTACACTATGGCAAAGCTTAAGCGAGCATCTTTACCCGACCACTACCTATCACTTCAACTCTGGTGGCGACCCGGAGAACATTCCGGAATTGACTCACGAACAATTAGTTAATTTCCATAAAACCCACTATCACCCCTCCAATGCTATTTTTATGACCTTTGGCAATATTGACGCCAGAGAACATCAGAACAAATTTGCACCGGTGATTCACAGCTTTGAAACAAAAACAGATCCCATTCGAGTGGGTCTAGAGCAACGCTACTCAAAACCCTTGATAGTGGAAAGTAGCTATGCATTAGCTGAATCCGAACCTCAGGAGAAAGCCACCCATCATGTTGTTGGCTGGTTGCTAGGCAGTAGCATTGACCTCAAAGCTTCGCTGGAGGCTCAACTTCTAGAGTTGGTGTTGCTGGAAAATAGCAGCTCACCCCTTCAACGGGCTTTGGAAACTAGTAATTTGGGCCGATCACCTTCGCCGCTCTGTGGTGCAGACCACTCTCAGAGAGAAATGTGTTTTGTCGCTGGAATAGAAGGCAGTGAGGCAGATCAAGCGGCAGATGTAGAACAGCTTATTCTATCAGTATTGGAGAGGGTCGCTAGCGAGGGCGTGCCCCAGGAGGAGATTGAATCCTGTTTGCACCAGCTGGAGCTGCATCAAAGGGAAATATCAGGTGATTCGTACCCCTATGGCCTGCAGCTAATGCTGACAGCGCTTAACAGTGCAACTCATGGTGGAGACCCGGTTGAGCTGTTAGATATGGAGCCTGCTCTAAAACAACTTCAGGAAGAAATTCGAGATCCAGACTATATTAAGAATCTTTGCCGCAAATTACTTTTGGACAACCCGCACCGTGTTCGCCTAACGCTCGCACCTGATACTGGTCTGGCAAATCGACGCGATCAAAAGCTTCAAGATGAATTAGCTAGTCTAAAAGAATCGATGGGGCCGGAAGAGATTCAGGACCTTATACAGGGAGCGAAGGTTTTAGCTGAGCGACAAGATCAACAGGATAATCCAGAGGTATTGCCGACGGTAACCCTGGAAGATGTACCAAAAAAAATGGCCTATGTGGCGGCAGAAAGCAAACTGGCAGATCAGCGCTTAACCCGCTATGCAGCAGGAACTAATGGTTTGGTTTATCAAATGGCCGTTAGCGAATTACCTCAGCTAAATAAGGAAGAACTGTATCTGTTGCCGCTCTTGACTCATCTAATGTCAGAGGTAGGAAATAACGGCCAAGATTACATGAAAATTCAACGTCTGCAGTCCGCGATCTGTGGAGGCATTGGAGTATCTTTTAGCCTGCGGGGCACTCCCCAGAACGCTCAAGATATTCGCGGATACTTAATGAGTAGTTCCAAGGCGCTGTATCGAAATCAAGCTGCCATGACAGATTTGATGGCCGCTACATTGGACAAATGCCGTTTGGATGAATCTGAGCGTATCAGAGATCTAATTGCGCAAACCCGTGCTCGTAGCGATAGTAGTATTACCGGTAATGGTCATTCATTAGCGATGCTTGCAGCTGCTCAAAACTTCTCACCGGTAAGTCAGCTCAATCAATTCACAGGCGGTTTGAATGGTATCCAATCCCTGCGCGCTTTGGACGACAAACTTAATCAGGCCAGCGAATTGGAGTCTCTTCTCGAGTCCCTGCAAAGCTTGCACCAAAAACTGTCAAACCAAGATCGTGAATGGGTAATTATCTCCGAACAGGATCAGCTAGATGCTTTCACTGACAATCTGACACCGCAGCTTGAGAGAACCACTGCGTCGGTATCCTCTCTGAGTATGCAACCCTTGGCCCCCTCTCCTTCAGATCAACTCTGGATAACAAATACGCAGGTTAATTTTTGCGCCAGAGCCTTTCCGACCGTTACCTCTGCCCACGCGGATGCCCCAGCATTAACAGTACTGGGCGGTTTATTAAGGAACCTGTATTTACACCCTGCAATTCGTGAAAAAGGTGGCGCTTACGGTGGTGGCGCCAGTCAGGACAACAATACTGGTTCATTTCGCTTTTATTCCTATCGAGACCCTAGGCTAAAGGAGACGTTGGATGATTTTGATGCCTCTGTGCAGCAATTTTTGAACCAAAGTGTTGAACCACGGCACCTTGAAGAAGCCATTCTTGGCGTCGTTTCTTCAATAGACAAACCTAGCTCACCGGCAGGAGAAGCACGGCAAACTTATATAGCTGAAATATTTGGTCGTAGCAAAGAAATTAGAGAAGACTATAGGCGTCGCATCCTCGAATTGGAGATGGGCGATCTTCAGAGAGTAGCTGCTGCTTACCTAATTCCTGAAAAGCAATCGACCGCTGTTGTCACACACTCAGAGAACGAGTGTCTTGCTTCTGAGCTAGGGCTCAGCCTTAAAAAACTCTGAGCTAGGAAATAGAAGAAAGAAGATGGCAACCAAATCGGATAAGATTTTCCAATCGCCCTTCGAAGAGATCTCAGACTTCAGATTTGACTCCGGTGTTGTCGAAGTTTTTGAGGATATGATTGAACGCTCTGTGCCGGGCTATTCTGCCATTCTCGGCATGACCGGAGAGCTCTCAGAGCAATTTGCACAACCAAATACCTGCATCTATGATTTAGGCTGTTCATTGGGCGGAAGTAGCTTAAGTATAGCCCAGAGAAACTTGCCGGATGGCGTATCTGTAATCGCTTTAGATACATCCGAACCCATGATTAAGGGGCTTCAGACAAAACTGGATCAGATCAGCACTCTTCAAGTTCCAGTGCAGGTACGTCGGGAAGATATTTGCACCACTGAATTTCAAACCAGTAGCTTTGTAGTGCTTAACTTCACCTTGCAGTTTATCCCGCCCAATCTTCGCTCTGATCTAATCAGTAATATTTACCGTTCGTTGCTGCCCGGTGGAGCACTTTTACTCTCAGAAAAGATTAGGTTTGAAGACAAAAAAACAGATGGTTTGATAATCGATTTGCACCACAAATTCAAAAAATCTATGGGATATAGCGATCTTGAAATAGCCCAAAAACGCACCGCCATCGAAAATATATTAGTGCCTGAAACAATCTCTACACATCATCAAAGGCTCGAAAATGCGGGCTTCACACAGGTAACCACTTGGTTTCAATGCTTTAATTTTTGCTCATTTCTCGCTGTTAAACCGAATTAGCCCATTTGCAATAATTTGCATTTCCATAGTCGCCGATATAGTCTCAGCCGCGATATATTTAAATTGCAGTACATACCACTAACTAATTAAACAACGGGCGGATATAGTATGTTAGATAAATTGGATACGATGGAAAATTCTGATAAGACCTTACTTGTAGGTCGTATATTACTTGTAGCAGTATTCTTTCTTGGGGCGCTAAATTGGGTTTTCTCCGGCGGGCCATCGGATGGATTGATCGGCGGTATTGCCGGTAAAGGTATTCCAGCTGCCGCACTTGTGGCATGGATAGCTTTAGTTTTAAAACTTGGTGGTTCCCTTTTAGTACTAGTCGGCTTTAAAACCAGATTGGGCTGTTTGATGCTAGTGATATTTACTCTTGTCACTGCTTTCGGCTGGCATACTCCAAGTGGATGGCCTATAGACGGTACCTTTTTGAAGGAACTAGGCCTAATTGGTGGCGTATTAATTCTGATGACCACTGGTCCCGGAAAATACAGTTTGGATGCTAAGAATAGCGGTTCCTAGAATCTATTCAGGGTATTCATAAAAAGGGGCATTTGCCCCTTTTTTTTACCCGCGTTTTAAGCACATATTGCCGGGACTAAAAAATATTGATCTGAACCCCTACTCTTTTATTTACACTAATCAACTACAGGTCTAGTATCGCGCTCGCACAGCACAGAAGCATTCATTAGGGTCACTATATGCCAGATAAATCATCGAACTCAGATACCGGTCAAAAATCAGGTTTGAGTCTATCCAGAATTATTCGCAGCACTTTGGCCGGCGCTATCGGCGTTCAGAGTAATAAAAATCGCGAAGAGGACTTTAAGAACGGAAGTATTTGGGTCTATATTGTTTCCGGAATCATCTTTATCGCCCTGTTCATTTTTACCATCATCACAGTCGTAAAAATCGCACTTTCGGCAGCCTAAAATATTCGACTCAGCAATAAAAAAGGCAGCCATATGGCTGCCTTTTTTATTGCTGAATCAGTGCTTAGAGTACTGCTGCCAGAAATGCCAACAAGCCGCCTGTATACACATAGTTGATACCCGCTAAAACTGCGATAGATAAAATCACAAATGCAGCTATGGCGTCAGATTTTCCATTTGCTGCTCGTTCTTGATCTTGTACATCGAACTCTTGAGAGTCGGTCATGCTATCTATTCTCCGAGAGGAATTTTGCGGACGAGATTCTAGCAGATCGTTTGGGCAAAGTAGTCCCTTATAAGGAACATTATTGCCGCTAGGATTCGCTATTATAAAAATTTTGGTAGTGCTCTAAAACCAGTGGTATCAGCTTTTTAAGGGCCTTGCCCCGATTTGAGACTTTCCAGACCAAATAGTTGGCCTCCTGACTCGACGGAACCTCGGTTTGAAGCTCAATCAACTCTCCGGTTTCGATATAAGGATTAGCAACTTTACGCGGTAAAAAACCAACGCCAACGCCAGCCAGTTGGGCACAGAGTTTTTGATTAATAGATTGTACGTAACAATAGGTATGGCTCTGTAAAAACTGGTTTGATCTTGGGATTTCGGTTTTAGACGAGTCATGTACCACCACTAACCGCTCTTGAGAAATACGCTCAGACGACAGTGGCTGTAGCTCTGTAGTGAGTATGTGAGAAGGGGATACCGCAAAAACCATTTCCAGAGCCGGCATGGCTTCGGATCTATAGCCATGATAACCAGGCACCGGGCCCAACCCACCTACCAGCAGGTCTACCGAATCATTTGCGATTAACTCCCACCCGCCACCAAGGGTTTCTTCACGAACATCGAGCTCTATTTCAGGGCTGTCCTCTAAAAGCTGATTGAAAGCGCAAAAGAGTGGCCGCGCTTCATATACAGAGTCCACCGCGATTTTTATGCGCGGTTCCCAACCTGTAGCGACTTCCCGGGTTTGATCTACTAAAGTGCGTGCCGAGGCCAACAATTGCCTTCCATTTTCGAGTAGAAATTTGCCAGCTGGGGTCAATACCGATTTTCTACCAATCCTTTGAAATAGGGTTACTCCCAAGCTTGCTTCGAGCTTTTGTACGCTATAAGAAACTGCTGAGGTAACCTTATTCAGCTCTTCCGCTGCAGAAGCGTATGACCCTCTACGATCAATGGCGTCCAAGATCTGTAGGGCTTCTAAGCTAATATCCGATTCAGGCATGTTTCTCTAATTCCCATGGTTCTAGACTGTTCAGTAAATTTGTCAATAATGATAAAAATTAACTCCTTATATTATGGACTACAAGGTATTACTCTGTATTTTTGATTTAACTGGCTGGACTTACAAGCAAGTTGAATTGGTTCAAGCATTTTGAATAGATATCCACCCAAGGAGGAACTCCGTGGAAAAATACAAAAAATTACAACGCCTTGTGCAATCACAAGCTAGCCGCGATGGAGATCGCGTACGGATTCAACGCATCGCAGGGCAACAACTAAATACCTGGTTAGACCCCTACTTAATGTTAGATGAAATGCGATCTGATGACGCTGCCGACTATATTGGCGGCTTTCCTTCGCATCCGCATCGAGGGTTTGAAACTATCACCTACATGATTACGGGCCGTATGCGTCACAGGGACCATATGGGTAATGAGGGTCTTATAGTGAGTGGAGGCGTGCAATGGATGACGGCCGCAAAAGGAGTTATCCATTCAGAGATGCCTGAACAGGAAGAAGGCCTTCTTCACGGGTTTCAACTTTGGCTGAACCTACCCGCAGCGGAAAAGCTTAAACCTTCCTCATATCGGGATATTCAAAGCGAAGAGATCCCTGAAATAAAAACTGAAAATGGCTCAATTTTAAGGGTGATAGCTGGCGATATTGAAATAGAAGGAAAGTCCGAGAAAGGTCCGATTTCAGGATTGACCACCAAACCGGTAATTGTCGACGCCGCATTGCCAGCAAACGCGGAATTGGAAATCGCCATACCTTCCTCTCACAGAACCTTGGTATACGCTTTCGGAGGTGATTTTGAGCAATTGCCTTATAGCCATATGGGCTTCTATGGTGAAGGTGACGTATTAAAACTTTCTACCACTGATGAGCCAGCAAGAGCCTTAATCTTGGCCGGAGGTCCGCTTAAGGAGCCCATAGCCCAACACGGGCCGTTTGTTATGAATACGATTGAAGAAATTCATAAGGCGATTAATGATTATCAAGCGGGTGTGCTAACAGGATAGACAACGACTCAACTGGGTATGTATGCATGGCCGCCATGAATGCATTTTAAACTAGGCCCTAGTTCACAATTTGGCCTTATCAGGCCAAATTGATCTATGTTCTCCCCAAATGTACAAATCATAGTGCGTAATCGCGTGTTAGCCTGCCGGCACATTCAATTGGCACCAAAGCATGTACCCATTTTTAAGAGTTTTTTACACCCAACAGCGCGCAAAATCACGAACCACATTAGATCTATATGACGTCGGGGTGTTCCCCGCATCCGTTCATCTGTCTGATCTGGATCCATATGCCGAGATGAATAATGCTCGCTACCTAAACGTTATGGAAATGGGCCGCTTAGATTTTAGTGTTCGCATGGGGCTAATGAAGATTATGCGCAAAAATAACTGGGGTTTTACGGTTGCAGGCTGCAGTATTCGCTACCGTAAGCGCCTAACAGCGCTGCAAAAGTTTGAAGTACATACAAGTGTCGCCGGAATTGATGACCGCTGGCTCTTTGTAGAACAGGACATTTTTCGCGATGGTGTACAACACACCGGCGCGCTTTTTCGTACTGCAGTTATCTCAAAGCAAGGTTTGGTACCAACCAAAAAAATATTTGAAGAAATGGGTTTGGTTTGGGAACCTAAGATGCCGGATTGGGTTTTTGAATGGGATAAATCCGACCAAAGTAGACCCTGGAGTATATAAGGCTAGTTGCCCTTCCATAAGGCTGACTAAGCAGCCACAAAGAGATAGACAGCCGCTTCAGTTTTCCGCAAACAAACATGGCATATGGCCATGCCGTCTAGCTCTAGCCGCTCACTATTCCACATGCAATGCCGATTTCCGGAGCGACACTGTAAAGGTCTAGAACCGGACACCCTCCTCCAAAGGCTTGGTGCGCTGCTGTTGCCGCGATCCAGGTTTGCAATTCCATTGAGCCAATACCACCCCTACTTACTAACTCATCCTGATCCCAGCTATCAAAAGCGGTCATGTCCCCGCTTAATAGGGCATCTAAGAATATTCGATCACTATCTTCAGAAATACGCATATCTGAAGCGGTACGCTCTCCCCGAGTAATCATTTCAGCGCCCTCGTGATGCATAGAGTCAAGGCGATTTAACCACTCCTGAGATGAAAGTGAAGATTCCATTTTACCACCTGACATCTGCCATGCGGACACCGCTTCATCACCCTCTCCAAAAACCGGATAATATCTTCGCGGATGATGGGACATGCCTCCAGAGGCCAAAAATAGCACTCGCTTATTCAGGGTCTTAGCATAAGCACCTAGGGACTCTCCAAACATTCGGGTTCTTTTAAAAGGCACGAAGGGTTTGTTAATACAGTTTATAAACACTGGCACCGTTGGCACTGCATCAATCTCACCCGTCATCACCTTCAAAGTCTGCGAAAAAGCATGATCTACTGTCATTTGATAAGAAACGGCGGGGTCAAATCCACTCTCTTGAAGGTGTTCGACCGCGGCCAGGCTTACATCGGCAGGCACATCCAATATGCCCTCAAAACCGCCAATGTCAGCAGCAGCATTTGCGGAAAATCCGACACAAAACGAGGGCATTAAATTTAGGAAAAAGCCGTTAAAGTGATCTGAGCCAAATATAAAGACGAGCTCTGGATCAAAATCTTTTACAAAAGCCGCACTCTTATTGAACGCAGCCTGGATAGCCTCCCAGTCTTCTGGCTCTTTGTCGAAGCAATAAAGTAGTGGGCTATGGGAAGCGCACAATAAAGCTGAACTCATGGGTCAATACCTTCTATCTTTTCCTTATCTTCGTTAATCCCGAACGATACCGGGGCCAAATTTGATTCATGAACAAAAATCCGTCGTATCTCTCGCCGGCGGATTCGCCAGCGACCATCCTCACCTTTTTGGTACTCATCCTCAAAGTCGGCAACCAGATGTATATCAGTTGTTGCCACCGGCGGAGCCTCATTTGCAGCAAATGTGGCACAGACGCTTTGACCCGTTGCTCGATACTCATCCAGAAACTCAATTCTCAACCCGGACTGCAGATGTCGAGCTGTTCTGACACTTCCTGAAACACGTCGCTCAAATATTTCGCCAATTGCTTTGCGCCCTTCACTTATTCTAGGACCGTGCTGATAGTACGCATCTTCCGTAAAAAGCCCAACCAAATCAGATACTTGATTGTGGTCCAAAAAATAACAGAAATCTGCATTGAGTCGCTCTAGCTCATGCAAGCTTTGTAACTGGACTAGGCTTATTGGTTCAATTGCCATCGGCCTATCTTCCTATCTTCAACAACAACAGGGTTATTCTGCTGACCCAATCCTTCAATTTCAATTTCAACCGGACCGCCAACATTTTGAAAATTGGCTTGATGAATGGATTTGCGGGTAGCGCCAGGTTTAAATGCCGTTCCCATAGATACTATATCGCCGGGGTTTAGAGTCTGGAAATTACTGATAAAACTTAGAACCTCAGCAACCTTATAGTTGTAATAAGCCGTATTGTCTTCAGCGACTTTTTCTCCCGCAACGCTGCATCGAACCGAAAGGTTATCGGGGTCTGAGATCTCGTCCCTAGTTACAATCCAGGGGCCCAATACGCCAAAGCAATCAGTGCCCTTGTATCGCGCTGCATAGGATAAGTGCTGCTCAACGCGAACAAGCTCGTCCGGATTAGATTTATCTGGGTAGAGTGCGTAGTACTGAAACAGATCTTCCCCACGCATGCCGTTGCCGGTGATATCGTTAAAAATACTGTAGCCAAAGACATGATCGAGCGCCTCGTCCGGCCCTATATCTCTGGCTTTTTTACCAATAATTACTGCTAGTTCAGGTTCGGGGTGCACACTCCCATAATAACTGCGGATTTGTATTGGTTGATTGTGTCCGATCAAACAAGAGGCAGGTTTTAAAAAGAATGCGGGATGTTCGGGAGCACTAATCTTTCGCGAATTACTTGCCGAATTATTCATCGCGATACCGCAGATTTTACCGGGATGCGTCAATGGGGGCAGCCAATTAGCTTGCTCTTGATGGATCAGCGTTGATTGCCCTCCTTTCGAGTCTGCAAGCAGGCGTTCTACTTTCTCTAAAAGCTCATCACCCTTTTCTATGAGGTCTTCCATTGAGAAGTTTTCTGATAAGGATAGCTTTTCCGCTGCTAGAGGCAAAAGAAGCCCTTCCGGAGTGAGCACAACTACTTTGCGCTGGCCTTCATGTTCAAGGGTGCCAAGTTTCATACTTAGATCTCATGGGTGATTGGTAACGTTATGTGGTTAAGAACCTGGGGCACTGCCGATAGCGAAAAAGGGTGCCATTGGGGGCCAAATTCACAGGTAGTATGCAGCTGTAAAACAGCCTGCTCGCGATACGAAATTATAGCTGATATCGCTACTTGGCGCAATGTAGGTATATACTGCATCTTTTGAATTTGGAGTTGACCCATGCCGACAAATCGTCGCGATTTTCTTAAAGGTGGTATTGCCGGTTGCTTTGTATTGAGCGCTGGCCCACTCGCTCAAGCACAGGTCAGAATACCTGTCTTAGCGGACATTTCGGAAATCAGTAGAAATGCCTTTATGCAAGGTGTGGGTTCTGCTGACCCGCAACCGGATCGCGTCATGCTGTGGACCCGACTTGCTCCCGATCATACCGATGGTTTAACGGGTATTTTGACCCTTCAAGTGAGCCCAACAGCCTCATTCGACCAGGTAATCGTGGAGCGTCGACTCGCACTGAACAAGGCACAGGACTACACGCTTCGCACGCTGGTAACCGGCCTCGAGCCAAAAACCGATTACTTCTACCGCTTTATAACTAGAGAAGGTATATCTAGTCGGACCGGTCGCACCTGGACAGCACCAGCACTAAACGACGATGTACCGGTATCAATAATGTCCTGCTCTTGTCAGGATCACACCCCCAGCAAGTACGGCTCCTACCGACGACTGATCGAAGATGAAAATAGCGGCAAGATAAAACGTCCGGATATGATTTTGCACTTGGGCGATTACGTCTACGGCCTCGATCCAGAGGTTATTACTCAACCACTTGGCGAAGATGAGTTTGGCAACAAGATTGAAGGGGATTTCGAGTTGGCATTGGAAGGTTATCGCCGAATATATCGAAAGTTTCTAACCGATCCAGATCTTCAGGATGCGAGAGCACTATATCCCTTCGTATGCATCTGGGATGATCACGAATACTCCAACGATCCTTGGGAGAGCTACATAGCCGGAGAAGGTTCACTTCCGCAAAAAAGAGTTGCAGCTACCCAAGCCTGGTTTGAATTCGTTCCACAGGTTTTGTCCGAATCTTTGGAAATCCCAGGGGCGGCCAACGAAGCACATGATTTTCGACCTACTATCGTCGAAAACGTACCAATGACCGACTTCGGTGCGGGATTTATGTCTTTTGAACCATCAGCATGATTTTCCTCTATCAAATCAGCTATTTTCAGTAGGGCTGCAACTCGATCTTTGTCCTCACGCGCTGACCAGAGGGGAAATGCGGCTTTAGCAGCGGCTACTGCCGAATCCAAATGCTCCAAGCTCGCCTGAGCGCAGCTTGCTACCACCTCTTCTGTGGCCGGATTGAGAACGTCAAAACTTTCAGATGTCTCAACATTTTCGCCATCTATGGCCAGGTTAAA
>Ga0302116_1000005_pt1 | contig 165227 bp, 163 predicted proteins | sample AG5_SCM_MG_FD_203124 | JGI IMG/M metagenome (GOLD analysis project Ga0302116, IMG submission 203124) | Marine microbial communities from Western Arctic Ocean, Canada - AG5_SCM | ecosystem: Environmental > Aquatic > Marine > Oceanic | place: Canada: Western Arctic Ocean | collected 2017-10-01 | reverse complement strand
TTTGACGAGAACTTCGCCACTGACGTACCCGAAGGCGTATTGCTAGAAGGAACTGAAATTCCAATGGGCATTGGTGCCATTCTTGAGGAACCAACTGCCAAGGAATCTCCAACAGAGGACGCTACTACTGAGAAAGCTCCCTCAGAGTAGTATTCCAATAGGAGGGCAAATTGAGCAGTATTGATGAGCTTAGCGATCGGCTCACCTCCTACCTCACAGAGGATCAAATCAAAGATGTCCGCAGAGCTTATACCTTTGCGGAACAAGCCCACGAAGGCCAATACCGCAAAAGCGGCGAACCCTACGTAACACACCCTCTCGCCGCGACAAATATTCTTGCTGATATGCATATGGACCATCACTGCCTGATGGCCTGTCTTCTGCATGACGTAATTGAAGACACTCCTGCAACTAAAACCGGTTTAACCAGAAAGTTTGGTGCCGCTGTTGCCAACCTCGTTGACGGTGTCAGCAAGCTCAACAAGATGGAATCCAGTGGCGATACTCTGGAAGAACAACAGGCAGAAAACTTCCTGAAAATGACTCTGGCAATGTCGAAAGACATTCGCGTTATTCTGGTCAAACTAGCAGATCGTTTGCACAATATGCGCACGCTAGATGCCCTCGACCCTCCCAAGCGCCGACGTATCGCCAAAGAAACCCTAGAAATTTATGCCCCTATCGCGCAACGACTGGGCATCAACGATATGCGTTTGGAGTTTGAAGATCGCGGATTTGTTGCCTATTACCCTATGCGGGCGGAACGCCTTGCAGCAGCCCTAATTAATTCGAGGGGCAGGCGCCGAGACTTGGTTCTGGAAATCCAACAGGCCATTGAGATTAGATTAGAGCGTGAAGAGTTCGACGTTCAGGTTATAGGACGCGAAAAACATCTGTATAGCATCTACAAAAAAATGAGGGACAAGCACCTTCCCTTTAAAGAAATTATGGATGTATTCGCCTTTCGCATCGTCGTTGAAACCGTCGATGAGTGTTACCGGGTGCTCGGTGTGGTCCATAACCTATTCAAGCCCGTAGCAAGCGAATTTAACGACTATATCGCCATACCCAAAGCCAACGGCTACCAATCCCTGCACACGGGCTTAATCGGCATGCACGGCGTGCCCATCGAAATTCAGATACGCACCAAAGAAATGGATGAAATGGCCAACTTTGGCATCGCAGCGCACTGGTTTTACAAATCTCAAGGCAGCGGGCAACTCTCTTCAAGTCGCGCGACCGACTGGGTAAAAGGCCTGCTGGAAATTCAAAAACAGGCCGGCAACCCCTTAGAATTTATCGAGCATGTAAAGGCAGATCTATTCCCGGACGAGATTTATGTATTCACACCCAAAGGCAAAATTGTCACGCTTTCTAGTGGCGCCACTGCTATCGACTTTGCCTATGCAGTACATACTGATATCGGCAACCGTTGTGTTGGATGCAAAATAAATAATCGCCTTGCGGCACTCTCTGAGACATTGCAAAGTGGGCAAATGGTTGAGGTGGTGACAGCTCAACGCGCGCAACCCCATCCAAATTGGCTTGATTTTGTCACCACTGCAAAAGCGCGCAGTGCAATACGGCATGACTTAAAACACCGCCAAATTGGTGAGTCCATGCGCCTTGGTCGGCAACTGCTTAACAAGGTGCTATCCAATGCCTCCCTTTCATTAGACGAAGTTGATGCAAAACTCATCAAGGCCGCCATCAAACATTACGAAGTCGAAGACTTCGACAACATTCTCAAACAAATTGGTTTGGGGGATCGCCAGGCATCCTCAGTAGCCAAACACCTGGTAAATGAAGATCAGGAAAGCGAGCTGGCGCAGCTGCATTCACCCTTAGTGATCGATTCTTCAGAAGACCACGTAATTAACTTTGCAGGCTGCTGCCGACCCATTCCAGGCGATCCCATTATCGGCCATTTTAGTTCCGGTAGAGGCTTGGTTATTCATCTAGACCGCTGCAAAAATGTGGTGGGTTACCGAAAAGATCCCGAAAGCTATACTCGGGTAGCTTGGGCACCAGAGGTTTCCGGTGAGTTTCAGGTGGAAGTCTGGATTGAAGTTGAGATGTTTCGTGGCATTATTGCGGAATTGGCTTCTCGCATTACTTCCTATGATGCTGGTATTGACCATATTGGCATTGAAGAGCGAGGCTCGAGCCTGAGCGTACTAAAACTTCACCTGCGAGTGAAAGACCGAAAACATTTGGCAAACCTCATGCGTAAAATTCGCCTGATGCCCCCAGTTAAACACGTGCGTCGCGGTAGCAACGTCTGATTCAGCTCTTTATTTAGACCATAATTCAACTCTTTATTCACACACCATACGAGATCAATACCGATGCCTAACAAAGCCATCATTACAACTACTTCAGCTCCTGCCGCTATAGGAACCTATTCCCAAGCCGTTAAGGTAAATACCACCGTCTATCTATCGGGACAAATACCCTTAGATCCGGAAAATATGGAACTGGTGGGCGATGATACCGCCGCACAAATTACCCAGGTGTTCAAAAACCTGACAGCAGTCTGTGATGCAGCTGGTGGCACTCTTAACGATATTGTGAAGCTAAATGTATACCTAACAGACCTAGGCCAATTTGCCCTGGTTAATCAAATAATGGCTGAACACTTTGAAGCGCCTTACCCAGCCCGAGCAGCGGTTCAGGTATCGGCGTTGCCACTGGGATCGCAGGTAGAAATGGATGGGGTGATGGTGGTTTAAATCAGCATTTTTCGCACCATTTGCGTAGCTGACAAATCCATACTTTAAGCTAGAATCCCGATGGGAACCTCGCTTCCAGAATAGGAATATATTGAATTCGGACATAAGCAGCCGTTGCCTATATAATGCCGCGCCTTTATTACCCGCCGTCGCAACCCGGCCCTTACAGATTAATATCCAATGATTAGCAAACTGCGCAATATCGCCATCGTGGCCCACGTTGACCACGGCAAAACTACTCTTGTCGATAAACTGCTTCAGCAGTCCGGCACCCTTGATCGCCGCAGCCAGGGCGAAGTTCGGGTGATGGATTCCAACGATCAGGAGAAAGAGCGCGGTATTACTATTCTTGCGAAAAACACTTCTATCAGCTGGAACGACTATCGGATCAACATTGTAGATACCCCGGGACACGCCGATTTTGGTGGTGAGGTAGAGCGGGTTCTATCCATGGTGGACTGCGTATTGCTTTTGGTTGATGCGGTTGACGGCCCCATGCCACAAACTCGATTTGTAACCCAAAAGGCGTTCGAACAGGGCCTGAATCCCATATTGGTAGTCAACAAGGTTGACCGCGATGGTGCGCGGCCGCATTGGGTTATGGACCAGGTATTTGATCTATTTGATCGCCTTGGCGCGACTGACGAGCAGTTGGATTTTCCGGTAATTTACGCATCGGCATTAAATGGCGTCGCCGGTATTGAACCGGACCAGCTTGCGGATGACATGACTCCTCTTCTGGAAATGATTGTTGATAAAGTTTCTCCGCCTGATGTCGATGTCGATGGCGAATTCCAGATGCAGATTTCTGCGTTGGATTACAGCAGTTATGTAGGTGTAATCGGTATCGGCCGCATTACTCGAGGCAGCTTAAAGCCCAATCAGCAAGTTATAGTTATTAACCACGAGGGCAAAGAGCGAAAAGCCCGAGTGCTGCAGGTCATGGGTTACCGCGGCTTGGAACGTATAGACACAGATCTCGCCAACGCAGGCGATATTGTTTGTATTACTGGCATCGAAGGTTTGGGCATCTCGGATACCCTATGTTCGCCAGAGGCAATTGAAGCCCTTCCGCCGTTGTCGGTGGACGAACCCACGGTAAGCATGACGTTCCAAGTGAATGATTCACCTTTTTGTGGCCGCGAAGGAAAATATGTTACCTCGCGCAATGTAAAAGAACGCTTGGAACAGGAACTTATTCACAATGTTGCCCTGCGTGTTGAGCCGGGCGACTCACCAGACAAGTTCAAAGTTTCTGGTCGAGGCGAGCTGCATCTGTCAGTTCTTATCGAAACCATGCGTCGCGAAGGATTTGAGTTGGGCGTATCGCGTCCAGAAGTTATCCAGCGCGAAGTAAGCGGCAAAATTCACGAACCCTATGAAATGGTTGTTATCGATATTGAAGAACAGCATCAGGGTTCAGTAATGGAAGAAATGGGTCTGCGTCGTGGCGACCTGAAAAATATGGAACCAGACGGCAAAGGCCGCACCAAGCTAGAATATTTGATTCCCTCGCGTGGGCTTATTGGCTTTAGAGGTCAGTTTTTAACTCTGACTTCTGGTGGCGGCATTATGACCAGCATTTTTGATCACTACGGTCCAGTAAAAACCGGTGAAGTGGCCAAAAGAGCCAACGGCGTATTGGTTTCTATGGTCAAGGGTAAAACCTTAGCCTACGCGCTATTTACCCTGCAGGATCGCGGCCGCTTATATTTGGGTCATGCAGAAGAGATATATGAAGGTCAGATTGTTGGCTTGCACTCACGTATTAACGATTTGGCAGTTAACCCTACAAAAGGTAAGCAGCTTAATAATATTCGTGCTGCCGGCACCGACGAAGCTCTTACGCTTTCACCACCTATACGCTTTACGCTGGAGCAGGCGCTGGAATTTATTGAAGACGATGAATTGGTAGAGGTAACGCCTCTATCTATTCGTTTGCGTAAGAAGCTTCTTACAGAAAACGAACGTAAAAGAGCCGGTAGAGCTCCGAAAGATTAAGAACAGGGGCTTGTAAAAGCCCCTTTTTTTTAGAACCGATTTCTACCTTCAACCTGAAGGTTATTAATACGCGTTCTGCGCAATATCTTCAGCAGCAGTCCTCTGCAGCTTCTTAGTATTGGGTACAGAAGATGCGCCCGCTTGGAAGATTCAAATATCCAATAATTTAACTTATTGAAAATACCGGCACGGGTTCCAAGCAGAGACAGCGCATGAATTGCGTCGCTACCGTAGTAAAGCTGATCCCCAACTCGCAGAGCCATGCCTTCATCAATATCCCAACCGCGAGCGGTTATTTCCTGCATGATCTCCGGGTTCTCCCGGGCATCAATCAAATTAAGCGCCCCAGCAGAATCTCGCACCCGCACCAGCTTGCAATAGAAATCACAGGCTGGGCACTGGGTGTCGTAAACCAGATCTAGTCGTTTTATATCTTCCTGTGTCTGCAATTTATCGGCCAATTTAGATTGCGGATATTGGTGTCTAGATTACCATTGCATGGAATGTAAAATCTGTAAGCCTCGAACAGGGAATTTAAATGCGCGCTAATACAAAGAGTCAGCTCTGCCTCAGTGAATGTTGAGGGTAAGCCTGTTGGGGAAATCAGTACCGGGCTGCTTGTTCTGCTAGGGGTTTCTCCTGACGACGATATAGAACGCGGCCAAAAGCTTGCAGATAGATTACTGAACTACCGTATATTCCCCGACGACGATCAGCGTATGAATTGCAGTCTCAAAGATATTAATGGCGAGCTGCTGATAGTCTCGCAATTCACCCTTTGCGCAGATACAAAAAAGGGACTGCGCCCCGGGTTCTCAACCGCTGCGCCGCCGGAACTTGCAGAATCTCTTTATAGTGACTTTGTTGAATATTATGAAAGCCAAATAGGCAAAGTGGAAACCGGTATCTTTGGCGCGAATATGCAGGTATCACTTGTGAATGATGGGCCGGTGACCTTTTTATTAGAAAGTTAGTCTCTGAATCAACATTTACAGACACAAAAAAGCCGGGCATATGCCCGGCTTTTTTTTAGACTAGAAAGTCTATTTTTCTTCTTCTGGCGCTTCATCCGCCGGAGCTTCTTCTTCAGCTGGAGCTGCTTCCTCTGCAGGTACCTCTTCCGACTCTTCATCCGCCGCAGGCGCTGCTTCTTCGGCCGGAGCCTCTTCTTCCGCAGGAGTTTCTTCTGCCACTTCTTCAGCTGGAGCTTCCTCTTCTGCTGGAGCCTCTTCTGACTTTTCATCCGCCGCAGGCGCTTCTTCTGCTGGTGCTTCTTCAGCCGGAGCTTCTTCTGCTGGAGCTTCTTCTGCTACTTCTTCAGCCGGAGCTTCTTCCTCTGCTGGAGCTTCTTCTACCGCAGCCTCTTCAACAACTTCTGGCTCTGGAGCAGGCTCTGGTTTGGGTTCAGGCGCTGTAATTAGGCCTTCTCCTGCCAAAACCGCTATTTTTTCGTCAGCGTTAACCGGGCGACCTTTACTGGTCTTAACCGCATATCGTCCATCATTGCGCTTAAAAATCTTGAATTCTTTAATTGCTTTAAATAATTTCATTGCTACTCACCTTTGTTTTCACGAGTTTTTTGGTGGGCGCACCTTACTTTAAGCGCGCTTTTTGGACAAGGTTTTCAGAATAGTCTTTTGCATATCGAAATTACTCAAAGCTTGTAGATCAATCGAAAGGAAATCGAAATTCAGTCTTATTAGAGAAAGCCGCACTCTGGTAAGATGCGCGCCCTTAAACATCTAACTGCCCACTCCAATCCATGACCCTAGTCCGCTGCGACCAGATTTCAATCGAATTTGGTGACAATCCCATTTTGATCGAAGCTGATTTAACCATCGAAAATAAAGAGCGTATCGCTCTAATCGGTCGAAATGGCGCGGGCAAGTCTACTTTGCTAAAAATCATTATGGGTTGGGTTGTGCCAGACCGTGGCGATATCACTTATAAACGCAGTTTGCGTATCAGCAAACTCGAACAGCAATTGCCCGGCGATCTGCATCGCACCACCTTCGAAGTGGTAAAGGAGGGTTTGGCACACCAGCAGGAACTAATAGATAAATACCAAAGCATTAGCATCAATTCCCCGAATGAAAACCAGCTTCGCGAGATGGAGCTGATTCAAGCGGATATTGAGGCCGGAGGCGGCTGGCAGCCAGACAAGCAGGTAGACCGAATTATTACCCAGCTTGAATTGCCAGCCACAACTCGCCTTGAAAATCTTTCGGGTGGTTGGCGTCGTCGAGTTGCCTTGGGCAAAGCGCTGGTCTCAAATCCCGAATTACTACTGCTGGATGAGCCCACCAACCATCTTGATATCGCAACTATCGAATGGCTGGAAAACCGCATACGAAGTTATCCTGGCAGCGTTGTATTTATCACCCATGACCGAAATTTTTTACAGCGGCTTTGCACTCGAATAGTAGAAATAGATCGAGGAAAATTGGTTAGCTGGCCTGGTAATTACCATCAGTATTTGGACCTTAAGGAACAAGCCGATAAGGACGAAGATACCGCCAACGCACTTTTTGACAAAAGGCTAGCCGAAGAAGAAGCTTGGATCCGTCAGGGCGTTAAGGCGCGGCGCACTCGCAACGAAGGCCGTGTGCGCGCACTGCAAGGCATGCGATCGGAATCGGCTAAACGCATTAAACGCAGTGGTAGAGCTAAAGTTCAAATTGAAACTGCGGAGTCTGCCGGCAGACGTGTGATCGATGCTCGCAGCATTACCCACGGCTATGACGGCCGTACTTTGATTCAAGATTTCCGCCTGCGCATTATGCGTGGCGATCGCATCGGCCTAATCGGCAATAACGGCGTGGGCAAAAGTACGTTACTGAAAATCCTACTGGGACAAATAACTCCAGATACGGGCTCAGTTAAAACCGGCAACCATTTGGAGATAGGCTATTTCGATCAAATACGCCGTGAACTCGAGATGGAGAAAACCGTTGCGGAAAATGTGGGTAACGGCAAAGAGTACATCAAGCTAAACGGCAAAGACCGCCATATAGTTGGCTACCTTCGCAATTTTCTATTTACCGCCAAGCGCGCTATGACGCCTGTGAAGTATCTATCCGGCGGCGAGTGCAATCGGGTTTTACTGGCAAAGCTTTTTACCAAATCCAATAACCTACTGGTATTGGATGAGCCCACCAATGATCTTGACGTTGAGATGTTAGAAGCGCTTGAAGAGCAGCTGGTCGAATATCAGGGAACCATGATTATTGTTAGTCACGACCGTACCTTTTTGGACAACGTCGTTTCCAGCGTTCTGGTATTTGAGGAAGACGGCAAGGTGGTGCAATACGCCGGTGGCTACAGCGACTGGGCAAAGCGCGGACTTAAGTTGATGGAGACCGAAAAGCCGGACGTTAAAAACAAGGCAGCAGCTATAGCCGCCCTTAGCGAGAAAGAAGCCTCTAGTGAGACAAAAGCCCTTAGCGAACAAAAAGCCCCTAAGAAAACAGCGCCCGGCAAACTAAGCTACAAATATCAACGTGAGTTGGAGATGCTGCCGGCGAGTATAGAAAAGCTGGAAGCCGATATAGCGGAACTTAGCAAAACAACTTTGGCCGAAGGATTCTATGACCAAGCTTTTGAAGTTAGCCAGCCATTACTAGAAAAGCTTGGTGGCCTGCAATCTGAGTTAGCTCAGAAAGAGGAACGCTGGGTAGAGCTAGAAGAAATGAAGGGCTGAGCGCTTTAGCTACTGACCCAGAAAAAAATCGGGCGCAGGTTTATTGCTCCTGTAAAACCTGCATTCCCGCCGTCCTTGGCGGTCAAAAAAAACGACATCCGAAGATGCCGTAAGAGAGAGATCATTCAAGGGGGATGTAGAATCTCTTCAGGGGAGGCTCAACTTTAGGCCTTTTAATGGAAGGTTTTCGGAACTAGATCACATTCAGACACCACTAATACCCCAATAAGTTGACCTACACCCCCAGAACTGTGAGCGACATCAAGCTTTTGTTAAATCAGGGTTGGGCCTGTTAACCCTAGCGTAACAGGCCCTAAGACCGTTCTGCACAGTGTTGATCAACTGTTAACTTGCGTTACCCTATCCAAAGGTCGGTTAAGCATCTAGTAGACTGCGCGTCGTCAAGGTTAACTGACATCAATTAGCTTCAAGAGTACTGAAATGAAAAGTTTAATAGCACTGGCCGCCTTATTGTTAAACCTGTCCGCAGCAGCCCATTCTCCACTGTTCGATTGTTTCGATAATGGTGATGGCACGGCTACCTGTGAAGGTGCTTTTTCTGACGGTGGGCCAGCAGCTGGTGTTGGCGTTCGAGTTGAACTAGCTAGTGGCCGGGTTCTAGTGCAAGGCCAGTTAGATGAAGCCAGTAGTTATACCTTTGACATTCCCGATGAGGAATATTCTGTTTATTTCGAAGCCGGTGAAGGACATGAGCTTGTTCTTTTCGGTGATGAAATCTACTAGAAATCCTTGAGAAGCCCTTAATTCAGTTTTTAAGGCTCAAACTACCGAAGGTATTTGGAGAACACATGAGTTTGATTAGAACACTTTTGTCCGCGGCCGTATTTCTAACCGCATCAGCAACTGCATCAGCGCATTTTTTGGTGGTACATACGCCTGAAATGTTACTTGGACGCAGTGCCAATATAGATATGTCTATTGTTTTCACGCACGCTTTTGACGGCGGCCCCACCATGGACCTACCGGGCATTGAGAACTTTTATGCTATGCAGAAAAAGGCCGGCGACGAGGACTTAACTCGCATTAATTTGATGGACTATCTCGAGCCGGTTCAGTGGGGTCAGGAAAATAGCAAAAGCGCATTTGTCGCAGCTATCCCGCGCAACGCAATGCGTTCTTTGGGCGACTATCAGGTAGTGGTTGAGCCCCAACCGTACTATGAAGCCGAAGAAGATATCTATATTCAGCAAATCACCAAAGTTATTATGAATGTTGGCGGTGCTCCCACAAATTGGGATGAGACTTTAGGCTTACCCACAGAAATACAGCCTCTAAACAAACCCTATACCAATTGGGTTGGCGGCGTTTTTCGAGGCGTAGTCCTTTCCGCCGGAGAGCCGGTTCCCTTCGCTGAAATCGAAGTGGAATATTTAAATTATAATCCGAATTTTGAGAATCGGGAATTTGATACTCAGGCCGGTATTGAAGCTCCTCTCCCCGGCTATGAGCATGTAAGTGTTCGCACAGATGCAAACGGCACCTTCTCAATTGGCCTGCCCAAAGCGGGCTGGTGGGGCATTGCGGCCCTTGGCGTTGGTCCGGTTACCGAGCATGAGGGCAAAGAGCTTTCTCAGGATGCTGTACTCTGGGTTCAAGCAAAAGACATTAACTGAGACCTTTGAATGAAAGCTATTTCACTACTAACTGCTGTTTCAATCTGCTTAGGCTCCACAAGCCTATTTGCGCACACTACGGTTATGTATACAGAAAATATGGCCTTGGATCGTGCGGCGGATGTAGACATGTCCATTGTCTTTACCCATGCAACGGATGGCGGCCCGACTATGCCGATGCAAATACAGTCTTTTACACAACATTCCGGTCGAAGTATCCGTATGGAAGAAACCGACCTGATGGACAGCCTTGCGCCCATTCAATGGTTGAACCGAATCGATGAAAACGGCGAAGAAATTCGTGTTGATGCTTTTTCGGCAAGCATCGCCCGAGACCAAATAAGATCTCTGGGCGATCATCAGCTTGTAGTGGTCACAGAGCCCTACTACGACGTTAACGACGAAATTTACATTCAACAGTTTGTTAAGGTGATTCTTAATGTGGGCGGCGGCCAGACCAACTGGTTTTCCACTCTAGGCCTTCCTACCGAAATTCAGGCACTTAAAACTCCTTATGCAAACTGGGTAGGAGAAACTTTTAGTGGCGTTGTTTATTCCGAGGGCTATCCGGTTCCGTTCGCAAGGCTCGAAATCGATTACCTCAATTACGCAGTTGATGCCGAGAATGCACGCTTCTCAGAGGTGCCTTATATAGCCGCTAGGCACCCGAGTTATAAATACATATCTATGATTACCAATGAGAATGGCGAATTCCATTTTGGTATTCCCGCAGCCGGCTGGTGGGCCATAGCTGCTCTGGGCACCGGCCCGGAAATTCGGTACGAGGATATTTATATGTCTCAGGACGCAATTCTTTGGATCTATGCTGAAAATGTGCCTCTGACAACCGCAGGCAAATCGCTGTGAGCACATCCGATAAGATCGTTAGCGCGTCCATAGTCAAACCCTCGTCGAGCCGATGGGAGCTTTTTATTCTTATTGCGGGAGTAATAGGTCTTCTGTTGGCGACAGGCTCGTATGTCTTGAAATACGGACAGCAAAGCCAGTCCCAAGCACTTCAATCCTGGCAGATAAGTGCCTTTAGCGGCCTCAGCGAAGTCGACCAAGCTATATACAGCTCCCTTTATACCGCCCAAGAAGATATTGGCTGGATTCAGTACGAGATTGGCCCCTGGCCGGATATAGCGGTATTGGAGGAATATCTGATCCCTCCCTTTGTTAAGGATATCTCCTGGACTAATACCGGATCAGTGGAGTGGAACTATCGAGACGTAGTTCAAGAAGGCGAGATGCAGGGCTACACGCTGTATCACGGGAGCAATGGCACAGCAGAGAACCAAAGTGCATATATCGTGGTTATCGGGCATCTACATGCCGGTAATACCATGTCGAATCACAATACCATTTGGATACATGAAAACCCGACCCAGAGCATGCCTGTCACTTCTAAAACCCAGTCTCTTGTCTTAGATGGCTGGTTCAACGTTGTGCCCTACTCGGGTCGCGATGAACTTGAGCGCCTTAAAGGTGCAGAACTTTAATTTGGAACTCTGAATCGGAACTATGAACCCATGTTTATAACGCGGTTTTTACCAGCACTAGCCCTAGCAAGCCTATGTTTGCTTCCTCTTAGCGCCCATGCGCGCCTTAATATAGGCGTTACTTTGCACCCTTACTACAGTTTTGTAGCCAATATCGTGCAGGACAGAGCCGATATCGTGCCTCTGATTGCTGCGGGCTATAACCCCCACGGTTACACCCCTCAAGCCGCAGATATGAGGCGCGCAATAGAGCTGGACGTTGTTGTGGTAAATGGCATTGGCCATGACGAATGGGCTTTTGAAATTCTTCAGGCAGCCGGTCGCGGAGATGACCTTCCAAAAATATATGCAAACAACGCGGTTGCCTTGATGCCCGTTTCCGGAAAAGACCAATCCGTAAATGCCCATACCTTTATATCTACCACTGCAGCTATCGCCCAAGTTTATGAAATTGCCAAAGGCTTAGGCGCTCTAGACCCGGAAAATACCGAATTTTATCGCTCCAATGCACGCCAGTACGCAACCCATCTACGCCGTATTAAGGCGGAATATATGCCGGATATCGCTGCCCTTGACTCAAGCAACTTTAAGGCCGCAACTATGCACGGTGCCTACGGCTACCTAATGCAGGAGTTTGGTTTACAGATATCTGCGGTAGTTGAACCTCGCCACGGCGTTGAACCTACGGCTAGGCAGCTAGCAGGGACCATAGATGAAATCAATGCCACCGGTGTGACCGTGCTCTTTGCAGAGCAATTTTTTGCCAGTAAATTGGCCGACACCATCGAAGGAGAAACCGGAATAAAGATCTTCTCTTTTTCCCATATCTCGGATGGCGAATATTCGGCGGATCACTTTGAGATTGATATGCGACGCAATATCGAAGAACTACGACGGGCGTTGGAATTCAGCGCATCACTTAATACCTCAGAGGAGACCGACAGTTAATGGGTCCTAAAATTAGCGTTACAAACCTTGGGCTATCCCTCGGCAATAGCATCATCTTAGACAATGTGAATATGCTCGCCGAGCCGGGCGAAGTGCATTGCATTGTTGGCCCAAATGGCGGCGGAAAAACCTCCACTTTGCGCTGTATCCTTGGGCAAATGCCCCACACCGGCGATATTCAGTTTGAATGGGGCGAAAGCCAGAGCATTGGCTATGTGCCTCAGTTTCTGGACTTTGATAAAACCCTACCCGTTACCGTAATCAACTTTATGGCTATGGTTTGTCAGAGGACTCCCGCCTTTTTGGGGCTGAGAAAAAAATATACAGCGGCCGTTGAATCAGCCTTGGATATGGTCCAACTTAAGGGCAAAGAGAAAACTATGATAGGCAACCTGTCTGGTGGTGAACGGCAGCGATTACTATTTGCTCAAGCACTAATACCTGAACCCTCTCTATTGGTTCTCGACGAACCTATGACCAGCCTGGATGAGGCCGGTATAGCTATCTTTGAGGGGTTGATTCAAGACCTGGCCGCAAAGAAAAAAACGCTTCTTTGGGTAAATCACGATATGTCACAGGTGAACCGCATAGCTACACGCGTCACGGTAATTGACCGTGGAGTCATCGCCAGCGGCCCGACACAAGAGGTTCTTACTGAACCCATGATGCACGGTAACTTCCACGGAATTAAACCGGTTATCTCGGGAGAAGCCGCATGATGGGTCTAGAAGGTCTTCAGCAAGAAATAATGATGATGGCTGGCCGCGGCATAGTGCCCTGGTCCCTCTACTATGAGTTTGTATTTAACGCCGTTATTTGTGCGCTAATAATCGGTCCGGTGCTAGGTGCACTTGGCACAATGGTAGTGGCAAAACGTATGGCATTTTTCTCACAGGCCGTGGGTAATGCAGCTTTGACAGGCGTTGCCATTGGAGTGCTAATAGGTGAGTCCTATACCTCGCCTTATGTATCAATGTTCTCCTTTTGTATCTTGTTTGCGCTGCTGCTAAATTTCACCAAAAACCACACAAAAATGGCTTCGGATACCTTAATCGGTGTATTCCTTTCTATCTCGCTGGCGCTTGGCGCCTCTTTGCTGCTGTTTATATCAGCGAAAGTAAACACTCACATACTAGAAAGTATTCTGTTTGGTTCAATCCTTACCGTAAACCAATTGGATATTGCTGTTTTGTTCTTTGTATCCGTCTTGGTAATAGCCACTGGCATTCCGCTTTTTAACCGTATGTTGCTATCCAGTTTGAACCCGGCACTGGCCCATGTTCGCGGCGTTAAGGTTCAGCTAATGGAGTACATCTTTGTACTGATGATTACCGTGGTTACCGTAGCCTGTGTGAAGATTATTGGCGCGGTTTTAGTGGAAGCGTTACTTCTAATTCCCGCAGCTGCGGCCCGGAATTTAAACCGCTCCTTGGGCGGATTTATGCTCTGGAGTGTAATTTTCTCGGTTTCGAGTTGCTTGATGGGCATTGTTATTCCTATGCAGTGGGATATCCCCATTCCATCCGGCGGTGCAATTATTCTTTCCGCGGCCTGTTTCTTCCTTATCACAAGCCTGATGCGCGGCTTTATGCCTAGGTTTCAAGAGGCAAAAATATAATGCTGCCGAAGCGATTACAGCTTTGCTCCTTATTGGCATTGGTCGCCTTTCTTACGTCCTGCATTAATGTGCAAATCGATGGCAGAGAAGACCTTGCGACTACTGAGACTACTACCCAAGAAGATCTCGTATTAACCTCTGTAGGACCTATTTACAGTATTACCAGTGCCCTAGTAGAAGGAACCACTGTAGAAGTCCTAAATATGCCTGAACGGGCGCGCTCTATGGCCGCGCAACCAACCTGGATGGCAAAGCAATCTGAGCCTTTTTACGAGACTTTTGCCCAGGCCGATGCGGTAGTCAGTATGGGTAATCTCTGGAAGTACGACTCGTTCTACCTAACGGTTCGTGAACAAAACATCCATGTGGTAAATATTGACGCCACACTGCCCTACTCGTCGCAACTTACGGGCGTCTCGGTGGTTAATTCGCCTTCAAATGGCGAAACATCACCCTACTTTTGGCTAAGCCCTGCCAATATCATTCGTTCGGTGAAAATCATCTCAAATGACCTCGCCCGGATATTTCCAGAGTCGGCGGCAGTAATAAGAGCAAATGAACAGAAAATTTCTGCTGAATTATTGGCGCAAAAAAGGGATTTTGAGGTCGCGCTGGTAGATACAGATCCCTATATTTACGCTTTGGCGGACGAGTTTTCTTATCTCACCACCGAATACGGCATTTACGTGGAAGACTACTTCGTTAAGCAGGACATTAACTGGACAGAAGAAGACCTGGCCCAGTTAACAGCTACCTTAAAAGATGGCGGTATTCCCATCGTAATTCATAAATGGGAACCCTCCGATGCCATTCAGGCAGCAATTGAAACAGGCGGTAGTACCTTGGTGGTATTGAATACCTTTGAAACTTCAACTGCAGATTTAAATACTATCGCAACAGAAAATTTGACCAAGCTTATTTCTGCTCTTCCCACTTTGTAACTCGCCAGCGTTAGGGTTAAGCCTAGACAACTGCCAATCTGAGTGTGGTTTTTAACTCTGCTTTTAGACGCTGACAGATAGGTTGAGCATCAGCAAAAATCTTTTCCGCCCTATGAAAATCCGTCATCTCTACACCGTCAAAATCTGGGCGAAGAAAAATATCTGGCGGATATGCAGCCCGACGATTGTCTCCAAGTTGTCGCCCCATAATTTCGACAGCGCCCATTAGTGCATCGGTCATGCTCGGCATCTGCCCGTTGGTCTGAGGTAAATCACTGACATCCACCGCAATCACAAAATCGGTATCCAATAGCAGGTCGTGAGGGACCGGGTTTACCGTGCCGCCATCAATCAACATCCGACCTTCGTGTTTGACGGGCTCAAATAGGCCGGGCAAAGACATGCTGGCGCGAATAGCGGGCATCAGTGGGCCTGAATCAAAGACTACCTCTTCGCCAGTGTGAAAATCGGTGGCGACGATACTAAGAGGTATCTGAAGTTCTTCGAAGGTATCAACGCCAATAATCTCGCGCAGAAATTCGACGATTTTGTTGCCCTTGATCACACCGCCCTTCTTAAAGAAATTTGGATCAATTAATTCAAACCATTTGCGCAGCCCGCGCTTCTGAAGGATCTCTTTGAAGCCCTCTCCCTTGTAGATGATCATGCTGTCGACAATTTCGCGAATTGCTTGTGGACTAGTGCCAGAGGCATATATAGCACCAATAATGGCACCCATGCTGGTGCCGGAGATGTGAGCAGGTTTCACTCCCAGATCATCCAGTGTTTGTAGTACTGGGATATGAACGAACCCACGGGCACCGCCACCGCCAAGAGCTAAGCCAATCTTGGTTTTGTTAGCCTTGGGTAGTTGTTTTGAGAATAGTGATTTCATTTGTTTATTCTAGACCAAGCGCGGCTAAGCTCGTAATTCCAGCTCAAAGCTCTAAAATGGCTCGACACCATCTTAGGTATTCAGCACGTGGCAAAAACTCCAGAACAACAGATTGAAGAACTGCAATCTCAACTAGCCTTTCAGGAAGATGAGTTGGAGAAGATGCACGATGCGCTATATCAGCAGCAGCAGCGTATGGACGCAATCGATGTTCAGTTAAAGAGACTTACCGAGCAGTACAAAACTATTGCAGATAATCAGACTGATGGTGCTGAGCTTACCGAAGAGAAGCCGCCTCACTACTAACTTTCGCTAGGCCTTCAGAATTTAAACTGGGCTTAGGCGCCCTTCTCGTCTTCAACCATTTGCCGCTCTGCTTCCATGTCCTCTTCGGACATTTTTTCTTCCGCCTCTCCGGCAAACATGCGACTAAATAGCAGTCCCATTTCAAACAGCGCGTACATGGGTATCGCCAGCAAAGTTTGTGAAAATATATCCGGCGGCGTCATAAACATGCCGATCAAAAAGCAAAAAATAATGACGTAAGGTCGCTTGGACCCTAGGGTTTCGGCACTAACTATTCCGGCCTTAATCAGCAGAAAAGTAGCTACAGGAATTTCAAAAGCCAAGCCGAAAGCAAAAAACAGCTTAATCACAAAATTTAGATAACTGTTGATATCCGTCATTACGGTAACTGTATCTGGTGCGACGCGGGTAAAAAATCCAAATACCAAAGGAAAAACCACAAAATAGGCAAAGGCTATGCCGGTATAGAAAAGCACCACGCTGCTAATAAATATTGGCATGGCCACGGCTTTTTCGTTCTTGTACAAACCTGGTGCTACAAAGGCCCAGAGCTGATAAAGCAAAAAAGGCATAGCCAAAAATACCGCCAAAACTAAGGCCAGTTTTAATGGCGCCAGAAAAGGCGAGGCTACGTCCGTAGCTATCATGGAAGTACCCTCTGGCATGATGGATACAAGAGGTTCAGAGAGGATTTCGTAGAGTGGGTTGGCAACTGCAAAAAGCGCCAAAAATACTACTGCCACAAATATTAAAGACCGCACTATGCGGGTCCGCAATTCGAGCAAATGCTCTATTAGTGTTAGCTGCTCGTCACTCATTTAGGCTTTCGTCTCTGCTGCGGAATCCACATCGGAAGCTGTGAAAAGCTCGCCTGTAGCAGGTGGCTTTGAATCATCGAGAATGCTGTTTTGTGCTTCCAGGCTTTCTTTAGCCTTTTCGATTGGCGTACTCGAAGTTTCGGACAGAGGCAATATGCCGGTTTTTTCTTGTTCGGGATCGGCTGTTAAAGACTTGTTCAGAGCTTTCTTGGTTTCCTTTAGATGCTCCATAACTTCAGCGTTGTGAATCTCGCGACGCAAATCGTCAAGCCCCAATTCCTTTTCTATATCACGGCGAGCGCCCTGCCAGTAGCGCCGAAACTTTGCCAGATGCAGACTAATAAACCGGACTGTTTCGGGCAGCCTTTCTGGGCCAACCACCAAGAGGGTGATGACCGCAATAACCAGCAGCTCAGCAAAACCAATTGAAAACATTTAACGGCTCAGGATGATGGCGTTTCTTCTTTGCTGGCACCTTCGCCATTAGAAGCTTGCTCCGCAGAAGCCGAGTCAACTGCTGAGGAAGGCTCTTCTGCCACTTGTTCCTGATTATTGGATTCAGCCGCTTTTTTATCTTCATCGCTCATCGAATCCTTGAAGCCCTTAACGGCACCACCAAGATCTGTTCCAATTCCACGCAATTTTTTTGTTCCAAACAGCAACAAAACGATCACCAAGATAATCAACAATTGCCAAATACTTATTCCACCTAGTCCCATTTCTACTTACCTCATGATGTGCGAGAAGCTTTTTCGTCCAGACCGGACAAGCCAAAGCGACTCGCTAATTCGTCAATAATATCTGCCACAGACAACCCCTGGTCAGCCAGCATTACCATGGTGTGAAACCATAGATCCGCTGTCTCTCCTATAAGCGCCTGCTTATCGCTATCTTTGGCAGCCAAAATAGTTTCTGTTGCCTCTTCTCCTACCTTCTCCAGTATTTTGTTCAGCCCTTCAGCGTACAAACTGGCAACATAGGATTCTGATGCATCGGCGCCCTTGCGCTGTTCAAGCACTTGCTGCAATTCCAGCAAAATATCTTGTTTAGATTTATCAGTCATTGCTGTACATCTCTTGGGGCGACTTAAGAACTGGTTCAGTTTCCGTCCATTCTTTATCGCCCTGATCGTTTGTTTTCGCTGCTCGGTAAAAACAGGAATTGCGACCAGTGTGACAGGCTATACCTCCCTCCTGATCAACTTTTAATAAAACTGCATCACCGTCACAGTCCAACTCTATTGTCTGAACTTTTTGGCGATTACCAGAGCTCTCACCCTTGCGCCAAAGCTGCTGTCGCGATCTGGACCAGTATGTGACATAACCTTGCTCTAGCGTCTCTGTTAGCGCATCAGCATTCATCCAGGCCATCATAAGCACGCGTCCAGTCCCCGCATCTTGCGCGATGGCGGCAATAAGGCCCTGCTCGTTCCAGGTTATTTGGTTAAGTATAGATTCAGACATAGCGCGGCATTATCGAACTCTCAGGACGCTCGAACAAGCAAATAAAGACCTGTTATACCAAGAATGGCGGGCGCAACCGACGCAATACCCGCTAGCGGCTCGGAATTACCAAGAAATATACCCAGCGCCACGCCAAGACAGGCAGCGCCAAAAATAGCTACAGGTATACGTTTTGAGCCCTTTTTAGCCGGAACTTCTTGTTGCGCCCTTTGTTCCAGAAGCTCTCTAGTGAGTGCCGGTAAGGCGGCTATATCATCCAGATAATCTGGTGCCTTTTCTTTGAATTTTTTCATCAGGTTTCGTGGGGAATGCTGTTCTTTCCACCATTTTTCCAAAAACGGAGCCGCTGTGTCCCACAAATCTAATTCCGGATACAGCTGGCGGCCAAGTCCTTCAATATTAATAATGGTTTTTTCAAGTAATACCAATGAAGGCATTACCTGCATATCGAATTTGCGCGCTGTGCTAAACAGGCCAACCAACATATCCGCAAAGGAAAGCTCGCTCAGCGGCCGAGCAAAGATCGGCTCGCATACTTTACGGATCTCAGCAGAAAACTCGTGAACTGAAGTATCCGGCGCCACCCAGCCGTGGCGAATTTGCACCTCGGCAACTCGACGATAGTCGCGTCTAAATACGCCGAGCAAAATGGCGGCAAGTGAATTTCTCTCGGCATCAGTCAAGGTCCCCACAATGGCGCAATCAACCGAAATATATTGTGGGTGGCCGATGTTTTCCGAGGCAATAAAAATATTGCCCGGGTGCATATCTGCATGGAAAAAATTGTGCTCAAACACCTGGGTAAAAAATATCTCTACTCCAGTTTCCGCTAAGCGCTTTAAATCCGTTCCCTGAGCCAATACTGCGGCGCGGTCATTGACTGGTATGCCTTTGATTCGTTCGCATACCAGAATATTAGGTCGCACATAATCCCAATGCACCGCTGGCGTGTAGTTAACGGCATTGGAGTCAGTATTACAGTTGAAATTATCGCGAAGAATCTGAGTGTTTGCGGCCTCGTGTTCGAGATCTAGCTCACGCAATATGGTCGCCGCATAATCTGCAACAACTTCCGGGGCGCGTAGTCTTTTGCCATCGGTTCCCGTCTTATCGACAAGGCGCGCAAGGGTGCGCATTAGCCGCAGATCCCGATGCACCTGTTTATGCACTTCTGGGCGCAGCACCTTTATGATTACGCGCTCGCCGGTCTTCAGAACTGCACCATGCACCTGAGCAAGGGACGCGGAGGCCATTGGCTCCGATTCAAACTCGGCAAAAAGATCTTCTACGGTTGCTCCCAATCCCTCTTCAACCAGCTGCTTGAACAGTTCAGAGTCGAAAGCGGGCACCTGGTCTTGTAATTTTTGTAGCTCGGAAGCGATATCGGCTGGAAGCAAATCCGGCCGAGTCGACATAAGCTGCCCAAACTTCACAAATATAGGGCCTTGGCTTTGCAAAAACGATCGGAGCCTCTCAGCTCGATCCTGATTTTTATTACCTATAAGGAAGGCAGGCCAAAATAATAGCTTCAGTAATACGGGTGCAGAGCTGGGCACCAGTTCATCGAGGCGATATCTACATATCTGCCACCAAATTGAGGTCAATCGAAGTATGGATCGCATTCTATGCCCCAGCCTTTAATCCAGATTCATTCTCGGCCGATGTATTTTCGAGCCCCTGAACCTTAACTATCCGCGCCTGAAGTCGATCCAGACGATATTGCAGCTGCCGCAATTGGTCTCGCATTTCAGTTGCCTGGCCCGCCTTTGCAAGGCCAGCGGGTCCAGTCAAAAAGTTAGCACTAACTTCCGATACTTTTTCTTTAATTAAAGGCTTCTTTTCTTGAATCCGTTCTAGACCGAGAAAGAAAAGCCGCGCTGGAATCTCGCCAATAAAGCTTCCGACAATATCTTCCCAATCAATATCCAATCGCGACATGGCACGGCTTAGCTGCAGAAGCGCGCCAACATCACCGCGAATCTCTACCTCGGAGGATGAAAAATCAGATTCGTCTCTGGCTATAGAACTAGCCAAAGTCATTAAAGCCGGTAATGTGCCCACTAAAATTACGGAAGCCTCTTCAGAAATACCATTGCTCAGGGCAACACCCTCGGCATCAGCAGAAAGACTTATAGGCACTGGAGGGCTCTGACACTCGATGGCAAAGGTTTTACCTTGGAGCGATGCCAGTTCAGAAGCCGCTAGAGAGTCGGTTTTTAAAGCCTTATTAATTGCGGATTCGGCAAATCGAAGTAGTTGGTCAGGAATCAAAGCGAAACCCTTTATGCAGAGCGACTACACCACCCGTTAGATTGGTATAGCTCACATCAGAGAACCCGGCAGCTTCCATCATTGACCGTAAAGTATCCTGATCGGGGTGCTTCCGAATGGATTCCGCCAAATATTGATAACTTTCCGCGTCGCCCGTCACCCACTTGCCCATTTTAGGCAGCAAATCGAAGGAATACCTGTCGTAAATCTGCCCAAGAGTCGGACTAAGTGGTTTGGAAAACTCTAAAACAAGCAGGCGACCACCTGGTTTTAGCACTCTGTAAATGGATTCGAGAGCTTTATCCTTGCGAGTAACATTGCGCAATCCAAAGGCCATAGTCACACAATCAAAGCTTTTGTCTTCAAAAGGTAGCGCCTCTGCATCTGCCTGAACCCAGCGAATGCGATTGTAGTTGCCATTGTCTACCAGCTTGTCGTGACCTACAGATAACATGGCGGCATTAATATCCGCTAGTACAACTCGCCCATCATCGCCCACACGTTTGGCGAAGGCCGCGGCCAGGTCACCTGTTCCACCGGCCAAATCCAGTACCGAGGCACCGGGACGAACACCGGACGATTCAATGGTTATTTGTTTCCATATACGGTGAACGCCAAAAGACATTAAGTCGTTCATCAGATCGTAGCGCGCCGCCACAGAGTGAAAAACACCCGCTACATGGCTGGCTTTTTCGCTCTCGGGAACTTCGGTAAAACCAAAGTGCGTTGTCTTTTCTTGTTTCATGGGGTCGGATTGTAGGGGTGGCGGGGCTTGGGAGAAAGGATAACTGACCTCAAATAGCGAATCGGGCCGCTTTTGTCCCTTCGGGAGCTAGTTTTAGGTCCATATTGGGCCTAAATTGTAAATGCCAGCATACGACTAAGCATGCACATGGACCATCCGGATTGTTGCTGCAAATCCAGAAAAGCCTTTTCCGCTTTGCGTTGGCCGCCCTTGCTGGTTGGGCTGAGGTCATTTACCAGACCATGTCGGAGTAGGGCAGTACAAACATCCTGAGTAAGCAGAAAAGTATCTTTGCCAACCAGTCTAAGCACCCTCGGCCCCGTGTTTCCACCAAGTCGGGATCCTTGTTTCTTGAGTTCCTGCCAAAGTCCGACAATATCCTCAGATGGCCAATCGGCAATCCAATTACCAAAACCTTCCGATTTCTGGCTCTGAAGAAAAACAAAAGCTGCGTTTTCTCGAGTGGCAATAATTTTCTGTCGATTTCTAATAATGCTGGTGTCCTGCATTAGCTCTTCAATTTTCTCGTCAGACAAATAGGCAACTGCCGCTGGTTTAAAATTTCTAAAAGCGGTTTCGAATCCATCCCATTTATTTACCACCACACGCCATACAAAACCGGCTTGGAATATACAAAGGGCCATCTGCGATAAATATCGATCATCGCTGATTGCGCGCAAAGCTTTGTCTCCCATAGCGGTTGGCAGAGAGGCCAGAGCAGCGGGTTCATCATTGGCGTGACGGTGAAGAAATAGATCGTAGAGTTGCGGGAAATCTTTCAAAAGCTTTGCTCAGAATAAGGGATTTGAGGAAATTTGAGGCAGGTCGAAGATTAGTGACTCATTCAAGATTATTGCTGCCAATCGATTCTGTAAAATTAGTGTCAAAAGAGTGCCATACTATCTCTAGCCAGTGCAACGCAATGGCAAGACCACGAAAACTTTATTGATGAAAGAACCGAAAAGCGCAGCCATGAAACTACTCGCCGAGATTGATGCCCGGCTGTATGTCTTTATGGGGCTAATGGAAGAGCGCCTCCACTTATACAAGATTGCGCGAGCAGTCTCCTTCACTGGCGACGGTTACGCCTACCTATTGGTCGCAGCGGTTCTATTGATCGTATCGCCGGAAGCGGGCTTAGCCGTTACTCTATGCGGTTTTCTGGCATTTGCCTTTGAACTGCCCACCTACGCTGTTCTGAAAAAGACTTTTAAACGCCGCCGCCCTTATTTGGTTGTTGAGCGATTAGAACGAATTCACGACCCCTCGGACGAATTCAGTTTTCCTTCAGGGCACACGGCTGGCGGATTTTTAATGGCCTACATCGTAAGCCATTTTTTCCCGGGCGCGACTCTATCCATGTATATATGGGCTTCATCTATAGGTATTTCTCGGGTATTTCTGCGAGTGCACTTTGTATCTGACATATTAGCTGGCGCCGCACTGGGCACAGGATTCGCCATATTTGCGATTAGTTTTTTGGGATATTAACTCGTAGGTTGGCTCGCCTTTATTTAGGCGGATCCATTAAACGAATTATCTGCACATCTGGCTCTCTACCGCTGCCTTGCTCGCGTAGCTTTTTCTCGTAGTCCGCCCACAGCCTTTTTTCTTGGCGTATCAAATGCCGCAGATGTTGCCAGGTATAAATACCGGAATCGTGGCCGTCATCAAAGTGAATCGCTACGGCGTAATGGCCCACGGGTTTTACCGCAGATATTTTTACGTGGCGTTTGCCTGTGGGTAAGGTTCCGCCGACACCCGCATGACCTTTTACTTCGGCACTTGGGCTTTCTATTCGCAGGTACTCAGCCCTAAGGGTTGCCGATAACCCATCGTCGTATTCCAGATGCATAGCTCTGCCCTGATCTCGCACAGCTATTTTGCTCGGGACTTTTAATTGCGGGCCTTGGATTTTTGGGTCCAGAGTTTCTGGGCCAGAAGCCTTGGATGAATCGGAATTCGTTTGCTCTATCATGGAAACATATCAGGGTTTGTCGTCTTGTTACTCAAAGGGATCTTGGCTAAGGGCAATAGGGTGCATGCCAGCCTGTAGCAGGTTTTCCTTGGCTGTATTCATTACAGTTTTGGTTTGAAATGGCCCGACTATCACCCTATGCCAGATGGCTCCATCATGACTGAAGGGCTTAATCTCGGCCTCCATGTTCTTTAGTAAAAGGCTTACACGCAGGTTTTCTGCATCATTTGGATCTCGAAATGAGCTAGCCTGTAGCCAGTAAATCAGGTCATCACCTTCTGCGCTAATTAGGCTTGCTTCGGGAACCTCAACTTCCATATTTCCCAGTAGTGTGTAGAACTCGAATTCGTCTGCCGCCTCTACTGCCGCAGTGATTTGGTCTGGCAGTCCATTCCCGGTAAAGCCTGACCGCAGTAACCACTGGCCCCCAAAGGTCGCCAGAATTCCCAGCACAAAACCAGTTATCAATAATCCAGAACCCTGACTATGCTGATTTTCTGAGGTTTTTTTTGAAGCACCGCGCGATGCAGACTTTGCCATAGGTATCACTGCTGAATTGGTGGCGTCATTCTAGCGCTTCGCTGGCAAGATTCGAAACAAAAGCTTCAATCCAAGCTTATTGGGTCAATATCCAGGTGCCAGCGTAGTTTTTTATTGTGTCGCCTGTTATCTAAGTCAGCTACCACCAGACTCAAGAGCTTATGCAGATTAGAACGTGCATCCGCCATAATCTGAGTCTGAAAACGATAACGTCCGGCCCGCCTTTCCGTCGGCGACGGACTAGGCCCTATAATTTGGCACTCAAATAATCCTGACCGTTGAATAACTTTTAGATTGTCCTGCAGCAATCCTAGCGCGAGCCGATAGTCTTCAGATTCAGCCCGCAATATCGCCATGTAACAATGTGGCGGTAGGGATAATTCCTGCCTATGCTGCAAAAGCTGTGCAGCAAAATTCGCATAATTGTTTGCAACCAAATCAACCAGCATGGGATGGCTGGCGTATTCGGTTTGCAGCAATACTTCACCGCCGCCTTTCTCCCGACCCGTGCGCCCTGCAACCTGTGTGACTAGCTGCATACCTTGCTCTGTCGCGCGAAAATCTGCACTCATCATCGCGTAATCAATATCCAATATAAGCGCCATAGACAGATTGGGGAAATGATGCCCCTTGGCTAACATCTGAGTACCAACCAATATCGCGGCGCCAGACGCATGAACTTCGTCCAACTTGCGCTGCATACCCTGCTTGCCTTTAGTCGCATCTCGATCTATTCGAATTACCGGCACGTCGGGAAAGAATTCGGATAGCTTCTGGGCGATTCGCTCTGTTCCCTGTCCCAAAAATACAAGCTGCTGACTAGCACAGACCGGGCACTGAGTTGGCACGGCACGACGCAGATCACACCTATGGCATCTGAGCTCGTTAAAGGCTTTGTGATATGTATATCTAGAATCACAACTATCGCAACTAGCCTGCCAGCCACACTGGCTACAACGCTGGCAAGGCGCGTAACCACGCCTGTTTATAAAGACCAGAACCTGTTGCTTCGCCCTCAAATGATCCCGAATCGAATTTAGCGATTCCGGCAATAAGCCGGCATTTTCTATGGGTGCTCGGCCCTCTAACAACTTCCACTTAGGGAGTTCGCCACCGGCCACACGATGCTGCAGTTTAAGGTGCGCAAAGGATCCCCGTTTTGCGTTGTAGAGACTTTCCAGAGACGGCGTTGCACATCCTAATAGAACTGGAATACTCATTTGCGAAGCCCGAATTACCGCTATATCTCGGGCGTGGTAGCGCATGCCTTCCTGCTGTTTATAAGAGGAATCATGCTCCTCATCAACAACTATTAATCCCGGAGCCCTAAATGGAAGAAACAAGGCAGAGCGAGTCCCAATCACGATCTGAGCCCGGCCCTGCAAACATGCCATCCAGGTTTCTGCCCGCTGGGAATCTGTCATACCGCTGTGATAGCAGTGGGGTTGTTCTACTAGCTGCCGGCAGTGCTCCAGCATCTGGGGCACAAGGCCAATTTCCGGAACCAATATCAGAACCTGCTTGTGCTGCTCTAGCTGCTGTCGAGCGAGATGTTGATAGACCAGTGTTTTGCCACTGCCGGTAATTCCCTCAAGCAAATAGGTATTACTGCCTTCTCGATTAATCTGGTCAATCAAGGCCGCTTGATCTGAAGTCGGCTCCAAAAGGCTCGTATTTTTGGGTGCTGGTGTGCGGCCAACTTCTATAGCGGCAGGCTCGATGGCGCCTGCTTGCTCTAGCTGCCGAATCAATGCCTGCGAATATCCCCCGATAACAATAGTTGCGCTATCACAAGGACCGCTTTGCTTTAGCCACTCAAACAGTTCCTTTTGTCTACGCGCGCGTGGAGAAATCTTTGCGAGACCAGCTTGATGAACTGCCCAGATCGGCTCTGACTTGGGCGTTTTTCCTTGAAGTATATGTCCCGGTAAAAAGGTAGAGACTATGTCCCAGGGAGCGGCATGGTAATAACGCATGCTCCATAAAATTAGCTCAATTATGGACCCGGGTAAGCGCAGCTCTTCGCGCAGAACTTCTGCGATTTCTTTTATTTGATAATCGACCGAGGGTTTTGCAGTAGCCTCAAGTACTAGGCCCACTACTTTTCTGTTGCCAAAGGGTACCTGCACCCAATCACCAACTTCCGGCGCCGTATTTTTTGTCGCAGAATAGGTGAATAGTTGCCGAAGCGGGCAGGGCAGCGCAATGCGCCAGTATGAGTTACTTGTCATCGGCATTTATTCTGATAGTATGCTCGCTCTTTTCCGCACGCTACTGTGCCGTACCCAGAAATTGGGACGGCGGCACGACAACATTGAAGGCGCAAACCATGCAAGCAGATATCCATCCTAAATACGAAGAATTAAAAGCCACCTGTAGTTGTGGCAACGTCATTGTGACCCAATCCACTCGTGGTGGTGACATTCATATTGATGTTTGTTCAAACTGCCATCCTTTCTACACCGGTAAGCAGAAAGTAATGGATACTGGCGGTCGAATCGACAAGTTCAACAAACGCTTTGGCGGTCGAGTTAGCAGTAAATCCTGATTTCGGGCGAGGCGCCCTTTTTTATCCTGAACTTTAGTTTCAACTCTAACTTCGGCGCCTCTTCTAACTTTCCAGCTCAAAATATTTCTCAGGCGTTATTCTGATCAGAATAATCCGTCTGTAACTCTGCCTGTTTCCTCACCACCGGACTCAAACGGATCTAGGGTTAGAAGCCCAGGCGCACTCTCTTCTAGAAACAACTCAAACTGCGCATTTGCGGCTCCGGGAGCCGCTCTTTGGCCTGTCTCTGGATCAATTAACACCGTAACCAAACCCTCAGGCTGTGGTAGTAACTCGTCTGCCTTTCCTTCCAGAGCAACCTGCATAAAGTCGATCCAAATAGGCAAAGCGGCCGATCCACCAAACTCGCCAACACCCAATAGCCCATTGTTATCAAAACCCACCCATGCCGTAGCGACAAGATGAGGACTATAGCCCGAGAACCAAGCGTCTCGTGGTCCATTTGTTGTGCCGGTTTTACCGGCAATATCAGAGCGTCCAAGTTCCTGTGCCCGGGTTGCTGTGCCCTTTTCCACCACATCCCGAAGAATTGAATCCATAATAAAAGCAACGCGAGGATCCATAACCTGCTCAGCGATATTTTGAGCCTTTTCGGTAACTTCAGGCCTATAGAGGTTGATCTGCTCCTGCAAAATAGAGGCCTCAACCAGAGAGGGCTCCTGCGTATTATTATTGTCCTCTGAATCACAATGCCGACATACGCTAGGAGGATCGGCCAAATAAAGCGTTACACCGTCGCGATCACGAATTTCAGCAATCAGATGTGGCTCGACAAGATGGCCACCATTAGCAAAAATTGAATATCCCGCAGCAAGCTTGATTGCTTCGAGGCCTTGACTGCCTAGAGCTAAGGTTAAATTGTAGGGCAAATCTGACTCTTCAAAGCCATAGCCAATAATGGCTTCGCGGGCAGTATCTATACCCAATCCACGTAAAACTCGAATGGAAACCAAATTTCGCGATAAATATAGCGCCTTACGCAATCGAGTGGGCCCATAAAAGACCCCGGAATCATTCTCGGGCCGCCAAAAATCCTCTAGCGCGGCATCTTCAAACACAATAGGTGCATCGTTCACCAGAGTAGAGGCCGTATAGCCATTTTCTAGAGCGGCTGAATACAAAAACGGCTTCATATTCGAGCCGGGCTGACGATTTGCATCAGTTATGCGATTAAATCGGCTCTGATAGAAGTCAAATCCGCCCGTCAGAGCCTTTATGGAGCCGTTAAGCGGATCTAAGGCGACCAGTCCCGCTTGCACATCGGGAATCTGGGAAAGTACCCAGCGACCATCCTTTTCGCGCAATCGAATAAGATCTCCAACTGCAAGCAAGTCCTCGGCTGCATCTGGCAGCTCCCCTTGCCAACTCTCAGTGCGGTACTTTCTAGTCCCCGCTAGGCCGTCGTTCCATTCCAAACTAAATATAGCTCCGCCACTCCCCATCAGAGTTGCGGATTTCTCAAATAACTCTAATACCACGGCAGGAACTAGGGCAGACCGGTTGGGAACCTGGTCGATATACTCCTGAAGCGCCGCAGAATCTGACATTAGCTGCTCTGGCAGGCGTTTTTCAGGCCCTCTGTAGCCGTGCCGAACATCATAGGTAAAGACACCAAAGGCGACTGACTGATCTGCAGCACGCTGCAATTGGGTATCTATAGTAGTAGTCACCTCGTAACCGGCCTCATAGGCCTCCTGCCCATATAGTTCAAGCATTTCTGCTCTAACCATCTCAGCAACGTAGGTGGCATCCAAAGCGAGGGTAGAACCGTGATAAGAAGAGGTAATCGGCTGCTTTACCGCAAAATCGTGCTCAGATTGATCGATATACTCCAACAACAGCATTCGACCCAGTATCCAATCTCTGCGAATTAGGGCCCTTTCGGGGTTATTTATGGGGTTTGAGCCGGTTGGAGCCTTTGGTAAACCCGCAATCATAGCTAGCTGCGCCAAATCCAGCTCGCCGATATCTTTGCCATAGTAGACATTTGCCGCTGCTTGCACGCCATATGCGCGCTTACCGAGGTAAATCTTATTGGCATAAAGCTCTAGTATTTCTTCTTTGGATAGTTCATGCTCTATCTCAAGAGCGAGCAGAATCTCATTGAATTTTCTGGTAAAAGTCTGCTCAAGGCTTAAGAAAAAATTGCGAGCGACCTGCATGGTTATAGTACTGCCGCCAGATTGTATTCCGCCTGTTGTCACAATCTGTGACGCAGCGCGCAACAATCCCATTAAGTCCACCCCTCCGTGGGAGAAGAAGCTATCATCTTCTGCAGAAATAATGGCATTGATAAAATGATCGGGAATTTGCTCAAAATCAACTGGAGAACGGCGTTGTTCGCCGAATTCTCCAATCAGCTCGCCTCCACTGGAATATACTTTCAGCGGAGTTTGCAAATGCACATCTCGCAACTGGTCGACAGACGGCAGTCCCGGCACCAAGTACATCAGGACCGCGGCTACAGTGAGAACACCAGCAGCAGCTCCAGCAATAGCGAGTTTTATCAAGAAAGAGAATGTTTGTTTAAGAGACAACATCAAATTACTTGGGGGTTTGAACGCCAGATGGCAAAATTGACCTCATATTATATCGGACAGTTGACAAAGGTTGGCGTTCATTCGCCAGCCTTTTGTTAAGAGATAACGGCAGGACTGATGCAAATACCTCTGTTCAGCAAAAATAGTGAACCGCTGCTTGGCGTAGATATTGGCACAACGAGCCTCAAAATCGTTGAACTATCTCGCTCTGGGCGAACTATTTCTGTACAAAATTCAGGCGTATATCCACTAGCTCCCAATACCATAGTTGAAGGCAAAATCGCCGATATTCCAGCGCTAGCGCAAACCCTGCGCAAACCCTGCGCAAAGCCGTCGCATTAATGCGCTCCAAAGCAAAAAATGTAGCTTTAGCGGTTCCTGGCTCTTCAGTAATCACACGCGTGCTCGAAATGCCCTCGGATCTCACTGAAGACGAGATGGAAACCCAGCTCCTTATGGAGGCAGAGCAATACATTCCATACTCTCTCGATGAAGTAGCCGTTGATTTTACGGTTATCGAACAGGGCGAGGAAGATTCAGAACAGGTGAAAGTTTTGCTGGCCGCCTGCCACAAAGAGTCCATCGATGCTTTGACGGAAATGGTTGAACAGGCTGACCTTGAATCAAAAATTGTTGATGTTGAGCCATTCTGCCTGGAAAGGGTGTATCAGCTGCTGGCGGAGCAACTAGAAGAAGACAATGACGGCCTAATCGCAGTAGTTGATTGCGGTGCCAAAAACTTACGCATTAATGTGCTCGATTGCGGATCTACCGTATACAGCCGAGAAGAAATGTTTGGCACAAAACAGCTCAGTGAAGAGATACAACGTCGCTATGGATTGTCAGAAGAAGAAGCCTTAGCGGCAGAGCGCGATGGCGATCTTCCCGGCGACTACGAGCAGGAAGTATTAGCTCCCTTTCGAGATTCTCTTATTCAGCAGATATCTCGCTCACTGCAGTTCTTTTATTCATCAACCTCATATAGCCATTTGGATTGCTTGATTCTGGCCGGCGGTATCGTTGGAAGTCCTGATTTAGTGAGCATGACGGAATCAAAAATAGAGCTGCCCGTTATCGCCGCAAACCCCTTTAAACACATGCCTGTCGGGGCTAAAATTGACAGCAAGCAGCTGGCTTCCATATCTCCCAGCCTGCTTATCGCTACGGGTCTAGCAATGCGTGGAGTGAGCTAATGCCAGATATTAATTTACTTCCCTGGCGCGAAGAACTCCGGGAAGAACGCAAACGCCAATTCGCCGTGGTGGTGGTTGGTGTATTTATTTTAGGGGCCTTGGTCGGATATGCCTGGGATTTGAACGTATCCGGCAAGATTGCATCACAACAAGCCAGAAACAGTGTGCTTCAAACCGGCATTGATAGCCTGAACACGGAAGTCGCTGAAATTCGATCTCTGCGGGACAAAAAAGCGGACATGATCGACAGCCTTTCTGCGCAATGACAGCAGGGACCAATTTGGTCCTTGTTGGTCCAATGGGGGCCGGTAAGACCTCTGTCGGAAAGTTGCTTGCTGAAAAGCTAAGCCTACACTTTCTAGATTCTGACAAAGAACTCGAATCCCGCTGCGGTGCGGATATTCCCTGGATATTTGATATAGAGGGGGAGAGTGGCTTCCGCGCACGAGAAACCGAAATCCTTGCAGAGCTATGTACCAATTCAGGCATTCTGTTAGCTACCGGAGGAGGCGCGGTAACTTCCGAGAAAAACCGCCAGCTGATTAGAGGAGCGGGCATCGTTGTGTATTTGTCCGCAACGGCCGATCAAATATATCAGCGGGTTCGTCACGATTCCGGGCGACCTCTCTTACAGGTAGACAATCCTAGAGTCGCCATTGAGGACATTCTGAAAAAGCGCGAACCACTTTATCGCGAAGTCGCAGATCTAGTGATATCCTCTTCAGAGCGAGAAACGCCTAGTTCAATGGCCGCAGCAGTTTGCGCAAAAATTGAAGAGCAATTTCCAAATAAATTTTAGTTTTTTGAGGAACCCCGGATTGAAAAAGCTGACCCTTGAACTCGGCGCCAGATCCTACCCAATAGTTATTAGCCCAGAGGCTTGGAATGACCCTAGCCTAAGTGAGCAAGTGCGCGGACGTCGCACACTAATAATCAGCAATGAAACTATCGCCCCGCTCTATTTAGACCGGCTCAAAGCCTGTCTATCCAGTGCTGCTGAATTGGATCAGCTGATTCTTCCTGATGGCGAGCGCTACAAAACCGTGGAAACGCTCGAAAAAATATATAACCGACTTCTTGAAGACCACTACGACCGGTCCTGCGTATTAATCGCAATAGGCGGCGGCGTTATTGGAGATACCGTGGGTTTTGCAGCGGCAACCTATCAGCGTGGGATAGATTTCATTCAAATTCCCACCACCCTGCTTTCCCAAGTGGATTCTTCAGTAGGAGGCAAAACCGCCGTAAATCATCCGCTTGGTAAAAATATGATCGGCGCTTTTTATCAACCCAAGGGCGTATACATAGATTTAACTACTCTTGAAACACTTCCGGACCGAGAGTTTTCCGCTGGCATGGCAGAAGTTATCAAATACGGACTTATTAGAGACAGAGGCTTCTTTGATTGGCTTGAACAAAATATAGAAGCCATTATGGCCAGAGACTCTGAATGTCTTGCTGAAGCGATTTTGGTTTCCTGTAGGACTAAGGCCGAAGTGGTATCAGCTGATGAAACTGAGCAGGGACTAAGGGCAATCCTAAATCTGGGACATACCTTTGGCCACGCTATAGAAGCTGCGCAGGAATATAAAGAGTGGTTACATGGTGAGGCCGTGGGCGCCGGAATGGCTACGGCAGCTCGCATGTCACAAAATATGGGTTGGTTGGTTTCCACCGATATTGCACGTATAGAATCGCTTTTATCTGCCGCCGGTTTACCGCTGGAAGCACCACAAGATATTGCTCGTGAAAAATTACGCAGCCTTATGTCCCACGATAAAAAAGTTACCCGTGGACAGCTTCGCTTGGTGCTTTTAAAGCAAATAGGTCAAGCGGAAGTGATAAGCGACTTTACTGAAGAGCAGCTCGTCGCCGTACTCTAAAGTCAGTTCTGCTAGCCTAAGCTATCTTTGACGGACTCTATCGCTTCGATTCTGGCGATCTGCATCTGCTCACCCACTTCAACACCCTGATATCCAGCATCGATAATGTCTTTGGAGCTAACTGCCATCGCTGCCTGAAAGCAGTTTTGTAAATACTCCACTTGGGGATATTCCGCATTCTCCAACCCAGTTCTTCCGCGTACATCTGCAGTGCAGCAAAGTAAAAAGGCGTTCAAATTATCGGGATTGCGCCAAAGATCTAGCCCACTAAACACCTTTTCTACTGTACTGGCTTTTAGCTCCAAGGCCCTATGGCAATGCAGATGCCATCGAGAGACCTTAATGGCTAAATCACGACAAGCATTGGGCACTCGAAGTCGTTGACTGAGCAACTCAATTTGTTTGACCCCGCGCTCCTCATGACCACGATGGCTTGGCCACCACTCCTTGGGCGTAGTTCCTTTACCTAAATCATGAGTCAAAGCAGCAAACCTGAGACTAAGCTCTTTGGACATTGAGCAAATCTGATCCAGAACCATCATTGTATGTAGACCAGTATCAATTTCCGGATGATATTTGGGGGCTTGTGGTACACCAAATAGACGAGAAATTTCGGGGAAAAGCACCTCTAAAGCGCCTACTTCATGAAGCACTTCAAAATATCGCCGAGGCCGCGAACACAATAGGGCTTTTTCCGTTTCTATCCATACGCGCTCCGGTGTAAGGTCGTCGAGCTCTCCGAAATCTACAATTTGCCGCATCAGTTCCAGCGTTTCAGGCGCTATATGAAAATCGAAGTCCGCTAACTTGGCCATAAATCTGGCCAATCGCAATACTCGCAAGGGATCTTCCGAGAAAGCTTCAGATACATGTCGAAGCACTCGACTATCAAGATCTTTCTGCCCCTGGAAAGGATCAATTAAATTGCCATCCTTGTCTTTTGCGATGGCATTTATGGTCAAGTCCCGCCGCACCAAGTCTTGCTCCAAAGTAACATCAGGAGCGGCGAAAAAGTTAAAGCCCTTATAGCCTCGGCCAGACTTACGCTCAGTGCGGGCAAGTGCGTGTTCCTCGTTAGTATCCGGGTGAAGAAATACCGGGAAAGACTGGCCTACCGGACGAAAACCACGATCGGCCATCCACTCGGGCGTGGCACCCACAACTACCCAGTCCTGTTCAGATACGGCCATACCGAGCAGCTCGTCCCGCACCGCGCCACCAACTAGATATGTACTAACGATTTGTTCTACCATCTGGGCTAAGTTCAACTTCCGATATTTGAAATTTAATTTCAACCTAAGTTTACAGCAGAGCTGATTACACTGAATGATAGATTTACCCAATTCCCCATCATGCGAACGCAACAAGGAAGTAATTCTCCAAGAGCTTCAAAACCATTTTTCTATTAGCAAAAATGTACTCGAGATTGGTGGAGGTACCGGACAACATGCGCATCATTTTGCGTCATCGATGCCACACCTTCGCTGGCAAACTACCGACAGAAACAGCTATTTGAAAAATCTAGCAGCAAGAGTCCAATACGCAGCACTAGATAATCTTCCAGAACCCTTGGAGCTAGATGTAAATCAACCCTGGACTGGTTCTAAGCCCCTATTTGATACCGTTTATAGCGCCAATACCTTACATATAATGGGCTGGAAAGAGGTGGTATTTATGCTTTCATGGCTGCCAACAATTTTGGCCCCAAAAGCGCGAATCGCGTTCTATGGGCCCTTTAATTACGGAGGAAACTTTACCTCCGAAAGCAATAAGAATTTTGATTCGTCTCTAAAGAAAAACCCTGGAGAAATGGGGATTCGTGATTTTGAATCTTTAGAAGTATTGATGCATCAGCAAGAATTTAGTCTATTTCAAGACTGTGAAATGCCGGCAAATAATCGGCTTTTAATTTGGGATCGTGGCTAACGTAAATCACTTCGCCAATGGCGCCACCCCAGATGGTGTAATCAAAGAGGTCAAACCGGAGTGACAATTTCGGAGCGCTAGTTACAGGCTCTCAGCGAAAATTCTCGATAATAACCTCTCAATTACATGCGCTGCAGGCTTTGAATACCTAACAGGGACAACCCTGCTTCAAGGGTCTTTGAAGTAAGCGCAGAAAGAGCAAGGCGACTTTCGCGCACCTCAGGTGCAATATCAGGTTTAAGTATCGGGCAGGCTTCATAGAAGGTGGCGAACTTGCCTGACAGATCATAGAGATAGGTACAGAGCTCATGCGGCATGGTGGAATCTATCATCTGGTCAACCACTTCTGAGAACCGCTGAAGCGTCAGAGCCAAAGATCTCTCTGCGGCTTGATCTATATGCATGCTGCCTTTAAAACTGGAAAGGTCTTCACCGGCCTTCTCGAACAGGCTATGAATTCGGGTGCCTGCGTACTGTAAATAGGGCGCGGTATTGCCGTCAAAACTAAGCATGGCTTCCCAACTAAATCGGTAGTCGTTAGTCCGCACTTTGCTCAGGTCTGCGTACTTAACCGCACCCACACCTATCGCTTTACCAATTTTTAAACGGGTTTCTTCGTCTAAATGGGGATTTTTTTCGGCAACTACGACCTGGGCTCGTTCGATCGCTTCGTCCAATAGATCAGCTAGCTTTATGGTTGCGCCGCTACGGGTTTTGAAGGGTTTGCCGTCTTCGCCCATCATGGTGCCAAAAGCGCAGTGTTCAAATTCTACCTCGGCGGGTGCCCAACCAGTTTTGCGACCGATGGCAAAAATCTGCTTCATATGAAGAGATTGGCGTGCATCAATAAAGTAAAGGCAGCGAGTGGCATGAAGCTGATTTACCCTATAGCGGATAGCCGCCAAATCTGTAGTGGCATAGAGAAAGCCGCCATCAGCTTTTTGCACAATGACTACCGAGGGGTTGCCTTCTTTATCGGCCAGCTCTTCGAGATATACAACTAGAGCGCCTTGATCTTCAACCGCAATGCCCGCTTCCACTAAAGCGGCAATCACTGGCTTTAAATCTTCGTTGTATGCGCTTTCACCATGCACATCAGCTTTGGTTAATGACACGCCCAGTTTTTGATAAATGTCTTCCGCATGAGAGAGGGATTCATCAATAAATTGTTTCCAAAGCTTTCTGCATTCCGGGTCGCCAGATTGCAGGCGTACAACGTTGTTACGCGCCAGATCGGCAAACTTGGGGTCGGAATCAAAGTGCTGTTTCGATTTGCGATAGAAGCCTTCAAGATCGCTTAAGGAAATTCTGGCGTCTAGCTCTTCTTGCCCATCCGATTGTTCTTGAGAGCGGCTCTGCTGAAGTTCAGTAATTAGCATACCGAACTGGGTTCCCCAGTCGCCGATATGATTTTGGCGCACAACTTGGTGGCCCTTGAACTCCAGAGCGCGACATACCGCATCGCCAATAATGGTGCTGCGCAAATGCCCCACATGCATCTCTTTCGCCAGATTCGGAGCCGAATAATCAACTACTACGCACTCCTTTGTTTCAGGGTGCTCCACACCCAAGCGATCGTCCTCTAGCAGCTTTGCAGACTCTTCTACAATTGCCGAGGTTTCGATATGCAGATTGATAAACCCCGGGCCGGCTATTTCGGCCTTGCTAACAAGGCCTTCCAATTCCAAGTTATCCAGTATCTTCTGAGCTAATTCGCGCGGATTTTGCTTCAATTGCTTTGCGGCGCCCATTACGCCATTAATCTGCATATCGCCAAACTCCGGACGCGCGGACCATTGCAATCTTGTTGGGGTGTCTTCCGGCAAACCGGCAGCTACGAAAGCTGCGGTTGCAGCTCCGCTAATTCGTTTTTTCAGGGACATTAATTTATTGCTGTGCGGCTCTTTCGCGCTCGATTAATTCGGCTGCAACTACAAGCATTTGATCGGCAGTGCCGGTCTGGGCGCTGGAAATTCTATACTTGCCATTTACTACCAATTCCGGCGTTCCTCGAACTCCATAAGCTGTTGCTTTCGACTTTGCTAGCGCGACCTGGCTGTTTACACCAAAAGAATTAAATGCTCTTTGAAAAGCTATTCGATTATGGCCAAGGTCTTCAATAAAGTTCAAAACGGCAGATTCACTGGCCAGAATTTTGCGTTGATCATTTAGGGCCCTAAAAACGTCCATATGGATATCTTCATTGATGCCCAATGCTTCAGACGCATAAAATATCTTGGCGTGCAGCTCAGCGGTGGCATTCCATACAACAGGAACCCTCACAACATTCACATCTTCTGGAAGTTCCGCTGCAAATTCCTCTAGAAGCGGCTCAAACCTATAACAGTGAATACAGCCGTACCAAAAAACTTCGGCAAGCTCAATTTTGCCAGGGTCATCAGTCGCCACCGGGCGAGCAAGGGTTTGATAATCTACGCCATTGGTAAATTGATCGCCACCCGCGGCCTGATCGTCCTGTGCACTACAGGCTGCTAAAACCAGCATCAGCGCAAACAACACTGCTTTTGTTGAACCCGCTTTTACTGAACCAGCTATTGTTGAACCAGCCTTCTTTATACCCAACATAGATTTGCTCCTCTGTTCCTGATTACTGCCCTTGCAGCATTGCCCTTTCGCGGTCAATTAGCGCTTCAGCAACAACTAACATTTGCTGTTGCGTACCCGTCATACTGGTGGATATTCTGTACTTTCCGTTAACTATAAGTTCCGGTGTACCCCGAATTCCGTAAGCAGCGGTTTTTGATTTAGCCTGAGTAACCTGGCTATTTACACCAAAGGAATTAAAAGCGCGCTGAAAAGTAACTTCATCCTGCCCCAGGTCTTCCACCAATTTTAGAATAGCTTGCTCGTTGGCAAGGGTATTGCGCTGCTCGTTCATCGCCGAAAACACACCGTCATGAATCTGGTCAGTAATGCCCAGCGCTTGTGAGGCAAAATAGATTTTGGCGTGCAACTCCATAGTCTCGTGCCACATGGCCGGTACTTTTACCAAATTCACATCTACTGGCAAGGTTGCTGCGAATTCTTTCAACATTGGTTCCAAACGAAAGCAATGTATACAGCCGTACCAAAAAACCTCGGTCAGCTCGATTTTGCTTGAGTCTTCAACCGCAACAGGGCGGGCCAAAGCCTCAAAATCAACGCCGTCCTGAAAAGCAAAACTGCTGGTATTGGATTGTGCGTTGCAAAGGGCTGCGGGCAATAGCAGCGCCAAAATTGATAGTTTCAAGAAGTTATGCATTAGTTGTCTCCATATAGTTCGAGATTGTTATCTTCATTGCTAGCCATGATATCCCTAGATGGGCACAAAAAAGGCGGCATAGGCCGCCTTTTACGAAAATTTACCTGAATTCTAGTTTAAGCCGGAAATAAAGTTAGCTACGGCCTCAATTTCCAGTGCGGACATACGTGCAACAACTCCGCGCATTATTTGGGTTTCGCCATCGTTAGTGCGCAGGTTATTTTGGAAATCACTAAGCTGCTTAACAAGGTATTCCGTTTTTTGGCCGCTCAATGCAGGATAACCCGCCGGAAAGTTACCCATTCCGGATGGAGAGTGACAGCCTGTACAGGCCGGAACACCATTCTCTAGATTGCCAGAGCGAAAAACTACTTCGCCTAGAGCCAGAAAATCATCCGGGTTCAAAGCGAAGGGAATACTTTCTAAGGGCTGTGCTCCTTCGAGCTGCTTAGGCTGTGAAGCATAGTAGGCGGCAAGGTCCATCATATCTTGATCGTTAAAGATTGCCGTAAATGGAGCCATTTCTGGTATTACGCGAGCGCCACTCTTAATTTCTGAAATCTGCTTATAAAGATAAGCTTCGCCCTGACCGCCGATATTCGGATAGAGAGGCAATATACCCTTGCCATCAAAGCCATGACAGGCTGAACAGATCGCTGCTTTGGCTTGTCCGGCTGCGGCGTCACCTGATTGCGCCCAAATAGGGGCGGCTGCCGCAAGGGCAAGAATAAATAGACTATATAGACTTAATTTCATTTGAATGGGCTACCAAAACTGTTCCAAAAACTCTGTGTTTCTCTGCGAGACCTAATTGACATAAAAGCCAGCTCAGATAATTGATATCTTGGCTGCCCCTCAGAGCCCGCGGATTATATACTACGGCCTCTACCTCGTCACCTGAGCAAGCCATTGAATTCGCCCGACCAAAAAATACCACCAATGCCCTCGTTCGACCGGGCTGCGTTTATGCTCAGCGCGCCGGGATTGGCTCAATGTCCGCCAGATGAGGGCGCAGAGGTTGCTTTTGTCGGCAGATCTAATGCGGGCAAGTCTAGCGCCATAAATGCCCTAACCCGCAACGGCAAGCTGGCAAGAACCAGTAAGACGCCTGGCCGGACTCAACTGCTTAACTTCTTTGAACTGGATGCCTATCGCCGATTGGTAGATTTACCCGGCTACGGTTACGCCAAGGTTTCCGAACGAGTGAAATTGGAGTGGCAAGAACATCTCACTCAATATCTTGAAGAACGCACCAGCTTGAAAGGGCTTGTACTTCTTGCAGACGTGCGACTGCCGCTGCAGCCATACGATCTAAACCTAATCGATTGGGCTAGTGCCAGCCAGAAACCTGTTCACCTGCTACTAACCAAGGCAGACAAGCTAAAGCGCGGCCCCGCATCCGCTAACCTGCTAAAGATTTTGGCTGAGTTAAAAAAGAGAGGGCTGGCCGACGACCTTACATCCCAACTCTTCTCGGCCACAAAAAAAACCGGCCTAGACGAACTAAAGGCACAACTCAATTCCTGGCTAGACCTCGCCCCCACTGACTGATTCCTCTCAATACAAAAAACTAGCGGGATACCGCAATCCAAGGTGGAGATATTTTGATCTTCGCCTAGGCGAAAGCGCGCGCAAGGCAGGTTTTTGCTCCTGCAAAGCCTGCATTCAGTACATCCATGTACATCAGCGGAACGTACAACTGTACGAGATTGACTGAGCACGGTTTCAACAACGGCGGAGACAAAATAGCGAGCCGACTAAATGTCGGCAAAAAAAAGCCCGCGATGCGGGCTTGTAAGGCGGTTCAAATTTTCTATACCGCAAGGTGTCAAAACAGTTTAAGAAAAGGGGGAACTTAAACTATCTATTAATAAGAGAGGTATCGATTAAAAAAGTTCAAAAAAAACCCCCGTCGGACAAACGGGGTTTAGCTATATTGCTTAAAAATTACAAGGAGGGGGAAAACTTTTACATACTATTATTCATCCATAGGTGCAAATAGTTCACAAATAATCAAAATTAATTTAATTAATGGGCCTCTTGCCAATTATCCCCACTACCAGCCTCTACCACTAAAGGCACTGATAGCTCCGCAGCAGACTCCATTAATTGAATAACTTTTTTGCTAGCGGTCTCCAAATAACTTTCTTCCACTTCAAAAACCAATTCATCGTGTACCTGCATAATCATTTTTACCGGAGGTTTTTCCTCCAATAGCCATGCATCAACCGAGAGCATTGCGCGTTTAATAATATCCGCAGCGGTTCCCTGCATTGGGGCATTAATAGCTGTGCGCTCAGCGGCTGCGCGATGCTGCCCGTTGCGGGCGTTTATCTGCGGCAAATAGAGGCGGCGGCCAAACAGTGTTTCTACATATCCTTTCTCGCGCGCGTCTTCTCGAATCTGCTCCATAAAATCGGCAACACCGGGATAACGTTCAAAATAGAGATCCATATATTGCTGTGCTTCTTTGCGGCCTATATGCAATTGCTTGGCTAAGCCAAATGCGCTCATGCCGTACATCAATCCAAAGTTGATAGCCTTGGCACTGCGGCGGTGATCTGTAGTTACCTGATCTAATTCGACGCCAAATACTTCTGCAGCGGTAGCAGAGTGAACATCCAAATTGTCGGCAAAGGCTTTTTGCAGCACTGCGTCTTTGGATAAATGCGCCATGATGCGCAATTCAATCTGGGAATAATCCGCCGCCAACATCTTACTGCCCTTCTCAGCGATAAAGGCTTTACGGATGCGCCTTCCTTCTTCGGTTCGAATAGGAATATTTTGTAAATTTGGCTCAGTGGAAGACAACCGACCGGTGGCCGCAACCGCTTGATGATAGGAGGTATGCAGCCGGCCTGTTTTTTCATCCACCATCAAAGGCAATTTATCCGTGTAGGTAGACTTCAATTTTGCCAAGCCCCGGTATTGAACGATTAGCGCCGGCAATTCATGTTCTGCCGCCAAATCTTTCAATACGTCTTCTGCTGTACTGGGCTGTCCTTTTGGGGTTTTTTTCAAAACCGGCAGCTGCATTTTTTCGTAAAGAATATGCTGCAGTTGCTTAGGTGAAGCCAAATTAAAGGGCTGGCCTGCGAGTTCGTGTACCTCTGCTTCGAGTTCAATAAGGCGTATCGCAATTTCGCTGCTTTGCTTCTGCATTGCCTTGCTGTCAATAAAGGCGCCAGTTCGCTCGATGCGCGACAGAACCGGAATTAGAGGAATTTCAATTTCTTCATAAACTTTTAATAAGGACGGATGCTCGCTCAGTTTAGGATGCAGGGTCTGATGCAGCTGGATGGTCACATCAGCATCTTCCGCCGCATAGGGGCCGGCTTGCTCTAAATCTATCTGGTTGAACGTTATCTGCTTTGCGCCCTTTCCGGCGATGTCCTCAAAATGTATGGTTTCCCGATCAAGATTACGCAGCGCCAGCGAATCCATATCGTGGCGTCCCGCCACTGAATCAAGCACATAAGATTCGAGCATAGTGTCCTGCAGCTTACAGCCGATCTCAACGCCAGCCTTAGCCAGAACGCTGATATCGTATTTAATATTTTGCCCTACTAAGGTTTTGCCAGAGTCCATCAATACCGGTTTTAACTTTTCAAACACCAAATCGGCGCTAAGCTGAGTTGGCGCTCCCGGGTAGTCGTGGTCTAAGGGAACATAGGCAGCTTTATAAGGCTCAATAGCAAAAGACAAACCCACCACTCGAGCCTGCATATAATTAAGGCTGGTGGTCTCAGTATCAAAGGCAAATACATCGGCCCCTTTAAGTTTTTCAATCCAGGCATCAAGACTGGCTTCGCTAAGTACGGTTTCGTAATCTACCTCTTGCGCCGGAGCCGCTGGTGCCGCCTGTACCTGAGCCGAATCCTCAGCGGCGGCGGTGGTGGTGGCCGATCCTGAAATAGCCTCAGCTCCCTGGGACAGGCTAAATTCATTGCTTGGTGCCGCTAACTCGGTGACCCAGCCTCTAAACTCCAGCTCGGTATATAGCTGCCGTAGTGCTGCAATATCCGGCTCGGAATTTTTCAATTCAGATGCTTGGATATCAAGCTCAACATCCAATTTAATAGTGGCTAGCGTATAGGAAAGGTAAGCAGACTCTTTATGCTCGATCAGCTTCTCGGCCATTTTTTTGGCACCACGAAATTCCAAGTCAGCAATGGCATCCAGATTGGCGTAAATATCATCGAGCCCGCCTAGGGCTTGCAGTATCGGTGTCGCGCTTTTTGGGCCCACGCCTGGAATTCCTGGGATGTTATCGCTCTTATCTCCAATAATGGCCAAGTAATCGATTATTAGACTGGGCGGAACACCAAATTTTTCTTCAACGCCTGCGGCATCGTATTGGCTGCCAGACATGGTATTAATCAGGCCGACATTATCATCCACCAACTGCGCCATATCTTTGTCGCCGGTGGATATAAGCACGGGCTTGCCTCGACTTGAGGCCTCACAAGCCAGCGTGCCGATAACGTCATCTGCTTCAACTCCGGGATGAACCAGCATGGGGAAACCCATGGCCAACACACAGGCGTGCAAAGGTTCGATCTGTTCACGTAGATCGTCCGGCATAGGCGGTCGTTGCGCTTTGTATTCGCCGTAGAGCTCGTCTCTAAAGGTTTTACCCTTGGCATCAAATACCACCACTATGGTGCTATCCGGATATTTCTTCTTCTCCTTTTTAAGCATGGCCACCACACCACGAACCGCGCCTGTGGGTTGGCCTTTTGAGGTGGTTAGCGGAGGTAAGGCGTGAAAGGCTCTGTATAGATAGGAAGAACCATCAACCAGAATTAGCGGAGCGTCGGACATATTAGAACTGCCCCCAAGCGGACTGGTAAGTTAGCTTAATGCGGCCTACATCAAAGGGCGGTTTAAAGTAGCCCGCGTAATGGCCCCGTGGGTTGATCAGAACAATATTGCCGCTGTGGCTGATGCTATAAAAATCGCCGGCGGTATCCGGGTTAACTACGGTCATAGCAATATTAAGCTGCTTGGCAACCCAAAGGGTTTTACTAATATCTGCAGTAATGCCAACAAAATTTTCATTGAAGTAGGGAACATACTGAGCCAGCCGCTCGGGTGTATCCCGGTGCGGATCCACTGTCATCATCACTACCTGCAGATCTTCCTTAGGTTTGTCATCAATCAGGTCCCAGGCTTGGCCCAAGATCGACATAGTCACAGGGCAGATATCCGGACAGAAGGTAAAGCCCGGAAAAATCATTGTCCATTTGCCGTTCAGATTGTCCTGATCAAAAACCTCGCCGTTATGATCAATAAAGCTGAAGTCTTCGAAGGCCCGAGGTTGCTCGAACATCGATAGGCCATTAATCAACATTTGGCTATTGGTTAGAGCCCGGGGCTGCATCATTCGATTAAAAAACAGTACCAGGAAGATCACCACTATCACGCCAATAATGGCGAAAGTTTTGCGAATCCGTTTTTGCGTTTCGGGGTCTGAGCTGGAGTACATTTTAGGTTTATCCGGCGGCGCTAGCGACTGGCAGAATATAGTGATCGGCTAGCATCACCACAAACAAAATCATTAGATACCAAATTGAATATTTGAAAGTTTTCATGCCCGAGGCTTTGTCTTTGCCTCGCATCATCACAATTGCCCAATATAAAAATCGAACGCCTAGAACCAGCGCGCCAATTAGATATATCCAGCCAAACATGCCAAAAACAAAGGGCAGCAACGACACCGCTATAAGTAGCAAAGTGTATAAAAAGATATTCAACACCGTATACCTTTCACCATGGGTGACCGGCAACATAGGAATTTTTGCTTTGGCATAGTCCTCTTGGCGGTGAACTGCCAAGGCCCAGAAATGCGGCGGCGTCCAGGCGAAAATGATCAGCACTAATAGCAGCGCATGGGGGCTCGCTTCGCCAGTTACAGCAACCCAACCTAACAGCGGCGGAGTTGCTCCTGCCAATCCACCAATCACAATATTTTGTGGCGTAGCGCGCTTTAGGTAGAGGGTATAAACAATGGAATAACCAACTAAGGTTGCCAAAGTCAGAACCACCGTAAGCATATTTGTGAAAACCATTAGTATGGCCGTACCGAGGGAGCCCAATATCCCGGCAAAAATCAGTGCCTGGGTGGGACTTAACCGGCCTGTGGCAATCGGTCGATTCTGTGTACGTGTCATGTGTATATCGATTTGCCGGTCTACTACATGATTAATTGTCGCTGCAGCCCCTCCAACCAAAGCTATACCAAGATTACCAAAAACCAGGACATCGATGGGCACCATACCGGGCACCGCCAGAGCCATTCCAATCACCGAGGTGAGAATCATCAGGGCTATAACGTTGGGCTTGGTAAGCTCCAGATAATCTCGCCATATCGGCCGCGCTTCTTGTGCAATCTTTTCGAGAGGCATGCTCACAATTTACCTTTTTCGTCCTGATTGACCAACTTATCGTGGGTCTGCAGCCAAATTACGGCCATCACTGCTACCAACAGCGCACCCATGAAATTGTGGGCAACCGCTACCGCAAGCGGGATAGACATAAGCACATTACTTATACCCAAACCAATCTGAATAACTAGCAGCCCAGCCACTACACCTGCCATGGCAGATATAGCTTTTTGCTTTTTCTTGAGCATCAGAACAACCAGGCCGAATAGGTACAAGGCGGTTACTAGAGCTCCAATTCGGTGTGCAAAATGGATTGCGGTTCGCGCGTCTCCATTTAGTCTGCCGCCCAAATAATTGGGGCCAACACCCTGAGTAAAATTAAAGCCCTCCGCAAAATTCATTGGCGGAATCCAAGCGAGCTGACAGGTAGGAAAATCCGGACAGGCTACGGCCGCATAGTTTGAAGCGACCCAGCCACCCAGAAACACCTGCACAATTACTACCGCCAGTCCGACAAGAATTAGAGGCCTAAGAGGTCGCAAAGCCGACAGTGACTGTTTGGGAATTCGCCAGTTATCGTTTAAACGAAAAGCCAACAAAGCCAGTAGCGCAAAGGTCGCTACGCCTCCCATCAAGTGTATTGTTACCACCTGTGGCCATAACTTTAGGGTTACAGTCCACATTCCAAACATAGCCTGCCAAACCACCAAAACAAACATGATCATCGGCAGCCGAAAAGGATAGCTCTCCTCTTTTCTATTCCGAAAAGCGATAACCGCCAACGCCAATACAAATAGTCCCAGAGTTCCGGCAACATAACGATGCACCATCTCTGGCCAGGTTTTGCCTTGCAGCACCGGGGCGTCTGGATAAGCCTGATTCGCTGCCACAATTTCATCCGCTTCATCTGGCCAAGTGAGGTGCCCATAGCAGCCCGGCCAGTCCGGGCAACCAAGCCCGGCATCTACCAAGCGCGTAAAGGATCCCAGCATAACCACAACCACCGCCAGCAATAGCGCAGCGACGGCTAAATAAAACCCCTTTTTTATTCCGGTATTGGCTTGTTTAGCTTGATTCAACTTTCATGCCCTCTCACCACCGCTCTCAACCTCATTGGGCCAATTTAACAACATGCTCTATATCTTCAAGCATGCCGATACCCTCGTGTTCTGCGGTGTAGTACAGAAAAAATACTTCTAACGGGTTCATTACAAAGACCAAAGGACCTTCAGATAGACTCGGTACACCAGAGCCATCTAGTAATGCTTCCATATCCAGGTTCTCAGTGTGCAGGAAATCGTATCCGATTGCCTCGAGACTTTCTTGGCCAAAGACAGACTGAGTTCCGACCTGAAGATAACCGCGCTTAATATCCGGCGACAACTTGTTCATTCTTATATGCACCCGAGCAACAACGTCAGCCAATTCCTGACATGCCTGTTCGCAGACGCCTTGGTTTACCAGCACTAGCTTCCAAGGTACCTCTTCATCCGCGGACCAGGTATTCCCCTGGGTATCTAACAGCTTGCCAGCTAGTTCAACCGGCGGATTCATTAGCTCACCATAGTTATTGGTGCCGAGAATGGACAACCACCTCAACTTATCTTCTTCAGTTTTTGGTACCAAAAGGAAGCCCGCAGCAATAACAGAAAAAACCATCACCAGCATAATAATCAACGGCCAGGGCTTTTCGCCTTTAAATTCAGCTTGATCGATCAGTGGTTCCTTATTCATAGTTCAGAGTTCATTTATAGACTATCCGGTATGGGAAGTTCCGCTGTCTTTTTTTCTGAAAAAGACAGCCAGATTGGAATTGGAAAAAAGGGCGAGAATGATAAGGGCAAAGGCCATCGAGAACCACTGCACTGCATAACCTATATGCTTTTCGACAGTCTGATTTAGAATGTCCCACCCGGCCAAAAGCGCCAATGGCGAAGCGCTATCAATGCGCACCTGACAGGGCAGTGGTATTCGATCTGACTCAAAAATCTGCTCGACAGCCTCTTGATTCAAATCGAATACCACTGCCGGCCAATCGCCCGAATATTCTGTCGCCTGACTGATCATCGAGTTTGGTTGCGAGCAGTAGTAATAGCCCCTCACCTGGTTAACCCCCAGAGGCTGCACAACTTCTGGAAGAATATTGCGATCCAAAGATGCCGGCACCCAACCGCGATTTACCAATACCGGAATGTCCCCTTCGTCAGGCAAAAAGGCAACACTCAACACCTCGTAACCGACCTGCCCATTGCGCAGACGATTGGCTAAAAGCAGATAGCGCTCATGATCAAATACTAAATCAAGCTCAACCGAGCGCAGGTGATTTTCCGTATCTTGCCGCCAATTATGATTTTCAATTGGCGCTAGTTTTTGTTGCGCTTCTTGCGCGGCTAATATGCCGCGTTTTTCGTCAGCCCTATCTAACTGCCAAAATCCTAGTGCACAGGTCAAAGGCAAAAATACCGCTACAAAAAGCAGTATTTTCCAGTTTGGTAACCAGTGAAATTTAGTAGAAAAATTCAACCTTAAAAAAGCCTAGATGTTTAAATAGCGGCTTAAGTTTATCTGAGCCACCCGTTCGATGTTGAAACTAGTCATTGTTGTACTCCTAATCGCGGTATTTGCCAGCCTGACCACGGGGTTTTACTTCCTGGTAAAAGATCAGGGCAATTCTAAAAGGCGTCTGTATCTCGCTTTAGGCATTCGCATAAGTCTTGCTGCGCTTTTGATGGGAACAGCGATCTACGGAATAGGTACTGGTCAGCTTGGGAGCCAAGCTCCCTGGGATCAGCAACTACATCCTGAACGAACCGTTCCGGCTCAAGCTCAAGCTCAAGCTCAAGCTCAAGCTCAATAATCGCAAAAATTTTCGACAAAAAAGGTCGGTTAAACCGGCCTTTTTTTATTCTTAGTAATCATCTAAACCAAGGCTAGAACTGAGTAGTTTCCGGGTGGATGCTAGTCAAGGCGAGAGATGGCGAAAACGCGGAGTTTACATGTAATAAACGAGCATTTTGAGCCATTTTTCAACGCAGCATAGTGCCGCCCGGGGACTTCTCTTACAGGATGTAGACGAAGAAGAAGAGCATCACCCATACCACATCCACAAAATGCCAGTACCAAGATGCCATTTCGAAACCGAAGTGATCGTCAGAGGTAAACTGCCCTTTAAAGGACCGCGCCAGCTGAATGCCCAACATCAAGGTACCCATAGCCACGTGAAAGCCATGGAACCCGGTGAGCATAAAGAATGTAGTACCGTAAATTCCGGAGGTTAATGTAATGCCATAGTGTCCATAGGCCTCTCGATATTCCATTACCTGCAAACACAAAAAGATAATCCCTAGAACTACTGTAACGCCTAACCAAAGGTTAAACTTTTTGCGATTGTCGCCGTGCTTTAGCGCATGGTGAGCGATATGCACAGTGAAGCTGGAAGACAGAAGAATAATGGTATTGTAAAGCGGCAACCAATGCAGCAGATTGCTCCAACCCGGAAAGGACAAAGATTCATGGGCGCCAACAAAACGAGCATTTTCACCATTTAGGGCTTGGTCCGGTGTATGCAATAGCGGCCATTCAGCTTCAAATCCGTTCCACAATAATTCAGGGTTGTGCACGCCTACACCTTCGCCGCCCAACCAGGGCATTGCGATATTTCGAAGGTAAAACAATGCGCCAAAAAACGCAGCAAAGAACATTACTTCAGAAAAGATAAACCAACTAATGCCCCAAACATAAGAACGTTTCAGCTGGGCATTAGGCAAGCCGCGAATATTTTCATCAATAACCGTGCTGAACCAAGCGAACATCATCACCGCAATTGCAGCTATGCCAATAAAGCACAGCAATGACTCGCCGGTAATCATCCAGTGCGCGGCTCCATAGGCAGCTGTCGCCATCGACAGAGCCATCAAGATCGGCATCTTGCTCTGTTCGGGAACGTAATATTCAGCTTCTGACGACATTTCTATCTCCAATCAAATTCGGGGCAGAGAAATTATTTTATTCCCTGCAATTATATTAATTCGAAGCGGTTTCAATACCTGAATCGCTGTTCAAACTAGTACCAAAAGAGCTACTAACTCTGCTGGTAATATCGAACACCGAATAGGACAGAGTAATAGTACCTATGCTTTCCGGAAGCTCCGGATCAACAAAAAACACTAACTTCATATCCACTTCTTCACCAGCAGCCAAAGGCTGCTGCTCAAAACAAAAACATTCAATCTTGTGCAAATAATCAACTGCATTTATGGGCACAACACTGGGTACTGCCTGGGCAACCATATCCACCGCCGTAGTGTTCTTAGCGTAGTAGGCCACCTCTGACCTTTCGCCCGGATGCACTACTACTTCAAACTGGGCTGGCTCAAAAATCCACGGCATATTTGCCTGATTTGTTGCCATAAATTGCACTTTTACTGTCCTGGATTCATCTACCGGCGCGGCAGCTTCTTCGTAGGCGCTGTACTGCTGCGGCCCGATTCCGAGCACGTCGCAAGCCAGCCTATATAGCGGTGGCATTGCAAATACTGCAAAAACGAACATGACAACCACGCCCGTTAGCATTTTTGCTACCAACGCTTTATGCATGCAAGGCCCGATACATATTAGTGCGTAGCGCCCCCAGGATGGTCTTCCAACTGATCATCGGTTAATTGATGATCGTGCGTACCGTGAAGATCTGGTGGCGTAGTAAAGGTGTGGTATGGCGGAGGCGTAGGCAATGTCCACTCCAATCCGTTTGCTCCTTCCCAGGTTTTAGGCTCGCTCACTTTTTTGCCCGCAACAATGGTCGCAACCACGTTGTATAGGAACAAGATTTGTGAGGCGCCATAAATAAATGCGCCAATACTGGAAACCATATTCCAATCGGCAAATTGCAATGCGTAATCCGCATAGCGCCGAGGCATACCGGCCAATCCCAAGAAGTGCTGTGGGAAGAAGGTGATGTTAAAGCCGATAAAGGTTATCCAGAAATGTAGCTTACCCATGGCTTCGCTATACATGCGGCCAGACCACTTAGGCAACCAGTAATAAACCGCTGCAGACATACTAAATACCGCACCGGCGACCATTACATAGTGAAAATGCGCTACTACAAAGTAGGTATCGTGATACTGAATATCACTTGGCGCGATCGCCAGCATCAAGCCGGTAAAGCCGCCTAGGGTAAATAGGATAATAAAGGCAATGGCAAACAGCATTGGCGTTTCGTAGCTGATAGAGCCACGGAACATGGTGCTTACCCAGTTGAAGACCTTCACTCCTGTTGGAACAGCAATCAGCATAGTGGCGTACATAAAGTACAGCTCACCAGAAACTGGCATGCCTACCAAAAACATATGGTGTGCCCAAACAATAAAGGACAAGAAGGCAATGGCCGAGGTCGCATAAACCATAGAAGCGTAGCCAAATAATGGCTTGCGACTAAAGGTGGGAATAATCTCCGAGATCACACCAAATGCCGGAAGGATAATGATGTATACCTCGGGATGACCGAAGAACCAGAAAACATGCTGGAACAATACGGGGTCTCCACCACCAGCGGCATCAAAGAAAGCCGTACCGAAGTTGATATCCATTAGCATCATGGTTACAGCGCCGGCCAATACCGGCATAACAGCTATCAGCAGGAATGCAGTGATAAGCCAAGTCCAAACAAAGAGCGGCATTTTCATCATGGTCATGCCCGGGGCGCGCATATTCAGCACCGTCGCGACAATATTAATAGAACCCATGATCGAAGACGCACCCATTATATGGATGGCAAAGATAAAGAAGTTAACGGAATCCGGCGCGTAAGTCGTAGACAGCGGCGCGTAGAAAGTCCAACCGAAGTTTGGAGCTCCACCTTCCATAAAGAGGGTAGAGGCCAGCATTAAGAAGGCTGGCGGCAGAATCCAAAAACTCAGATTGTTCATGCGCGGCAGGGCCATATCCGGCGCCCCGATCATCATCGGAATCATCCAGTTAGCCAGCCCGACAAAGGACGGCATGATGGCACCAAAGACCATTACCAAGCCGTGCATAGTAGTCATTTGGTTAAAGAATTCTGGACGAATCAGCTGCATGCCAGGTTCAAATAACTCGGCGCGAATCACCATGGCGAAGAAACCGCCAAGAATAAACATAGCAAAGCTAAACCAGAGGTATAGCGTGCCGATATCTTTGTGGTTGGTGGTAAATAACCAACGTGTTATGCCTTTTGCAGGACCATGTGCCATTACGTAATCCTCCTATTGGCCTTGAATGTGGTTGTAAACATCGATTGGCTGAACTACGTCACCCATATCATTACCCCAAGCATTACGCTGATAGGTGAGTATTGCGGCGATATCTACTTCGTTAAGAAGTCCGCCGAATGCCGCCATAACTGTTCCTGGCCGGCCATTAATTACGATATTCAAATGCTCGTCGATCGGTCCAGTAGAAACTGGGCTACCAACGATTGATGGGAACGCCGGAGGTATGCCTTCACCGTTCGGCTGATGACAAGCAGAGCAGGTTCGCAAATAAGCTTCTTCACCGCGAGCCATCAAGTCTTCCATAGTAAATGTGGTTTCGGTCAAAGCAGCAATTGCAGCGGCTTCTTGTTTTTTCTCCGCCAACCAAAATTGGTATTCGTCTTTTTCAACTACATGTACGACCACGGGCATAAAGGCATGGCCTTGGCCGCAAAGCTCGGTACATCTGCCGCGGTAAACCCCAGTTTTCGTAACCTCAACCCAGGTATCGGTTATATAACCCGGAATGGCGTCTTTCTTGATCGCGAAGTCCGGAACCCAGAAGGAGTGGATAACGTCAGTTGCACTCAAAAGAAAGCGCACTTTAGTATCAACTGGAATCACAAGAGGGTTATTTACTTCTTGAAGATAGAATTCGCCTTTGGGTTCGATGTTGTAGATCTCATCGAGAGGAGTGGAAAGCTCACTAAGGAAATCCACGCCTTCACCTAAATACTCGTACTGCCATCTCCACTGGGAGCCGGTTACGCGAATATCGATTTCGGCATCGCTGGTATCGTAAAGATCGATCAGCGTTTTGGTCGCCGGCCAAGCCATAGCGATCAGAATAAATATTGGGATTATGGTCCAGACCAGCTCAACACCTAAGTGTTCATGCCAGTTTTCGGCCTCGTGGCCGATAGACTTTCGGTGGAAGTACATTGCCCAAAGCATCGCACCAAAAACACCAACACCGATAACAACACAAACCCAAAAAATCAACATGTGTAGATTGTAAATCTCGTGGCTTATGGTGCTTACGCCGGTAGGCATATTCAGAAGTACTGTATTGCTGACATCACTATGTTCTGCCGCCTGGACATATACACCAGACAGAGCTAGCAAGGTCAGACTGAAAAGCCGGAGCGCTTTTCTCAACATCACCCGTTTCTCCGTATTCTTAGTAATTGAATTCATCGGTTCGACGCGATAAACAGACTTGAAATTTAGCTGATTAAAACATCGCTATGGTTGGTTTGCCCTATCTAAACAAAAGCCCAAGACGGTTCTGGTGGGGCAAAACGCGGCGCATTATAACGAAGGGCTTAACAAAACTCTACGCACAAAATCATCGATTTTTAGCCCTAGATCAAGATTTGGTTTTATTGCATAAGCTTTCACCAAAAACACAAGAAAACCAGGCCCGACTGATAGACTTATATATCTATCGACAAAAGATCCGATTTTCTTGAAACGCACCAGACCTATACTACAAATCGCAGGGCCAATGATCCTGGCGAACCTCAGTGTGCCTTTATTAGGATTGGTAGACACCGCCATACTCGGCCATCTCGAAAATGCCTCAACTCTGGCAGCGGCGGCCTTGGGCGCGCATATAATTTCTCTACTGTTTTGGTCATTCGGGTTTTTGCGCATGTCGACTACCGGCCTAACTAGCCGGCTTTGTGGCGCAGAAAACTATCCCGAGGTGAAAGCGGCACTGTTGCGCGCACTTATAATCTCCGCCGCTCTAGCCGTCGGGCTAATGTTATTCGGCCGCTTAGCCCTTGGGCCATTAGCTACCCTGCTAAGCGGTAACGCAGACATCTCTGCGTTAAGCAGCACCTATCTGAATATCCGCATATGGTCTGCGCCAGCAACCTTGGCCACCTATTGCTTTGTTGGCTGGTTCATTGGTTTGGGCAAAAGCCGCGCAGCTTTGATGGTGCTTCTAATAGCCAATATCTCTAATGCGCTTCTGGACTATTGGCTAATTGTGGTTTTGGAACTGGATATCCGTGGCGCTGCGCTGGCCTCGGTGATTGCTGAATACATAGGTGTGGGTACCGCACTACTAATCTGCTTATCGATCTTTAAGAGCGAACTACTGGTGCATGCAGCTCGAGCAAAGATTCTGGACCGGAACAAAATCAGCGAATTATTACAGGCAAACCTGGATCTATTTTTACGCACTATCAGCTTATTGTTGGTTTTCTTAATAGTATCCAGCGCCGGTGTGCGCATCAGCCCCGAAGTAGCGGCAGCGAATGCGATATTGCTGAACCTGCTGGCCTTCTCTGCCTATGCAATGGACGGCTTTGCCTATGCTGCGGAATCTTTGTGCGGCAGAGCTTGGGGCAAGCGAGACTTTAGAGAGTTTTGGCTGATCGCAAAAGAAAGCACCCTGTTGGCGCTCTTTGTCGGCATAGCCTTTTTCCTAACCTTCCTGATAATGCAGCAACCCATTCTTGGGCTTTATACCAACTTGGCTGGAGTAATTGACGAAGCTAGTACGGTATACCTTTGGCTGGTCTTTCTGCCCCTAATAGCCATTTGGTGTTATCAGCTGGACGGCATATTTATTGGCATCGGCCATACCCATATCATGCGCAATGCCATGTTGTTTTCATTCCTGCTGATATTTCTGCCGCTATTTTACCTAAGCCGAGATCAGGGCAACGCGGGTATCTGGCTGGCGCTTTTGGTATTTCACTTAGCAAGAGTTATAAGCTTGGGCTTGCCTTTGGCGGCTATTTATCGGACACAAAAAAAGGAGGCCTAAGCCTCCTTTTTTATGGTGCTTGCTGCGAATTAAATGCAACGCATACCGACAATAAGGTTTGTTTCACCTGAACCAGCTTCACCAGCATCACTATCGAAGTTGCTATTCAAGATCATATTGCCATCTGCGCTAACAGTGAATGTCTCAACGTCTCCACCGAGATTCAGAGTCAATAATCCATCGGTAAAACTAGTGATGGTACCCGCAAATGGTCCTGGCCCGTCAGCAGGGTCACCCCCTATCGTTGGGCCGTTAATCAAGTCACCAATATCTACATCTGATACTAGTGACGTAGAAGCTCCACCCACAAACCACTCAAGCTCAAACTCTTTGTCTAACTGGACTGTAAGGCTTGACAAGGTGGTGCTGGTTATCTCGAGCCTTGCAGCACCAATATATGACCCTATACCTGCACTGGTGCCATCGCGGGCATCTCCAATATTGCCAAAAAAGGATATGCAATAGGTATTGCCACTTCATAACTGCTCTCCAGTGTCTTTTAGAAAATCCCACGCCTAAACGTGAACGGTAACCCTAAACCAAATGTGGATAGAATACGCAGCACTTTCTGTCTAAAACCATTAGTTTGCGCAATTTAGTGCATGTTATTTCACTGAATGAGCTGAATTTCAGAGTCTTTACCTTGATTGAGCCATCAACAATGGTTTAAATGGCGCCCTAAATTTGGGAGACAAAAAATGGAATTCAAAATCGCGCTGGTTATTGCAGTACTTATGGGCACTACATTTGCCTGGTCACAGTGGGCTGGCGAAGGCAACTTGGCTTACAGCAACGCCAACGGAAACTCTAATACCAGTGCTTTGGCAGCATCCCTCGCTTTGTCGAAAGAGACTGCCCAATGGAAGCATAGTGTTGGGTTAGATGCTGTAGGTTCAACTCAGGACGATGCCACTACCGCCGAGTCATATACCTTAAGCGGTCAGACGGATTACGCCTACAGTGCCGACTATTATGGTTTCGGTGCAGCGAGATATCAGACCGACAGATTTAGTGGCTACGATAGTCAGGCTTCACTAACCGGTGGTGCCGGCTGGCACGTAATCGACAGCGAAGCAGCAACATTCGATGCAGAGATAGGCGGCGGTTATAGAAAATCAGAACTGCTTGGTGGACTAGGCGAAGTAAGCGAGGCCGTGGTTAGCCTAAGCTTGATTTACAAACGCTCCATTACGGACACCACCGATATCGACGTAAGTTACTTTACGGAATCTGGTAGCAGCAACCGCTATTCAGAAGCCAGCGCTGGTGTACGAGTGGCGATGTCCGATGCGCTAGGGTTAAGAGCGGGATACTTAATTAGGCAAAATTCCGATGCGCCGCTTGGCTCCAAATCGACAGACACCCTTACTACTGCGGGAATCAGCTATAAATTCTAGGAAAAAACTCTAGGGTATGAATTTGATCTGAACGGGCTGCTCTTCCGCTTCTCGTTCAGATCGACTTTTATTTACTCGGGTAGCGGGTTCATTAGGCGAAGATTCAAATCTCTGAATATCTTTGTAATCACAGCGCACACATTCGCGAACATCTACACCCTTCTCTTGATAGATCACAATTTTGTCCACTTCTTTGCACTGGGGACAAATTGCCCCGGCTATAAATCTGCGCTTGTTCACTTGCACTGCCTCAGCTAATCTAAACTTTCAACTTCATCTACGAATAAGTATCTCATATGCCAACCAACCTTCGAGCCTTTAACGGTATCCAGCCTAAACTTGGCAACAACACCTATATCGACCCAGCCGCCACGGTGATTGGTGAAGTAGAGCTTGGCGATGATGTCTCAATTTGGCCAGGAGCGGTTCTGCGAGGCGATATGCACTGGATTCGCATTGGCGATCGGTCAAATGTGCAAGACAACGCCGTTATCCACACCACTCACGCGAGCGAACAATTTAACCCGGCAGGGTTTCCAACTTCCATTGGCAAAGATGTGACCATTGGTCATTCGGCAGTACTACATGGCTGCACCATAGAGGATAAAGTGCTGATTGGTATTGGCGCCACTATAAACGATGGCGTAACCATCAAATCCGGTGCAATGGTCGGAGCCGGCTCGTTAGTACCGCCTGGAAAAACACTGGAGGGCGGCTTTATTTACGTGGGTAATCCTGCCAGACAGCTAAGGCCTCTTAGCGATTCAGAAAAAACCTTCTTGGGCTATTCGCCGCAAAATTATATACAGCTGAAAAACCAATATATAGCCGATCAGGAATAAAGCTCCGCGAATAGCGCCCGTCTATCTTTGCGGGCACAAAAAAAGGCACCACCTCTCGGCAGTGCCTTTTCTATCTAGATCTCGCTATTTAGAATTCAAATAGCTGTCAGCTACTATTCGACAGTAATAGTAATTTGTTCAGATACAACCGCTGGATCGTGGGGTATATGCAATGAATCACCCAGGATTAGCTGCAAAGTGTGTTCACCTGGAGCCAGGTTCAAAGTCGTTTCAGTCGCACCAGTGCCAAAATGCATATAGGTTTCATTGGCTGGCACCGGGCTGCCCATTGGCGGCAAATCTCCATCAATAATGATGTGGTGATGCCCAGTATTTGGAAACTGCGTTAAGGTTGAGGGATCTTGAAAAGAGCCCGCTGGCGCAACACCCATATTCTGAAGGCCGAACTTAACTCGTACTGGTCCGCTAACAATTTCACCATGCGCTGGCGATACAATATATAACTGCGCGTTATCTGGTGCACTCTGTCGAGGCATCTGAGCGTTTACCGCTGTGGCGCAGAACATGCCGATCGCTATGGCGATTCCAATCTTCATATCTTTTCTCCCAATAAAAACAAAGCTAAATTTAAGCCTGCCCATTAAGCATTTCAGTTCGAATAGTTGCAATAACCTTTACAAAATTGGGAGAAATACCTCGCCATATACGGAAGGATTCTGCCGCTTGCCCAACCAGCATTCCTAATCCGTCTGAAGCAGTAGCGCCCTGAGATATTACCCAGTTCATAAAGGGCGTGGGCTCGGCTGCGTAAACCATGTCATAGCAAAAGCTATTGGGCGTGAGAATGTCTGCTGGCAGGTCAAGAGCTGCCCCAGCCAAGGAGGTACTAGTGCCATTAATAATAAGATCGAAGGATTCTGTTCCTAGATCCTGCATTGGGCAGGCTTGAATCGGACCGTATCCGGCAAACCCTTTCGCCAGCTGTTGCGCCTTTTCAAAAGTCCGATTGGCTATGGTTAGCTTACTTGGCGCAGTTTGTAATAAGGGCTCCAATACGCCCCGCACTGCACCGCCGGCTCCCAAAATAAGAATGTTCTGTCCGGCTATTGTTTGTTCCTGTCGCAGGATATCGGCGATCAAACCCGCTGCGTCAGTGTTATGGCCGATAATTTCCCCATTCTCCCCCGCGACCAAAGTATTTACCGCACCAGCTATACGCGCTCCCGGAGAAAGCCTGTGGGCAAACCGATAGGCATCTTCTTTAAAGGGCATGGTGATATTCATACCTTTGCCACCACCGTCAAAAAACTCAGCAGCAGCTTTTTCAAAGCCATCTATATCAACAAGCACAGCCTCATAGGAGATGTCTTCATCTGTTTGTTCAGCAAATTGCCGGTGAATCTGCGGCGAACGACTCTGAGCAATAGGATTGCCAACTACTAGATAGCTGTCAGTCATCCGCTAGCCAATCCCGGGGCGGCAAGAAATCTGTATATAGCTTCGCCTCTGGAGAGTTGGGTTCAACTTGATAGTCATAGTGCCATTCTACTTTAGGCGGCAAGCTAACCAGAATAGACTCGGTACGGCCACCAGATTGCAATCCAAATAGGGTTCCGCGATCGTAAACCAAATTGAATTCAACATACCTGCCTCTTCGATAGGCCTGAAATCTCCGCTCCGCTTCGCTATAAGGAGTTGCGCTGCGGCGCTCAACAATCGGACTATAAGCATTAATAAAGGAATCGCCGACACTTCGCATTAAGGCAAAGCTGTTTTCAAATCCGCCTTCACTGACATCGTCAAAAAACAGTCCGCCTATACCTCTAGCTTCGTCTCGATGCTTCAAGTAGAAATAGTCATCGCACCATTTTTTAAACTTGGGGTAGGTCTGTTCACCAAATGGAAGACATGCATCCCTAGCCACGGAATGCCAATGCTGAGCATCTTCTTCAAAGCCGTAATAGGGCGTTAGGTCAAAACCACCGCCAAACCACCATACGGGTTCTTCGCCGGGCTTTTCCGCCACAAAGAAGCGAATATTAGCGTGGGAGGTGGGTACAAAAGGGTTGCGTGGATGCATCACAAGAGACACCCCCATCGCTTGAAAAGTACGGCCAGCCAACTCTGGCCGGTTTGCAGATGCCGAAGGAGGCAGTTGATCACCATGCACATGAGAGAAAAGCACGCCGCCCTTTTCAAATACCGCGCCTTCTTCTATTACTCGAGTCCGGCCACCGCCGCCCTCCGGGCGCTGCCATGCATCTTCTTTGAAAGCCTCAGCACCATCCAAACGCTCTAACTCTGCGCATATACGGTCCTGCAAATCTTCAAGATATTGTTTTACTGCTTCAATATTCATAAGTGTCTTTTGTTTATTGGGGCTTTTTATTTGGCCTAATGGTTCGCCCGGTTTGCAAGTCACGAATTTCGGTGGCGCCATTCTGACCGCCTGTGGCTCCGGGAACAATGACATCAATCAAATTACCAAAGTAGCGCTGCACAGTTAAAAGGTTAGTGGCCGCTGGGAGCCCTGCTGGATTAGCGGAGGTGGAAACAATCGCCCCGCCAAATGCTTCACATATTCCTACCACTCTTGGATGATCGCTAATCCTAATAGCCAAAGTGGATTGACCTCCGGTTATCCATTCTGGAGCAGTACCAGAGTTGGGTATAAGCCAGGTGATCCCTTTGTCCCGGCTTTCCTCGATTGTTTTGAGTTTCTTGGAATCTAGCTCAGCGAAATATGGACCAAAAAAATCGATACTTGGCGCTATAAGTATAAGTCCTTTGTGCTCGGGCCTGGACTTGAGCGCCAATATTTTTGACACGGCCCTGTCATCTAAGGGATCACATCCCAATCCCCAAACTCCCTCTGTCGGGTAGGCAATTACGCCGCCACTGCACATAGCGCGAGCTGCCAAAATATAGGACGGTGAATAGCGGGGCATCAAAGCTTTAGTTCTAAAATAATTGAAGCAAGATTACCCTCGCAAGCCGCTATATTCTAGGAAGAGATGAGAATAACTGTCTTTATGTATTTTTATTGAAGCCGCTGTATGCCAGCAGGGCTGTGAAGCACCGACCCCTGAAGCTCCAAATCGGTCAATATTTCCACCAATTCCTGGGTAGCTAGCCCGGTCAATTGCAGTAAGTCGTCTAGGCAAACGGGTTCAAATTCGATCTTGCTAAGCACCTTTTTATGCATCGCGTTTTCCATAGAGTTTTGCCCCGGGTCCAAATCTTCATCGCTATCGGTTTTGTCTTTCCCCAATCCCACCATTTCAAGCTGAAAGTCCAACAGGCTACCTAGTTGCTCCACTATATGATCGGCAGAACTAACCAAAGTAGCGCCCTCTCTGATCAAGCGATGGCAGCCTCGTTTTAGGGGGTCGTGAATACTTCCAGGAAGCACCAAGACCTCTCGCCCCGGCTCCAAAGCCAGTCGCGCTGTAATCAAGGATCCGCTTCGCTCTGATGCCTCAACAATAAGAGATGCCAGCGACAAACCGCTGATAATTCTATTTCGCCCAGAACATATAACAGGGCCGGTGCATCGGGAATCTCCTCCAGAAGGCTCGGGTATTCCGCGGTGCCGCGCTCAACCAATCGAATACCATTGTTGGAAATATAGTTTGAGGCGTAATCCAGTCTTTGACGAAGCTGGGAATCGGCGCCTGCCAGCAGGCTAGCGATATTTTTCACAAGCGGTTCCGGCATGCGGTCACACAGTTCGGGCGTTAGTTTTTCGGGGTTAGGTAGGGCTCCAAAAGCATCTTGCAGCCTGAGCAAAACAGTATTGGAACATTTTGGCAGCAAGTGCCAGAAGACTTTAGATTGCAGTTCGTCCATGAACTCTCCTTATTGGACTCTCGTCCTATGTTTTTTTAGAAAGCAACACCGCACATCCTATGCGGTGGTTATAAAACTCTTTTTATGGGTTGGTTACCGGGTCGCCAACTGCCATGGCTTTCTCGGCTTCCAAAATTAAGCCGAAGCTCATATTGGGAAGTGATTTGAAAATTATTAACATGCCCGCTCTTTCATCTGGCAAATCGACGCTACCGCCCTGCACGCGATCCCGCACACGCTCTCCCGCATCCATCACCGCCAGTACATGTCCATTTTCCAAACCAGCTTCCTGACCTTTGTTTAAAGCCACAACATCCAATTGGCCAATATGAGATACGCCACCTTCCACAGCAATAATTTCTGCTGATATTGCGGTGCCGGGTACCTCTGGATACAGAATAGGATCAATATCATCCTGAGCTAATGGCAATAGAATATCGCCCGCAAGAATTTCTTGAGAGCTTTCAATAATATTGAATTTGCTGACATCATTGGACTGCAGCACAAATCGCGCAGTACCCATTGCTTCAGCTCGATAACCTAGGTATTTCCGCGTTTCTGGGTCCCGATACCGGTCGCCAATGCGAAAAATTTGATAAATGCCAACGCCGGGGGTCAGTGGGCCCCGCACATAAAATTCATCGCTCTGCCCAACCAATATTCGGCTCTCTGGGCCGGCTACCATGTAAGGCGCTATCTCGATCTCTTCTTCTGTCATCACTTGCGTGGCGGTGAAAAACTCTTGGATTTCATCCAGAGGAATTGAAGTGATAGCTTCTTCAAGTAGAATGCTGGTCATCTGCGGCGTTAGCTTGACCACAGGACTCATGCCAGTCGGGATATTTTGCCCATTATCAATCAATAATCGCGGCTGCCCATCAACGTAAACTAGGCGAAGCTGGTCTCCGGGATAAATCAAATGGGGGTCGGCTACTTGGGAATTGATTTGCCAAATCTCCGGCCATAGCCAAGGATCACGCAGGAAGACGGCCGAAATATCCCAGAGAGTATCGCCGAGTTGCACCACATAAACTTCGGGGTAATCGGGATTCGCCGCAACCTATGCGACAGTGGTTGCGCTGGAAAATGTAAGTATGGCCACAAGGCACAGCCGTTGAAACATGAGCTACCCTCAGGGAAAGCGATTTATTCGTGCATAAGCTATACTAAGAAGCCTTGAAACTCCATCACCTTGTTCTCATATCTGACTTAAAATACTGGTTTTTTCGATACAAATGGCTCTTTTGAACATCTTAGAATTTCCCGATCCCCGTCTTCGCAAGGTCGCAGAACCAATCGCTGAAGTAGATGAGAGTATTCGTCAGCTTTGCAAAGATATGCTTGAAACCATGTATGAAGCGCCGGGAATAGGGCTCGCCGCAACTCAGGTAAACGTGCATAAACGCCTACTGGTGTGCGATATATCTGAAGATCAAAGCCAGCCATTGGTCTTTATAAACCCGGAAATCCAAGAATCCAGCGAAGAAGTGTCTTCTTATGACGAAGGTTGTTTGTCCGTGCCGGGCTACTTTGAAGAAGTTGAACGCCCTGACAAGGTAATAGTAAATGCACTGGATCAAGAAGGTACGGCTTTTCAAATTGAGATCGAAGGCCTGCTTTCTACCTGCATCCAACACGAAATTGACCACCTTAACGGCAAACTATTTGTGGATTATCTGTCTCCGATAAAGCGTCAACGCATTCGATCAAAGCTGGAAAAGCAGCACAAGAAAAGAGCCTAAGGGCTGTAAAGGCTGATATGACAACTGCCAAGGCTTTACGTATTGGTTTCGCCGGAACCCCCCTGTTTGCTGCCGAACATTTGCGCGCTCTACTTGAAGACACTTTAAGTGAAGACGCTTTAGGCAAAGAGAGCACACACTGCATCGCCGCAGTTTGGACTCAGCCTGACCGCCCCGCCGGGCGCGGAAAGCAGACTCAAGCCAGCCCCGTCAAAAAACTCGCCGAAGAACAGCATATTCCGGTATTACAGCCGCAAAAATTGTTTGAAGCGGACCGCGCTGAAATGGAAGCGCTGGATCTGGACCTTTTGGTGGTTGTTGCTTACGGACTCATATTGCCTCAGTCGGTATTGAATACTCCCCGCTATGGCTGCATAAATGTGCATGCTTCTCTTTTACCGCGCTGGCGCGGAGCCGCTCCGATACAACGTGCGGTGCAAGCTGGTGACAAAGAAACCGGTGTATGTATTATGCAAATGGACGCCGGCCTTGATACCGGAGAAGTGCTCAATCGAACAAGTTTCCCGATAAGCGCCTTAGACACCGCCGGAATGGTGCACGACCGACTAATTGAAGTTGGCGCCCCTCTCTTGATTGAAACCATTAACCAGATCGCAACTGGATCTCTGGTTTCGGAGCCGCAAAATAACGCCGATACCTGCTATGCGGCAAAAATTCACAAAGCCGAAGCCGAGATTGATTGGACAAAATCCGCTACTGATCTCGACCGCATGGTTCGAGCCTTTAATCCGGTTCCTGTCGCCTATACCGCTCTTGGAACAGAGCGCTTGCGCATCTGGCAAGCCTATCCCCTAACTGAAGGCGCTGCCGCAAAACCCGGAGTTATCGCAAGTTCGAGCAAAGAGGGCATTGATATTGGTTGCGGATCTGGCCTGCTAAGACTAAAAACTGTTCAACTTCCGGGCAAGAAGCCCACTGCGGTCGCAGAGCTTTTGCGCGGCAACGCAGACCGATTCAAAGTGGGTGTTAAATTTGGGTCCGAACATTCGGGTTATTCCAGATCTTGAAAAACGCCCGCGCTCGTGCCGCCCAGCATCTAGCTCCAGTAATCTGCAAACGAGCCGCACTAAACCTAGATTCTATTGATTCCGAAGACCCGGACCGCGGTCTTATTGCTGAGCTGTGCTATGGCACTCTTAGGTACCTTCCTGCCCTTCAAATTATCTCTGACAAACTGTTACGCAAGGGAATACGAGACAAGGGTGCTGATGTACTCGCCCTGCTGTTTATCGGCCTATACCAAATTCGCTACCTGCGCGTCGCTGACCATGCCGCTGTTTCTGAAACGGTGCAGGCGGCCAAACAACTAAAAAAACCCTGGGCAACCGGCCTTCTGAACGCAGCCCTGCGCAATTACTTAACCACCCAGGACAAGCTTGATAAGGAGCTTAGCAACAATCTCGTTTACACCACCGCCCACCCGCAATGGCTTATCAACAGCATTCAACGACAGTGGCCTGATCAATGTGAGCAGATATTTGACGCCGCAAACTCCCGTCCACCCATGACCCTTAGGGTGAATTTGCAAAAGCAATCTAGAGAGCTATTAAGATCTGACTTAGCTGAATTGGGCATTGAAGCTTCTCCGGGCAAGCTGTGCGAATCGGCGCTGCAACTAAAAAGTGCCGTAGCGGTGCACCGCATACCAAAATTCGATGAAGGGTTTGCTTCCGTGCAGGATGAGAGCGCTCAACTCGCCGCCTACCTACTAGACCCACAGAAAGACCAGCGAGTATTGGACGCCTGTGCTGCACCTGGCGGTAAAACCGGCCATTTGCTAGAGCGCTGCCCGGAGGTATCTCTAACTGCCTTGGATATCGACGAAACGCGTATCCTTAAAGTTGAACAAAATTTGGGCCGCTTGGGATACGAGGCTGATATTCGCGCTGCCGACGCAAGTGATCTAGACAATTGGTGGGATGGTGAGGCGTTTGATCGAATTTTGATCGACGCTCCTTGCTCCGGAACCGGCGTTATGCGGCGTCACCCGGATATTAAACAACTGCGTACCCCCGAAGATGTCAGCGGTTTTCGCGAGCGCCAGATCGAACTACTCGAGACACTGTGGTCAACCTTGGTTAGTGGTGGCAAACTGCTTTATGTCACCTGTTCCATTTTGAAGTCGGAGAATCAGGATGTTGTTAACCATTTTGCAAAAAGCCACGAAGATGTCGAGTTTTTGCCCATCGAGATCAGCGGCGCTATTCAATGCAATCCGGGAATTCAACTATTACCCATGGCGGATGGTAACGATGGCTTCTATTATGTGCTTATGGCGAAGCAGTCTATGAAGCGGGCCGAAGGAACAATAAAATGAAAATAGTCATATTAGGTGCCGGACAAGTTGGCAGCACCCTTGCTACCAACCTAGCTAACGAAGCAAATGACGTAACCCTAATCGACTCCCGCGAAGATTTGTTGACAGAGCTGCGAGACCGCCTTGATATTCAAACTGTCTGCGGCTGGGGCTCACATCCAGAAGTGCTTGAGCAGGCCGGCATCGAAGACGCTGATATGTTGGTCGCCGTCACCAACCAAGACGAAACCAATATGGTGGCCTGCCAAATAGCGCATTCGCTTTACCGCACGCCGCACAAGATCGCGCGCATTCGCTCCAGTGGTTATACAAACGACCGCATTCGCGACAAACTCTTTAGCCCCGAACATTTGCCCGTGGACGTCACCATTACGCCCGAGCAGTTAGTTACAGATCATCTGGTTCAGCTGATTCACCAGCCCGGCGCTTTGCAGGTAATGGATTTTGCCGATAACCAGGTACAACTTGTTGCAGTGAAGGCTCAGCCAGATGCGCCAATGGCCGGCAGTCAAATTAAGGACCTTGTTAGTCGGCTGGGTAAGGTAAAAACCCGTGTAGCCGCTATCTATCGCCACAATCGACCCATTATGGCGGAAGGCGATACGCGCATTGAATCCGGCGACGAAGTATTTTTCCTCGCCTCTAAAAAGCATATTCGAAACGTAATATCTGAACTGGCCAATAAAGAAAAACCCTATCGGCGCATAGTTATTGCCGGAGGCGGCAATATTGGTTTTCGCCTAGCCCAGGCCCTCGAATACGATTACCAGGTAAAGCTTATAGAGATGGACCCCAAGCGCTGCGAATACCTCGCGGAGCGGCTGCACAAGACTATCGTGCTGAATGGAAGCTCCTCCGATCAGGAATTATTGAAAGAAGAGAGCATTGAATCCGTTGATGTTTTCCTCGCTCTCACCAACAACGACGCGGCCAACATAATTTCATCAATGTTAGCCAAGCGCCTGAAAGCGGGCAAAGTTATTACCCTAATTAATAATCCCGTTTACGTAGATCTGATGCAAAGTAGTGGCGATATAGATATCGCTGTTGCCCCCTCGCAAATTACCACCAGCGCCCTGCTCTCTTTTGTGCGTCGAGGCGATACCGTCAAGGTCCATTCTTTACGTCGTGGAGCCGCAGAGGCAATGGAAATTGTCGCTCATGGGGATTCAAAGTCTTCCAAAGTGGTCGGCCGCCGCATCAACGAAGTGAAACTTCCACATGGGGCAACCATCGGCGGCATTGTGCGCAATGTAGACAATAAACAAAAAGTTCTTATGGGCCACGGTGACCTGGTTATTGAAGATGAAGACCACCTGATAATTTTCGTCGCGGATAAAGAACATATACGCAAAATTGAACAGCTATTTTCCGTCAGCGTTAGCTTTTTCTAAACAATGAACTACGGAGTTATTCTTAAAGTATTGGGCATCTTGCTGATGCTTTTCAGCACCAGCTACATGATTCCATTGGTAGTTTCTATTTATTATGAAGATGGCTCGTCTGCTGCCTTTGCATACTCTCTTGTCATAACCATGACACTAGGCGCCTGCCTTTGGATTCCCTTCAGTAATAAACGGGCAGATCTTCGATCTAGAGATGGCTTCTTAATCACCGTGTTGTTTTGGATAGTGCTAGGGGTAATAGGGTCGCTTCCCTTTATTCTGAGCTCAACACCACATATTTCTGTGACGGACAGTATCTTTGAATCCGTTTCCGGTCTCACTACCACCGGGGCCACAGTGATAGAGCACATCGACGAACTGCCGATATCCATCCTTTTCTACCGGCAAATGCTTCAGTGGCTTGGCGGTATTGGTATTGTTGTAATCGCCTTGGCCATTCTGCCAATGCTTGGTATTGGGGGCATGCAGCTATATCGCGCAGAGGTTCCAGGCCCGGTAAAGGACAGCAAGCTCACACCTCGTATCGGAGAAACCGCCAAGGCTCTGTTTTTTGTCTACCTAATACTCACGCTAGCCTGTGCGGTTGCTTACAAACTTGCCGGCATGTCGGCATTTGACGCCATAGCTCACAGCTTCTCAACCGTGTCTATTGGCGGCTTCTCCACTCACGATGCCAGCATGGGTTTCTTCTTAGACAATCCCGACTACAACGGCAATTGGATTTTGAGCGTCTGTATTTTCTTTACGGTCATTTCAGGACTAAATTTTGGGCTGCACTACGTCGCGCTTTTCCGCCGCTCAGTGCGCCACTATCTAAAAGATAGCGAAGCGCGCGTTTATCTTCTTATTCTCGGCAGCAGTGCAATTTTTGTAACTATGGGCTTATTGATCGCAAAACAATTCGAGCCCTCGGATACATTGCTTCAGGGTGTGTTCCATACCGTTTCCATTATGACCACTTCAGGCTTTACGGCTTCCAACTTAGGCACCTGGCCAGAGCACATTGCTTTCTTTTTACTATTTTTGAGCTTCTTCGGCGCATGCGCTGCATCTACTGGTGGCGGCATCAAAATTGGTCGAATGATTATTTTGGCCAGACAGACCCTGAGAGAGATAACCCGCCTGATTCACCCCAGTGCTGTAGTGCCTATCAAGGTGGGTAACCGCCCGGTCGATGCGCGCATTGCAGATGCGATTTGGGGCTTTTTTGGCGCTTACCTTATTGTTTTCTACGCCATGGTCCTGGTGTTATTGGCCAGCGGCCTCGATTTTGTAACGGCCTGGTCTGCTGTCTCTGCGACTCTGAATAATCTGGGGCCGGGCCTTGGCGAAGTCGTAAACAACTACGCTTCTATTCCGGACTTTTCGAAGTGGGTACTTTGTTTTTCAATGATATTAGGACGGCTGGAACTCTTCACGCTGATAGTGTTGTTTGTTCCAATGTTCTGGCAGAAATAGCGCAAGCTAAGACGGCGCGAGCCAAGATAGCGTAAGCCAAAACTGCGCGAGCCATAAAAGCGCTAGCAATTACTAGTTTTCTGTTTGGCTCTCTTCGGCCAACTCTTCACGAATCTGTTCAAGCAAGTACAGCTGATCCAAAGCATTTCCCCATCCTGGACGCTTTTCCAGAGCCAATCGGTATTCTGCTTCGGCATCGTCTAAGCGACCCAATCTAACCAAAACCATACCCCGATTTAAATATAAGATTTGCGGGTTTCGCTCCAGGCCACCTAAAGATTCAGCCTGATTATAATCGGCGAGCGCATTGTTAAAGTCTTGCATTAAGAACTGCAGATTACCGAGATTTAGGTATATCTCCGGAGATTGGTCTGAAGTTTCCAAAGCCCTCAGATAGTCCTCTTGCGCTGCTCCAATATTTCCAAGCTTGGCGCTGATGATGCCTCTATTAATATGGGTCGCCACAAGATCTCGGCGACTCAAACTAGTGCTTCGAATTGCCCGGGTGCACTCGTCCACATCTCTGCGCGACCCAGCACCGGTGCTAACTGCATACTCTGCACTTTGAAAGCAACTATGAGCGACCGATCCTCCCATTACGGTGATTGATTGCGCGTGCACCTGTGTGTGAACAACAGCCGAAAGCAAACCAATTAGGATTGGATAAATTATTGCGGGTATACCAGAAATTTTATTCATATATGCTCCGGATATGTTGCCCATAAAACGCTTGATGCTGTCCAGCTATCTATTGAGCCGCTGCCCTTTCCGCCGCCTCTGTCGCTGCGTCCGCTCGCTTCTCTACCAGGTCTGCCAACTTATCCTGAGCATTCAGCCAGTCCGGCCGTACTTCCAAAGCTTTCAGATATTCAGCCTCTGCAATGTCAAACTGACCAACCCGCATATAAGCCATGCCGCGATTCAAAAACAGCACATGCCGCTGGGTTAAACCCAAAGATTCTGCGTGGTCATAATCTGAAATGGCCGACGAATAATCCTGCATCATATATTGCAGGTTTCCGAGGTTGATAAAGGTTTCAGGAGATCGATCAGATATATCAAGAGCACTTAAATAGTCTTGCTGCGCTCTCGCTATATCGCCCATATTTACACGAATAATGCCTCTATTTATGTAAGTGGCTGCCTTATCGCGCCGACTCAAACGGCCCTCACGAATAGCTTCATTACACTCAACTATGTCGGAAACGGAGCCGCTTAGGCTGCGTACCGCATACTCAGCACTTTCAAAGCACCTATAGGCATCATTTGTACCCAAAGTTGTTACTGATTGCGCCTGTGCGCCAATAGAAAATAAGCCGGCTGAAGCAACAATAGCCGTCGCTGCGAAATAAAAAAGTTTATTCATTGGAAGCCTCCAAATTAGCTGCCTTTATTCGATTCTATTCCTGTTTTTTTGCGATAACTAGCGGCTTTACAATCCCAATACCATTTGGGCAAATTCAATATAGCTTGGAATTACCCTCGGGTTGCTTGCGAAATCGTTTGTATTCCCACTGATATTGGGCGGGAGCAGCAAGTACTAGCTGTTCGATAGATCTGCTCATTGCATCAACTGACAACTGCTGATCCTCTTCAAAAATACCCGGATCAGGCTCCTGAAACCCCACTATATGGCCGCCATCCACCCTTCGAGCATAGGCAATCAGCACTTCAGGTTTGGTTTTAACTATTAAACGGTGGATTAGCGTCATTGTTAAAGCTGGAACGCCAAAAAAGGAACTAAATATTCCACCTTCTAACGCTGGCTCTTGATCTGGCAATACTACGGTCATCTCGCCTCGACCCAAGGCTTTCACCACCGCCATTACGCCCCTGGATGAGGCCGGCACCATATTGGTTGTGCCGATATCTCTAACTCTTCGCAACATGCCATCTAAAGCGGTCATACGTGGTGTGCGATAAATTGCGGTGGTCGGAGCAAAGGTTGAAGCCCACATCCCGGCGAGCTCCCAGTTGCCAAAATGCGGTATAAGAAGCATAAGGCCCGCATCCGAGGCTAGGGCGGCATCAAAAAGCTCCTTATTTTCAACGCTTAGTACCGATTTATTACGCCAGCTTTCACCACGAAACCAAACCGAAGAAGTTTCCAGCCCCCAAGTGGCCGTCGCCTGTAAACTTTTTAGCGCCAGCTTATCTAGCTCTTCCGCTGACATATCGGGAAAACAAGCTGATAAATTGGTCTGGGTGATTCTGAAATCACGACCGCCCTTTTTATAGAGCCGGCGGCCTATGCGATTGCCCAGGCTTCGCTGTGCCCCCCGGGGCAAAAACGAAATCCCTCGCAGAAGTAACTCAATTAATTTGCTTTTCATGGTGCGAGTTTAGCAACAGAAGAGAAGAAAAATACCGCTTAAAAATACTTCTACTCAATTTAGCGAGCTGCCCGCTATTTCAACGCAGCGGTAACCGCTATAATCGCTTGCCTTCCCATATAAAAATTGTTGCTGTGACTGACCAGACCGATGTATCTACATTCCAGGGACTTATAAGCTCCCTGCAAAACTTTTGGGCCGACCAGGGCTGCGTAATCTTGCAGTCCCTCGACATGGAAGTAGGTGCAGGTACTTTTCACCCGGCTACCTTCCTGCGCGCCATTGGCCCAGAGACCTGGAACGCGGCCTATGTTCAGCCCTGTCGCCGACCTACAGACGGGCGATTCGGTGAAAACCCGAACCGGTTGCAACACTATTATCAGTTTCAGGTAATTCTCAAACCTTCGCCTGCCGACATTCAAGACAAATACTTAGATTCTCTTAGGTTCTTGGGCATTGACCCGAGCGTCCACGATATTCGTTTTGTGGAAGACAACTGGGAATCGCCCACTCTTGGCGCCTGGGGTTTGGGCTGGGAAGTCTGGCTGAACGGTATGGAAGTAACTCAGTTCACCTACTTTCAGCAAGTTGGTGGCCTCGAATGCTTTCCCGTATCTGGCGAGATCACTTACGGCCTTGAACGAATTGCCATGTATCTGCAGGGCGTAGAATCTATCTACGACCTCGTTTGGAACATCTCTCCGGATGGCACCCCGGTTACTTATGGCGACATCTTCCATCAAAACGAGGTAGAGATGTCTGCCTATAACTTTGAACATGCCGATGTGGACTTTTTGTTCCAAAGTTTTGATCAATATGAGAAGTCCTGTACGGACCTCTTAGAAGCTGAACTGCCTTTGCCAGCCTATGAAATGGTAATGAAAGCTTCTCACGCTTTTAATCTGCTGGACGCCCGCCACGCTATCTCAGTTACGGAGCGGCAGCGCTTTATCCTGCGAGTAAGAACTCTGGCCCGCGGTGTGGCTTCTGCATACCTTGATGCCCGCAAAAATCTTGGTTTTCCATTGGCCCCGCCGGAACTAGCTTCCCAAGCGCTAGCCGACTTGGAGAATAAAAAGTGAGTGCTCGAGACCTATTAGTTGAAATTGGTACCGAGGAACTTCCACCAAAATCTTTGGATAAGCTTCGGTTGGCTTTTGAAAAAGAGTTTTGCGCGCAACTTAGTGCAAGGCGCCTTAGCTTTTCTGGTAGCAAATCCTATGGAACCCCGCGAAGGCTGGCGGTAATTGTTGAACAACTTAGCGAATCCCAAGCGGACGAAGCTATTGAATTGCTCGGCCCGGCACGCGCTGCAGTATTTGATGCAGAGGGAAATCCAACTCAGGCAGCACAGGGCTTCGCGAGAAAATTCGGAGTATCCGATGTTAGTGAGCTAGGCTTTGTTGAAACCAGCAAAGGCGAGCGTTTAGCCTACAAAGAAAACCGCCTTGGCCAAAAAACTGAAGCCCTGCTGGCAGAATGCATCGAGGCTGCCCTCGGCAAGCTTCCCATAGCTAAACGCATGCGCTGGGGCACAGGCCGACAAGAGTTTGTCCGTCCTGTGCACTGGATTGTGCTGCTCTTTGGTGACCAGGTGGTTCCCGCTGAAATAATGGGCTTAACCGCTGGCGGTCAAACCAAAGGACATCGCTTCCACTCCGATGGCCCAATAAGTATCGATTCCGCAGCAAGCTATGAACAGCAGTTGGAAGCCGCCAAAGTTGTTGTAGATATGCATAAGCGCCAGCAGACTATAGTCGACCAAGTAACCAAGCTTGGCCTTGATTCTGGCGGGCAGGCGGTTATTAGCCCCGGCATCCTGCAAGAGGTTACGGCTTTAGTTGAGTGGCCTGTCGCTTTATGCGGCCGCTTCGACGAAAGCTTTCTGGAAGTTCCTGAAGAAGCGCTTATTTCTTCCATGGGAGAACACCAGAAATATTTTCACCTAGTGGATAAATCTAACAAGCTTCTTCCGCTCTTTATCACTATTAGTAATATTGAATCCAAAGACCCGGTCAAAGTTATCGACGGCAACCAGCGCGTTATCCGCCCTCGCCTTGCCGATGCAAAATTCTTTTACGATACAGATCTAAAAATTCCTTTAGAAGCCCACCGGCCCAAATTGGAAAAAATTGTTTTCCAGGCAGAGCTTGGAACCCTTGCAGATAAAAGTGTGCGGGTTGGAAAACTTGGTGAAAGCCTAGCTGCGAGCTGCAACGCTGACCCTAAACTGGTTAAACGCGCCGCCGAACTTGCTAAGTGCGACCTGGTAACAGACATGGTCCAAGAGTTTGACCATTTGCAGGGCACCATGGGCCGCTACTATGCCTTGGAAAATGGCGAGCCCCCTGAGGCCGCGCAGGCAATTTATGAACAGTACCTGCCCAAACAAGCGGGCGGGGCTCTGCCACAAACACCAACTGGAGTTTGTTTAGCCCTGGCGGAACGCATAGATACTCTGACCGGTATATTCGGCATCAAGCAGTCACCAACGGGTTCCCGCGATCCCTTTGCTTTAAGAAGAGCAAGCCTTGGGGTATTAAATATTTTGGTAGATCGGGAAATTCAACTCGACTTATCTCAGGTGATTGGTGAAGCCTACGACAATTTTGAGAGCCTTCCAGTACCCCGCGAAGAACTTATCCAGCAGGTTCAAAGCTATCTAATTGATCGTTTTCGCGCCTGGTTTGAATCCGAGGGCACCGCGGTTGAAGTATTTCGTGCCGTACGTAGCGTCGAAAAAGATTCCCCTTACGAGATTTACCGCCGTGTGCAAGCAGTGCGAAGCTTCGCTGAAACAGCCGCCGCAGATAGCTTGGCAGCCACTAACAAAAGGGTTGCCAATATCCTGACCAAAGTAGATGCATCTAGCTTACCTAGCGTAGATTCTTCCCTGTTTGAAACAGAAGCTGAAACCGAACTCGCTACTGCGCTCTCGCAAATACAATCGAGCATTGCACCGGCGCTGGATTCGGGTGATTTTTCGAGTGCGCTTTCGACAATGGCTGAGCTACAAGGGCCCCTGGAATCTTTCTTTGATTCAGTAATGGTTATGGCCGACCAAGAAAACCTAAAACGAAACCGCTTAGCTCTACTTGCAGAGGTTCGGCAGCTTGTACTGAAGATTGCCGATCTATCCGAACTGAGTGGATAGTATGCGCATGGAATGCGGATAAGCCGCAAATGAAGTTCCAAAAAGGCCTCTACTACCTTTTCTATATACCAACTCTGTTTATAGCCTCGGTATTTGTGATTACTCTGGGCCAGTTCATGACTATGCGCATGCGGCTGACCATAGCCACTTTATGGAATCGCTTTGTTAGCCTAAGCCTGCTGCGCATAACCACTGGCATCAAGGTTGAAATTGAGGGCAGGGAAAATATTCCCAAGCAGGTATTTGTTGCGGTTTCAAACCATCAAAGCGAGTGGGAAACCCTGCATCTTTGCTATCTATTGAACCCCATTAACTCGGTTCTAAAGAAAGAGCTCCTACGGATTCCCTTTTTTGGCTGGGCATTATGGGGATCTGGACATATAGGCATCGACCGGTCAAACGCGCGCGGCTCAATAAAGCGCATCGAAACACAGGGTCTGAAGCGCCTTCAGAAAGGCGTAAACATCTTAATTTTCCCTGAAGGTACTCGAGTGGAGGCGGGTGGGTTTAGGCGCTTTACACGCACAGGAGCGAAGCTGGCAATAGATGCGGGCGTACCTCTGCTACCCATAGCCCATACCGCCAGTAATTGCTGGAGCCCTTCGGGAGGTTTTCAGAAAGGAACCATTAAGGTAGTTGTCGGCGAACCCATAGATACCGCCGGCAGAGACCCCAAAAGCTTAACGAATCAAGCAGAAAAATGGATCCGTGAAACCGCCAATCTGGCAACTGAAAAGCCTCCAATAAAGGCCTAGTTAGTAACCACTTACTACTAATATTTGCTCTTATTTTTAGGGGTTAGCGATTTTTCTATATGACTAGGCGAAAGCGCGCGGATGGCGGGTTTTTGCTCCTGCAAAACCCGCATACCGTACCTCCATGTACATAAGGGAGCTTATGTTAAATAAGTGACCGATTGAGTACGGTTTCAACGCAGCCAGGGGGCAAAATAGCAAGCCCGGCTAGATATCGAGGTTTGCTACGGACAGAGCATTCTTCTCGATAAACGCTCGGCGTGGCTCTACCTGGTCTCCCATCAAACAAGTAAACATTTGATCCGCCGCAATGGCGTCTTCTATCGTTACTTGCAACAACCTTCTGTTGGCTGGATCCATAGTGGTTTCCCAAAGCTGCTCAGGGTTCATTTCACCCAACCCCTTGTAGCGTTGGAATGAATAACCTCTTCTCGATTCATGCATCATCCAGGTTAGGGCTTCGGCAAAGGTAGATACTTCGTGGGTCTTTTCGCCGCGACGAATATGCGCGCCTTCCTCCATCATGCCGGAAAGCTTTGCTCCCAATTCGGTAATAGCTCGGTATTCCCCAGATTCAAAGAAGTCCTTAGAAAAAATAATGGTGCGATCCGTCCCGTGTGCAGTAATCACAACCACCGGGAGATACAAACTGTATTCTTCGTTGTACTTGACCAGCGCTTTGTATTGTTGGCGTCCGTCTGAAAGTTGGTCTAGCCCGGGTTGCCAATCTGCCACCCATTTTTCGGCCGCCTTTTCAGCAGACATATGACTTGCGAGATACTTTGGTTGCATCATCATCGACTCACATATCGCCCGAGGATGTACTCGATCCATTCGATCTAATATGGACATCACTGATCGGTACTCTCGCACTAGGGACTCAAGAGCGGGCCCTTGAATAGCCGGTGCGTCTGCATTTACATGCAGTTGAGACTCTTCCAGAGCGCTAGCGGTGAGGAATTCCGTTAGGGATTCATCGTCTTTCAAGTATTGCTCGTTTTTACCCTTCGCCAGCTTATAAAGAGGCGGTTGTGCAATATAAACATGGCCAGCTTCCACCAGTTCGCGCAAATAACGGAACAGAAACGTAAGGAGTAGGGTGCGGATATGCGCACCATCCACGTCCGCATCCGTCATAATAATAATGTGGTGATACCGAAGTTTTGCAATATCAAATTCGTCTTTACCAATACCACAGCCCAGAGCCGTAATAAGAGTTCCAACTTCCGCTGAAGAAATCATGCGATCGAACCGCGCTTTCTCAACATTCAGAATCTTGCCCTTCAAAGGCAAAATGGCTTGAGTGCGCCGATCACGGCCCTGCTTGGCAGAACCTCCCGCAGAATCACCCTCCACCAGGTATAACTCAGAAAGTGCTGGGTCTTTTTCCTGACAATCAGCCAACTTACCGGGCAATCCGGCAATATCTAGCGCGCCTTTACGGCGAGTCATTTCACGCGCCTTGCGCGCAGCCTCACGGGCGCGAGCTGCATCTACCATCTTGCCAACAATGGCTTTTGCTTCCGCTGGGTTTTCCAACAAATATTCTTGTATGGCTGCGCCCACTTCTTGCTCTACCGCGGTTTTCACCTCAGAAGAAACGAGCTTATCTTTAGTCTGTGAAGAGAACTTCGGGTCTGGAACCTTCACCGAAATTATGGCGGTCAATCCTTCGCGCGCATCATCACCGGTAGTTGGAACCCTATTTTTGGACGCCGCACTATTCTTGGATCCGGCACTCTCCGCTTCAATATACTGATTTAGGCTGCGCGTAAGCGCGCCCCGAAATCCGGCCAGATGAGTACCGCCATCACGCTGGGGAATATTGTTGGTATAACAGTAAATATTTTCTTGGTAAGAATCTGACCACTGCATCGCAACTTCAACATTAACGCCGTCTTCTTCCCGCATTTTAGTGAAGTGGATTACCTTGTTGAGGGGAACCTTGTTTACATGCAAATGCTCAACAAAGGCTCTGAGCCCGCCTTCATATTCGTAGACCTCTTCGCGACCATCTCGCTCATCTTGCAAGACAATACGTACACCGCTGTTGAGGAAGGAAAGCTCTCGTAAGCGCTTAGCTAGCTGCTCAAAATGGAATTTTATGTGTGTGAAAGTATCTGGAGAAGGTGAAAAATGAACTTCCGTGCCGGAAGTATCGGTTTTTCCGATTACCTTAAGCGGCGCCTGAGGCACCCCGTGCTTATAGACCTGCTCGTGTACTTTGCCGTCCCGGCGGATAGTTAATTTTAAGGTTTCAGAAAGTGCGTTTACAACCGAAACCCCCACACCGTGTAAACCACCAGAAACCTTGTAGGCGTTATCGTCAAATTTTCCGCCGGCGTGCAGCACCGTCATAATTACTTCGGCTGCAGAAACTCCTTCTTCATGCATATCCGTGGGAACGCCTCGACCGTTATCAAATACGGTAATCGATTCATCGGCGTGAATTACAGCGCGAATCTCCGAACAATGGCCAGCAAGAGCCTCATCGATTGAGTTGTCCACCAACTCAAACACCATATGGTGCAAACCGGTACCATCATCGGTATCACCGATGTACATGCCTGGACGCTTACGAACCGCATCTAGACCCTTGAGTACCTTAATACTGGACGAATCGTAATCCGCTTGATTTTCAATTTCTTCGGTCAAAGTCTTCTCCGACTGTTCTCTAATTAATTACTGGCTTGGAAATTTCGCCCTGTTCCACGTGAAACATTTCGAATTCTCGATCTTCTAATCCTAGGAATTCTTTATTATCTAGCTCGGTATAGGTCTGTAGAGTTTGACAGCCCCCCTTATCCAATACCTCTAACACTCTGTGCCATTTATCGGCGTCCAACTCGGAAGCTAGGTCATCCAACAAGAGAACACAGCTATTGCCTCTGACGGCATTATACAGGCTTGCTTGGGCACACTTGAATGCAATCACTAATATCTTTTTCTGTCCGCGAGAAAGACAGTCTCTGGCGGCAGCTCCATCGACAAAAAACTCCAAATCCGCGGCATGGCAGCCTCGTGTGGTTCTTTTCTCAAACCGGTCTCGACCAAACCGCTCTTCCAATACTTCGGCCAAGTCTTTATCCAAACTCCAGCCCCTCTGATAATCCACTGAAACCGCACCAAGCTCTGGGGCCAACTCAGCTAACAAATCTGTAAACACCGGTAAAAATATTTCGAAGTACTCTCGCCGAAGTTGATCAACTTGCACCGATAACTCTACAAGCCTTTGATTCCAAACAATAAAGTCGCTTTTATCTTCGCTTGTTTTAAGTTGGGCGTTGCGCTGAGCCAATACACGCCTATAAGACTTCCAAATATCGGAAAAAGAATGTTCCACGTGGAACACTCCCCAATCTAAAGCTTGCCTGCGCTCCTTAGGTCCTCCATCCAGAAGATCAAAAGAACTACTCTCGATAGCGATAACCGGGAAATTCGCTGCCAACTCCGCTGATGAGCTTAGGCTTTGCCCGTTTAGTCGAACCTCTGAATCCGCTGAACTGGTTTTGCGAATACCCGCCCTGCTCTCTTTTCCGGATGCATCAACAAAACTGCAACTAACCACTAACTCGGCTTCTTTTCGCCGAATAATATCTTTTGGCTGTCGAGACCGAAAACTGCGGCCGTAGCCCAGCAAATGAATAGCTTCTAAAACTGATGTTTTGCCCGCGCCATTGTCGCCCACCAGCACATTGTGCTGTGGGCATAGGTCCAAAGAAGTGCTTTTGAGATTCCGTAGATTTTGTATTTCTACGGAGAGAATTTTCATACAGGTTTGTTGGTCACTAGAGTTGCTTGCTATGCCCCGGCCTTAAAGCCGCATCGGCATAACAACATACTTGGTGGTTTCATCCTGAGGGTTTTCTACCAAGGCGCTGCTATTAGAGTCGCTGAGGGTTACTCGAACATCTTCACCGTTAAGCACATTCATGGCGTCAATTAGGTAGCTAACGTTAAAGCCGATCTCGAGATCTCCGCCGTCATAGTCTAGGCCAACCTCTTCTTCCGCCTGCTCCTGCTCGGGATTATTGGCGGTAATGCGTAACAAGTCCTTACTAAGCTGCAAACGCACGCCACGGTATTTTTCATTGGAGAGTATCGAAGCTCGAGAAAACGCCGCTTTGAGGTTTTGTCGATTCGAGAGAATAAATTTATCGCCGCCCTGGGGAACAACTTTTTGGTAATCAGGAAATTTGCCATCTACCAACTTAGAGGTAAATTCCATTTCATCAGAAATTAGCCGGAAATGATTGGCCCCAATAGAGATCTCTACTTCATTGTCGGAATCATCCAGCAATCTAGACAGCTCCAGTACGCCCTTACGCGGCAATATGGACTGAGAGGTTTCAACAGCATCACCCGCGCTCTCATGGCCGGTAGTAACCATGGCCAATCGATGCCCATCAGTAGCAACCATGCGCAGATGCTCGGCTGTATGCTCTATAAGCATGCCATTTAAATAGTAACGAACATCCTGGTGAGCCATAGAAAAAGCCACTTTCTCTATCATGCCCTTTAGATTGCCCCTGCTAACTTTAAAGCCATCAACGTTTTGACCGCCTTCAACATTAGGAAACTCGCTTGCCGGTAATGTGCTGAGCTTAAAGCGGCTGCGGCCACTAACAATCTCAACCTGCTCGCCATCCTGCTGGATACTTATATCACTGCCTTCAGGCAAGGATTTGCAAATATCTAACCACTTGCGCGCCGGAATAGTAGAAGAACCGCCCGCATCAACATGTATGCCCTGCACTCTCGCGACGATTTCAACTTCTAAATCCGTACCTGTCAGCTCTAGCTTGCCATCCTCAGCAACCACTAAAACATTGGACAACACGGGTAAAGTTTGGCGCCTCTCAACTACACCAGCAACTAGCTGTAGTGCACTTAACAAAGACTCTCTATCGGTCGAAAATTTCATGGGTACTTAATTCCTCTTTAGGCGCCTATTTATATGGCCTAGCGTTAATTTAGTGGCTCAGCGTTCTGTTCAAATTCTTTAGGTCTTCACGCATATCCGCTGTTGTCTCTTCGAGCTCTTTAATCTTACGACATGCATGCAATACCGTAGTGTGATCTCGGCCGCCAAAAGCGGTGCCAATTTCAGGCAAGCTATTATTAGTCAGGGACTTCGATAATGCCATAGCTACCTGTCTAGGACGGGCCAAAGAACGGGTTCTTTTTTTCGACATCAGGTCGCTCAACTTGATCTGATAGTACTCCGCCACCGTCTTCTGAATGTTATCTACTGTTACCAATCGGTCCTGCAAAGCTAGCAAGTCTTTAAGGGATTCCTTGATCAAATCCAGGGTTACCGGTTCGCCGGTGAAGTGAGCACTCGCCATCACTCGTTTTAGCGCACCTTCTAGCTCACGTACATTTGACCGTATTCTTTGCGCGATAAAAAAGGCCGCGTCTGTGGGCAAATCCATATTGGCTTGCTGGGCCTTATTCATCAAAATAGCCACCCGCGTTTCCAGCTCTGGAGGCTCTACTGCCACGGTCAAACCCCAACCGAAACGCGACTTCAGCCGTTCTTCTAATCCGTCAATTTCTCTTGGATAGCGATCGCAACTCATAATCATTTGCTGGCGTGATTCCAGAAGCGAATTAAAGGTATGAAAAAACTCTTCCTGACTGCGGTCTTTGTTAGCAAAAAATTGAATATCATCAATTAAAAGCGCATCCGCTGATCGATAAAATCTCTTGAAATCATTAATAGCATTCAGCTGCAGCGCTTTAACCATATCCGCTACAAACCGTTCGGAATGTAAATATAAAACCCGGGCATTTGGATTTTGCAGTTTTAGTTGATTGCCAACGGCCTGCATAAGGTGTGTTTTACCCAAGCCAACGCCACCGTATATAAATAAAGGGTTGTAGCCTTCGCCAGGATTCTGGGCCACTTGCTTAGCAGCGGCCAAAGCCAACTGATTCGACTTTCCTTCCACGAAGGTATTGAAGGTAAATTGATTATCCAAATTCGACCGGCTAGTGCCCATCAATGAATGTTCTTTTTGATCGGCTCTATCGCCAGTTCCTGCGCCCCTTCTCGCGCCTTTTAGCGGCTTTGCAGCAGGTGCTTGTGGAGCAACACCAAGATCTAGATTCTTACCAAAGCTAAGGGCTGGAAGCTCCTGATTAGCGTCCAATAAATCGATAATTACGCGCAGTGGCTCGGCCGACGCCTCGCTCAACAAAGCTTTGATTCGCACCAAAAACTTTTCTGACACCCAATCCAATACAAATCGATTTGGCGCTAACAAACGAAGTTCGCCATTTCCCTCCTGAGACCTCAGTGGGCGAATCCATGTATTAAACTGTTGTTCTGGCAATTCATCTTGTAGTGCGTTGCTGCACTGTTCCCAAAGAAGGGTAGACACCGATTAGACCTCTTTATTATTCTTAATCGTACTGGGCCGATTTATTGTTTACCCAGCGATCCTTAGCTGAAAAAGTTATCCACCTTATCGGATGGAGTCTCTCTGTATTAATGAGCGTTGATTTTATCCACAACCTATAGCCCGGGTAAAGCCCTGTTTATTAATAGTATATTTCCTTATTATTCATATAGTTACACCAAGTCAACGAAATAACCCCTAGTTGAAAACTACCCCCAGAATAGGGCGCCAAACATGGCTGCCTGTGGATATGTTGTGAGTTAACAGTGAATTGGCTGTTATCTTTCATACTTTGGCTGAATTCCGCATTTAGATCGGCGAACAAAAGAGGTATTAAATACTTTTATCAGGCTGCCTCGGCAAATAACTATTTACTACTATCAAATATAACCACTTCTTTTTTGATGCTTTCATTGATTTATTGGGGTGGGTTGCTTAAAATCGCGCGCCCCGCTCGTTGACAGCAAGTTTAGCTGACCGAGCTACATTATTTAGATTACGGAAGCAGTCCGATGAAAAGAACATTTCAGCCCAGCAATATTCGCCGTAAGCGAACTCACGGCTTTCGTGCGCGCATGGCTTCAGCTAATGGCCGCAAGGTGCTAGCTCGTCGTCGTGCAAAAGGCAGAAAAGAACTGAGCGCCTAACTAGGCCGCTCGAGCGCTTGCCGAAGTGCTCCGTTTTAAATTCCGTCCTCAGCACCGTCTGAAAACCCCTAAAGAATTTCAGGCGGTTTTTGATCAGAACAAATTTAAGGTTGGTTCTCCAACCCTGTTAATTCTCGCTAAACCCAACGACTTAGAACATGCGCGTCTCGGCTTAGTGATGCGTAAAAAGTTTGTCCGCTTTGCTAAAGATAGAAATCGGGTTAAACGAATAGTTCGCGAATCCTTCCGACACCTACAAACCAATGTATCCGGTTTGGACTGTTTGGTGCTTACCAGGCCAGGTGCCGGAGAGCTCTCATCAAACGAGTTACGAAAGCTAGTAGACGATATGTTCGACACCATTGCTAAGCGTTATGCCCAAAGCCAATAAAGCCACATCGCTGATTTGCGGCTTGATAGAACTCTACCAAAAGTTCATTAGCCCTATGTTTGGCCCTAAATGCCGCTTTTATCCTAGTTGCTCTCATTACGCCAAGACAGCACTAATTCATCACGGATTTGCACGGGGGGGTTACCTAGCGGCCCGTCGATGCTTAAAATGCCATCCTTTTCATCCCGGCGGCATAGATCCTATTCCAAAAACCCCGGTACCAGAAACTAGTACCCCTATGCCCCAACATAATTTAGGTGAAACCTCTTGAAAAAATTTGATTTGATTAGCGCCTGCCTTATAGCCGGCATGGTCGGTGTGCTACTGCTACTTTTTCGACAGTGGGACGGCTTCCAGGCGGAACTTGCTAATCAAGCTGAGGCTACTCAGCCGGCTATTAGCTCTAGTCGCGATACAGGTATACCCAGCCAAAACACTGGTGTCATTGACCAGGAGATTCCTCAAGCTTTTACTGCTGAAGCTTCTTCAGACACGCCATTTATAGATGTTGCGCCCGCCAACAATTCATTAATTCAATTCTCCAACGACGTATTGCAGTTACAAATTGATCCACTCGGTGGCGATATTGTTGAAGCGCAGCTATTGCAGCACCTTGAAAGCATAGACGGGCAGGACCCTATCTACCTGTTGATCGACAACGGCAACCGAACCTATACCGCTCAAAGCGGCTTAGTTGGAATAAACGGCACAGACACTAATGAAGGCCGGCCTGTATTTAGTTCTAATACAACGAACTTGGAGTTATCTGAAGGCCAAGACACTGTTGTTCTTGATCTGCAATATCTCCAAGGTGACGTACTTATTACCAAACGCTTTACTCTTAATCGCGGCGACTATTACTTGGGTGTTGAATACCTTATAGACAACCGCGGTACCGAGAGCTGGTCAGCTGCTTTTTACGCCCAACTAAAACGCGATAACTATATTCCTCCTTCAACCGGCGGTATGGGCGCTAAGCCCTTTGTTGGCCCGGCTATCACCACACCAGATGACCGCTATAAAAAGTTTGATTTCGACGATCTTGAAGACGGCCCTTTTCGCGAAACGGTAGGCACCGGTTGGGCAGCTATTCTGCAAAACTACTTTCTATCCGCTTGGATTCCAGACGCAAACTACTCCCTTGAATATAACTTGCGTCAATCCACAGCCAACAGCCTGTACTACGTTGGTTTTACTCAATCATCCATGCAAGTCGCTCCGGGCACACAAGCTAGCCTAGCCTCTGGTTTTTATGTTGGTCCTAAAGATCAATATCGCCTGAGAAACATTGCCGAACATCTAGACCTAACCGTAGATTACGGTTGGGTGTGGTGGGCAGCACAGCCTCTCTACGCAATTCTCTATTTTCTCCACAACGGCGAGATACATTCCTTTGGTATTGATGCCAAAGTCTTTGGCGGCGTAGCCAACTGGGGTATCTGTATTATTTTACTCACACTTATTGTGAAGCTAATTTTCTTCAAACTGTCAGAAGCCAGCTATAAGTCGATGGCCAGAATGCGTAAGTTGCAACCTAAGTTGGCTGCTCTTAAAGAACGTTACGGCGACGACAAGCAACAATTCTCTCAAGAGATGATGCGCCTCTACCAAAAAGAGAAGGTCAATCCGATGGGTGGTTGCTTACCTATATTGGTGCAAATGCCTGTTTTTATTGCCCTTTATTGGGTGCTTCGCGAAAGCGTTGAACTGCGACACGAACCTTTCTTTGGTTGGATCATCGATCTATCTTCCAAAGATCCCTGGTTTATCCTGCCTTTGATAATGGGTGTGAGCATGTGGTTCCAAATGCGCCTAAACCCTGCACCACCTGATCCAACCCAGGCCAAGGTAATGCAGATGATGCCCTTTATGTTTACCTTTATGTTTATGTGGTTCCCATCAGGCTTGGTGCTCTATTGGGTAAGCAACAACATCCTGTCTATTAGCCAACAGTGGGTTATTACCCGCGCCATAGAAAAATCGGATAGTTAACCCGACTAACTTATGTCTGGCGACACTCCTGGCCAATATCCTGCCGACACGATAGTTGCCCTAGCAACGGCTCCAGGAAAATCTGGAATTGGCATCATTCGCCTGAGTGGTGCCAATAGCCTAAAAATTGCCGAATCCATCGGGGCAGGGCAGCTGCAACCCAGAACCGCCAAATTCGGTAACTTCACCAGCGCTATAAACAAACAGAACGCCAGTCCGGAAGTTATTGATTCGGGTATTAGCCTCTATTTCCCGCAGCCAAACTCCTTTACTGGCGAAGACGTTGTTGAGATTCAAGCTCACGGCAGCCCGGTTACATTAAAACGATTAATACGCGAATGCTTAACCCTTGGCGCCCGTCTCGCTGAGCCAGGAGAGTTTTCTCAACGCGCTTTTTTAAACGGCCGCATAGATCTAACTCAAGCCGAAGCTATAGCCGACCTTATTGCCAGCGGCAGTGAATCTTCTGCGCGCGCTGCCACCAAATCATTGGAAGGTGTTTTTTCAAATATTGTTAACGGCATAGCCAACCAAGCCGTAGAACTACGTAAATATGTTGAAGCTTCAATCGACTTTGCCGAGGAAGAAATCGACTTCCTTAGTGACGGGAAAATTGAAAAGGCGATAATAAAAATCGCTGAAGATGTTGGGGACTGCTTGGAAGAGGGTAGACGCGGTCAGAAGCTATTAGACGGCCTAAGCCTTGTTATATTGGGCGCACCTAATGCGGGCAAGTCCAGCCTACTAAATTACTTCTCTGGAACCGACAGAGCTATTGTTACAGACATTGCCGGCACTACCAGAGATACACTTTCTGAAACTATAGATCTGGACGGCCTCGCCGTAACCATTACCGATACCGCTGGCCTTAACGCCAACCCGGATGCGGTAGAAGAGCTGGGCATCAAGCGCGCTATCCAGTCTGCAACCAAAGCAGACCATCTATTGATAATGTTTGATGCAAGCAAAGACAGCAGCGAATCCAGCCTGGAACTATTAGAAAAGTATCAGCCCGGCCTACAGAAACAAGTAAGTATTAGTTTGATTGCTAACAAAATTGATTTATCAGGAGATAAAGAAGGCCTCTGGTCAGAACAAGATAAACCGGCCATTTTTGGAACCAGCTTAAAGCAGAGTAGGGGGGTTAAAGAACTGACTCAACACCTGAAGGATATCGCCGGCCTTACCGATACCGAACCGGCTTTCTCTGCAAGAACCCGACATGTCCATGCTCTGGAATCCGCACAGGAACATATTCAATCCTCTCTTAGTCTTCTATTGAACGAACAAGCAGGAGAGTTAATAGCAGAAGAACTTAAATGGGCCCATTTAAAACTGCAAAGCATTACGGGTGTTTTCAGTACGGATGATTTGCTTGGGGAAATATTCTCTAGTTTTTGCGTTGGTAAATAGGCAAACATCTAGTTAGTTAGTAGCAAAAAGCCGATTACCCACAGCTCTCTCACAAGAAGCAAAAATCCAGCTAATAAAAAATACTTATCCTTTTTTTCAGGAGATAACTTGTGGGTTATTTGTGTGTCTAGAGGGTATAGATTTACGAGTCTAAATTAGGTCCAAAACTAACCACAGGTTGCGCGCAAGAGTTTCGCTGTTTAGTTACTGGATATCTCTGTACTTATACTTGCTGTAAGAAGTTAATAGATAAAGACTTTCAGTGCTTATCCACCGAAAAGGGCTTCAGTAGTAGTAACAACAATAGTGCTTCTATCTTTCCATACATATTCATATATATTATTAATAACTTAGTGAAAACCAAAAATTTGTCCTTTGCGCAAAGCAGCCTATAATCCGCGGCCAGATTAAAAATAGATCAGAATTGATCAGTATTTAAACAAATGAACTTGAATTACGACGTCATCGTTGTTGGAGGAGGCCACGCAGGAACTGAAGCGGCGCTTGCAGCTGCGCGCATGGGCGCCAGCACACTCCTTCTGACCCACAACGTCGAAACCCTCGGCCAAATGTCCTGCAACCCTGCGATCGGCGGTATTGGCAAGAGCCACCTAGTTCGAGAAGTTGATGCTCTCGGTGGCGCTATGGCATTGGCGACGGACCAAGCCGGCATTCAATTTCGGTTACTTAACTCTCGAAAAGGCCCGGCGGTAAGGGCAACCAGAGCGCAAGCAGATCGAGTTTTATATCGACAAGCTATCCGCCAAATCTTAGAAAACCAACCCAACGTGCAGATATTTCAGCAAGCGGTTGATGACCTCGCTGTGGAGTCCGGACGTGTAACCGGTGTGGTTACCAATATGGGCCAAACCTTTAGCGCGCCAGCAGTGGTATTAACCACAGGTACTTTTCTGGGCGGCAAAGTTCATATCGGCTTAGAAAATCATTCAGCGGGCAGGGCAGGCGATCCACCCTCAATTCGTTTGGCAGATCGGTTGCGTGAATTGCCGTTGCGGGTAGACAGATTAAAAACGGGTACGCCTCCACGTATCGATGCACGCAGCGTCGACTTTTCCCAGATGGAAGAGCAATGGGGAGACCAGCCAGAACCCGTAATGAGCTTTTTGGGATCGGTAGATCAGCACCCAGAGCAAACCTGTTGCTGGATTACCCACACCTCAGAAAAAACCCACGAGATTATTCGCGGTGGTTTAGATCGGTCGCCAATGTTTACGGGTGTTATTGAAGGCGTTGGTCCTCGCTACTGCCCATCCATTGAAGACAAAATTGTTCGTTTTGCCGATAAAAGCTCGCACCAAATATTTGTCGAGCCAGAAGGTCTGCAAACCCAAGAGTTGTACCCAAACGGTATTTCTACCAGTCTGCCCTTTGATGTGCAGCAAGATTTAGTGCGGAGTATTTCCGGTTTTGAACAAGCGCATATTGTGCGCCCCGGTTATGCCATCGAATACGACTTTTTTGATCCGCGAGATTTAAAAAACTCACTGGAAAACAAACATATTCCCGGGCTGTTTTTTGCAGGCCAAATTAACGGAACCACCGGTTACGAAGAAGCAGCCGCGCAGGGATTATTGGCCGGTGTAAACGCCATATTGCTTGCCCGTGAGGAAGAGTCTTGGTGCCCAGGCCGAGATCAGGCTTATTTGGGGGTGATGGTTGATGACTTGGTGACCATGGGAACCAAAGAACCCTATCGAATGTTTACCAGCCGTGCCGAACATCGGTTGATGCTGCGCGAAGACAATGCTGACCAGCGCTTAACCGAGAAGGGCCGTGAGCTGGGCTTAGTGGATGATGCCCGTTGGAAAAACTTCCAAGACAAAAACGAAGCAGTGGTTACCGAAACTCAGCGCTTTAAAGATACCTGGGTTCAGCCGGGATCAGATACGGCTGCGCGACTGAATAAAATGATTGAGCGGCCCATAAGCCGCGAATACTCCCTATACGATTTATTAAAAAGGCCTGAGCTGGATTATCAAAAAATCTGTGAGATTTCAGAAACCGAGAAAGTAGAAGAGGCCGCCGGACAGCAAATAGAAATAACCGCTAAATACGCAGGTTATATTGACCGCCAAACCGATGAGATTGCTAAGGTTAAAAACCAAGAGAATCATAAGATCCCAGCGACTTTTGATTACGCCGCTGTTTCCGGATTATCAAACGAGGTACGGCAAAAACTGGGCGACGTTAAACCCGAAACTATAGGTCAAGCCTCTCGTGTTCCGGGCGTTACGCCTGCGGCCGTTTCGTTACTGCTGATTCACTTAAAACGGCAAAAGTCTTCTAACACACCTAAGCCCCTGAAAAAATCCGCTTAATGACAAGCGATGCGTTGCGCTCAAAGTTGCAGAAGGGCCTGACGGAAATTTCTCTGGAGCTGAGCTCCGATCAAATCGACCAACTCTTAAAGTATTTGGATTTGATGAATCGCTGGAATAAAAAGATAAATCTCACAGCCATCACTGATCCTTCAGAGCAAATAACCAAGCACCTACTCGACAGCTTTTCGATTTATTCATTAATCGAAGAGAGGAATCCAACGGCTATTCTTGATGTGGGTTCCGGCGCAGGCCTACCCGGCATACCTCTGGCAATAGCTCAACCAGACCGCCAATGGCACTTGCTGGACAACAGCACCAAGCGGATTAGCTTTTTGCGTGTGGTTATAACCCAACTCAACTTACAGAATGTGGAATTGATAAATAGCAGAGTAGAAGAGCATCAGTCAGATCAACTTTATCCGATAATTGTGTGCAGAGCTTTTGCCAGTCTTAAAGAGATCACACATAATGCCAACCACCTACTGACCCCAAATGGATCTATCCTCGCTATGAAGGGCCAATATCCAGAACAAGAAATAGCAGATATGCCCGATCCATTTGCGGTTACCGAGAGTCATGTTTTGTCTGTGCCCGGTCTTATGGAAGAGCGTCACTTGCTAGAAATTCAAAGGAAATAAAAGGCTATACCATTGATGGAAAGCTACTAATGCAAACCTTTGCTATCGCCAACCAAAAAGGCGGAGTCGGAAAAACTACCACTGCGGTCAACCTAGCCGCGGGCTTAGCGCGCAGCTATAAAAAGGTTTTACTGATAGATATGGATCCGCAAGGGAACGCCACTACCGCCAGTGCTTTTGAAAAAAGTGAACTGCCCGCCAGTGTGCTCGAAGTGCTAATGAATGAAGTATCTATCGAAGACGCCATTCAAAAATGCGAGTCAGGCAAATACGACATCCTGCCGGCAAATGGCGAACTCACCTCGGCGGAAGTAGAGCTTCTAAACGAACTTATGCGGGAGCAGCGTCTAAAACATGCGCTTATGCGGGTTGATGGCGACTACGACTTTGTCATTATTGACTGTCCACCCTCTTTAAATATGCTCACCCTAAACGCCCTAGTAGCGGCGGACGGTGTAATTATTCCGGTGCAATGTGAGTTCTTTGCACTAGAAGGATTATCGGCCTTGGTTCAAACCATTAAAAAGGTAGAGCAGGTCGCCAATAAAGACCTACATATTGAGGGTATCGTAATGACCATGTACGACAGCCGTACTACGCTCACTACCGATGTCAGCAAGCAGCTAACCCAACATTTTGGCGATGTCGTCTACAAGACCGCTATTCCCAGAAATGTTCGATTGGCAGAAGCTCCTAGCCACGGCCAGGCAATTTTCGATTACGATAAAGACTCCAAAGGCGCTATTTCCTATATGGGGCTGGCCGCCGAAGTTATACGAAGAGCTAAAAGCTCAAAGAAGGGTTAGACAAAAATAATGTCAGCAAAAAAACGCGGTTTAGGTAGTGGTCTCGATACACTTTTGGGCGTAAGTCGGGAAATAGAGGAAGCGCAAACAAGCGCCGCTGAAGTTAAAGCAACCGCGGGTAAAACCGAGGCGAAACAGTCGAACCTGTTAGAACTGCCAATCGATCAGATAGAACGTGGCCAATATCAACCGCGCCGGTACTTTGACGAAGACGCGCTGAGTGAGCTGGCCGACTCCATTAAAGAACAGGGCCTACTGCAGCCCATAGTGGTTCGCAGTCTAGCCCCGCAAGGCAAAAACAAAGAGCCAAAATACGAAATTATTGCCGGTGAACGCCGTTGGCGCGCCAGCCAGTTGGCAGGGCTGCACAATATACCTGTGGTGATAAAAGAGTTAGACGACCAAGCGACAATGGTTGTGGCTCTGATCGAGAACCTGCAGCGTGAAGACCTTAATCCAATGGAAGAGGCTTACGCCCTAAGCCGACTCAAAGACGAATTTGAATTGACTCACGACCAGGTGGCCAAAGCAGTAGGCAAGTCTCGCAGTACGGTTACTAATCTTTTGCGGCTAACGGGTTTGACCGAAGCGGTTCGCAAAATGGTGGAAAACACCGATTTAGAAATGGGCCACGCCCGCGCTTTAATAAGCCTGGAAGCGGCGCAACAAAAAGAAGCCGCTATTCAAATAGTTGAAAAAGCGATGTCCGTACGCCAGGCAGAAGCCCTGGTTCGTAATTTTGGCAAGGGTAAATCCAAAGCAACTTCTACCGGCACAGCCGCAAAACCCGACGCGGATATTCAGCGACTAGAACAACAACTCAGTGAAAAACTGGGCGCAGCATCAAGCATTCAGCACAAAACTAACGGCAAAGGAAAGTTGGTAATTAGCTACAATTCTACCGACGAGCTCGAAGGAATTTTGTCTCACTTTAAGCTCTAATAAAGCTCAAAAGCAGAACTAGAGCAGCAGTTACATCCGTCTGAAAAATATCGATATTTTTCACATCAGATGCTTCCTTGATCAATACCCTCGCGATCTCTATAATCGCGTGCCCGGACATAGTGCGGAAGAGTTAAGAACAGTTGATTAACAGTCAATTTAAACAGACCTTAGGTCTAAATTTTCTAACTCTATTTGGTATTGGCACTGGGCTTAGTTTAGCCGGTCTGATCATTTCAAAAGATTGGGCAACAGGGTTTGGGTTTGGCGTATTGATTTCGATATTGCCGCAAAGCTACTTTGCTTTGCAGGCATTCAGAGTATCGGCGGCCAAAGATCCACAAAGGGCTTACTTCGCAACGATGCGGGGCGCCTCAGGAAAGTTTTTATTAACCGCAGCATTATTTGCGCTGCTGTTTAAGTTTCGGCCTGACGTTTTGGCCCCTGCAGTATTTTGCGGGTTCCTCGTTATGTTGATTATGCAAATTGTCGTCAGTGCTCGTTTGGTAAAACAAATAGCGCCGGCTGAACCAAAACAGGATTGACCCGAAGGTCAATCACACAGAAGGTCTTGAGAGAGCTTAATGGCATCGGAAACTACAACTGAAACGTTTGATACGTCAGCCTATATTTCCCATCATCTACAAAATCTGGTTTACGGAAAGCTTCCCGAGGGTTACGAGCGGGTCGAAGATGGCCATCACGAAGTATTGGAACAGGCGTCGTGGACTTGGGCGCACAGCGCGCAAGAAGCCGCCGACATGGGTTTCAACGCACTACACGTAGACAGCCTGGCCTGGTCCTTTGGTTTGGGCGTTATCTTTTGTTTGTTGTTTGCCTCGGTTGCCCGCAAAGCCTCTTCCGGTGTTCCTGCTGGATTACAAAATTTTGTAGAAATGATTGTCGATTTTGTCGACGGCAATGTTAAAGACATGTTCCATGGCAAAAATGCCCTGGTAGCACCACTGGCCCTAACCATCTTTGTTTGGGTCTTTCTAATGAACTTTATGGATCTTATTCCGGTAGATCTAATTCCAAAAATTATGGAAGCCTTCGGCATCCATTATCAAAAAATCGTTCCCTCAACCGATCCGAATATCACGCTGGGTATGGCACTGGGCGTATTTGTTTTGATGATCTATTACTCCTTAAAAGTAAAAGGGCCAATAGCTTTTATTAAAGAACTCTCTTGCCAACCCTTTGCGCCGCCTACTAAAGGCCCCGCAATAATTCTGGCGCCACTACTTATTGCCGTTAATCTGTTTATGGAAATTGTTGGCCTATTAGCCAAGCCGTTTTCATTGGGTCTGCGGTTGTTCGGCAACATGTACGCCGGCGAAATGATCTTTATTCTGATAGCCACCATGTTTGTGGGCGGCCTCAGTTTTTGGTTTGTATTAGGAGGTCTGTTGCAAATTGGGTGGGCGATCTTCCATATTTTAATTATTACCCTGCAAGCCTTTATTTTCATGGTGCTCACCGTCGTCTACTTAAGTATGTCGCACGAAGAACACTGATTTATTTTTTATACTTTAAACATTTCTACGAATTAGGAGAAAAACATGGAACTGGTAATTGTTGCTGCTGCGATCATGCTAGGACTTGGCGCTTTAGGTGCTGCAATCGGTATGGGTCTTTTGGGCGGACGCCTTCTTGAAGGTACTGCTCGTCAGCCAGAATTGGCTGCCATGCTTCAGGGCAAAATGTTCCTGCTAGCTGGTCTGATCGATGCTGTGCCCATCATTGGTGTTGGTATCGCAATGTATTTGATCTTTGTTGTTGCGCCTAGCGTTGCTTAAGGCTTGGCTAGATAGCTAAGCAACCGATTTAAGCAATAACTTACAGAGGTATTCACGCGTGAATATTAATTACACATTGTTCGGCCAAATGATCTTTTTCGTTTTGTTCGTGGTGTTTTGCGTCAAATTCGTTTGGCCACCCATCACCACCGCTATGAAAGAGCGCATCGAGAAAATAGCCGATGGCTTGGCTGCTGCTGACCGCGCTGAAAAAAGTTTAGAGCTGGCACAAGAAAAAGCCGGCGAAGATCTTAAAGAAGCAAAAGCTCAGGCTGCCGAAATTATTGACGCTGCCAAGAAGCGCGGCGATCAAATGGTAGACGAAGCTAAGCAAAAAGCTGTGGATGAAGCCGAGCGTATTCGCACGGCTGCTGAAGCAGAAGTAGAGCAGCAAATCGCCAAAGCACGCGAAGAACTTCGCGGCTCGGTTGCAACACTGTCCATCGCCGGCGCTGAGAAAATTCTTGGCGAAACCGTAGATGCAGCGAAGCACAGCGAAATGCTGAACAAACTTTCAGCTGAGCTTTAACAGAATAGACCATGGCAGAACTTAAAACACTAGCTCGACCTTACGCCCGCGCAGCATTTGAACACGCTGACCAGAAAAAGGCGCTCGGCGAATGGGAAGCTCAGCTGGTTCAGTTGACATCAATCTGTTCTGATCAAAAAGTCGCTCAAGCTCTGAATACTCCAGAGCTAACCAGCGACCAACGAGTTGAATTGCTGCTCGGTTTGGGCGGCGATGATTTTTCTGCTGATTTGGCCAACTTTATCGGCGTGCTTGCCGAACAAAAACGCCTTGATTTGGTATCGGATATTTCCGAACTATTTCAGGCGCTGAAAGCTCAACGTGAGCAAAGTGTCGACGTACAGGTTGCTACCGCCTACGAACTTTCAGAACAAGAAGTTACACAACTTTCTACTACCTTGACCAAAACCCTAGATCGCAAAGTAAGTCTGACCTGCGATGTTGACGCCGATCTTATTGGTGGCGTGCGAATAAACGCGGGCGATACGGTCATTGATGCCAGTGTGCAAGGTCGTTTGACCAAGCTGGCTGACGCAATGAATTCCTGAGGAAATAATAGATGCAACAACTCAACCCCTCCGAAATCAGTGAGATCATCAAAAAGCGGATTGATTCGCTTGAGGTGACTAGCGAGGCCCAGAACGAGGGCACTGTAGTTTCGGTTCAAGATGGTATTGTGCGGATCCACGGCTTGGCCGAGGTAATGTACGGTGAAATGATCGAGTTCGACGGCGGCCTTTTTGGTATGGCCCTGAACTTGGAACGCGATTCAGTTGGTGCCATCGTATTGGGTGACTATCTGTCCCTATCCGAAGGCGCAAAAGCCCGCTGCACAGGCCGTATTTTGGAAGTGCCGGTTGGCCCAGCACTTCAAGGTCGCGTAGTTGATGCCCTAGGTCTGCCTATTGATGGGAAAGGCGCAATCGAAACTACCGAAACCGACGCAATCGAAAAAGTTGCACCTGGTGTAATTGAGCGTCAATCCGTTGATGAGCCACTACAAACTGGTTTGAAAGCAATTGACGCCATGGTGCCAATTGGCCGTGGTCAGCGTGAGCTTATTATTGGCGATCGCCAGATTGGTAAAACCGCCGTTGCCATCGACGCCATCATCAACCAGAAAAACACTGGTGTTAAGTGTGTATACGTTGCCATCGGGCAAAAGAATTCAACCGTTGCCAACATCGTGCGTAAGCTCGAAGAGCACGGCGCCATGGAACACACCATTGTGGTTTCAGCGGGTGCATCAGATCCAGCATCCATGCAGTTCTTGGCTCCATACGCTGGCGCCACCATGGGTGAGTACTACCGAGATCGCGGCGAAGACGCCCTGATTGTCTATGATGATTTAACCAAGCAAGCTTGGGCCTATCGCCAAATCTCTCTATTGCTTCGTCGCCCACCGGGCCGTGAAGCTTATCCGGGCGATGTGTTCTATTTGCATTCCCGTTTGCTTGAACGTTCAGCTCGCGTAAATGCCGCCTACGTTGAAAAATTCACCAAGGGCAAAGTGAAAGGTAAAACCGGTTCATTGACCGCGCTGCCAATTATCGAAACCCAAGCCGGTGACGTATCAGCATTTGTACCAACCAACGTAATTTCTATTACCGATGGTCAGATCTTCCTTGAATCGGATTTGTTTAACTCAGGTATTCGTCCCGCGATGAACGCCGGTCTTTCCGTATCTCGGGTGGGTGGTGCTGCACAAACTAAAATCATTAAAAAGCTTGGCGGTGGTATTCGTCTGGCACTGGCTCAGTATCGTGAACTGGCGGCATTCTCGCAGTTTGCATCTGACCTTGATGACGCAACGCGTGAGCAGCTCGAACACGGCCAAGCCGTAACCGAACTGATGAAGCAGCTTCAATACAGCCCGCAAAACGTGGCCGAAATGGGCCTTGTGCTTTATGCGGCTAACTCCGGATACCTCAAAGGTATGGAGATTAATAAAATCGGCGATTTCGAAGCGGCGGTTATCAGCTATATGAACACCGACCACTCTGACTTGATGGCTCAGGTTAATGAGGGCGGCGCATGGAACGACGACATCGAAGCAGGCTTTAAAGCGGCTCTCGACAAGTTTGTTGAAACCCAGTCTTACTAATTAGAACTACGAACCAGAGAGCTAAAAAGCGATGGCTGTAGGGAAAGAAGTAAAAACCAAGATCCTGAGTATTCAGAGTACTCAAAAGATCACCTCCGCCATGGAGATGGTTGCGGCCAGTAAAATGCGCCGTGCTACCGAACGTATGGCGCTGGGTAAACCTTACGCGGACAACATTCGCAAAGTAATCGGCAACGTGGCCAACGCCACTTCCGAATACCGCCATCGATACATGATGGAACGCGAAATTAAAAACGTTGGTTTTATTGTGGTGTCTTCAGATCGTGGCCTTTGTGGCGGTTTGAACACTAACCTGTTCAAGCAGGTGATAAAAAACTCAATGGGTTATGCCGACCAAGAAATTGGTGTGAAGTACTGCAGTGTTGGCGCTAAAGCCATCAGCTTCTTCAATAAGTATGGCGGCGACGTACTGGGCGCAGTGCGCGACCTGGGAGACGCTCCGGCGGCTGCAGATCTGTTGGGCAACGTTAAGGTGATGTTAGAAGCCTTTGATAACGGCGAGATCGATCGTCTTTATCTGGCCGGCAACGGATTTGTAAACACCATGACGCAAGATCCTGGCGTAACGCAGTTGCTGCCATTGCCAAAAATCGAAAAAGACGAGATGTCCCATCACTGGGATTACCTCTACGAGCCCGATGATGCGGGTGTAATTTTAGAAGGCCTGTTGGTTCGTTATATCGAATCTCAGGTTTATCAGGCAGTAGTAGAAAACAAAGCCTGTGAAATGGCGGCTCGAATGCTGGCCATGAAAAACGCCACAGATAATGCCGGCGATATTATTGACGAGCTGCAGTTGCTTTATAACAAAGCGCGTCAGGGTGCTATTACCCAAGAGTTGTCAGAAATTGTAGCGGGCGCCGCGGCCGTTTAAGGCCAAGCACCTAACCAAACTAATTATTAAGGCGATGGATGAAATCCTGTCGCCAATATTAAAAGCAAGAGGAATTTTCAATGAGTAGCGGACGAATCGTACAAATCATCGGCGCGGTAATCGATGTTGAGTTTAACCGTGAAGATGTGCCAAGCGTATACGACGCACTAACCGTAGACAGCGCGGGCCTAACCCTCGAAGTTCAGCAACAGCTGGGCGACGGAGTAGTTCGAGCCATTGCCATGGGCGCATCCGAAGGCCTAAGCCGCGGATTGGAAGTTTCCAATACCGGCGGACCGATCACAGTGCCCGTAGGTACAGCTACTCTTGGCCGCATCATGGACGTATTGGGTAACCCAATTGATGAAGCGGGCCCAATCGGCACCGAAGAGCGTTCAGAAATTCACCGCGCTCCACCAGCCTACGCTGACCAGTCAGCGTCGGTAGAGATTCTGGAAACCGGTATTAAGGTAATCGACCTTATTATGCCTATCGCCAAAGGCGGTAAAGTAGGATTGTTCGGTGGTGCGGGCGTTGGTAAAACCGTAACCCTAATGGAACTGATCAACAACATCGCCGTTCAGCAGCAAGGTTTGTCTGTATTTGCCGGCGTTGGTGAACGAACTCGTGAAGGTAACGATTTCTACTACGAAATGAAAGAATCCAACGTACTCGACAAAGTGGCTATGTTTTACGGCCAAATGAACGAGCCACCCGGAAACAGACTTCGTGTAGCGCTTTCTGGTTTGACCGTTGCCGAGAGTTTTCGGGACGAAGGCCGAGACGTACTCTTATTCGTAGATAACATCTACCGATACACACTTGCCGGTACCGAAGTATCCGCACTGCTTGGCCGTATGCCATCAGCGGTAGGCTACCAGCCAACATTGGCGGCCGAGATGGGCGCACTGCAAGAGCGTATTACTTCTACTCGAAGTGGTTCTATTACTTCATTCCAGGCCGTATACGTACCCGCGGATGATTTGACCGATCCATCGCCAGCAACCACCTTTGCTCACTTGGATGCGACTCTCGTACTAAGCCGACAAATCGCCGAGTTGGGTATCTACCCCGCGGTAGATCCATTGGATTCAACCTCACGTTTGCTTGATCCATTGGTTATCGGTGCCGATCACTACAATTGCGCACGTGGCGTTCAGTCAGTGCTTCAGCGTTATAAAGAACTGCGCGATATTATTGCTATCCTGGGTATGGACGAACTGTCTGAAGAAGATAAGCAAACCGTTGCCCGCGCACGTAAGATCCAAAGATTCCTTTCGCAGCCATTTAGCGTGGCAGAAGTATTCACCGGCGCACCCGGTAAATATGTATCTGTGAAAGATACTATCGATAGCTTCCAAGGCATTTTGAATGGCGACTACGACGATCTTCCAGAGCAAGCCTTCTACATGGTTGGCTCAATCGAAGAAGCCGTTGCCAAAGCAAAAACGCTTTAAGTAGCAGCTTTAAATAGACAGCCTTGAGCCAAAAGAAATAAAGAGAAAAGCATGGCCATAACCGTACATTGCGACATCGTCAGCACCGAAGAGTCAGTCTTCGCCGGCAAGATCGTCAGCCTTACAGCCACCGGTATCGAAGGTGAGTTGGGCATTCAGTACGGCCACGCCGCACTGCTGACGCCGCTTAAGCCAGGCCCAGTGCGCTTGTTGCTGGACAACGGAGAAGAAGAAATCATCTTTGTTAAGGGCGGTTACCTCGAAGTTCAGCCAAATCTGGTAACTATTCTGGCGGACACCGCCATTAAAGCGGACGACATCGACGAAGCCGCGATGGAAGAAGCCCGAAAGGTAGCGGAGCAGAACATTCAAAACCAATCCGGCGAAATGGATTACAGCCGCGCATCAGCTGAATTAGCTGAAGCCGCAGCGCAATTGCTGACACTGCAGAAATTTAGGAAGCAGATGAAGGGTGGTTAGTAGCTAGCTGGAGTTTGTGAAGAAGAGGGCGCCGTTGGCGCCCTTTTTTGTTGGGAGAAAAAACAGATAACTTAAAATCCCTCGGCTTAACGGCCGTGCCGGTTCGATTCTGGCCCCGGTACCAATAAAAAGAGGAACATGTGATTTAGCATCTACTTGATCACTTGATCAGTCGAGAACCACAAAGGCACCATCCGAATTAGATGAGGCGATCGAGCAATATCCAGTCTCGAATAAGTGGGGTCAGATCACACTTAATTAGTCGATTTTAATAATTGGGGTCAGAGTAAACTTTCCCGATATCCAGCTACCAGCCGCCCAATTTCTCATCTAGAAAACTTTGAACTTTATCCTTTGGAACTTTGGATAGCCTTTGCATGATGACAAAGGGTACTTGACTGGTGTCCTCTAGAGGCGCGATCCGCTCGAGCATTGCCATCCAGAGTTTTGCGGTCATTTCAGAGTCATATAAGGCTCTGTGAAATTCGCCCTCTGATGGGATATTCGCGTGCCGCACCAAGTTGCCGAGTTTATGACTGGATGCCGTTTGGTAAATTCGTCTAGAGGCAAGCAAAGAGCAGGCAAATTGCCCGGTGTAGCCGGTACTTGGGGTTCGGTTGAATTCAGCGTCTAGGAATCGCTTATCGAAGGATGCGTTGTGTGCAACCAGGTTGTAGTCCTCAATAAATTCTGCAAATCGGGGCATAACCTCACTGCAGGGAGGGGCGTCCTTCAACATGGAATTTGTTATGCCGGTATAGGATTCAATAAATTCGCTAACGCGCCGCCCGGGATTTATTAACTCCTGAAAGCGGTCGGTTATTTGGCCGTTCTCAATCCTGACCGCGCCGATCTCAATGGCCCTGTCGCCTTGATCGGGAGATAAGCCGGTGGTTTCAAAATCGAGCACTACGACGGTATCCGCTCTCAAACTTTGGTCCTTATTATTTTAGTTTTTGATATCTGGGGTCAGAGTAAAGCATTGCGTGAATATTTGGGAATCAACTAGAACCGAAAGAAATTCTATTCTTACTATGCACTACAATATTGTTAGGCGGCGCCGCAATATTATAGTCAACAGAAAGGATAACTAGCGTGTACGATTTTCGTAATTTGAGAGACTTCAAAAATATTTGGATGATTGGTATTTCAGCCTCCGTTTTAGTTTCAGCGGGCTGTGGTTTGCAGACTTATGAAAATCCGAACGGGAACCAGAGCCTGACCCAGCCGGATGCATCCTCGATTGAAGCAGCGGCTAGTTACAGCGAGGAATTTTTTACAAACCCTCCTATGTTGCAGACTGACGGAACTGAGCAGCCTGCCGCCGAGAACTCTGCTGTTCTTAGTTGGTCTGCGATTCCCGCGCCTTATGAACTGCTCGCTCCCGTCTCCTTCGGGCTGCCAAATGGCGAAACGCATTGGTATCAGGTTATGTACCTGCCTGAGGGTGGTGTGAATTGGGTTCAAGCACAGGGCCTTGCTGAACAAAACGGCGGATATCTTATTTCTCTGCATTCTCAAGAAGAGAACGATTTTGCTTTCTCACTGGTGTCCGAGGATAAATTCTGGCGAAAATTTCCCTATGGGGAGTTAGATGACGGCACGCCACTTTTTAATCGAAGCGGTCCTTATTTGGGCGGCTACCAGGTTGATGGTGCACAAGAGCTCGGCGGCGGTTGGGTTTGGGTAAGCGGTGAGCCAATGACCTGGACAAACTGGCTGCAGGAAGGGCTCGATATTGGTGTGCATATTGCGCCCGATAATCAGCCCAACAATAGCGCTCGAGGCGCCCAAAATGTTCTGGCATTTGGTGAGGTCGACCATCCCGCCAGTTACTGGTGTGACGTGGGTCATCTGATGGGAACCTATGGATCGGGACGGCTGCCGTCACATGGATTCATTATCGAATACGAGTCGCAACCGCAGTAGTTGGATACATGGGGTCAGATCACACTTTTACGTCCCCACAAAAAAGGCGACCAAATGGTCGCCTTTTATTTTGTTTGAGGAAGGCCGCTTACATGCCACCCATTCCAGTCATTCCACCCATATTACCCGTAGCGCCATGCGCTGCTTCAAAATGCTCTTGAAATCCCTCCGGGTTCTGAATGTCTCCGGCATAAATATAAGCTGCTACTTTCTCAGCTTGTTCGCGCTCAATGGCTAAGGGAGGCATTAGGTTGAACTGGCGTATTGCCCCTGGCATCAGAGATCTATCTTCTTCCTGATGCTCTACCCAGTCGGCCACTGCTGTCACAAAGGAGCCTTGGTCGGGGTAGATGTCGATGTAGTGCATTCTGACCGCGATCATGGGAGGCGCAAGGCGTTGGGTCATATCCATGCCACCGGCAGCACCATGACAAGCTGAACAAATTGTCTGAAAAATCTGCTCACCCTCTTCATGATTTTCTTGTGCAGATAAAGCTTGGCTTACTAAAGTAAGGATCAGTAAGAATAAAAAATGGGCTGTTTTCATCGCAATAGATCCAAAGAAGACTTAGCTAGGTTGATATTCTAATTCTGAAGCATTTTTGACACATTGACCTGCGACAAATCGTCACACAAAAAAGGCGACTTATTAGTCGCCTTTTTCATATTAGCTATCTGAACTACATTGCTGGCTTGCGAGCCCTCAATACAAAGCGATCCGTATTTCGCTCTAGCTCACGCTGATGCAAAGTATGGTCATCTGCTGGGTTGTTCAAAAAATAAGCCTGGGCTTCAACAACAAAACCGGCTTCTTCAAGTAATCCCATAGCGGTATCAACGTCGATACGGTGCAGGGCTTGGTTGTCCATTCCAGGAGAACCTTCGTGATCGATTACTGCTATTACGCCACCTGGTTTTAGTGAGTCATAGATTGCGCCTAAAAAAGCCAGTCCATTAGCTCGGTCGGCGTTGGCGTTGTCGTGCAGGTTAAGTGCGGTCCAACCGGCGTCCATTTGTCCGTCTACACCAAAACCGTCTGCGTTTTCAGCAGTGACAGTCATGATATTGGGGTAGCGTGCTACTTTCAGCGCTTGGGCTGGTGCAACTCGCTCGGCGAAGCGTGAGCTGTTTTGCGCAACTACTTTACCAGTTGGGCCAACGGCTGCTGCCAATACTTCGGCATACCAACCAGAGGCAGAGAATGCGTCTAGAACCGACATTCCGGTTTCTATGCCCATAAAGGCTATTACTTGATCGGCTTTGCGCGAACCATCACGTGCGCTGTCTTCTGCGTCGCGGGCAGGATCTGCCAATGCAGCAGCAATTCTGTCTGATACTTCGTCAGCACTTACTGAAAAAGCGGCGGTAGCCATCAAAACAGATAGCCCGGTTAATAAGGTGAGCTTTAGGTTATTCATATCAATTCCCCTGTGGTGGTGTTTATACCCAAAAATTTAACTGGCGCTGATTCTAGCGCAGTGAAATGGGAAATAGGTTACAGATAGGTAGGAGAAAGAATTCTTAATAATTGGTCGATCTTCTTGATCTGCATGCAGGTATAGAACGACACTGCTCGCATGCCCTTGATCATCCTATTAATCATTCTACTTATCTGCGGAATTTTGCCGCAGTTCTGGGTGCGGTTTGTAATGCGTAAGCACGGCAAAGATATTGCGGATATGCCGGGCACGGGCGGAGAGCTAGCCGCGCACCTAGTAGAGCGTTATGAATTGGCCGGCGTAAAAGTGGAAGAGGGTGTAGAGGGGCAGGATCACTACAATCCGACCACGCGCTGTGTAAGTTTAAGCCCCAGCAACTACGCCGGGCGGTCTATAACCGCCATAGCGGTGGCTGCGCATGAGGTGGGCCATGCTGTCCAGTTTGCTCGGGAAGAACCTCTCAGCAAGCTACGAGGCAAGTATCTGCCAATCTCTGTAATGCTGGGAAAGCTGGGTATTTATATGCTGCTTGCTATACCAATAGTAACTATTCTGTTTAAGGTTCCGGCAGCGATCTTTGCCTTTATTGCCTTAAGTCTGCTATTTCAGCTGGCCGGTGCGGCGATGTATTTGATCGTGCTGCCGGAAGAGTGGGACGCCAGCTTTAACAAGGCCTTGCCGATGCTGCGCGAGGGCAACTATCTACCCGAGCAGATGATGCCCGCCGCGCACCGGGTGCTTAAAGCTGCTGCGCTTACTTACTGTGCTGCGGCCTTAGCGAATGTGGTGAATATTGGCCGATGGTTTATGTTGTTGCGCCGCTAACTAGCCATTGGTTTTGATTAGGGATTTTGATATTTATGGATAAAAAGACCTTCTGGATTGCCTATACCATTCTGGTAATAGGCCTGCTCTTTATTATTGAGCTGTGGGCCCCTATTGCCTATATCTACAAGATCTTTCTCAAGGTCTTTTTGATGCTGCTGCCGCTTATCTGGGTAAGCCGTTCGTTCTTTGCCGCGCCTGATACTAAGAAGCTGAAGGTTGCTCTGTTATTGGGTGCAGGAGCCATCCTGATCATTCAGGGGGCCTATTTGGTATTGCAGAACTACATTGACCTAGGGCAAATCAAAACCCTTCTGAGCGAGCAGCAGGGCATTACCGCGACCACCTATATTTGGGTGGTTATATACGCCACTTTGGGCAATTCCATGCTGGAGGAGGTGTTTTTCCGCGGTTTTCTGGTTCAGAGGGGAGTAAAGCGGCCCTGGTTATTCTCCTCCGCGCTGTTCTCCTTTTACCACCTAACCATCTTTATCAGCTGGTTTTCCTGGTGGGTAACCCTGATAGCTCTGTTTGGGCTATTTGTAGGCGGGCTGATGTTCTGCTGGCTCAACGGTAAACGCAAATCTATCTGGAATTCATGGGCCATGCATCTGATGGCGGATGTTTCGATCTTTGCTATCGGCTTTAAGATTTTCTTCTAGGGCAGGCCGCCAAGTCATTCCAGAATTCGAATAATCGTCTCGCCAATTTTTAGTTGTTTCCACTGGGGCGTTTCAACGCTAACTGCACCCGCTCGAATGGCCTGCCTAAGATCGTCGGTGCCAAATTGGCTGTAAGCCATTGCCTGATCTTGCCAGCCGCTGTCTTCCAGACGCCAAAGGCTGGCGGTTCCATAGTCCCATTGAGTTTGGGTAAGAACTACCCATTCGCCTTCGCCGTCTTCGTTTAAATCAGGGTGCAAGATGTAGGCATCTGTTAGCCCGCGATTGGTAGTGAGCTGCGCGACTACTTTGTCGATTAGTAAATCCGGAACTTCGAGATCTTCAGGATAGAAGGTGATTCGTTCGAGCGCTCCTTCAGGGTCCAGCGGGGTTTCCTGATTAAAATTCCGGCGATAGGCATTGTCTACGCGTCGCACAAAACCTTCGTCGGCGTCGATTTTTAATTCTTCAAGCGCCAAAAGCCCGGGTCGGGCCAGTTGCCAGGCAAAGTAGCTCACATCAAAGTCTTCAAGATCGGTTTGGCCCGATTCCAACATGGCCACTTGGCTATTCACCGTAGCTTTTCGAAAATCCAGAAGCGGCGTGTTCACTAGTACCATCAGGGCCATTACCACCAAACCCATGCGCACATTTATCCAGCCGAACTTATCTGCTGCCTTGTCTTTAAACCATATCAAGTTGGCGGAGTAGGCAATAGCAAATAGCGCCATCATGGCAACCACAACAATAGCCCAGCAGCGCGCAACGGTTAATCCGTACTGGTCTACCCGCAGCCACAGGCCATAAATGGCTATAAAGCTGTAGATGGGCAGCACTAATAACCCAAGGCTTACAAAGCGCTGCAGGGGTTTCCAATAGGGCGAACTCTCCTGCTCACTTTGGAAGGTCGCGTTAAAGAAAAACAGGATCAGCGCCTGCAACCACAAAACTAAGGCAGTTCCTCGGCCTGTATCCCAGAGGGCAGATATGCCCACAAAGGGCAGGCAGATTAGAAACAACACCGAGATAAATATAAGCACGGGCAATAAGAACTGGCAGAGTGCGCGAAGCACGCGCGACATGGTGTCGAGAATGCCCACCAGATTGCGGAAAATTACAAAGGCTAAGCCGTTGGCCAGTGCCAAGGCAGGGAAGAGAAACCAGCTCTCGCTGAAGATATCTTTAAACAGATCGATGCCGACGACTGAAAACAGGCCGGCCCACAGGGCTAGGATTCCGCCAAATATCAATACAAACAGCAGGCACAGCGCTACCAGAATAATATTGCGCCAGGAGTACAGAAATAGCTGGGCGTAGGTAAGCGGCTGCTGTCCCGCCCAGATCTGCAGATACATCACCACTTTGAAGCTAAGCACGCCGAGGGTGATGCCATAAATCCAAATAAGGTCGCTGGCCATTATTTTGTCGTTGGGCTCTAGCTGAAAACCGAAATAGCCTGCGCAGATAGCAACCACCAGGGCGAATACGCCGGCGCCAATAAAGGCTCTTTTGGTATTTTCTGTATTCAGGGAGAGCAAAAGTAATATGGGAATGCATATGCAAAGGGACCAAAGCAGCACCTCTGCGGCGCGTACTTCATGGGGCCAAACTTCGTAGGCTAGCGCCTCTTTTAGCCAAAACAGCAACAGCCCTTGTGACAGTGCAACCATTACCAGCATTGGTTTGTTTAGCGATTCAGTCATGGTCATTCCCTGTCTGGCAATTTAAATTACATAAGGTTCGTTCAGTTTTACACAGCAGTACTATTAATACATGCAGAGCCGGTGTTTAACTGGTGATCAAAAGTGGCACTTGTGCCCAAAGCCTAGTTGTTCGAAACTAGCTGACCAAAATACTAATTAGCGCCCTCAACGGAGAAAGCTATGTGCGATGACCTAACAAATGCAAGTAACGACGAATTTCTGGCAAAAAAGGGCGGCATATCGCGCCGCAAATTTGGACAGCTAGCGGCTGGCGGATCTCTGGTAGCTGCAATGCCACCTGTAGCCAATGCCATGGATGTTGCCGAAGACGACGTAATGGTGCCCATGGCAGAGGGCGTTTCCGATTGCTACTTTGTGCGCCCGGTAACCGGAAAGCACGCAGCGGTAGTTTTATGGCCAGATATCATGAGCATTCGCCCGGCATTTCGCCAAATGGGCAAACGCCTTGCGCAATCCGGCTATTCCGTTCTGGTTGTGAACCCTTATTACCGGACCTTCGCGGGGCGTATTACACCTGAAGGCGGCACTTTTGCCGATGAAGCAGTGCGTAATTTACTTTTCCCCCAGGCTGGCACTTTATCTCCAGAGACCTGCGTTTCTGATGGTCGTGATTACGTAGCCTGGTTGGACCAGCAAGATTCTGTTTCTACCAGCCGTAAAATTGGCAGCGCCGGTTACTGCATGACGGGTTCGTACGTTATGCGCATGGCGGCAGATATGCCGGATCGCATAGGTGCGGGCGCTTCCTTCCACGGCGGCGGTTTAGTATCTGATGACGCAAGCAGCCCGCATTTGCTGGCAGATCAAATCAACGCCGGACTGCTGATTGCTATTGCGGTAAACGATGATGAAAGCCAGCCGGAAGCAAAAGTAGAGCTGGCTAACGCACTTGGCGATAAAGCAGAGGTTGAGGTGTACCCTGCGCAGCACGGCTGGTGTCCACTAGATTCACATGTATATGACTATGCACAGGCCGAAAAAGGCTGGGCACGTATGTTGGATCTATTTGATCACGAATTAGCCTAAATAACCGCGTTCAGCTGAATTAAAAAGCCCGACCAAAATACGGTTGGGCTTTTTAATGGGCGTATGAGCACTATTAACCGCGTCTCAGTCCCCACTTTTGCAGCCAAATACGCAATAATGGTTGGCTGTACGAAGTAGAGGGAAGGGCATTGGATAAAGAACAACTCAAATCACTCTTGGGTCAGCTGCGAGACGAGCTGTCTGCAACGGATCAGCTAGATTCAGATTTGCAGAGCATCGCATCGGACTTGGATGCGCAATTGGACAGGTTAGCGCACGAAGAAGGGCACGAACCCTAAGCCGGACTTGGCGATAGCCTTGATTTGGCGGCTACAAATTTTGCGGTGAATCACCCCCGCGCCGAAGCGATACTTAGAGAGCTCGCGGACATATTAGGAAAGATGGGCATATAGAGGCCTACTAATTTCGAAGAGCTAAGTCTCTTCGATTCAATTTATAAAAGAGATATTTAACTGCTGTGGATGTAACCCCAATAATTGACTCGCTGAATGACGCACAACGCCAAGCAGTTACCTCAGACAACAAGCATCTGTTAATTCTGGCTGGCGCCGGTAGTGGCAAGACTCGCGTGCTAGTGCATCGCATGGCTTGGCTTATTGATGTTCAGGGGCAATCGCCGCAATCATTGTTGGCCGTTACCTTTACCAACAAGGCTGCGCGGGAAATGCGCGGTCGAATCGAAAACATGTTGGGCATACCCACCCGCATCATGTGGGTTGGTACCTTTCACGGTTTAGCTCACCGGTTGTTAAATCAGCATTGGTCAGAAGCAGGGCTGCAGCAGAACTTTCAAATATTGGATTCCGACGACCAGCAGCGTTTGGTTAAGCGCGTAATTCGCGATATTGGCTTGGATGAAAACCTCTGGCCCGGTCGCCAGGCTCAGTGGTTTATCAATCAGCAAAAAGACGAGGGCATTCGTGCCAAGTTTGTTGAAGATTCTGAAGAGCCCTTTATTAAAATTCACAAAAAGATCTATTTGGCTTATGAAGAAGTCTGCAAGGCCAACTCTTTAGTAGATTTTGGCGAATTATTGCTGCGCGCCCACGAGCTGCTGCGCGACGACGAGAAACTGCTGAAGCATTATCAACAGCGTTTTACCAACATATTAGTGGACGAATTCCAAGATACCAATACCATTCAATACGCTTGGCTGCGCTTACTCGCGGGCAAAAAATCATCAATGATGGTAGTGGGCGACGATGACCAATCTATCTACGGTTGGCGCGGCGCAAAAATTGAAAATATCCAAGATTTCAGCCGCACCTATCCGAAGGCTGAAACGGTTCGGTTGGAACAAAATTATCGTTCTACCGACACTATTTTGAAGGCCGCCAATGCGGTTATATCCCTCAATACCGGTCGTTTGGGTAAAAAATTGTGGACCGCAGAAGAGGGCGGCGATCTAATCTCGCTATATTCTGCGTTCAACGAGGTAGATGAAGCGCGCTTTATTGCCGAGTATGTAAAACGTCGCTTTGAGCAGGGCAATAACTATTCCGAGAGCGCGGTTTTATACCGTTCTAATGCCCAGTCGCGGGTTCTGGAAGAAGCGATGCTGCGGGCAAAAATCCCTTACCGTATATATGGCGGCCAGCGATTCTACGAGCGCTTGGAAATTAAAAATGCCCTAGGTTATTTAAGGCTTTGCCTAAACAGAGATGACGATCAATCTTTTGAGCGTGTGGTAAATACTCCTACACGCGGTATTGGTAATCGGACTTTGGAAGATGTGCGTACTCTGGCCCGAGAGCAGGGTATTTCTCTTTGGCAGTCCAGCCTGAAACTGATCGACGAAAAGCTGATGTCCGGTCGGGCCACCAATGCGCTTCATGCCTTTGTGGAACTAGTGATCAACCTAGAAGAAAGCATTAAAGATAAAGAATTATCCGAGATGGCCGAGCAGGCCATTAACAGCACCGGTTTGTTGGAGTTTCACCGAGCAGAGAAGGGCGAGAAGGGTGAAGCGCGTGTAGAAAACCTGCTGGAATTAGTCGGAGCGTGCAAAGCATACGAAGCCGACGATCCCGATATGGACGTGCTGCCACAGTTTTTGGCGCAGGCCACTCTGGAAGCTGGTGATCAGCAGGCAGAAGAACACGAAGATGCTCTGCAGATGATGACCTTCCACTCATCTAAAGGTTTGGAATTCCCGCTAGTTGTGATGGCAGGCATGGAGGAAAACCTATTTCCCCACAGCATGTCCTCTGAAGAGCCCGGTCGTCTTGAAGAAGAACGACGCTTGGCTTATGTGGGCATAACTCGCGCTGAGAAAAAGGTAGTGATGACCTACGCGGAGTGTCGCCGAATATATGGTGAAGAGCGTTTTAATGTAGTTTCGCGTTTTGTACGAGATGTTCCCGGTGAGTTGGTAGAAGAAGTTCGCGCCAAGGTTAAACGCCCTGCGAAACCAGGAACTGTGCGTGCGACTGGCGGCAGCTCGCGCAAATTTTCCACTAGTGATAAGGGTGTGGATACAGGATTTGAATTGGGTCAGCATGTGTCTCATCCAAAATTCGGTGAAGGCGTCATTCTTACTTTTGAAGGACATGGCGCTAACGCCAGAGTGCAGGTAAATTTCAACAGCGAAGGCGCCAAATGGTTAGTGGTGTCTTACGCTAGGCTTGAAGCGATTTAATAGGCTGTTTAATACAATTCGCCCGATAATGTTCACCCAGTACTGATGCAAAAATCTCGGGGGAGACAAAAAATGAAAATGCAAAGAGGCGTTGCTACACCCGCAATAATCCTGGCTTTGGTGGCCGCACTGGTGCTGGTATTTGGTTTGCTGGTGATGGAGAAAAGCCGTAATTTTCAGTCCAACCTGCAACAAGAGCATCAAGTCGCTAATAGTGAAGATATTTTCGAATGGCGCATGGTTACCTCCTGGCCCAAAAACTTCCCCGGTATTGGCATGGGGCCGGAAAACTTCGCCACCCTAGTAGACCGAATGAGCAACGGCCGGTTACATATTCAGGTTTATGGCGCTGGCGAACTGGTGCCTGCTTTGGGAGTTTTTGATGCCGTTTCTAGCGGCGCTGTAGAAATTGGCCACACAGGCGCTTACTACAATAAAGGCAAAATCCCCGCCTCACCTTTTTTCACTGCTGTGCCTTTTGGCATGAACGCGCAAGAACTTAACGCCTGGCTGAACTACGGTGGCGGTATGGAGTTGTGGCGCGAAATCTACGAGCCCTTCAATATTATTCCCTTTCCCGGCGGCAATACGGGTGTGCAGATGGGCGGTTGGTTTAATAAACAAATCAATAGCTTGGATGATTTGCAAGGCCTGAAAATGCGCCTTCCCGGCATTGCTGGTGAAGTATTGCAGCGCGCTGGTGGCACGGCGGTAAATATTCCTGGCGGTGAGCTTTATACCTCTATGCAAACGGGTGTAATTGACGCCACCGAGTGGGTCGGGCCCTATAACGATCGTTCCTTCGGTCTGAATGAAGTAGGTGAGTATTACTACTACCCCGGTTGGCACGAAGCCGGATCAATGCTCGAATTCGAAATTAATATAGACGCCTGGAATCGTTTGCCCGCGGACTTGCAGGCCATTGTTGAAGGCGCATCGCAGGCTATAAACGAAGATATGCTGGACGAATATACGGCGCAAAACGCTATTGTGCTGCAAGACCTAATTGCAGATGGCACGGATATTAGGCCCTTCCCGGATGAAGTATTGATAGAGCTGAAAGCGATATCTGTGGAATATTATGAGGAAGAGTCGGAGAGAGATGCGACCTTTGCGGAAGTATATGATCACTATTGGAGCTTCTACGAAAAAGTGCAGGCATGGCATGCCATATCCGAACTACCGCTCTATCTAATTCGCGAGCAGTAGTTCTGCCGCGACAGTCTATAAAGTCGAGGGTAACCAGGTGGCCAATTGTGGCCATACTGCCAACAGAGTTAGCACAAATAACTGAATGCCGATAAAGGGGATCACACCTCTATAGATATCTGAAGTGGCGACGGAATCCGGTGCTACTCCACGCAAGTAGAAGAGCGCAAAACCAAAGGGCGGCGTTAGGAATGATGTTTGCAGGTTTATCGCAATCATTATGCCCAGCCATACCGGATCGATTCCCATCATCAGCAGTACCGGCCCAACTATGGGAACCACCACAAAGGTGATTTCGATAAAGTCGAGAATAAAGCCAAGCAAGAAAATCACAAGCATCACAATGGCCATCGCGCCAATTGCGCCACCGGGCATATCAACAAAGAGCTGTTGGATCAATTCTTCACCACCGTAGCCGCGGAAGATTAGTGAAAATATAGAAGCGCCTATTAAGATCAGAAATACCATGGAGGTGGTTTCTAATGTTCCAGTCATTACTAGCTTCAATTTCCCAAGGCTGAACTTACCTTTGGCGAGGGCCAAAACAGTTGCGCCCAGTGCACCCACTGCAGCAGCTTCAGTAGGAGTGGCGATGCCGGCAATTATTGAGCCCAAAACCAGAAAGATCAGAATAAGAGGCGGCGCCAAGCTGCCCAATATTTTGGTGATGGAAGGTTGGTCTTCGTCGTAAATCGCCGGAGCTTGATCGGGCTTGAGCAGAGCGAAACCGAAAACGTAGGCCGCGTACAAAACTACTAACAGCAAGCCGGGAATCATGGCGCCCAAAAACAGGTCGCCAACAGAAACCGTATCAGTATTGAAGATGCCCATATTTAACTGCGCACGTTGGTAGGCGTTAGAAATTACATCTCCCAACAGCACTAGGGTGATAGAGGGTGGAATAATCTGCCCCAAGGTTCCGGTTGCGCAGATAGTGCCTGTCGCAAGACGTGGGCTGTAACCGCGGCGCAACATCGTGGGCAAAGACATCAATCCCATAGCAACAACGGTAGCGCCCACTATGCCGGTACTGGCGGCGAGCAGCATGCCTACAAATACTACGGATATACCCAAACCGCCTGGGGCGGTTTTAAAAGCCTTGGCCATATTCTCAAGCAGGTCTTCGGCGATATTGCTTTTTTCCAGCATCACGCCCATAAAAATAAAAAGCGGAACGGCGATAAGCGTTTCGTTGTTCATAATGCCGAACAAACGATCTGGCGTTGCGCGCAATAAGCTGGGATCAAATATGCCGCCGATAATGCCGAAGGCCGCAAAGCTTATAGCCGTGCCGGCCAAAGTTAATGCCACGGGGTAGCCCAGTAACAGCAAGCCGCAGACCACCACAAACATAATCAGAGGTATAAATTCGATCATGCTTGTTCTTCCCTGTCTGTGGATTGCGTGTGGGTTGGGCTGATGGATTGGCTCTCGCCTTCGCCCTGCAACAGAATATTGGCATTGCGAATTAGCTCAGCGACTCCCTGCAGTATCAGCAAGATAGCCATGGCGGGGATCAAGGATTTAAGTATATAGAGCGCGGGAATACCACCGGGTTGGGCTGAGGTCTCTTTAACGGACCAAGACTGCGCAACAAACTCGAGAGAGCTGAGCAAAATAAAGAAGGCTACCGGGAACAGGAAGACCAGGGTTCCAAGCGCGTCGATCCAGGCTTTTCGATAGGGTGACCAGGTGCGGTAGAACACATCGACTCGAACATGTTTTTCCCGGCCAAGGGCCCAACCACAGGCAAGTAGGAAGCAGGCGGAATGCATATATATTACGGATTCTTGCAACATTATTATGTTGCCGGCCTGAAATACATAGCGCAGCAAAACAATGGTGACCGTAGTCAGCACCATGGCTAAAGTAAGCCAGGCGACAACAGAGCCCACGAACTGATTGGCGCGATCGGCCAAGTCGGCGACCTTCTGGAAACTCATACTAGTATTGCCCCCTTTCCACTTTCTTTTCCTTCCTGCAATTAAACAGGTCAGTTTTCACAAAAGTGTCATTTTTCTTGCTTAAAATTCGATCTGAAAATAAACCAGAGCTAGTGATTTCCCTATGAACAAATTATTGAAATCTTATATACCCTTTTTTGTTGCCACTTTTGTCGCCATTCTGATGATGGTATCTCCTGCTGCTGCACAGTCTGCACGAGATCAAATCAGCGTAGTGGGTTCTTCTACTGTTTATCCATTTACTACGGTAGTTGCTGAGCGTTTTGGCCGTTCAACGGATTATTCAACGCCTAAGGTCGAGTCTACCGGCACGGGCGGTGGTATGAAACAGTTTTGCGGCGGCGTAGGAACTGAGTTCGCTGATATGACAAACGCGTCTCGACGCATTAAGCAAAGTGAGTTTGATGATTGTCAGGCCAACGGTGTTACCGACATTGTGGAAGTGAAGGTTGGTTACGATGGCGTTGTTATTGCCAGCAGCTACGATCACCCAATGGTCGAACTAAGCCTTGGCGATATCTTTTTGGCTTTGGCAGCACATGTTCCAAATGAAGCGGGTACCCAGCTAGTAGAAAATTCCTATACTCATTGGAATCAAATTAATGCCAGCTTGCCAAATCGCCGTATTGAAATTCTAGGGCCTCCTCCAACCTCAGGAACCCGCGATGCCTTTCTTGAGCTAGTGATGGAAATTGGTGCAGAGCGATTCCCAATTATTGCGGCTATCGACGCGGCTGAAGGAAGTGAGCTAATGGCACTTATGAACGCTGCCGGTCTGGGCGATATGACCGGCATGGTTACAGCTGGTTTAGATGGCGGTGATATATTCAGTGCATTAGCGCATACCATCCGAGAAGACGGTGTTTATGTTGAAACTGGTGAAAACGACAACCTTATTGTGCAAAAGTTAAACGCAAATGGCGAAGCTATGGGAATCTTTGGATTCAGCTTTTTGGATCAAAACAGTGATTCGGTACAGGGCCACATGGTTGAAGGTGTTGCTCCCGAGTTTGACGCAATCGCCGACGGCTCTTACAGTGTCTCCCGTCCACTCTTTCTTTACGTGAAAGCTCAGCACGTTTCGGTTGTTCCGGGCATGCAAGAGTTCATAAATGAATTCACATCAGAGCGAGCTTGGGGAGACGAGGGCTATCTCACGGATCGCGGATTGATTCCGATGCCAGAAGATGAACGAGAGAGTTTTCGCTCAGACGCGGCCTCTATGAGAGCAATGCAGCTATAACAATTGAGGGCCACAATCCGGGCGCGAGTATTTTAATATGAACGTTCGGAATTAATAAAAGATGGATTCAACTTCCTTATTATCTGCGCTGATTGTTGTCAGCGCAGTTGCCTATTTTCTGGGCCTAAAAAAATCTCGGGCTATAGCGGGCAATAGTGGCGGTATTGGTTCGCTGCATTCTTTGCCGGGGTATTACGGCACCATGGTCGCACTTTGGTGCTTGCTTCCGGCGCTATTTCTTTTAGCCATCTGGCAGTTTTCAGAAACTGACGTTCTGCAACAAATGACTTTAGAGTCTATGCAGGCATCCGAATTACCAGAAAGTGAAGTTCAGCGTGGTTTGCTGATCAATACCATTGAAAATATTTCTACCGGTCGCTTAGAGAGCGACAACCCCGCGCAATTAGAAGCGGCGGAGTACCTAAACGAGCTGCGTGGATCCAGCCAGACCTGGCGCAATATATTGGTATTGGGCATTGGGCTAATAGGAAGCTTGCTAGCATTGATGCAAGTGCGGGCAGCCAAACGCGCACGTAACCATGTAGAAGGCATATTCCGTATTGCCCTAATTTGCTGTTCCTTGGTGGCAATTATCACCACTCTGGGCATTGTGCTTTCGGTGCTCTTTGAGGCTACTCGCTTCTTTCAAACCGTGCCGTTTTTCGATTTTGTATTTGGTCTGCACTGGAGCCCGCAGACTGCAATTCGCGCAGACCAAGTTGGCGCCTCCGGAAGCTTTGGTGCCATCCCGCTATTTTTGGGTACTCTGCAAATATCCTTTATGGCAATGTGCGTGGCCGTTCCCATCGGCCTGTTTTCCGCGATTTATCTTTCCGAGTATGCCGGACCGCGGTTACGCAATACCGCTAAACCTTTATTAGAAATCCTGGCGGGAATTCCCACAGTGGTATATGGCTTCTTTGCGGCGCTAACGGTGGCCCCCGCGATTCGCGAGTGGGGACAGTCCATGGGTTTGGCGACCTCTTCTGAAAGCGCTTTGGCGGCGGGGGCAGTAATGGGGATTATGATTATTCCCTTCGTATCATCCCTGTCTGACGATGTAATTAACGCAGTTCCCCAGTCGCTGCGGGACGGTTCTTACGGTTTGGGCGCGACTAAATCCGAAACCATAGTTAGGGTAGTAATACCTGCTGCCTTGCCGGGCATTGTCGGCGGTGTATTACTTGCGGTATCACGCGCCATAGGCGAAACCATGATTGTAGTAATGGCGGCTGGACTCGCTGCCAACTTGACCATGAACCCCCTGGAATCCGTGACCACAGTTACCGTTCAGATTGTGACGCTGCTGGTAGGCGATCAGGAATTCGATAGCCCCAAAACGCTTGCAGCGTTTGCTTTGGGATTAATGCTGTTCTTGGTAACCCTTGTGCTTAATGCCATTGCTCTTTGGGTGGTAAATCGATATCGAGAGCAATATGAGTAGCCCAAAGGATTCCTCAAAAGCAAAGGCGCGTAAAGGTACGGCGCAAGTATCAATTGCTGATCGAGTAAATAGCTCGTTACAGCGGCGCTACCGAGCTGAAGCGCGCTTTCAGTGGTATGGCCGAATTGCTATATTTTTAGGCTTGTCGGCGGTCTTTCTGCTGTTCGCAGACATTACTTCCAAGGGCTACAAAGCCTTTGTGCAGACCCAGGTTCAGCTTGAGATAAATTTTGATACGCTCGAGATGGGATTGCCGGCCAACCCCCGCGCTGAGGATATGCGGGGCGCCGATTTTGACCGCGTATTGCAACTGGCAATCTATGAGCGCTTTCCCGAAGTGAGCGGTCGGACGGATCGCAGAACCTTAAGATCCATAGTGAGTAGCGCTTCGGTGTATCAGCTTCAAGATATGCTGGAAGCAAACCCGGAGCTAGCGGATACCACTCAAACCCTTTGGTTGATAGCTGACGACGACGTCGACGTTTTCCATAAGGGTTATGTTGATAGAGATTTACCGGAGTCCCAGCGACGCTTCAAGGACAACCAGATCGCTTGGTTAGATGATTTGGAAGCTCAGGGCGAGTTGCGCATAGTCTTCAATAAGTCCTTTTTTACCAATGGGGATTCTCGCGACCCGGAGCAGGCCGGTATTCTCGGCGCTGCAGTGGGCTCATTATTAACCATGCTGGTTACTCTAATTTTGTCTGTCCCCTTGGGGGTTGGCGCAGCAATCTATTTAGAAGAGATTGCGCCGAAGAATCGCTTTACGCAGTTTATTGAGTTGAATATCAATAATCTGGCGGCGGTGCCATCCATTATTTTTGGCCTTTTAGGCTTAGCGATATTTATTAACTTTTTTGGCCTACCACGTTCAGCGCCATTGGTCGGTGGATTGGTGCTTGCCCTAATGACCTTGCCAACCATAATTATTGCTAGTCGCTCCGCGTTGAAATCAGTGCCGCCCTCTATAAGAGAAGCGGCTCTTGGTGTGGGAGCCTCGCATACGCAAACCATAATGCACCACGTATTGCCTTTGGCTATGCCCGGCATGCTGACCGGATCAATTATTGGTATGGCAAAAGCCTTGGGCGAGACGGCGCCTTTGCTAATGATCGGCATGGTAGCCTTTATTGTTGATGTGCCAGGTGCAATTACTGATTCCTCGACAGTGTTGCCGGTACAAATTTATTTGTGGGCTGACAGCCCCGAGCGCGCCTTTTTGGAAAAAACATCCGGCGCAACCTTGGTATTGCTAGCCTTCCTTATCACCATGAATGGATTGGCCGTGATATTGCGACGTCGCTTAGAAAGAAGGTGGTAGGGAATGCATATTAATCAAACATGTTACGAATTTAGGAGCCAAAAGGCGTGAGTTCATTTGAAGTTGAAGATAACTACAAAACGGTCGGCAAACCCTTTGTTAAAAATCCCCGGTTTGTCATGCGTAATGTCGACGTTTTTTATGCCGACAAGCAGGCAATTTTTAATGTCAGCTTGGATATTGCGGACAAAGAAATTATTGCCATGATTGGCCCATCGGGCTGTGGTAAGTCGACCTTTCTGCGTGCCCTAAATCGCATGAATGACACTATCCCGGATTGCCGCGTTTCTGGTGATATCGAGCTGGATGGCGAGAGCATATACTCCAAAGCTATGGACCCAGTTAAGGTTCGGGCGCGCGTTGGCATGGTTTTCCAAAAGCCCAATCCTTTCCCTAAGAGCATTTACGAGAACGTTGCCTATGGCCCGCGCATTCACGGCTTAGCGGCGGACAAAACCGAACTGGATGAGGTAATTGAAACCAGTTTAAAAAAATCTGGCCTTTGGGAAGAAGTAAAAGACAGATTACATCAACCGGGAACGGGTCTATCTGGCGGTCAGCAGCAGCGACTTTGTATTGCTCGCGCCATCGCAATTCGGCCTGAAGTGATATTGATGGATGAACCCTGTTCGGCGCTTGACCCCATTGCCACGGCGCGCATTGAAGAACTGATAAATGAATTGAGTAGTAACTTCACCATTGCCATAGTGACTCACTCAATGCAGCAAGCGGCGCGGGTTTCCAAGCGAACAGCCTATTTCCATTTGGGCAAATTAATCGAAGTTGGCGCGACGGAAAAGATATTTACCAATCCCTCACATCAGCTGACAGAAGATTACATTACCGGGCGCTTTGGCTAAGAGATGAGCGGCCTAAACTCTGAATACGACTCTAAATACAAAATCTGTGTAATTATCTACACAGAAAACCACGGAGGAAATTTTTGTGGCTAAAGTAACCCCCCAGCCTGAAACGCATATTTTTCAGAAATTTGACGATGACCTTAGCAACCTGGTCAACAAGCTTTTGGAGATGGGCGGCCTAGTAGAGAAGCAACTAAGCGAGGCTACAACAGCACTTATTGAAATGGACACCGAATTGGCGCACGCAGTTATCGCCAGCGAAGAGCAGGTCGACGATTTTGATATCGAAATTGATAAACTTTGTGTTCGTTTGATCGCTATGCGTCAACCAACCGCCTCGGATTTACGCTTGGTTCTCGGCGTTGGAAAATCAGTTCAGGATTTGGAGCGCATCGGTGACGAAGCGGACAAAATTGCTCGACTGACAATTAGCATGGCAGAAGAGTCAAATACCGCCTCGAACATTGGCCGGGCAAAAATCCGCTACATTTCCCAGTATGTTTCAGACAAGTTGCGTCAGGTATTGGATGCCTATGGGCGATTGGATGCGGATTTGTCTTTAACCATTGTGCGTCGTGAAAAGATTGTTGATGAAGAACAGAAGTCAGCAATTCGCGAGTTGGTCACTTATATGATGGAAGATCCGCGGTCTATCTCTGCCGTACTTAGCGTTATGTGGGCACTACGTTCCTTGGAGCGGGTAGCAGATCATGTTGAGAATATGGCGGAACATTTGATCTACACCGTGAAGGGTGTAGATGTTCGTCACGCGACGTTAAAAGAACTCAAGAAGAAGTTCCGGGACAACTAACAGTCGAACCAGCTTTGGCGATTTTTCACTTGCTCGTTCGTTAAATAGTCCCGCGCTGTTTAATCTGATTTTGGGCCTCACAAGGGCGTGAAAAAGCACTCAAACCATGATCTCGACTGCACCTAAGGATGTGTCCCGGGCTATTGCCCAAAGGTTCTGGCACCACCCTCTAAGTAGCTAATTTCTTCCGGCGTCGATTCTCTGCCAAGCACCTTGTTGTGGTGGGGAAATCGGCCAAACTCTTTAACAATCTCCATATGGTCTATCGCATATTGGCGGTAGAAGTTCATATTGTCGCGCCATTCTTCTGCAACCGTTTCAGCTAGTTCGGTAAATTTTTCAACGCTGAAATTCTGATCATCAATATTTTCGCTGTGCTCAAAGGGCATCAAAGAAAATGTCTTTTCTACGGGTTCAAGTTCGTTGAACAGGGGTGATGCTACCAGCTGTTTCGAATAGCCAAGGGCAATTGAGTCGTGCCTAAAGGCATTTCCCGATCCGCGGTGCAAATTCCTCGGAAACTGATCGTTCAATATAATCAGAGCCAGTGCAGATCGAGCCTCTGACATCCAGTCAGCAAAGTCACCATTACCAGCGGCTTCTACCAACTTGCCAAAACGGCGCTCGATATCGTAATCCGTATCAGCTGAGCCCTGCCACCACAGAGAGCTACGAGCCTTAACCGCTTCCATGCCCAAGCCATCGGTGCCAAACCAATAATCATAAACAGATTGTGCAACTGGATTCATATGCTTTTACTCACTTTTTATCTTGGGGTTGCTTGAATTACGCGAAGGGAATACAGGCTGGGGTCGGCAACAATGCCGGTATTTACTGAGCCCTGTTGCCCGGCGTCTAAACTACCGCGAATATCATAGTCACGAGATAGACCACTGCTGGAAAGCGTAAGCCGGACTTTTATATTGGAAGTTGGTATTCCCGCATCGTTTCTTACTAAGGCGATCATACGACCCTGTCCATCCGTGCTGATAGTAGAGGCAATGTAATTTCCGGGATTGGAGGGCAGGTCATAGCGTACAACCTTAACGCTAGCTAGCTGGCCGATTTCACCACCACTACCAGCGACAGCAGAATAATAACTAATGGCGGTTTGCATATCGCCGCGGGACTCTGCGATTTCTCCTAAGGCATAGGCAGCGCTGCTGGTTGGAAGTAAATCTTCGGCGTGCTGAAGGTCTTCTTCCGCCAGAGAGGTTTTACCCATCTCTTTTCTCAGCAACCCGCGAACTAGCCAATGTTGGAAGTAGTCGGAATTTTTATTAATGGCCGTGCCAAAAGCGGTCTCAGCATTATTTAGATCGTCCTTCATCTTCCAGGCATGACCTCGCAGTTCCCAAAACTGTCCCTCATCTGGCTGCAATTCAATGGCTTGGTCTAGGAAGGCTAGGGCGAGGTCAGCATTTTCATCATTTAAGGCTTTAACCGCTCTTTCCTGGGCGTCGTAAGCGGGCTGGTCCGCAACGATCTGCGCTATTGCTCGCTGATAGGCATCGCGATTTCTAATGCCACCGGAGGGCAGGCTCGCAGCGTGAGCTATATTTGCATCTACTCGCTGCTGAGAGGGAGGGTGGCTGGCAAAAAGCCCAGTAATAAAGTCGCTTGATTGGCCTTCTGACAGTCTTACAAAGGTTTCTTGAAGCTCAACAGCGGCCTGTGGGTCATAGCCAACAATAGCCATATAACGCATGCCGTGTTCGTCGGATTCGAGTTCATCGTCGCGACCGTAACTCGCCATCCAGGCAGCGCTGCCGATCTGAGATCCCATGGAAATTAGATCGCTGTATTCGGAGTCTTGCGCAAGTATTCCGCCCGCCATTAGGCCTATATTCAATAAAGCAGAGCGAGACATTTGGCTGGCACCATGATTGGCTGCAGCGTGAACAACTTCATGACCTAGAACCGCCGCTAGTTGGGCCTCGTCTTCCAGTTCTACCAATAGCCCGCGGTTGACCGCAATTTTCCCGCCGGGTAGTGCCCAGGCATTCGGAACGCCGTTATTGAGAACCACAAACTCGTAAGGCAAGTAGTAGGCTTCGGAAGCGGAAGCCAATTTTTGGCCAACCCGATTGACGTAGGCGTTGAGATCTTCATCTATTTGGTAGACCCCGCCTTGGGATTGCTGGCCGGGTTCATACTGCTGAATACCCATTTCGATGGCTTGATCGGGCGACACTATCGAAACCTCTCTTTTACCAGTAACGGGATTTACTGCGCAGGCCGCTATGACACAGGTTATAAGTGCCAGTAACCAGACCTTAATAAATCTAATCGACCTCATTAATATTCCTCAAGAGTAAGTAAGGGCCTGCTAACACTAATGGAAAGGTTGTGCCGGGGACCATTTTTTTGTGGGAGAAGGCGTATTGAGCGCAATGTACTTATTGTACTTAAGTGAAATGCAACGCAGTCCCACGGAAAAATGGCCCCATCCCTTCGGGTTGCGCCCCATTTGGAGCTATGCGTCGTTGCTCGTCGTTCCTTTGGAATCACCAAACTTCTCTCCTCGCGCCTTGCCTAGCTCCAAATTGGACAGCAACACAATTCTTTCCATTAGTGTTAGCAGGCCCGTGACAATTATTGGCTATAATAGCTCTCATTCATTATCTAACCAAAGCGCTAACCAAATGCTAATAGTTGTTTCTCCGGCAAAGTCTCTCGACTACGAGAGTCCTCTTGCTACTACAAGCGCGACAAAACCGCAGTTTATGGATCAGAGCGAACTTCTGATCGAGCAACTACGAGAGTTTTCGCCACCCCAGGTAAGCGAGCTTATGGGCATCAGCGCCAAGCTAGGCGACCTAAACTTTGGTCGTTATCTCTCATGGAAGCCAAAGGCGACTCGAAAGAATGCACGTCCCGCCGTATTAGCCTTCACTGGGGACGTTTACCAAGGATTACAAGCCAATAGCTTTAGCGAAGAAGATTTTAAATATGCTCAGGAGCATATCCGAATCATCTCAGGGCTATATGGATTGTTGCGCCCGCTCGATTTGATGCAGCCCTACCGCCTGGAAATGGGAACTAAGCTCAAAACCGAGCGCGGCTCCAATTTGTACGATTTTTGGGGTGATCAAATTACTGAGACCCTAAACAAGCAGCTAAAGAAAACGCGTTCTGATGTGTTACTTAATCTTGCTTCTAAGGAATATTTTTCAGCGGTTCGCCCCAAACTAATTAAGGCGCAAATCGTTTCTCCCGTATTTAGAGATTACAAATCCGGCAAATACAAAATCATTAGCTTCTTCGCCAAAAAAGCGCGAGGCGGTATGAGCCGATGGGTTATTCAAAATCAGATTGAAGGCCTTGCTCAAATAAAGGATTTTGATCTGGACGGCTATCGCTATAACGCAGCTGCTTCGACTGACAATAAGCCAGTATTTTTGCGTGACGCCCAGTAGCCTGTTGGTCTTTCGAGTAGCTGGCTAATGGAATTCTGGTATTTTCCTCTGCTGACCTTTGTGGGTATTTTTGCCGGCTGGCTCAACGTTATGGCGGGCGGCGGTTCTTTATTAACCGTACCGGTTATGTTGTTTATGGGTATGTCTGGACCCATGGCAAATGGCACCAATCGCATCGCTATTTTGGCGCAAACTATTACCGCCGTTACTGCATTTTTCCGGCGTGGGTTCTCTGATTTCAAGCTAAGCATAACCCTTGCACTGGCGGCTACTCCCGGCGCAGTTGTTGGCGCTATGGTTGGTACACAGCTGTCAGGAGAGTGGTTCGATAGGGTTTTAGCCTTAGTAATGATCGCAGTGATGATCGTTATGGCGCTCCCCAAAAAAGAAACAGCCCTGACGGGAACACCCTCTACAAAAAGACTTATAGCTGGCCATATATGTATGGTTGGAGCCGGGTTTTGGGGCGGATTTATTCAAATAGGTGTGGGCTTCTTACTCATGCCAATTCTGCACCGGGTGATGGGTTTGGACCTAGTGCGGGTAAATATGCACAAGGTTTTTGTAGTGCTCTGCTATACCAGTGTTGCTCTGTTTATCTTTGCTTCCAAGGTAGAGATACTTTGGATTGCAGGTCTTTGTCTGGCGGTGGGCAATTCGATTGGTGGCTGGATAGGCGCGAATATGGCTATTAGCAAGGGCGAGAACCTTATCAATCGCGTGTTAAATATCGTTTTGATTGTGTTTATTATTAAGCTGCTTTTGTTTTAGCCGCAGGCGCTCTCTATAGCCACGGCGCTTTTAGTCCACCCACCTACCAACCAACGATAACCTCTTAAGTCCCTTCTGTTCTTTTTCCGTCGGCTACGCTTTTCTCGTGCGCTGCCATTTTTCATCATATTTGTTCGTTAGTTCGACCTTATTCCATCTCTTTAATGACTGGTTGCCTCTCTTTAATGACGTCCATGCCAGCGCAACTGCTGATCTAACTTTTAGAAACCAGATTTGAGAACGAGGAATACCAAATGAAAAAGACAAATACTTTAATAGCCATATCCATTTTGAGCGCGACCTTTCTAGTTAGTACGGGGGCAAGTGCCGAGGACGCTCTTACTGAAATCAAACCTGGCTTAGGTTTTGGCGGCGGTGCAATTGCTGGTCTGGTAATGGGCGGCCCTGTTGGAATGTTCGCTGGCGCATTGACCGGTGTTTATTTCGGCGAGCAGTTACAGAAAGCCGATGCGCTTCCAGCCACGGAGCAAGCCTTTCAGGCAGCAAGTGTAGAAGCTGAATTACTTGAAACTGAAGTGCAGCAATATCAGGCGCGAATTGCCTTTTTGGAAACCGAGCTGCGGACGGAAATTGCGGCGAATGATGAAACCCGATTGGAATTTCAAATGATGTTTCGAACCGGTGAAGACTTAATTCAAGAGCAAGATCAGTCGCGCATAGATATGTTGGCGGGGTATTTGCAACGCAACCCTGAACTAAGAGTCCGCCTTGATGGACATGCGGATCCAAGAGGTTCAGATGAATACAACAACGTGCTCGCCAAATTCCGTGCTCTGTCAGTTGCCAACGCACTTTATGAAAAAGGTATCGCCGAGGAAAGAGTGCAGGTTCATTTCCACGGCGCCGACCAATCAGATGCCGTTAGCGGTGACTACGAATCCTATGCCCTGGAGCGTCGAGTAAATATTGAAGTTTATAAGCAACCCGCTAGCGGGTTGGCGCAAGGTCACTAAGGAGCCTCAGCTAATAGAGGGCCTCAGCCACTAAAAAGCATCAAAAACTTTTCACCCTGCAGCCGAACCGTAAATTCGGTTGCAGACTCCCAGCCGGAGCCGCAAGGCTCCGGTTTTTTGTGAAGGCGAACCACAGTTCTATTTAGTTTTGCGCCAAAGCTGCCGGCGCATCTTGCACTCTCTCCCTTGAACCATAGTATTCACTATGGTCCTGCGGCAGATAGCACGACCTGCTTAGCCCGCTCGAACGCAAATTCTAAATCCTCCACAAAGAACCGAGCCAGGGCTACGGTTTTTTGTTGTCTTGATTCAAATCATGGTTGTGATGCTGGCTAAGGAACAGAATGCAACGCATACAGGTATAGATTTGGTTCACCAAAATGAAAATTGTAGGTTTCACGGCCGTTTTATTTGTTTGTCTATTAGGTTCTTCCGGCAGCTTCGCCCAGTGGGAGTGGGAAGTTCTGGATTTGGGTTTTGCAGATATTCAGGGCGACGCAGATCAATACGCTGCAGCTCTAGCCGAGGGTGAGCAGGTTTTTGGTACCTACTGCCAAGTATGCCACGGCGTTGCGGGAGCTGGCCTGCCCGGTGTGCCCAGTTTGGTTGATGCGGATACGCTTTGGGGTGGTGAACTGGAGGACATGGCCTACGTTATCAAATTCGGCATACGCTCCAATCACGAAAAAGCACGCTTCTCTCAGATGCCCGCCTATGGTAAGCAAGAATCAGGTGTCGGATTTGACGCCCAATTGCTTTCAGATTTGACCTATTACGTCGGTTCTTTGCGAGGTGAAGATGTGCCCGCTGATGCGATTACGCGTGCTGAAGATACTGCTATGAATGTATGCACAGAGTGCCATGGCTATGATTTCGCCGGGCAAACCGAGTGGTATGGCGCGCCTAGCCTTATAGACGATGTTTCCCTTTATGGTCATGACTACACAACTGTCTACGATGCAATAGAAAAGGGTCTAGAAGGGGAGTCTCCGGTTTGGGAGGGAATTCTTTCGGACCAACAAATTAGAGATGTAACGCTTTATATAGGCGACATCCGCGATTAATTCCCTGCCCGAGCAATTTTCTGGCGCTCGACGGCGCCTTTTTTTGCATTGCTATCTTAGATTACTTGTTGCCCGGTTCATGTATTTTCATATAAAACTTGCGCTAGATCCCAGATTGCGACTTCTGCCATAAAATGAGTGTCTTTGTTCCGTTTTTGCATCAATACTGCTGATATTAAGGGACGGTTTATTTAAATTGCGGGGGAATATTGCAAGCGCCAAAAATACCAGAGAACGAAGATAGCCGGTTGAGCGCATTGAAGTCACTCAATGTGCTCGATACCGAGCCGGAAGATCGCTTCGATCGACTTACGCGATTAGCTAAGCGTATGTTTGATGTGCCCATAGCCCTGGTAAGTCTGGTTGACGAAAATCGTCAGTGGTTTAAATCTTGTATTGGCCTACCGGTATCTGAAACCCCTCGAGATATATCCTTTTGCGGCCATACCATCCTCGGGGACGATATTTTTCTTATTCCCGATGCCGCTGCAGACTCTAGGTTTGAAGACAACCCCTTGGTAACCAGGGACCCTAATATTCGCCTCTACGCAGGTTGCCCATTAAAAGCACCAGACGGTAGCAAGATTGGTACGCTGTGCACGATTGATACAAAGCCACGAGACTTTGGGGAGGAAGATCTAGAGGCGCTTAAAGATCTGGCCGCCATGGTAGAAAGTGAGCTCGCGGCAGTTGAGTTGGCGATACAAGATGATCTAACTGGTATTTCCAATAGACGCGGCTTTTTGATGCAGGCTGAACACGGGCTGCAAATTAGCGCCCGCCAATCAGCGCCAACCTCTTTGATCTTCTTTGATTTAGATGGATTCAAAGAAATTAACGATAAGTTTGGTCATGCTGAAGGGGACCATGCACTGAAAGCCTTCAGCAAAACCATGGAATCAGCATTTCGAGACTCAGATCTGATTGCACGGCTTGGCGGGGATGAATTTGCCCTCCTGCAGATAGATACCTCAGGCGAAGCCTCCAAAGCCAGCGTTCAAAGATTTCAAAAAGAAATAGACGGATACAACCTGATAAACAAGCGAGGGTACGATCTTGCATTCTCCTATGGCATCGTTGAGTACAACGCCGATATGCACAAATCAGTTGAACAGCTAATTCGGGATGGAGATACTCTGATGTACAAGCAGAAGAAGGGCATCAATACGCTAAACGGCTAGTTTCCTCTGGCCGCGATTTCAAAAAACAACTATCTCGATGCATCCAAAAAGCTAATCTATTTTGATCCCTTGCCATTTGACTGCGTATCAATAACTATCTGTCGATGTATCTCTTTCTGCGCAAATTAAGCCGACCAATTCTATTTATCGCATCGCTTCTGGTTGCGCATAGCTTGAGTGCCGATGAAATTGTTGTCGCCGTTGCTTCCAATTTCGCTAGTACGGCAAAAGATATCGCATCAGATTTTGAACAAAGCACCGGTCACAAAGTGGTATTGGCTTTTGGTTCAACTGGGCAGCACTACGCGCAGATTCTTAGTGGAGCGCCATTCGATATTTATTTGGCGGCAGATGAAGAGCGCCCGAGTCTGCTGGAGCATTCTGGAGTTGCCGTTCAAGGTTCCCGATTTACCTATGCCCTTGGCCAGCTCGTTTTATGGAGCGGTGCACCTGAAAAGGCCAGCTTGGGAAATCTTACTGAAGCTGATAACTATAGACATTTGGCGATCGCAAACCCTAAGTTGGCGCCCTATGGTCTGGCAGCAGTGCAAGCTTTGCAGGCATTGGGCCTGTTCGATATCCTCCAAGCAAAACTGGTGCGCGGAGAGAATGTTGCACAGGCTTTTCAATTTGTTGAAAGCGGTGCAGCTGAATTCGGAATACTGTCTTTGGCGCAGGTACAAAGCTTGCCTATGGGCAAGCAGGGATCAATATGGGTATTGCCCAAAGACTTGTATCAGCCCATACGACAGCAGGCGGTATTACTTCGCTCGGGTACCGCGGCACTGGAATTTATGGAGTTTTTGGGAGGCGATAATTCACGCAGTATCATTGCCTCTGCAGGTTATCCTCTCAATGAAAATTAAATAGGCGCTCTAATGCATCCCGACCTGGCCGCCCTTTGGCTAACCTTAAAACTTGCTGGTGTTTCTACTGCTCTATTGCTGCTTTTAAGTACACCCCTAGCTTGGTGGTTGGCCCACACTAAAGGGAAGTTAAAAGTGGTGGTTGAAGCCTTGGTTGCTTTACCTCTGGTGCTTCCTCCCACTGTGCTTGGTTTCTATTTGCTAATTAGTCTGGGCCCTCAGGGGTTTATCGGTGGAGCTTTTGAAGCTGTGGGATTGTCTGCCCTGAGTTTTAGTTTTGCTGGGTTGGTCATTGGCTCGGTTATTTATTCTCTGCCCTTTGTTGTGCAGCCTTTGCATCACGCATTTGTGGAAATAGGGGATAGGCCTTTGGAGGTTGCCCGCACCCTGGGGGCTAGTGGTCGAGACCTATTTTTTTCGATTGTGCTGCCAATGGCGCGAAGAGGTTATCTGACTGGGGCGGTTTTAGGGTTCGCCCATACTCTGGGTGAATTTGGTGTGGTGCTGATGATAGGCGGTAATATTCCCGGCAAGACTCAGGTGGTATCCATAGCCATTTATGATCATGTGGCTGCGCTGGAATACGGTCAGGCACATTGGTTGTCTGGCGGCTTGTTACTGTTTTCTTTTGCTTTATTGATATTTGTTTATGGCATCAATCGCCGCTTAGATTTGGTGAAAACATGACATTAGAGATATCAGTGCAAGCCTCTATTGGTGAATTTCAGCTGGACGCCAGCTTTGTAGTTCCGGCAAAGGGTGTGACGGCAATCTTTGGTCCTTCGGGCTCTGGCAAGACCAGCCTTCTGCGAGCCATAGCAGGGCTAATTGAGGTTGATAGCGCACAGATCCAGCTTATGGGAGAAGTATGGGACTCGGATGAAGCTTGCTTGCCCGTGCACCAGCGTTCAGTTGGTTTTGTATTTCAGCAACCCAGCCTGTTTGAGCATCTAAATGTGCGTGAGAACCTGAAATATGGATTTGAGCGACGGGCTGTAGAAAGCCGTCGTATTGGATTTGATGAAGTGGTTAGCTTGCTCGATATAGATCAGTTATTGGATAGACAGCCGCAGTCTTTATCTGGAGGAGAGGCCCAACGAGTAGCCATTGGCCGAGCACTATTAGCCAGCCCCATGCTGCTATTGATGGATGAGCCATTAGCTTCGCTTGATACGCAATTAAAAAGGGAAATTCTGCCGTATTTAGATCGGCTGCAAAGGAATTTGGATATACCGGTGCTCTATGTAAGCCATTCATTGGAAGAGGTGGTTCGATTGGCGGACCAGCTGATTTTAATTGATGACGGCAAAGTTCTGGAGCATGGGCCATTAATGCAGGTTTTGGAAAACAACCGCCAATTGAACGAGCTAGCGGATGAGCCTTTTACTTTGCTTGAGGGGGAGGTTATTGAGCCCAGCACAGCGCACCATTTAACAGAGGTTGATGTTGGAGGCCTGTTGATTCGCATACCGGGCATGGAAGTTTCGGAGGGTCAGAGTGTGCGGCTGAGACTATATGCAAAGGATATAAGCCTAAGCCTGAGCAAGGCTGAAGCTTCCAGTATTCTAAATATATTTGAAGCAGTGATTGGGTCGATCAAAAATACGGATCACCCATCGCAAAAATTGGTTCGGCTAATAGCGGGGCAAGTAAACGCAGGGCAGGTAAACGCAGGTCAGGCTAATTTGGTGGCAAGGGTGTCGAGCCTATCTTGCGACAAGTTGGATTTAAAAATTGGCGATCGGGTATTTGCTCAGATTAAAGCGGCTTCATTAATCCAATAACACCAGCCAAGAAAAAAGGAGCCTATTGGCTCCTTTTTTGTATTCAGTTTCTTAAGCAGGGCTTAGAAGGCAAACTGAATTCGTGCGCGCAGTTCGCTGCCAGAATCCGCGCTGTTTTCATCGTCACCTGTGGTGTAGTTTATGCCAAGTCTAGTCAGGCTATTTGCGTACCAGTTAACGCCAATGCCTACCGCGGTTGCATCGGTTCTGCCTAGCTCGATATCGCTGTAATTACCGTCGCCGGCCTCGTATCTAACAACTACCTCCCAAGCACCAGCTGCATCTGTTGGTTTTACTCTTCCAAACACTCCTTTTGAATATGGGCGGCTTTCTCCGGAAATAATCCATCCCGCTTGTAGGTAATACCCATCTAGGTCAGAACCGGCGTTATCTGAGGAAAAGTACTCACCCTGAACATGAAGGGGGCCTGCAGAATAAGCGGCTTCTATCCCAACCGTGCTGATATCGTCTCCACGAGTTGTATATCCCGCACCCAGATGAACTAGGGTGCTGCCGGTGTTTACCAGTGCACTAGTGACACGTCCTGAAAGGGTGAAGTCACTAGTCCCACTAGAATCTTCGTCTTCGAATACACCAACTCCGTAGTAAACATCGCCAGCGGCGCCGTTTAGTTGAATGCCATCGCTGCGGCCAGGCGTATAAGCTTCAACTGGGCCGGTGCGTTCCAACATGCTGTTGTCTTTAGAGCTGGTAAGCTGCTCTAGTCCGAAGGGCTCTTTTTGACGACCAAGAGTGATGGTCATGCCATTACTCATTCCGTTGTAGCGAATGTATAGATCTTCCGGTGTACCGCCATTACCGTTGCCAATATTGAACTGAGCTTTGTAGCCCCAGTCATTTACGTCACCAGATACATATAGGCGTGCTCTGCGGATATCAAAACCATCTTCGTCGACAATGTCATTTTCTTCAGCCTGGTTGTAGTCCCACTGAAGCCGACCGCCCAATTTTACTGAATAGTCTCCATCGGAGGTAGCAACAGACAGGCCGCCGTTTGTATTGATTACCAAATCATTGCCATCAGTGGTTACCTGACCCTGGGCAAATGTCCCAGACGCTAACAGGCAGGTAATGCTGGCAATAGAAAGTCTAATAAATCTCATGCTTACTCCAAAATGTTATAAATAGTTTATCTGGGGCGAGACTTTAAGAGCTAGTTATTTCACTTTTGTGAAAATATGAAATATATGAGGCTTTTGTTTTCCAATTCTATTAAACCCAGCTTCAGTCATTGGTGTGGGGGAGTATCGAGCTGGTTGCTTGGAACCAATTTGCTCAAAAAAGCATAAACACTACCAATGTGCCCAATAAAAATATAAGTATTAGCCAGCTGGCCAAGCGCCGCCCAGAGGGAGGATTGGTGTCTTCCATAATCAAATATCTTGGTACTCGCGTTTTTTTAAAAGGCATGAGAAAGCTCACTTTAGATTTGCCCGTCAGTACAGCTAACCGGCCTGTTTTTCTTGAGTTTGCTTCTGTGTTGAAAGTTACCAATTATGATCAATTGTGTCCGCGGTTTATTGCCAGTGCTTTCTGCCGCCCTCAAAGGCTAGAATAAGCGAACTGTTTATACTGGCTGACAAAAGGGGTGAAGGGTGGCAAGAGAAATCGCCATAGTTGAGGATGAACCGGCCATTGCCGCGAATTATTCAGACGCACTGCGTCGCCACGGTTATAAGGTTCGCTTATATGAGACGCGTAAGGAAGCTTTAAGCTCTTTTGAAAGTCGCTTGCCAGATTTGGCCATAATTGATGTTGGCCTTGGTGATGAGGTTGAAGGCGGTTTTGATCTATGCCGACAATTACGCACTATGGCGCCAGAATTGCCCATTATATTTTTGACCGCTCGAGATTCTGAGTTTGATGTTATCTCCGGGCTGCGCTTGGGAGCTGACGATTATCTAACCAAGGACATAAGTCAGGTACATATGCTGGCGCGCATTGTTGCTCTTTTTCGTCGAGTGGAGGCAATGTCTAACCGCCATATTGAAGACGAGAGGTTAGAACGGGGCGAATTGGAAATTAACCTAGACCGCATGACCGCCAAATGGCGCGGAGAAGCGCTAGATCTGACGGTTACAGAGTTTTGGATTTTGCACGCTTTGGCAAAATCTCCGGGGCATGTAAAAAACCGTCAGCAGTTAATGGATGCCGCCAATGTGGTGCTGGATGACAATACTATTACTTCCCATATAAAACGCTTGAGGAAAAAGTTTCAGTTTTCAGACCCTTCCTTTGACGGAATACAAACCGCCTACGGCATGGGTTATCGCTGGAATGTCGAAGGCTAAACTTGAATCTAGAGACGCTTTAAAACCATGAAACCCTTTAATCCATGAAGCCCTTTAATTCATGAAGCTTAGCCGACAGCTATTTCTGGTTAGCTTGTTAACTCTAACCTTGCCCTGGGCGGGGTGCCAGTATGTGCGGCAGTTGGATGCCCAACTGCTAGACACTCAGGCACAGGCCTTACTGGATAGAGCGCAGGCAATCGCGGTTCAGCTAGAGTCTTCGCCCGACCTCTTTGCAGGCCTTCTGCCTCCACCTCAGCTTGGTGGTATTAATTTCCAAAGCCTAGATGCCCGACCCCTATTGAACGGCGAATGTACCGATTGGGCTGATGCCGCTGGCGCTTCAAATGCGGTATGGAAAGATTTGGCCACAAGCGTCCGTTATATGGCTGGTCGAGTTGGCTCCGATCTGTATCTGTGCGTGCAAGTGGATGATTCACAAATTCAATACCATCGGCCGAATTTGGGTGAATTGGTTTTCGGAGATCATTTGATTCTCTATACGGGCACACAGCGCTACTGGCTTAGAGCGAGTGGGGAGGGGCCTTTTCAGGGAATATATCAATTAGATTCTGGCGCTGAAGCCTTGGACTACACCCTCAACGGCTATTGGGCAGAGAGGCCTCAGGGTTATCTGGTTGAAGTGCGGATTCCGGACTTCGTTGCCCGTGGGAATCTTGCTATTGAGGTGGTTGAAAATGGTATACAAACCTTGGCGTCAGTAGGATTGAACGCCCAGGGCCGACCCCTTAGATATCTGCAAACAAACGACGGCTTGCAAGCTGCCACAGGAGAACTGGCGAGGGCGGATTTGGAAGAATCCATATTCTTGCTAAGCAACACAGGCTCTATAGCGGCCGCCGTGGTGGGTGAACAGGCTACTCACTCCAACGAACCTGATGATTGGCTGGCGAAACTGTACGAATTACTAAGTGCGCAGAACTTTGTAGGCAGCATCAGTTACGCAGATCAGAACGGATTTTTTGACAGAGAAATACTTCAGGCCGCTGAAGCTGGGCCTCAGGTTCTCTGGCATCGTGACGGCAACAGGCGCCTAGCTCGGGCTTACTATCCCCTGGATATTGGAGGTTTGCGTATTGCCTTGCTGATACTTGATGAACCAGCACGTACCCTGAACGATATAAACAGCGCCGCCCTGACGCGCTTGCTCTGGTATAGCGGTTCGGCCTTTGCCATAACCAGTTTGGGACTTATTGCCTACGCACTATGGCTGTCTGCGCGGATAAGACGACTGAGCCGAGCAACTTCAGAGCTAGTACAGAGTCGTAGGGGTGAGACTGTCGAAAATGTGTTTGTGGCCTCTGGCTCCAAAGACGAACTGGGCGAATTGAGTCGACAGTACGGCGAGATGTTGAACCGCGTCAGTGGCTATACCGGGTATTTGCAGTCGCTTTCGGGAAAGCTCTCTCATGAGATACGCACGCCCGTGGCAATAGTCCGATCATCTCTAGACAATCTCGAACATGCAGTAGAAGAAGCGGATAGAGAAAAGTATCTTCAGAGGGCGAGAGAAGGTATTGATCGTCTCTCAAATATTCTCTCTTCTATGAGCCAATCTACGGCAATCGAATCTGCCATTGAAAATGCAGAACGAGAAGCCTTTGAGCCTTCAGCCATTCTTAGAGATCTGGTAGCGGCCTATTCAGAGCTGTATCCAGATATTCCTATTGGTTTGGAAATTGACCCGCAAGCGGGGTCGGCCCTTGTTCAGGGCTCGGCAGATTTATACGCTCAGATGTTAGATAAGCTAGTGGATAACGCCGCAGATTTCTGCACTGGGGAAATTCGTATAAGCCTTGGGAAAGAGGGCGAAAGCCTGTGCATGAGCGTCGCAAACGATGGCCCGATATTGCCTGAAGAAATGGCTGAAAACCTATTTGACTCCCTGGTATCCCTTAGATCGGAAAAAAGCGAGAAACCCCATTTAGGGCTTGGTCTGTTTGTAGTTAAGCGAGTAGTTGAGTTTCATCGCGGAAAAATTGAGGCAAGAAATCTGCCTGACAAAACCGGCGTCGAGTTTCTTATAAAAATGCCGGCTGCTTTTTAGACCTACTATTTGTTTCTGCTTTTTATGTAGTCAAAAGCCTCGTAAATATAGGCTGCGTAGTCAGCCTCATATTCTCTGGGGATAAATACCCATTCTTTGAACCGCTTTTTGGTAAAGTTGAATTCTTTGCCGGTACCCTCTGCGATCAAATTATTCACCCGCTCTGGGGATACTTTAATTATTAAGGCATCTTCTTTGTCAAACATCATCGCCATAAAATCGCCAAGATAACGCAAGCAGGGCGTGCCCATCATGGCGGATAGCTCAACACCCTCTTCTTGTAATACTTTCTCTGAGGCTTTTGTGTAGCTCATTTTTTAGTCTCCGTTAGAGGCGTCTTCAGGCCAGTATATTAAGAGGAGCAGCTCACAGATAAGTTTGCCGCCCAAGCTGGGGTGGTATTGGCATAGCTAGTATGATCCCGCTGCTCGTCGAAAGGACGACTAAGAATTTGTCTCAGTTTTACCACTTCGGAATAGTCGCCTTGCTTGGCTTTGGCGATCGCATTTTCCGCAAGATAGTTGCGTAAAATATATTTGGGGTTGGTGGCTAACATTTGCCTTTGGCGATCAACATTGGACACTTCCTGCTGCGTTAATCGAGAACTGTATCTTTCCAGCCAGCGTCGAAAATCACCAGAATTGGTAAAGAGTTCAGCTAATTCAGCAGGCGTTTCTGCATCGGTGGAAAAATGACATAAGGCCCGAAATGCATTGGTGAAGTCGATACTTTGCTGCGCCAAAATATTTAACCAATCTTCTATAAGGGCATCGTCCTCTGGAAGGTTTTCAACTAAGCCAAATTTTTGCAGATATCTGTTTTGGAAAGCCTGTTGGTAAAGGTCTTTATATTCCTCGATGGCTTCCTTTGCCTGATCCAATTCAAGTAGTGGCAATAAGCCGTTGCCTAGGGCCGCCAAATTCCACCAGGCTATATCCGGCTGCTTATTGAAAGCATAGCGACCGGAGTGGTCGGAGTGATTGCATATAAACCCGGGGTTGTAGGCCTCCATAAATCCGAAGGGGCCGTAGTCAATGGTCAATCCCAGGATGGACATATTGTCGGTATTCATTACTCCGTGGGAGAAACCCACAGCTTGCCAATCAGCAATTAGCTCTGCCGTGCGTTTTATGACGTCTCGGTACAGGGCAAGGTAGGGCAAGGGGTTATCTTTAAGTTCTGGCCGATACTGTTCAATAAGGTGATCAGCCAATATGCGAACTTGATCGGGTTGGCTGCGCGACGCAAACAACTCAAAACTTCCAAAACGCACATGGCTTGCAGCCATTCGCAGCAGAGTTGCACCGGTTTCCACTTCTTCACGATATACGGGAGTATCGGAATCGATTAAAGCGAGAGCTCTGGTAGTGGGGATGCCCAAAGCTTGCATGGCTTCGCTGCAAAGATATTCTCGAATAGTTGAGCGTAGTACCGCTCGGCCGTCCGATTGGCGAGAGTATGGTGTAGGGCCGGCGCCTTTGAGTTGAAGCTCCCACAGCTGATTATTTGGCGTCTCAATTTGCGCCAATATCATGGCGCGACCATCTCCCAGTTGCGGTACCCATGAGCCAAACTGATGACCGGCATAGAGCATGGCGATAGGATCAAAGCTCTCTGGTAGACCTTGGCCATTTAATAATTCCACTAAGGCTTTAGTATCTAGCGTTTCGTCAATGCCCAATTCAGTCGCCGCTTCCGGACTTACATCCACCATGCGGGGATTGTCCAGAGATAAGGGCAGCACCTTAGTTGAGAAGTCGTCGCCCAATTGAGCAAAGTGATTTACAACTTTTAGGCTAGCTAACCATTCTTGCGCGGCTAGTCTTTTATGACTTTGGTTATCTGACATTTGCTGATGGCTCTCTAATTGCCTTCGGCCGCTGACGGCTCTCTATATGCTGATGGCTCTGGGTTGATCGATTAGACATTTATGCTCGTAGTCGGCCTTTATTGTTAACTGGCAAATGCAATCTAGCGCAAAGTTGGGTGGAGTTGGTGGTTATCGCTGGACATCATAGCGTTTCCAGATAAGATTTCGACGCGATTACCTTTTAATGCAATCTAAGAATACATAAACAACCATGAGCGATTTACCTAGGCAGGCACAAACTTTTGTATATGGGCAATTTATTTTGATTGTTCTGGTATTGATTGGCACAGGTTCGCTCCCTCAGTTTAACCTTCCTGGGGCGACCGTTTTGGCGATTGGTTTATTGCTGGGTGCCTGGTCTTTGGCGATTAACAGGCCGGATAATTTTAATTTGAATCCCACGCCCAGAACTGGCGCCTCTCTCTGTTTTGACGGCCCTTACCGGTTTATGTTGCACCCAATGTATGTGGCGCAAATTATTGCATTGGCAGGTATTTTATTAATGAATTTCAGCTGGATAAGCATAGTGGCTTGGGTTGGATTGCTGATGGTGCTTGAAAGAAAATCTAGTCTTGAAGAACGGTTGCTAAAAGAACGGTCTGGAGATTACGAACGCTACAGCATGAAGACAAAACGGTTCCTGCCTTTTATATTCTAGGTCTCTTTCTGGTTTTCTTTTTGCGGGGCTAAAGGCAGCAGGCAGCGAAAAGAACTACCCTTTCCTAAGGTACTTTCAACTTTGAGCTTGCCTCCGCTTCGCATCAGGGCGTGCTTAACAATGGCTAGGCCCAGCCCAGTCCCGCCAGTCGCTGAATTTCTGCTCGATTCAACTCGGTAAAAGCGCTCCGTCAAACGATCTAAGTGCTGACGCTCTATGCCATAGCCCTTGTCTATCACTTCTACCCGAGCCATGCCTTGTTTGGATTTTGCCTTAACGGTTATTTCCGTGCCGGCAGGGGTGTGGCGGATCGCGTTGTATATAAGGTTGCTAAAAGCGCTGACCATATCGGATTCAGCGCCAATAACTTTTAAATCGGGAGCTATATTGACCTTTATCTTGTGCCGGTCGAATTCTTCGAGTTTTGGCGCATCGGCAGCGATTTGCTCTAGCAGGCGACTGATATCGATTTCAGTATCAGAGCGCTTTGTATCGATGGCTTCCAGCTTGGAGAGCGTAAGTAGGTCTTTAAGCAGCGCAGAGATTCGTGAGCATTGCTTGTTCATTTCAGAATGAATTCTTGCTGCGGCCGGATCTTTTTCGCCTTGCAGGCCCAACATTTCAAGGTAGCCAACCAAAACGGTCACGGGTGTGCGCAGTTCATGGGACAGGTTGGCAATAAAATCCCGACGCATATCTTCTAGCTCCTGCAGCATTGAGGCGTCTCGAATCACCAACAGCTTTTCGTCGTCTTCGTATTGAGTAACGGAAATATCGAGCCAGCTTTTTGTGGCTTCATCAAAACAAATTCGTTTGGGGTTAGCGTAATCCTCGCTGTCGTAATAAGCGTGGAAAGACGCATGTCGCAGTGCGCCGCGTATGGGTACCGCTAAGTCTCGCTTTGGATTCAGATGGATTAGGTTTTCTGCCGACTTGTTAAACCACTTGATGCGATCTTTGTTGTCGACAAGCACTACGCCATCTTTAACTTTGGAAATAAGTAGGTTTTGTCGGCCAAGAGAGTCGCGCAACAGTTGAGTTTCGCGCTCCTGCTGCTTTTGCAAACGCACAACACGATCCATTATGTGGGCATATATGCCAGTTAGCTGCGGTTTTTCTCCGCGGCCAGATTTGGCCAGCCATCTGTCCAGTTTTCTGACCTGGTAGAAAATCCAGCCCATATAACCAATGACGCCAAGCAATAGCGTCGATAGTGGATAACCGATAGCTAGCCCCACCAAAAAGCTAAACACCAAGGTCATTAAGAAGAGACGAATCTCGGCTTTATATTGGTTTTTCAATGTAGGTGGTTAGCCCCGAGCTGGAAAATAGTTTGTTAGTCCGCGGATTTAATCAGAGCTTCTTCAGAAAATCGATAACCAAAACCACGAACCGTCTGAATAATCTTTTCGTAGCCTTCTATTGAAAGTGCTTTGCGCAGTCTTCGAATATGCACATCGATAGTGCGTTCGTCGATATATACGTTGGCTCCCCAGACATTATTGAGCAACTGCTCACGCGTATAGGCTCTATTTTTATGCAGCATAAAAAACTCGAGCATCTTATATTCCGTAGGCCCCAAGGATACTTTGTGACCCTTCACAGAAACTATTTTTGCCGCAGGATCCAAATGTAACTCGCCAGCTACCAATAGTTCTTCAGAGATTTCTGGTGTTGAACGTCGAAGCAGGGCTTTTATACGCGAGGCGAGTTCGCGGGGAGAAAAAGGCTTTGCAATATAGTCGTCAGCGCCGACATCCAGACCGCGAATGGCATTTTCTTCTTCTGCTTTGGCCGTTAGCATAATTACCGGCAGGTCTTGGGTATCTTCATTTTTTCGCCAGCGGCGTAACAGTTCGATACCGCTGACATCGGGCATCATCCAATCTAGCAGTACTAGGTCGGGGCGATTGTCAGTTACGGCAATTTGCGCTTCATGGGCGTTTTTGGCTTCTATGCAATCAAAGCCGGCGATTTCCATAGCAACTTTTAGCATGTCGCGGATAGCGGCTTCGTCGTCAACGATAAGAAGAGTCTTGCGGGTCATAAGTAGGGCAGTCTATGGCATTGTCTGAAGTCTAATAGCTGAAAATGACAAATCTATGACAATGGTCATTCGGTTTTCCCGGATCTATCATCTTGCCGGAAGGGCAATGCTTCTCGGGCGGCCATTTGATATTCGGTTTTGTAGTCGGATTCACGCTGCATAAATTCTTCCAGAGCGCTTTGGAATCTTTGATCTTCTACCCAGTGCAGGGAATAGGTTTTAGTGGGCTCAAATCCTCGCACAAGCTTATGTTCACCCTGGGTTCCGGGATTGAATTCAGTTAATCCACGCTCGATGGCAAATTCGATACCCTGGTAATAGCAAGCCTCAAAATGCAGGCAGTCAACATCGGCGGTGCATCCCCAGTAGCGCCCATAGAGCTTTGCGCTGTCGAAAAGGAACAGAGAGGCGGCAACTGGTTGCTCGTCTTTTAAAGCCAAAACAATCATTATTTGGTCGCCAATGGATTCTAAGACTTCCTCAAAGAATCTCTGATTGAGGTAACCGCTGTGGCCACTTCTGCGCAGATAGGTTTGGCAGTAACAGATATAGAAACTTTCCAGAATCTTAGCGTCAATTTGATCGCCACCTTGGTTGCCACTATAGCGGCGCATTTCGATGCCTTGGTCCGCCACAATGCGGCGCTCTCTGCGCAATTGCTTGCGCTTGGATGAGCGCAGGGTCTTCAGAAAATCGTCAAAGCTTTGGTAGTTGTGGTTGTGCCAATGAAATTGCACATCTTCTCTTTTAAGCAGTTGTAGTTCGGTACAGCTTTTCAAGAATTCAGCTTCCGGGAATAGCAGATGCCAGCCCGAATATCCGGCGCTCTTTGCACGCGACTGAACCGCCGCTAGTAGGGCGCGCATTAGAAGCGCCTCGTCCGCGTTTTTCTTGCACAGTAATCTAGACCCTGGCACTGGTGTAAAGGGGATGGCGCTTACGAGTTTTGGATAATAATCTAAGCCGTTCTGTTGATATGCTTGGGCCCAACTCCAGTCAAATACATATTCGCCATAAGAGTGATCTTTCCGATAGCAGGGCATAGCGGCAACCAACTTGCTGTTCTGGTAAATAACTATATGACGAGGGTGCCACCCCGTATCTTTTCCCACACAGCCACTGGTTTCCAAAGCGGATAAAAATTGATGTTTGGTGAAGGGATAGTCATTTTGATTAAGGCTGTTCCAATCCGACTGCGCAACCTCACCAATACTGGGTAAGAGTTCTATTTGCAGGTTAAAAGGATCTGCGGACATTTAGAGCTGACCGAGACAGATAGCGATTAAAATTAGGGGGCCGACCCAAGCGTTATTCATAAAGGCCGCAAAGCTAGCTTCCCGACTTCGATCGCGACTTAACCACTGCTGGTAGGCGAAGAGCGCGGCGACGGGCCAAAGCGCCCAAAAGTAGAAGGTATTAAATTCAAAACGCTGTCCGCCGATTATAAGTGCGGTCAGGGTTAGGACTTGCAGCACACCAATCATAAACCGGTCCTGCTCACCAAATAATATAGCGATAGATTTCACACCAATCTTTAGGTCGTCCTCTCTGTCGACCATGGCGTAGAAAGTGTCGTAAGCCACAGCCCAACATATTGCGGCGGAATAGAAAACCCAGATCCCGGGAGCAAGCTGACCGCCCTGCGCGGTGAACGCCATAACCAATCCCCAGTTCATGGCCAAACCGAGCCAAATCTGTGGAAGGTGTGTCCAGCGTTTTAGGAAGGGATAGATAGCCGTAAGTAGCGCACCGATAAATGCCATTGCAATGGTGAGAGCATTGGTTAGCAATACCAGTAAAAAGGCCAAGCCGACGGCAACAAAAAAACTTATTAGAGCTTGTTTGGGGGAAAGCTCCCCGGTTGCCAAGGGGCGGTTTTTTGTGCGCTCTACTGCGGCGTCTATATCGCGATCTGCATAATCGTTGATGGCGCAGCCGGCTGCCCGTATGCAAATTGAACCCAATACAAAAATAACAATAAGCCCAAAATCCGGGATGCCTTCTGCCGCAAGCCAAAGCCCCCACATTGCCGGCCAGAACAGCAGCAGTGTGCCAACCGGTTTGTCGAATCGCATTAATCGCCAATAAGGACCTATGACCGGATCCGAAGCGGGCCTAATGGAGATCAGCTTTTTAATATGAGACGGCATTGCTATCCGGTTAAATCCGCAAAGGTCTCATTGTACGGAAGAATGCGAAGACTTTGAGTAACCAGTTAAATTGCTTGAATTGGGGTTAATTCACCGCGCATTCAAAATCATATTGGTCATATAATGCTTCAGGCTTACTTATCCCATTTCTTCATCTAGGGCTTTTAGATTGACTTCCAATTTGAGAACAACAACCTTGAACAGGGCTCATCATGAAATGGGCGCACGGCTAGTGGATTTTGGCGGCTACGAAATGCCCGTCAATTACGGCTCACAAATAGAAGAACATCACGCGGTTAGAAATGGCTGCGGCGTTTTTGATGTTAGCCATATGGGCGTGGTTGATGTGACTGGCCCTGAGACCCAAGCCTTTTTATTGAAGTTGCTTGCCAATGATGTACGCCGATTAAACCGCGTAGGTGCGGGGCAATACTCACTTCTGTTGAATGAGGCCGGCGGTGTCATTGATGACCTTATTTTGTACAAGTTGCGCACGGATCGTTATCGCATAGTTGTGAATTGCGGCAATAAAGAATCCGATCTAGATTGGATGAAGGCGCGGGCTGCCAAATTTGAAGTCCAGGTAGCCGCCCGACCAGAGATGGGAATTCTAGCGCTTCAGGGACCTAAGTCGGTTGAGATACTCGAGGCGATGGTGCCATCTGGATGGGCCGAAGCCAGCAAGCTTAAAAGATTTCAAATGAGTTCCCTAGAGCAGTGCTGTGTGGCACGGACCGGTTATACCGGAGAAGACGGATTCGAAATAATTTGTCCAAACGATCGCATCGAGCGGCTGTGGGCTGAGCTAATAGAGCATGGAGCGATTGCCGCGGGATTGGGTGCGCGAGATACATTGCGATTAGAGGCCGGGTATTGCCTCTGGGGCCATGAGATGGATCAAAATGTTAGCCCCCTCGCTGCCAATTTAAGCTGGACTATCCAAATGCGCGACGACCGGGACTTTATAGGCCGAGCGGCCCTGCAAGCACAAAAAGATCAGGGTGTTGCCGAACAGCTTGTTGGATTGGTGCTGGAAGATAAAGGCGTAATTCGCGACGGCTGCGAAGTGGAAACCGGATCAGGAGCTGGCTTGGTAACCAGTGGCAGCTATTCGCCGACCCTTGAAAAAAGTATTGCTTTGGCTCGAATCCCTGCTGGAGTTGAAAATGGATCCTTAGTTCAAGTGCTGGTTCGAAACCGAAAATTAAACGCCAGAGTTACCAAGCCTGCTTTTGTTAGTAACGGGAAAAGTTTGCTGGACAATTAATTTGAGACTCTCAGACTAACTAGCTTGCGAAATATGGGCTTTGATCACAAAATGGAGCCCCTAAGTGTCAACCAATTATTACAATAAATGAGTACTGAAAATGAGTGAGATACCTGAAGACTTGCGCTATTTAGCAAGCCACGAATGGGCCCGACTAAATGCTGATGGCACGGTAACTATGGGAGTTTCCGATTACGCACAGCAAAGCTTGGGGGATGTGGTTTACATCGAACTCCCGGAAGTGGGTTCTCAGGTTACCGCTCATGAAGAGGCTGGTGTTGTAGAGTCTGTTAAGGCCGCATCAGATATATTTTCTCTGGTCTCGGGCGAAGTGGTTGAGGTGAACGAAATCCTCTCAGATGAACCGGAATTGGTTAACGAATCACCCTATGCAGACGGTTGGTTTTACCGGGTTCGTCCAGATGATGTAACTGAGCTTGATGACTCCATGGATGCAGAGGCTTACGCGGAAGAAACCGCAGAATAATTGCGTCGCTCGCGTTCTGCGGGCACAATTTCTGGCTCCTTTCACGAATCCTGGAATCGCAAATGATCGATTCAGACGGCTTTCGAGCCAATGTCGGCATTATTATTGCCAACGGTTCTGGCCAGGTTTTCTGGGGCCAGCGCGTACAAAAAAATGACTCGTGGCAATTTCCGCAAGGTGGCATTGATCAGGGTGAAAGTGCGCGAGACGCCATGTATCGTGAGTTATACGAAGAGGTTGGGTTAAAACAGGCGGATGTCAGCCTGATTTGCCAAACGCGCTCTTGGTTGCGATATCGTATCCCTGAAAATTTGATTCGCAAACGCCAAAACTCTCCATGTATCGGACAAAAGCAAAAATGGTTTTTGCTGCAATTGAAGGCGGATCAGGATCGAATTCGATTTGATTGCGGCGAAAAAGAGGAATTTAGAGATTGGCGCTGGGTAAGTTATTGGTACCCTGTTGGCCAAGTTGTTCCATTTAAAAAGGATGTTTACCGTAGAGCTATGTCAGAACTTTCCCACAACCACGTTCGATTGACTCGAGACTGATCTATGCTGAGTGACCTAAGGTCCATTGTTCAGCAAGTTTCCGAGGCGGTCGATCTAGAGGTTGCTCTCGACATTATTGTTAGCCGCGTTAAACGCAGCATGTCCGTCAGCGTGTGCTCTGTATATTTATATGATGAGCAAAATCAGCGCTATTTACTTATGGCCACCAAAGGTCTCAGTCAAAAGGCGGTGCGTAAAGCTAGCTTGGATATTGGCGAAGGGCTGGTGGGTTTGGTTGCCAGTCGTGAAGAACCGATTAATCTTGAAGTTGCTGAAAAACATCCTTCCTATCAATTCTTGCCGGAGACCGGTGAGCAAAAGTACAACTCCTTTTTGGGCGTTCCCATTATTCACCACCGCAGGGTGCTTGGTGTATTGGTTGTTCAGCAGCGCGTAAAGCGAAAATTTGATGAGAGCGACGAAGCTTTCCTTATTACCCTTTCTGCTCAGCTTGCTGGGGTTATCGCGCACGCTGAGTCTGTTGGCGGATTAAAACGACTGACTAGCGGGCAGGGTGCAGACCAGGAAGTTGAGTACCGCGGCCTGCCAGGTTCTCCCGGTATTGCCATGGGTACTGCGGTGATAATTTCTCCTGTGGCGGATCTTTATGCCACGAGTGCGGCGAAGTCGCGCGGGCCGAAAATTGAGCTTGAGGAATTTCAGGGTGCGGTTGTGCGCGCCCATATGCATATTAAAGATTTGGAGCACAGCCTTAGTGCTCATATCACTGACCAAGAGCGCTTGTTGTTTACCGCCTATGTGCAAATGTTGGATGACCAAAATCTGGGCAAAGAAGTTAAGGCGCGTATTAAGGAAGGTGCAGCTGCTCAGACGGCGTGGAGCGAAGTTATTTTGCAACATTGCAAACACTTTGAATCCATGGAAGACCCATACTTTCGAGAGCGAGCCGTTGATATAAAAGACTTGGGTCGGCGAGTGCTTAGTTATATGCAGGAGAAGCAAGACGAAAAACTTGATTTCCCTGACAATGCCATTTTAATTGGTGAAGAGCTTTCGCCAGATATATTGGGAATGATTCCCACTGAAAAGCTGGCGGGAATGGTATCGGCTAAGGGATCGGTAAATTCGCATCTGTCGATCTTGGCGCGGGCTATGGGTATACCAACCGTTGTTGGCGTTGAAGGGTTACGACCCTCACGGCTTAAAGGCGAGGAAGTTATCGTTGATGGTCACCACGGTTATATGTACATCAATGCGACGGCAGAGCATAAGCAGCATTTTGAGGAACTACGCCAAGAAGATGCAGAGCTAAATGCAGAGCTGGAGCAACTTCGCGATCTGCCGGCTGTAACCAAGGATGAACACCGAATCAAGCTTCTGGTTAATACGGGCTTGATGGCCGATGTAAGAACCTCTATTGAGCGCGGTGCAGAAGGCGTGGGTTTGTTCCGCAGCGAAGTACCATTTTTTACGAGGCAGCGATTTCCTACGGAAGAAGAGCAGCGGCAATATTATAAAGAGTTGCTAGAGGCATTTTCTCCGCGGCCCGTGGTGATGAGAACTTTGGATATTGGCGGAGACAAGGCTTTACCATATTTTCCAATTAGCGAAGAAAACCCCTTTTTAGGCTGGCGAGGTATTCGAATAACTCTGGATCATCCGGAGCTATTTTTGGCACAGGTTCGCGCCATGATGAAAGCCTCATATCAGGTCGATAATTTGTCGATTCTATTTCCCATGATTTCGGGAGTGCCAGAGCTGGAGATGGCAATAGCTTTGGTTAAAAGGGCGCACAAAGAGCTTACGGAAGAAGAGGGCTTTGATCTGTTGATGCCTAAATTGGGGGCCATGATAGAGGTGCCTTCAGCCGTTTTTCTCGCCCGTGAATTTGCCAAACGTGTTGACTTCCTTTCAGTGGGTAGCAACGATTTAACGCAATACATATTGGCGGTGGACAGGAACAACCCAAGGGTTGTTGATCTTTACGACGCCATGCATCCAGCAGTTTTGGCGGCGATGCATCATGTAGTTCGCGCTGCGCAAGCAGAGGGCGTCGCTGCCGGAGTATGTGGCGAATTAGCCGGTGATCCTCTAGGGGCCTTGCTTCTTATTGCTATGGGTTACGACTCGCTCTCTATGAGTGCTTCCAATCTTCTGAGAGTCAAAGCGCTTATTCGCAGTACCAATTTTTCAGATTTGAAGCCTTTGCTCAAGCAGGTATTGGCCGCAGCGGATGTGGCTGATGTACATCAGCATTTGGAAGACTTTGTGCAAGATCCCGAACTGCGCCGACTGGCAAACCTAGAGAAATTGGTCAGCGATACAGAGCACTAAAAGCCTTTCACCAAATACGGTTAACAGGTCCGAATAGCCGTGCTAGTGTTGCGCCTTGAAATTTACCTCAGCAATTAATACGACCTGCCTTACAAATGCTTAGTTATCCGGAAATAGATCCAATTGCTTTTAGCCTCGGCCCGCTCTCTGTGCATTGGTACGGTATTGCGTATTTATTAAGTTTTATAGGTGTTTGGAGGCTGGCCTTAATACAGGCGAAAAGGCCATGGAGCCCGATCAAAGCAGAGCAGGTAGAAGATCTTATTTTTTATGGTGCCCTTGGTGTAATTTTCGGCGGTCGCTTTGGTTATGTGTTTTTTTACCAGTTTTCAAGATTTGTTGAAGATCCGCTTTGGCTGATAAGAGTGTGGGAGGGCGGCATGTCGTTTCACGGTGGGCTACTCGGCGTGATCCTGGCATTGGTGGTTTATTCTCGAAAGCATAAGTTGGGGTTATTGCAGCTTGGAGACTTTGTTGCTCCATTGGCACCGATCGGTTTATTTCTTGGACGCCTAGGTAATTTCATTGGGCAAGAGCTGTGGGGGCGGTCGTCTGAAGGCTGGTGGGCTATGGTATTCCCGCGAGACCCTCTGCAATTGCCGCGGCATCCTTCACAGCTATACGAAGCTTTATTAGAAGGCCTAGTTATATTTATTACTTTGAACTGGTTAGCACGACGCCCTAGACAGGCTGGGTTACTGTCTGGGTTATTCCTCAGTATGTACGCCTGTTTTCGGTTTCTGGTGGAATTCGTTCGCGAGCCAGATAGCCATTTGCAGGATTTACTGTTTGGATGGCTGACTCGGGGGCAATTGCTCTGCATACCAATGTTGCTGGCTGGCCTTGCACTTATATACATAGCCCAAAAATCAAAAACGAAAATGGAAAATAACGGAGCAAAAACTTGAAGCAGTATTTGGATTTTATGCGTCACGTGGCTGAAACGGGCAATGAGAAGTCTGATCGGACAGGTACAGGCACCGTCAGCGTGTTTGGCTACCAGATGCGTTTTAATCTGGAAGATGGGTTTCCTTTAGTCACCACTAAGAAATGTCATTTGCGATCCATTATACATGAGCTGCTTTGGTTTCTTAAGGGAGATACCAATATTCGCTACCTTAGTGAGAATGGCGTTCGTATTTGGGACGACTGGGCCACGGAAGAGGGCGAACTCGGACCGGTATATGGCAAGCAGTGGCGATCATGGCAGGCTCCAGATGGTCGGGTTATAGATCAAATTTCGGAGTTAGTGGAGAGCCTGAAAAGCAATCCTGATTCTCGAAGACTGATAGTAAGCGCTTGGAATCCCACAGTTCTGCCGGATTCCGGTGTATCGCCAAGGGAGAATGCTGCGGAAGGGTTACAAGCTTTACCTCCGTGCCATTGCCTTTTCCAATTCTATGTTGCCGATGGGCGCCTTTCTTGCCAGCTTTACCAGCGTAGCGCTGATATCTTTTTAGGCGTTCCTTTTAATATAGCTTCATATAGCTTGCTGACGATGATGTTGGCGCAGGTGTGCAATTTGAAATGTGGAGACTTTGTGCACACTTTCGGTGACGCGCATTTGTATCTCAATCATCTTGAGCAAACGCAAGAGCAGTTGGGGCGCGAGCCTCGATCCCTGCCACAAATGAAGATCAATCCAGAGATTAAAAGCATCTTCGACTTCAGCTACGATGATTTCGAACTTGTTGGTTATGATCCTCATCCACATATTTCAGCGCCAATATCTGTTTAGCTAGAGTAGTGCGCGGTTCGTAGAGCTATTTATTGATGTGCAAACAGCCAAAAAACTAATAATTAAACTGGATATTTCCGGCGCAGGTTGCCACTCAGTACGATAAGAAGTGTTAAAAATACGAAAAATACTCATATTTCCCTAGGCTAGCCTATGGTTAAACTTTATTACTTAGTGCTAATATGCCCCCAGGGTGGGGATAGGAATTTTGTTGGCTTCCTTTATAAGTAAGCAGCAGGGACTCGGATTCTTCTGAGTTTCTTCAGAGTTTTTCGCGTTCTTCGTGTCGTTTCCCCTCTAATCTTTTATCGAATTCATAAGACCGTAAGAGGAAATCATGAATAATGCGAGACTGAAGCTACTTGGATGCTTCCTATCTTCTTTTTGCGTCGTATTTGGCTTAAGTGCGCAAGCACAGTCAGTTGACGACAATATTAATGCCGCTGCAGAGCTTCCCGCTAATGCTGCTAGGGCTCAAACTCAAGTTGATACGCTGGATGACGCCGCAATTCGTCTTTTTGACGAATTTCAGGTTGTCACCAAGCAAGTGCAAGGGCTAAAAGTCTATAACGCACAGCTTCAGCTTCAGATAGATGATCAAAATAGGCAGATCGGCAATCTTGATCGCTCTATTGATGAGGCTTCAATCATGGAGGTGCAAATTGCGCCGGTTATGGTTGAGATGATTGAGTCTCTGGCTCAATTCATTGAACTTGACCTTCCTTTCCATCTCGATGCACGCCGCGATAGCGTTGCCCGACTTGAAAACAACCTAGGCCGTTCCGATATTACTTCCGCTGAGAAATTTCGTCAGATTCTGGAAGTATTCAAAATTGAAACAGACTACGGTCTAAATCTAGAAACCTATACCGATACCATTATTCTTAATGGCACAGAGCTTGACGTGAATATTCTGCGGGTCGGTCGCATTTCCCTAATGTATCAAACGCTTGATGAGGCCGTTACCGGTGCTTACAACAACGATACAAATGCATGGGAGACCATTGATACCGGCGACTACAGAAACGCCGTCGCACAAGGCCTAAGAGTCGCTAAGAAACAAGCAGCGATTGATATTCTTAGCCTTCCTATCGCCGCGCCACAGGGGTAAGAAGATGATTTTCACAGTTAATAAATTTCTTTTAGCAGCCAGTCTTTGTGGATTGTTGCTAGCCGGTTCAGTTGTCGCTCAAGACGAAGCGCAAACCGCTGCTAACACTGCTGAGCTATTAGAGTTGGTCCGTCAAGCTGAGCTTATTCAGTCGCAAGACATTCGTGATCGTGAAGCGGCTTTTGTTGCCGAGCGTAACAACCAGCAGCGTTTGCTGGATCAAGAGAATGCAACTCGCGTTGCCGAAGAGCGTCGTTCCGAGCAATTGGAAGATACTTTTAATGCAAACGAACTGATTATTGCGGATAAGCAAGATCAGCTAGAAGAGCGCTTGGGTGCTTTGCGTGAATTATTCGGTCACCTGACTGGGGCCGCTGGTGATGCCCGCGAAAACCTCGAGTTGTCGATTGTTTCCGCGCAATACCCAGGTCGTACAGACTTCCTTGAGGTAATGATCGCCAAAATGTCCAGCACCACAGAGCTCCCCTCTATCGCAGAGATTGAGCGTCTATGGGCTGAGATGCTGCATGAGATTGTTGAGAGCGGTAACGTATCCAAGTTTTCTACCAGCGTAGCTTCTCCTGATGGTCAGGTTAGTCAACGTGAGATAGTTCGTATTGGTAACTACAATCTAGTTTCTGATGGTGAATACCTGAGCTATGACGCCAATACTGGCCGAGTTACTGTTTTGCCAAGCCAGCCAAAAAGATTCACCGGCGATGCTGCAGATATCCAGAATTCAACAGCCGCCTTTAATAGAGTAGGTATTGATCCAACGGGTTCTCGTGGCGGTACTTTCTTGAAAGCCATTATCGCTTCTCCGACTCTTGAGCAGAAATGGCATCAAGGCGGAACGGTTGGTTATATCATTACCGGTTTGTTTGGCGTTGCGATGCTTATCTCTTTCTGGAGACTGATTATTCTTATGGGTGTAAGCGGCAAGGTTTCCAAGCAGCTTAAATCAAACAAAGCTCTGTCAAACAATCCTCTTGGTCGTGTTCTTGCTATCCAAGAACAAAATCCAAGTATCGATACAGAAACTCTTGAGTTGAAGCTGAACGAGCAGATTCTCAAAGAGCGTCCAGCTATCGAAGCCTGGGTCAATATTGTAAAAATCATCGCAGCAGTAGCGCCTCTTATGGGTCTGCTAGGTACGGTGACCGGTATGATCGTTGTGTTCCAGGGCATTACGCTCTTCGGTGCAGGCGACGTACAAGGCATGGCAGGCGGTATCTCACAAGCACTGGTAACTACGGTTCTCGGTCTTTGCGTAGCCATTCCGACGATACTTCTACATACATTGCTTAACAGCCGAGCCATGCGCATTGTGCATATTCTTGATGAACAAGCAGCTGGCATTGTTGCGGAGAAATCTGAGGCTAATTAGGCATGAACGAAATATTAGAGCCAGTAACTCAGTATTTGGAAATGGGTGGTCCCGTACTTAAGTACGGGATTACTACCCTCGCCTTTTTGATGTGGACCTTGATCCTAGAGCGAATAGCCTACTATAAGCTTGGCGGGTTAAAAGCTGATATCAATCAAGCAACCGCAGCCTGGGAAGCAAGATCTGAACGCGTTTCTTGGAGCGCGCATAAGGTCAGAGAGAAATTGATTTCTGAAGTGAATGAGAAGGTTCGAACGAATCTTCCTATGGTGAAAACCATGGTAGCTTCGGCGCCAATGTTCGGATTGCTAGGCACGGTTACCGGCATGATCTCTGTATTTGAGGTTATGGCTATTACCGGTGGTGGCGACGCTAGACAAATGGCCGGTGGCGTTTTTAGCGCTACTATCCCAACACTTTCCGGAATGGTGGTTGCCATCGCCGGAGTTTTTGCAGACACCTATCTAAATAGAGTGGCCAACAAAGAAACTATGTTGTTGGAAGACCACCTTACGATGGATCATTAGACCGAATTTGAGGTCAAAAGACTATGAATAGAGGCAGTAGCAGTAGAAACCGCGGTTCTGACGAGCAGAATATTGATTTGACGCCCATGTTGGACGTTGTATTTATCATGTTGATCTTCTTTATCGTGACCGCAACTTTTATAAAGTTACCTGGCGTTGACGTAGTTCGTCCTGGTGCCAGCGCGTCTGTGTCCCTTAAACCAAGCATGTTGGTAGCGATCGATTCAGACAGCGCGATTTGGATTAATCGCGAATTGATTGAAACCAAATTTCTTCGATCACAAATAGCCGCGCTATATGCTGATAATCCTAAGGGTGCTTTGGTTATAACTGCGGATGAAGACGCAAAGGTTAAAGAAATTGCTCTAGTAGCTGACGCAGCTAAAGAAGTCGGCGTAGAGCTTGTACAAATATCTTCGGAGGAGGGATAGTTATGTTCCAATCTCCAGCAAAACAGAAAGGTTTTCTATTACTTTTACCCGCCGCAGGTGGAGCAATTTTTGTTGTTTTTGCGCTGCTCTTTTTGATGCAAGCCTTGATTAACGCTGATCAGGAAGCGCCAGATGACACAGAAGTTTTTGCTATTGGCGATATATGGCAAGCAGAGCCAGAAATCACGGAATTCAAAAAGGAACTTAAAGTCACTGAAGTTGATGACGTTGAACTACCACCAGATTTACCGCAAATGGATATCAGCGTTGATAGCGATGTAGATATGGGCGGGCTTTCTGGTGACGCGCTTGAAATCGACCTTCAAGTAGACGCCGGAGCATTCTCCGACGGTGACGTTATCGCGCTAGTTCGAGTTAACCCAGAGTATCCTCAACGGGCTGCTGAGAGGGGAATCGAAGGTTTCTGTACGGTTTATTTCACTATTACCGCTTTAGGTACTACTCGTGACGCCTATGTGCCAGAGGGCGAAGCCAATTGCAGCAATAGCCTATTTAGTCGGGCTAGTGTTCGGGCGATTGAACGATTTAAGTTCAAGCCCAAAATAGTGGATGGCGTACCCGTAGAAATTGAGCACGCCAACCGTTTTATCTACGAACTGGCAGACGACTGATTTAGCAGTCAGACAAAAGATTCAGGAAATTGAGAATGCGTATATTATTGCGAAATCCTTTATTAGCTACGGCAGTCTTAGCCAAAGCGGCCATCTTGCTGGCTGTAGCTTCTTTCTCTCAACTTAGCATGGCGCAACAAGAATTTTCTTGCGTAGGCATGCCCTATATGGACGTTGGTGAAAGACGTCTTCGTGCTTTGGATCAATCGGTAAACCGGCGTTTAGAATCGCCTCGCTTTATGTTGAATCCTTATCCGCCAGAAGACGAACCGGATGCTATTTTACCGGACCCCGATCCAGTGGGAGCAATTAACGAGCTAAACGATGTTCGAACAGATCGGCTAGAGAGCCATGAGCGCGCCGAGGTATTTAATCTTTTTGCCTATGCCCACTATCTGAACGACAATCTTCCGCAAGCGCTTAATTTCTACAAGCAAACCATTGCTGAAGAGGGAGCCAATGGCCCACTAGTAGAACGAAATTTGAAAACAATCGCGCAGCTAAATATGCTCGATGATGATTTTCGAGAAGCTTTGAAATACTACTTAAATTGGGCCTGCCTAAGACTGCAAAAACCAGAAACATTCCTTGCTTCTAGAGATTATGCAGATCTGGCTAATATCTACTACCGAATTGACGATTTGGACCAGGCGCTTTTTTATATAGAAAAAGCTATTGGCATGGAAGAAGCAGCAGGCGAAATTGGCCGCGAAAACTGGTACTCCATGCAACGTTCTTTCTACTACCAGAAAGAAAATGTCCCAGCGGTTATCACGGTTCTCAAAAAGTTGATTGTTTATTATCCCAACGTTAAGTACTGGCGAGAATTAGGCGGAATGTTTTCTGAATTGGAAGATACTAGATCGCAATTGGCCTCTTACCATCTTGCATATTTGCAAAATGGATTGGATACCGAAGGGCAAATGAAAGGCCTCAGTTATTTAATGATTGCTGCCGGCGCGCCTTATGAAGGTGCAAACCTTATGATCGAAGGCATCAACAACGGACTTATCGAAGAAAATGAAGATGTTATGCGAGCCATTGGCTCCGCTTTCTATCAAGCTCGCGAGATGGATTTAGCATTACCTTGGATGGAACGTGCTGCTGAAGAAGGTGCTGATGGAGAGAACTATGTTGGTCTTACTGGTATCTATTCTTCTTTGCTGCGCTATGAAGATGCAGTTCGTGTTGGTAATGAAGCATTGCGTTTGGGAGATCTCGGCAGACCGGATCAAATCAAAATGGCTATAGGTGCGGCTCATGCGGCGCTTCGTGAATATGATGAGGCTATAGAGTCTTTCCGTAGTATTACAGACTCCAGATCAACTCGTGCAGCGGATGACTGGATCAGATATGCAACTTCCGAGAAAGATCGTGAAGCTCAGATCAGAGCTTCTGGAATTGATATCGACAACCTCTAAATCATTTGGGTATTATTTACTTACAAAAAAAGCCGGAACAGATGTTCCGGCTTTTTTGATTCTGCTCTTGCTACCTGGCCTAGGCCAATAGAGACTTAATAAATATTTTAGAGGCTCTAGTTTCGTCGTACTTTGTTTGCCGTTGTTCTGGCAAATCCGATACTTCAGCTTCTTTAAAGCCATGGCCAATAAACCAATGCGCGCCTTCCGTAGTAAGAATTACTAGCTGCTCTAACCCTTTGGATTGTGCCCAGTGCTCTATATGGTGAACTAGCTTGGTGCCGCGTCCTCCGCCCTGGAAATCCGGGTGAATGGCCAAACAGGCCAGCTCTCCGCTCTTGCTATCAGGATAGGTAAACAGTGCAGCGCTAGCGACAATCATACCGTCAATATCAATTACTCTAAAGCTATCAATTTGCTGCTCTAGAGAATCTCGGTCTCTCTGAACTAGCTGGCCACCAAATTCCAGAGGTTTGATAATCTCCAGAATGCCGCCGATATCCTCTAAGCGAGCGGTTCGAACCTTTTCAACGTCACGCTCAACGATCATCAATCCGGCACCCTTAGGTGTGAATAGCTCCTCAAGTAAGGCGCCTTCGGTTTCAAAGTCGACTATATGTGCACGCGGCAAGCCGTTTGAAATTGCAGTTACTGCGGCGCTAACTAGGGCATCGGGTTCTGGCAAGTCAGCCACAGCATGCTCTAGCTGTAGGATATTGAAAACGCTCTCGTTCTCTTCATGTAGCTCCGCGAGCTTACCAGAAGTTGATAAGCAAACCAGCTTATCGGCGCCTACTGCTTTTGTGACGCTAGAAGTTACTTCGGCTATTGAAAGATTAAATATTTCGCCAGTTATTGAATAGCCCAGGGTAGGAATTAGAACAATGGAACCCATATCCAAAGCCGCATCTATTCGGCCGGCATTAACCATTCGTACCTGTCCGGTGTATTGATAGTCGACTCCCTCTTTAACGCCCAGGGGTCTAGCTGCAACAAAATTTCCTGACAAGACGGAAGTCTGTAGTCCAAATCCCGGTGTATGAGGCATGCCACGGCTAAAGGCTTTAATTATGGATTCGCTTACTTGATGAATTGCCGCACAAATAGTTACTAGCTGATCGGCGGGCGTTAGGCGAACCTGATTAACAATTTCGCTTTTTTGTCCCGCAAGTTTGAGGGCCTCTTCGATCTGAGGTCGTGCGCCATGCACGATTACCAGCTTTATACCTAAGCAGGAAAGCAGTGCCAGATCGTGTACTAAGTTCTGAAAGTTGTCGGCTTCGATTGCGTCGCCCGGAATTCCAACCACAAAGGTCTTGTCGCGATGAGCCTGAATATAGGGCGCAGCGAATCTGAATTGGGCTGAGAAGCTAGAATCGATCTTTTTCATATTTATTCCCGCCGCCATTCTAGCCTAAATCCCTGAAATTGCATCGTTTTTTGGAAAACCCTACTCTTTGTTTTTTTAGTCTATGCAATAGCTATTTATAAGCTGTCGGTATATCTCAACCGCTGGCTCAATTTGGTTGCCGGGCAGGTACTCGTTTATCGCGTGTGCTTGATCGATTGAACCGGGACCCAATACAACCGTTTCTAGCCCCATGGCTTTAAAAAATGGCGCTTCAGTTGCATATGCGACAGCGCCTGACTTTTGGCCACTAAGCTGCTCGAGCCTCTGTATTAGATCGGCTTGAATATCTTGCTCAAATGAATTAGCGCCTTCCATAAGCGAATGTCGGGTTATGGAGCACTGCCATTTTTTGGCGATGGGCTCTATCATTGAATCGATTTGCGAACGCATTTTGGTATTCAACATGCCGGGCAGGGTGCGTAGATCAAATTCAACCTCGCAGTAGCTGCAAATACGATTGGGATTATCTCCACCATGAATACAACCGGTATTAAGGGTGGGCACTGAGATAGCAAATCCGGAATGCTGGTAGGTTTTTTGCAGCTCCTTTCTAAGTGCAAAAAGGCCTCCCAACACATCGTACATAACTTCCATAGCGTTGATGCCCAAATCAGGATTGGAGGAATGGCCTCCAACACCCTGAATTTGAATGGATTCCATCAGTATGCCCTTGTGCATACGAATGGGTTGTAAATCAGTAGGTTCACCTATCACCACACGCTCAGCGCCTGCTATACGTTCCTGAAGCAGCGCCCGGGCACCCGCCATGGAGGTTTCTTCGTCTGCTGTCGCTACGATGGTTAAAGGCTTCTGAATTTTACTTAGGTCAGTACTCCCAATTGCCTGCAGCAAAACCGCAAAAAACCCCTTCATATCTGTTGTACCTAACCCTTGGTAACCCAAGGAAGTCTCTTTCACCCTAAAGGGTTCGCCATCCCAGCGATCTGGATCGCAGGGCACAGTATCTGTATGTCCAGAGAAAACGAGGCCGCCTTCATTTTCACCTCCACCGCTGCCTATACTTGCGTATAGATTGACCTTTTGCTGATCATCAGAGATAGGTTGCAGCCATACCTCAAAGCCCTGATCCCTAAACCAGTTGGCCAAAAGATCGATAACAAGAGTATTACTCATGTCGATATCGGCTTGAGTGGAACTAATGGAAGGCGCAGCAATTAGTTGCTGTAAGGCGTCTTCAAATTTAGGTGTGGATAGACTCATTGAAAAAATGACCGGTATTGTCTGATGGAAATGGGTGCGGGTTAAAATGCTACAACAGTTTTTACATTGTCTCAGGCTACCTGCTTTTCTCCGTATGAGGTAGGCTAGCAAGAAAGTATTTACGCACTATAAGGCCCTTGCATGAAAGCTATTTCACTCCTATGCGGCGTTAAAAACATGCTCAATCGGTCGTTTATAAATATAAACTTCCTCTTTGCGCGTGTTTTTGCCTTGCCTGAAAGCAAAATACTCTTCCATGCAAAGGTCTCACTTTAACCAAAGGCGTTACGGAATTGAAAAATTCAAAACGATTGCAGTCCCTTAAGAGCATTGTTGAAGCCCTGAAAGAGGATGGCATTCTCAGTGAGCCGGATGCGGTTCGTGCATCTGGTGGCTCGGTTCAAGTTCACCCGATTAAGGCAATTAGCTCCTTAAGTCTGGTTGACCAGCGAACCCAGGGCAAAATTCTGACGGATGAGGTGCTATCTAGCTGGTACGCCGAAAACGCCGAACTGCCTTATTTCAATATTAATCCACTGAAAATGGATGTTGAGGCCATTACCGAGGTGATGAGCTACGCCTACGCTTCCAGCAACAAAATACTTTGCGTTGAAGTACATCCGAACGAAGTGCTAATCGCTACGGCCGAGCCAGACAAAGACGGCTGGATTCAAAGCATCGAGCAAACGACCAAGAAAAAAGTCAAAAAGGTATTTTGTAATCCTGAGCATATAGACAAATATCTGGTTGAGTTCTACACCATTGCCAAGTCGGTTTCTGGCGCTGACGATGGAGATGCCAAGGCGGCAGCCGCCGCAAGCATCTCCAATTTCGAACAATTACTCGATCTTACCGGCGACAAAGAAGTTGGTGCTGACGACAAGCACATCGTCAATATTGTTGACTGGTTGTTGCAGTACGCATTTTCTCAGCGTGCCAGTGACATTCATATTGAACCCCGGCGTGAGATTGGTGGCGTAAGATTTCGCATCGACGGCGTACTGCATGACGTGTATGAAATGCCGTGCCATGTGGCCAATGCGGTAACTAGTCGAATCAAAGTACTGGGTCGCATGGACGTCGCGGAAAAACGCCGCCCACAAGACGGCCGTATTAAAACCCGTATGGCAAATGGCGGAGAGGTTGAGCTAAGACTCTCAACTCTACTCACTGCTTTTGGTGAAAAGCTGGTTATGCGTATTTTTGATCCTGAGGTGTTGCTCAGATCCTTCGCGGATATGGGTTTGCAGGGTAAAGATAGTGACGTTTGGACCGATATGATTGGGCGAACATCAGGCATTGTTTTGGTGACCGGTCCAACCGGGTCTGGTAAAACCACAACGCTTTATATAAGCCTACGCCAAATTGCGACCAAGGAAGTTAATGTTTCTACCTTGGAAGATCCTATTGAGATGGTTGTGGATCAATTCAATCAAACTCAGGTACAGCCAAAGATTGGGCTCGATTTTGCCACTGGCGTGTGGACTTTGTTACGCCAAGATCCAGACATAATTATGGTTGGAGAGATTCGTGATCTTGAAACCGCCGAAATGGCAGTTCAGGCCGCACTAACCGGGCATTTGGTTATCTCTACACTGCATACCAATGATGCCTGCGCAGCTATTACGCGTCTTCAAGATTTGGGTCTGCCGGCGCATTTGATTCGAGTAACTCTAAATGGGGTGATGGCGCAGCGTTTAGTACGCAAACTCTGCACCCATTGCCGGGAAGAAGTTAAGCCGGACAAAGATGCCTGGGCTGCTTTGGTTAAACCCTTTAAGGCTGAGATGCCCGCCAAAATTTACAATGCGGTAGGCTGTCTGGAATGCCGCAATACCGGCTATATGGGAAGAGAGGGCATATACGAGTTCCTTGAACCCTCGGCTGGTATTCGTAAGAAAATTACCGATGATTGTGACCTTCAGGAGCTACGCATGCAGAGCTACCGCGAAGGTGCTCAGACTTTGCGCTTAAGCGGCGCACGCAAAGTAGCTGCCGGAAAAACAACCATAGAGGAAGTTTTGCGAGTTACTCCCACGGTCGAAGATTTTTAGTTCTAATAAATAGTAGAGAAAAATAGTGTCAGATTTATTTACCAGTTTGGAAGTATGTCCAGACGATCCCATTCTGCAGTTAATGGTTCAAGCAAGGAATGATACAAATCCTCTGAAGGTGGATTTGAGCGTCGGTATATACAAAAATGATGTCGGCAAAACGCCCGTTATGAACTGCGTAAAGGCGGCCGAGAAGCGCCGTACTGAACAGGAAGATAGCAAAGCCTATTTGGGACTGGCTGGAGACCTTAGGTTTAACAAACTGGTAACTGAGCTAGCTCTTGGTGCGAATCATTCCGCAAATTCCGATGGCCGCGTTTCTACCATTCAAACAACGGGTGGATCCGGTGCAATTCGTATTGCTGCTGAGTTAATAAAACGAATAAAGCCCGGCACAAAAGTGTGGGTTAGCAATCCTACTTGGGCAAACCATATACCCATTCTGAAATCCGCCGGGCTAGAAATAGCGACCTATTCCTATTACCAACCTGGAGAACGAGGGGTCCGCTTTGCTGAGATGATGCAGGAGCTATCCACTGCGCAGCATGGTGATGTGATCTTATTGCAAGGCAGTTGCCACAACCCCTGTGGAGAAGATCTTAGCCTAGAACAATGGCGGTTATTAACGAATTTTGTCTTGGAAAAAGGTCTGCTGCCTTTTGTTGATATTGCTTACCATGGGCTTTCGGAAGACCTAGATCAGGACTCCCTGGGGTGGAGGCATATGGCTGCAAGCGTGCCGGAAATGCTAATTTGCTATTCTGGCTCAAAAAACTTTTCTCTATATCGCGATCGCGTAGGCGTGCTAATTTCCGTTTCACCTGACCAAAACTCCGCTCACATACTGTTGACTAATATGATGAATATTAGTCGGGTGGTCTACTCGCTTCCGCCAGCGCACGGAGGTTATCTGGTCGCGGAAATTCTCGAAGATGTTGAATTGCGTCAAATGTGGATGTCCGAGCTGGATCAAATACGCTTGCGAATAACTACAATGCGAACAGGCTTAGCAGATGCGCTCCTACAGCGCCTAGATAGCGATAGATTCGAATTTATTCGAGATCAGCAGGGTATGTTTAGCTTTTTGGGTATAAGCGCTGAACAGGTGCTGAGCATGCGAGAAAGCCACGGTATCTATTTGCTCAATTCCAGCCGTATTAATATCGCGGGAATAACCTCAACCAATCTGGAACACTTAGCTGACGCCGTAGCTTCCGTGATCTGATGCCCTAGCTCCCTAGTTAGTGCACTGCTTTCTCTTTTGAAGGATTTTCAGCTAACGCAGAGAAATTATCTGCCAGCCATTTTCTTGAGCAGCAATTTTAAGTTTTTCATCCGGATCTACAGCAATAGGTCTTGTCACCTTCCTGAGTAACGGCAAATCATTGTGTGAATCCGAATAGAACCAGCTTGAGTTTAGATCAAGAGAGTTGGCTGCAAGCCATTCTTCGATTTTGATTACCTTGCCTTCGCCAAAGCAAGGTTCGCCCACAAAATTGCCCGTGTAGCGCCCATTGAGGATTTCTGGCTCCGAGCAAATTAGGTTCTCAACTCCAAATCGCTGCACTATGGGTTCCACAATAAATCTATTGGTTGCGGTAATTACTGCAACCTGGCGTCCAAAATCTCTGTGTTGTTTTATCAGCGTTTCAGCCTGGGAAAGCCAAATGGGATCGATGCACTCACGCATAAACTCAGCGTGAAGCTCGGCCAATAATTCCGGTTCAATTTTGGCCAAGGGCGCCATGGAAAAACGAAGGTAGGCGGCAACATCCAGGGTGCCATTTACATAATCTAAATAAAACTCATGGTTGAGCCTCTGATACTCTTCGACATCAACCAGAGATTTAGAGACCACAAATTCACCCCAGAGATAATCGCTGTCTCCGCCAATCAGGGTATTATCGAGGTCAAATAGTGCGAGTGTCATAGAGGAATAGTCTTGAGTAGTGAGCATTCTAACAGTGAGCTTATAGATCTTGACGAGATTTTTGGTTTAACCGAAAAACATCTCAGCCAAATTGAAGGTACAGATTTAAAGATTCACACCAATTCACAGCAGGCTTTTGCGAATATGCAGGCGGCTGCTGCTGTCGACGGAATAGATATTCGGGCGGCCAGCGCCTACCGAAGTTTTGAGCGTCAACTAGCCATTTGGAATGCTAAGGCATCAGGTCAACGGGATTGTTTGGACGATAGGGCCAATTGCATCGATCTAACCCAACTGACAGATTTGGATGCGGTAAAGGCCATTATGAGATTTTCGGCACTGCCGGGCGCGTCGCGGCACCACTGGGGAACCGATTTGGATATATACGATGCCGCTGCTGTGGCAGAGGGTTATAACCTCAAGTTGGTGGCTTCAGAATATGAATCCGGTGGACCCTTCCACAAATTAAATCTTTGGTTGGAACTCCGTTCGCGAGAATTTGGATTTTCACGACCCTATGCCACCGATCAGGGCGGCATAGCCCCAGAGGCTTGGCATATCAGTCATATTGAGCAGGCAAATTCCTTCAGTTCGACCTTCAGTTCGACCTACAATCCGGACGCACTATCAGGTTATTTGCGCGGAATTGACCTTCTTCTGAAAGACGCAGTTTTAAATAATCTGCAATATCTTTTTGAGCGTTATATACAAATCACCTAAGATGGCGGTCTTTATAGACCTACAAAGCCAAGGCGGCCATAAATGCCCCAGCAAAGAAGTATTGAAGAAGTTTGGAAATTAATTCGTGCAGAAGCGGAAGAGGTGGTGCTGTCTGAAGCAGCCTTAGTACCCTATTTATCGCGCTGCATACTCAGGCATCAAAGTTTTGATGCCTCTTTGGCATGTGTTCTATCAAATGAGTTGGATGCACCTCACCTTAAAGCGGAAGTAATTAACGGGTTAATTCGAGAGGCATTATTAGACCAGCCTGAAATTGTTGATGCTGTAGTTGCCGATCTTGCTGCTCATGTGGACAGAGATCCGGCAGCTGGAGGCTGGCTAACACCCTTCTTGTATTTCAAGGGATTTCACGCGGTGCAGAGTTATCGCGTTGCCCACTGGCTCTGGAACAACGATCGCATGCATTTGGCTAGACATATGCAGGCTAAGTGCTCACAAGAATACGACGTCGATATCCATCCAGCTGCGCGACTAGGCAGCGGCATTATGATTGATCACGCTACCGGTGTAGTTATTGGTGAGACCGCTGTGGTTGAAGACGATGTATCTCTGCTTCACGGCGTGACTCTTGGTGGCACTGGCAAGCAATGTGGAGATCGACACCCAAAAATTAGACGCGGTGTGCTAATTGGCACTGGTGCCAAAATTCTTGGGAATATTGAGGTCGGTGTCGGCGCAAAAGTCGGCGCCGCTAGTTTGGTATTGGAATCTGTTGCGGCCCACACCACTGTCGCGGGAGTGCCGGCCAAAGTAGTGGGTAGTCCGCTAGTGGAAGCGCCTGCTTTGGATATGCATCACGAGTTCTGAGTTGCCACTCAATAAAAAAGGCCTGCTTTTGCAGGCCTTTTTTTATGTTTAAGGAAAACGATTAAACGCCCTTAGCAGTCGCTCGTTCCATAGATTCCAGGATTAGCTGCTTAGCTTCCGCCGCATCTCCCCAGCGATCTATCTTCACCCACTTTTCAGTTTCGAGATCTTTATAGTGCTCAAAGAAGTGCTCGATCTGCTTTAAGGTGATATCCGGTAAATCAGAATAGTCTTTTACGTTGTCGTAGCGGCGAGTGAGTTTGTGACTGGGAACGGCTATTAGTTTCTCATCCTGTCCAGCTTCGTCGCTCATTACCAGAACGCCAATTACGCGGCAGTTAAGAATTGCGCCGGGCGCGATAGCTCGTGTGCTGGCAACCAATACGTCGATAGGGTCGCCATCGTCGGACAGGGTGTGAGGAATAAAACCATAGTTGCCGGGGTAGCGCATGGGTGTGTAAAGGTAGCGGTCGACCATTAGGGCGCCGGAATCTTTGTCCATTTCATATTTGATCGGTTCGCCACCGATAGGCACTTCGATTATTACGTTTACGTCTTCAGGGGCGTTGATTCCAATGGGGACTGCATTCAGGTTCATTTAATGTACCGGTGCTTATGGGAGTTTAAAGGGAGTTAAAGAGAATTTAACGGAGGGTGCAAAAAAAGGGCGCACATTATCGGGGTGGCACAGAACTGGTTCAAGTCTGAAAGCAAGAAAGCTGCAAAAAGCAGCAATAAAAAACCCGGGACAAGCCCGGGGTTTTCAGAATAGTGCTCAAGGCGCTATCTAAACAGCTACAAGAGTGGCGCAATTACCAAACTTACAATTGCCATTACATTGATAAGAATATTCATAGACGGACCAGAAGTATCCTTGAAGGGATCACCTACGGTATCGCCAACAACTACTGCAGCGTGAGTATCAGTACCCTTGCCACCTAAGTTGCCTTTCTCAACATATTTTTTGGCGTTATCCCAAGCACCACCGGCGTTGGCCATCATTAATGCCATTAATACACAGCCTAATAGTGCGCCAGCAAGCATGCCACCTAGTGCTTCAGCACCTAAGGTGAAACCAACTACTGGAGGAGAAGCTACGGCAATCACGCCGGGCAACATCATCTTTTTCAAGGCGGCGGTGGTTGCGATATCAATACACTTGGCATTGTCGGGCTCGGCTGTTCCTTCTAATAGACCAGGAATTTCGCGGAACTGACGTCGGATTTCATTGATCATCTCGAAAGCAGCATCGCCAACAGCCGTCATGGTAATAGCCGATATCAAGAAGGGAATTGCACCGCCGATAAACATGCCAACCAATACCAGTGGGTTAGACAAAAGCAGTTCAAAATCTCCTACTCGATTCGCATCAACCGTCTCAACAAAGGCCGCGATTATGGCCAGTGCGGCTAGTGCTGCTGCACCAATGGCAAAACCCTTGCCTATGGCTGCAGTGGTATTGCCAAGCTCATCGAGAGAGTCAGTAATTTCACGAACGTCTTCGCCCATGCCACCCATTTCAGCGATACCGCCGGCGTTATCAGCAACAGGCCCGTAGGCATCGATTGCCATGGTTATGCCCACAGTAGAAAGCATGCCTACAGCGGCTATGCCGACTCCATAAAGACCCGACAATGATGTGGATACAAAGATAATGGCGGCTATACAAAGGATAGGTAATACCACCGACTGCATGCCTACAGCGAGGCCAGTAATCATTACCGTTGCCGCACCGGTTTCACCCGCTTTCGCAATTTTGCGTACTGGAGCACCACCTGTGTAGTACTCAGTGATCAGGCCGATAGCAACGCCACCAACTGCACCACTAAGAACCGAGAACCAGATATTGATTGGTAGACCGAGTTCCGCAATTAGAAAGTAAGCACCGGCCAAGAATATAACGGGCGCACCCATAGTTCCGGTTCTAAGTGCGGCCGCAGGAGCAGCTCCGGCGCGCATTTTCACCACCAGAATCATAATGATTGAAGCGACCAGTCCGATGCTTGCCAAAGCTAGAGGCAAAAACATCATGGATTCGCGTGCCGCTACCGTCAGGGTCGTCATGGTTGAAGCAATGGCAATAGAGGCGATCATAGCGCCGCAATAAGATTCAAAAATATCCGAACCCATGCCGGCAACATCACCAACATTGTCGCCTACGTTATCTGCGATAACGCCTGGGTTGCGGGGATCATCTTCCGGAATTCCCGCTTCAAGTTTACCCACAAGGTCTGCACCAACATCGGCACTCTTAGTAAAGATGCCGCCGCCGACACGAGAGAAAAGAGCCACACAGGAAGCGCCCATGCCGAAACCTTCAAGCGAGTGTGCGTCGCCGCCAAGATACCAATAGAGTCCCCCCAGACCTATTAGACCAAGCGAGGCCACACAGAGCCCCATAATTGAGCCGCCAAAGAAAGCTACGGTAAGGGCACTTGCCGCGCCGTCTGTGGCTGCCGCGGTGGCAGTTCGCACATTGGCTTTGGTTGCCGAGTACATTCCCAACCAGCCTGCAATTGAAGAGGACAGAGCTCCAACAACAACAGCGAGGGCGGTATTGCCATCAAGAGCCAGCCAGGTAAGTACCACTAGCACGGCGAGGAATCCAAACAATATGGTGTATTCGCGCCGCATAAAAACCATGGCACCGAGGTGAATTTGGTCGGCGATTTTTTTGACGTTGTCTTCGCCTTCTGGATACCTGATAACGATCTTATAAAGAATAAAAGCGCAGATTAGACCAAGCGCTCCTAGCAACGGCGGAAGTGCCGTCGATGTGGAATCAAACATGAATTCTCCCCTTATTAAGGTCTTAGATTAATTAAGCAGGCGGATAGTATCCTTAAACCAGCAAAGCACCAACTGCGAGCAGTTATCTGCGCCGATAGTCAGATTTATTATGCCTAGCGGAAAGGACTAGAGGGCTCGAATTCGTGCGATTATCGAATCTGAATCGAGTCCCGCTTCTACTAGTAACTGAGATCTGGTGGCTTGGCTCTGAAAACTGTCAGGCAATCCCAGAATAGCGACTTTAATATCGAGATTAGCGCGGCTTACAAACTCCAGTACTGCTGAACCTGCTCCGCCAGCGACGGCATTTTCTTCAACACTAATAAAGTGGGTATGTGACTGCGTGAGATCGGTGAGCAACTCTTCATCGATGGGCTTGGCGAAGCGCATATCAACCACCGTAGCGTTCACTTCTTCAGCGGCCGTTAAACAATCCGCCAATACCGTTCCAAAGGCCAGAATCGCAACATCCTGCCCTTCGCGACGCACAATGGCTTTGCCAATCGGCAGACCGGTTAAATCTTTCTGGATCTCTGTGCCGGGTCCGGACCCTCGCGGATAACGGACAGCGGCCGGGCCTCTGTGCTGATAGCCTGTGGTTAGAAGCTGCCGGCACTCGTTTTCATCAGAAGGAGTCATTACCAACATATTGGGAATGCAACGCAGATAGCTAATATCGTATGCGCCCGCATGGGATGCTCCGTCTTCGCCAACTAAGCCAGCGCGGTCCAGAGCAAATAGAACATCCAGATCTTGCAGGGCTACGTCGTGAATAAGTTGATCGTAGGCGCGCTGTAGAAAGGTGGAATAGATAGCCACTACGGGTTTCAAATTTTCACAGGCCATGCCCGCAGCAAGAGTCACGGAATGCTGTTCGGCAATTCCCACATCCACATAACGAGTCGGGAACTGGCGGGAAAATTCAACCATGCCAGAGCCTTCTCGCATCGCTGGCGTAATTCCAACTAAACGCACATCACTCTCTGCCATATCACAAAGCCACTGACCAAAAATATCCTGATACTTGGGCAGCTTAGGCTTACCGTTTGGCTTCTTGGGTGCCGGATCAATTTTTGATAGCGCGTGATAGGCAATTGGATCTTCTTCGGCCGGTGTAAAACCGCGGCCTTTTTCCGTAATCACGTGCAAAAGGATGGGTTCTTTCAACTCTCGCAGATTCTGCAATGTGTCTACTAGGGATTTGAGATTGTGCCCATCTATGGGGCCGATGTAGTTAAAGCCCATTTCTTCAAAGAAGGTACCCGGAGAAACCATACCTTTCATATGTTCTTCCGTTCGCCGGACGAATTCCGAGGCGGGCGGTACCTTAGACAATACCTTTTGGCCTTTTTGGCGAATCTGGTTGTAAAGCGGGCTCGCCCACATTCGAGAGAAATAGCTCGAGAGCGCCCCAACGTTTTCCGATATGGACATGTTGTTGTCGTTTAGAATCACCATCATATCCGCGCCGCTTCCGGCTACATGATTGAGTGCCTCAAAAGCCATACCGGCAGTCATTGCGCCATCACCAATAACTGCGGTGTGCTTGCGATCCTCACCTTTCAGCTTGGAAGCCATAGCCATGCCCAGTGCGGCGCTTATGGAAGTACTCGAATGGCCAACGCCAAAAGTATCAAAGGGGCTTTCTGAGCGACTTGGAAATCCAGATAACCCGTCGCGTTGTCGCAAGCTAAGGATGCGGTCGCGTCTGGCAGTGAGAATTTTGTGGGGATAGGCCTGGTGACCCACATCCCAAACTAGGCGATCTTCAGGAGTATTAAATACATAGTGCAATGCGATCGTCAGTTCAACTACGCCAAGACCAGCGCCAAAATGTCCACCGGTTTGGCCGACAACATAGACCAGATATTCCCGCAACTCGTCTGCTAATTGCAGTAACTCGGCGTGATTAAATCCGCGCATATTCTCTGGAATCTGCACTTTATCCAGCAACGGAGTTGATGGAGCGCTGGCAGGAATGCTGTCAAAGTTCTTCATATTTTATCTTTATAGGCCTTAGTGCAGCCGCTGTACAACAAAGTCGGATATCAGGTGCAAAGTCTTTGCTCTTTCACCAAAAATCATTAGGGCCTTTTTAGCGGACTGATGCAACGAGTTTAATTCCTCTGTTGCCGCGTCCAGCCCCAATAAATCAATATAGTTTGGTTTGTTAAGTGCCTGATCGGCGCCCTGGGTTTTACCAAGCACTTCCGTGGAAGATATCTGGTCAATAATGTCATCGCGTATCTGAAAAGCTAGGCCAAGCGCCTCAGCATATTCTTCAAGTGCATTTAACTGAGCTGGCTCTGGATTGGTAACGCTCAATCCACCTAGCAATACACTTGCACTTATTAGAGCGCCGGTTTTTCGCCTGTGCATTAAACGCAGCGTATCTAAATCGATATTGTCGCCAACCTGTTGGATATCCAGCATTTGACCCTCGACCATACCTCGGCCACCGCTGGCTTTGGTTAGGCAGCTAATGCTTTTCACTATTTGGGAATCCGTACCTGGCGCGTTAGCAAGCATTTCAAAAGCCAAAGTTTGCAGGGCATCGCCGGCCAAGACCGCCGTCGCTTCATCAAAGGCTATATGGGTTGTTGCTTTGCCACGACGCAGATCATCGTCGTCCATGCAGGGCAAATCATCATGCACCAATGAATAAGCGTGAATTGCCTCAACGGCCGCAGCAACATAGGGCAAAAAGTCTGAACGCTCTCCACAGGCATCTGCAGCGGCAAAGGCCAATAAGGGGCGTACTCGCTTGCCACCATTGAGCAGTGCATAGCGAACGGCCTCTCGGAGCTTCCCGGCATCCACATATTGCGCGGTACATTCTCCTAATAGAGTTTCTACCTGCTGACGAATAGGGTCAGCTATAGCTGAGAGTTCAGATTCCATTTAAATTGGCTTATGAGTTTTCGCGGTTAAATTTCAGGATTTATCTGAAGAGGGTTCAGATTTGCTGACCTCTGACGTGGCCATTTCGATTCGTAGCTGCGCTTTCTCAAGTAGGCTCTGACAATCACTAGTTAAGGCAATGCCCGCCTCATATGCTTTTAGAGACTCTTCGAGGGATAAATCGCCGGTTTCCAATTTTGCTACCAGCGCTTCAAGGTCGTTTAATTTCTTCTCAAAATTCATGCTTTTGTCAGTGTCAGACATAGGGCAAAATCTTAGTAGTAGGGGGCGCCAAGTTAAACGAGCGGGCGTCAGGGGTCAAATGCTGTTTTCATCAATAAGTAACGAATATGGGGCATTGATCGCCCGGAAAACCAATTCGGTTGACAGACATACAATATCGGCCGAGAATTCAGGCAGAAACGAAGGAGACTAGCTTTCCATAGCAGTATTTACTTCAATCTCAAATCTCTTTGGCATTCCAAGCTGACTGCCCCGGGCACGCTTCCTTCAAATAAAGTGCTCTCTCATAAAACGCGCAAAAATAATAAAAAGACCGTTCTGAATTATTCATCGAGGAGTTGTTGATGGAGCCGCAGATTCTTAGGTTAAATATTGCCGGCCAACCAATCGAATGGCTGCATTGGCAAGAAGCGGTTGGGCTCTTTGCTCGAGAGTTGGTTGTCTGGACACTCGGCGAGAATGTGCGAACCGTGAAAGGCGGCTACTCTAGATTTGATGGTCAGCAATCCTGTATCGAATTGCCTAGCATTCTAGCCAGCGATGGGGAGCGAATTGCCAAACCCCGAACTAGATACCCTCTTAGCAATAGAACCCTTTTTGCGCGTGATGCATATCTCTGCATGTACTGTGGCAAACAACATGGACAAAGCGAGCTCACGCGGGACCATATTGTTCCGAAGTCACGCGGTGGTTTAGATGTTTGGGAAAATGTGGTTTCAGCCTGCCGGCGCTGCAATCAGTTTAAGGGCGACCGTAGTATTGAATCTTTGGATATGGAACTTTTGGCGTTGCCTTACCGGCCAAATCTTGCGGAATATATGGCCCTGCTAAATGACCGTCGTATCCTCAGCGACCAAATGGAGTTCTTGAGCGGACAGTTTTCAAATAATTATCGAACGCTTTAAAGTAAAAAGTAGCAAGACCCGCTAATTATAAAAGCCATCATAATATTCAGAGCAAACCCCTCTTTTGCCATCTGTTTAACGGTTACGTTTCCGGAACCGTAGGCAATGGCGTTGGTAGTGGTCGCAACGGGAAGCATAAAGGCGCAAGAGGCAGACATAGCCGCCGGTATCATCAAAATTTCCGGAGCGATATCAGCTGCGACGGCGGTTGCCGCCAAAATGGGCATAAGTAAGGTGGTTGTTGCCGTATTGGATGTCATTTCCGTGAGGAAGGTAACTGACAGGCATATAGCTAAAATCAGAAGATAGGGCGGTAATGTGACTGTACTTGCCAGTCCGTCACCGACAAGAGCGGCAAGTCCACTGGATTGAAAAGCGTTGGCGATGGTTATGCCACCAGCAAAAAGAAGCAGCATTCCCCAAGGAATATCTCCCGCCCACTTCCAAGTAAGCAAATGATCACCATTTCCCTTGCCGGAAGGGATTAAGAACATTGCGAGAACCGACATTAGGGCAACCGTTGAATCCCCTGCCAAGGAGCCTCCTAATAGCGCAGCCCAGCCACCAAATGGCCCGGTTCTAAATATCCAAAGGAACACAGTAGCTAGGAAAACTGCCATTACGCGCTTTTCTTGAATTTCCCATTGTCCTGATGTGGGTAGCTCTACTTTGCCGGTAGGTTGCACATTGCGGGTTAACCAGAGCGCCATTAAGGGTAGCCCAACAAGCACCACAGGCAGTCCAACGCTCATCCAGCGTAAAAATGAAAATGTAGTGCCTACATATTCTTGATATACCCCAGTAAAGATTATATTTGATGGTGTGCCCACTAAAGTAGCTATTCCGCCCAGGTTGCACGCAAATGCGATGCCGAGAACAACGGGAACGTTAAGCCGGCTATCTTTCAGGTGAGCTAATACCGCTAGGGCAATGGGCATTAGCATTAAGGCAGTTGCCGTATTACTTATCCACATGGACAGAAGAGCAGAAGTAATCATAAAGGAGATTACAATTCGTTTGCCGCCTTGTGCTCCGACAGCGTTCAAAATTCCTAAGGCTAGTCGTTTGTGCACACCGGATTTTTCCAACCCTTTGGCCATCATAAATCCACCCATTAGCAAGATAATGGCGTGATTCCCTAATCCAGACGCTGCTTGATTAAAGGTGAGCACACCAAAAAGCGGAAAGGCGATAATTGGGACCAAGGAGGTAACCGGAATAGATAGCCCTTCGGTCATCCACAAAATAGCGGTAAGCGTGGTAATAGCTGCAGTCGTTGCGATTACTGGTTCGATACCTGATGCGCGCATAGCAAAGTTCACTGCCAAGGCAGCTACTAAGCCAAGTACTATAAATTTAAGTTTCGCGCCGTCATCTTTCATAAGTTAAACCAAGAATTAAGGCAAGAGTTAAGCCAAGTTTTCGCAGGTCCAATCAATTGCTACCGAGTAATTGTCGGGTAATAGGGTCTGCAATTGACGAAGAGAACCGTCAAGTTCGGATATATCGGAGTTACAAAAATTGATATGTCCGACTTTACGGCCCGGACGAACCTCTTTGCTGTACCAGTATGGCTCAGCGCCGGGTATCTCCAACCATTCTTCGGAATAGGGAGTACCGATAAGGTTAATCATTACAGTTGGAGCTTTAACCACAGCTGCTGGAATAGGCAAGTCTGCAATGGCTCGCAGATGGTATTCAAATTGGCTGATATTCGCACCGGCTAATGTCCAGTGACCGCTGTTATGTACGCGTGGAGCCACTTCATTAACCATCAGTTGATCGCCGATTCTAAAACACTCCATGGCCATTACACCCACATAGTTTAATCCCTCCATCAACCTGCCAAGCATCTGTTCGCCTTGGCTTTGCAAATGTTGAACTCGGCTGACGGGAGAAAGGCTTCCCATCAATATGCCATCCAAATGCAAGTTTAAAGCTAGGGGGTAGAAAACCATCTCGCCCTTTCTATTGCGCACTCCAACTACGGATACTTCATCTTCAAAGGGAATTTTTCTCTCTGCGATGGCTTGGTCGCGCCAATCCTCCGGAATGGCTTCAGCCTTATCCTGGTCTATCCAGTGTTGGCCGCGCCCGTCATAGCCACCGGTTCTGCGTTTTAGCAGTACCTTGGAGCCTAGCTTGTCATGTAATGCTTGAATATCTGAAGACTGTTCTAAGGCACACCAGGGAGTGGTGGCGATACCAAGGTCATCAAGAATTTGTTTTTGGGTAAGGCGATCGGCTAAACGAGAAAAGATATCCTTATTAACAAAATTTGGGTGGGCTTCGAGTTGCTTGGTCGCTGTGGTTTCAGGCCATTTTTCACGTTCAGCGGTAACAATATCGTTGTCGCCGATATCAAGGAGTTGTTCAGATTCAATATCAATGGGCTCAACTTCTAGGGCAAGGGGTAATCCAGCATAGTGCAGCATGGCGCCCAGTTGTCCTGCGCCGAGAACCCAAATTTTACTCATTAGTCCCGCGGGTCCGGATTTGCCAAAACCGCATCGGTTTGGTTTTTACGAAAATCCTCGACGCGAGCCGCTAAAGCGCTGTCATTGTTGGCCAGAATTTGAGCGGCCAGTAGGCCTGCGTTATAGGCACCAGCGCCACCGACCGCAAGAGTACCCACCGAAACACCTTTGGGCATCTGCGCTATAGATAGCAGGCTATCCAGTCCAGCCAGGGCTTTAGACTCAACCGGAACGCCCAAGACAGGTAAGCGTGTTTTGGAGGCGATCATGCCTGGTAAATGCGCAGCGCCACCGGCTCCGGCAATAATTACTTCGAATCCTGCATCCACGGCAGAAGCCGCAAATTCCATTAATTTATCTGGAGTGCGATGTGCAGAAACAATCTCAACCTCATAGCTGACCTCCAGCTGATCGAGTAGATCTGTGGCCATCTTCATGGTGGGCCAATCGCTTTTTGATCCCATCACCAGGGCAACTTTTGCGGGCATTTCTTTACTCTTACAAAATCGGGGCCGCAATTGTTCTGTTTTCAGGGGCTTATGTAAAGCAAACCAGCAAATTCTTCCATTTAGCAAAATATCGATGAATAAAAAAATGTTGTGCAATGGGGCTATTTTAAGGTCTTATACAGGGTAAGGGTGACGACAGACGCACTTTTTATGCATCAAAGAGTGTTCATT